>Ga0315310_10002632_pt1 | contig 11202 bp, 11 predicted proteins | sample TDP5_MG_FD_203630 | JGI IMG/M metagenome (GOLD analysis project Ga0315310, IMG submission 203630) | Freshwater sediment microbial communities from Lake Towuti, South Sulawesi, Indonesia - TDP5 | ecosystem: Environmental > Aquatic > Freshwater > Lake > Sediment | place: Indonesia: South Sulawesi... | reverse complement strand
AATTGTCCCGCCCAGCTTACTGGCAAGACCCTTTCCCCCAGAGAGGTCATTCATAACTTGAAAGAGCATTTGCTGGAGGTGGGCCCTAAATTGCTTGCCAATAAAGCGGAAGCATCTTCGGAAAGCTCGGCCGAGACTGCGGCCAACACCCCGGCCAGGACGATGATCGGTGATGTGGTGACCGAGGAGGAGATCTGGGCCTGCACTACCTGTGGCGCCTGCCAAGAGGTATGCCCGGTCAATATTGAACACATACGCAAAATCATCGACCTCAGGCGAAACCTGGTGATGGCCCAAAGCAAGATGCCGGAAAGTGCTCAGCTGATGCTCAGAAACATGCAGCAGAGAGGACATCCATGGGCTGGAATCCAATCAATGAGGTTGAGGGGCGACTGGACAAATGATCAGGAACTCAAAATATTGGCTGAAGGTGATAACGCGAATACCCTATTCTGGGTAGGTTGCACTGGCGCTCTTGTTGAACGTAATGTCAATGCAACTCTTTCCATGACGAGGGTGCTTGAAGCGGCTGGAGTCGATTTCGCGGTATTAGGCGATGCCGAGACCTGCTGTGGTGACCCGGCACGACGAGCAGGGTATGAGTTCCAGTTCCAGATGATGGCGGAGCAAAATATTGAAATTTACAAAAGCTACAACATTAAAGAGATCATCACCACCTGTCCCCACTGCTATAACACTATTAAGCATGAGTACCCGAGGTACGGCGGCGATTTCAAGGTGGTTCACTATACTGAGCTCATTGCCGATTTGATCGGGCAGGGCAAATTGAAACTGACCAACGAGCTGAATTCCAAACTCACCTATCATGATCCCTGCTATTTAGGCCGTTATAATGGCGTCTATCTGGAGCCACGCCGGATATTGCAGGCGATCCCCAAGACAAAGCTTAAGGAAATGGAACGCTCAAGAGACGCGGGCTTTTGCTGCGGTGGTGGCGGTGGGCTCATGTGGATAGAAGAACAGTCCGGTACGACGAAGATTAATCAAATGCGTCTTGAAGATTTTCTCAAGACCGGGGCTGAGACAGTCGTGACCGCCTGCCCTTATTGTTTACAGATGTTTGAGGATAGCATCGAACATAAAGGGCTGAAGGACTCGTTGAAGGCAAGAGACCTTGTTGAACTCGTTGAAGCAGCCATGAAGCAATCTTAACTTAGCTAGGAAATAAAGCTCTTGTTTAGCGGTCACGGCAACGATGCCCGTATCGTCATTCGGTTAGATCCTTCGGTTTAAGAAGTTCACGTAACCCTGGGCCTCTGGACGAAACGGGCTTCGTAACCATAACCCGAACACCCGGAGTATTCCAATGGTTCGCAGGAGCTCTCCGGGCATGGGGCATTAATCAGGAGAGGAGTGAGTATTATGAATACAATCGTTTGTGTTAAACAGGTCCTTGACCCCGAGATACCACCGGCCAAATTCAAGATTGACCCCGAGGCGAAACAGGTTATTCCTCCGCCCGGAGTGCCACCTGTGATAAGCGTATTTGATGAACGGGCAGTTGAGGCAGCATGCCGGCTCAAAGATAAGCACAAAGGGAAAATAACAGTGATCAGCATGGGGTCAGGGAAAGCTTCTGACGTGGTAAAGCACGCCATATCGATGGGGGCCGACGAAGGATTTGTTCTCCAGGATGAAGCCTTCGAAAACCTAGATAGCTTTGGTACTGCTTATGTCTTGGGGAAAGCGATCCAGAAAATTGGCGGGTATGACCTGGTTCTATGCGGCCGATATGCCGCTGACTGGGGCGCTGGTCAGGTTGGCTCTATTCTGGCCGAAATACTTGGCATCCCTGTCGTAACGCTCGCCTGTGCTATCGAGGCAGTGGACAAGATGCTTAGGGTAAAGAGGATGGTGAAGGATGGCTATGAAGTCCTGGAAGCCCCTATGCCAAGCCTGGTTACCGTCAGCAGTGAGATTGGTCTACCTCGTCTTCCCGCTGGAATGCGCCTCATGATTGCTCGCCGCGCGCAGATTCCGGTCTGGAAGGTACAGGATATTGGGGCTGAGTCCGCGCAGTTGGACAAGGCGAACGCCCATATCGAGGTCACCAGTCTCTCTGTGCCGACCAGAAAAACCGAATGTGAGATCATTACCGGAGATACTCCAAGTGAAGCTGGAGTCAATCTCGCCACCAAGCTTGTTAAGTTGATATGATCGCAAAAAAATGGACTTCGTCTAAGGGTAACGATGTCCGTATCGTCATTCGGTTAGGTTGTTCGTCTTTGAAATCTCAAGACCGTAGCCGTTTGACGAGATACGAAACGGGCTTCGTAACCGTTACCCTTAGCAAAGAAGAAAGCATTTTTGATAGTTTGTGGGAGGCTAGGCGGCCATAACTTTACATAGGATGAACCGGGAGGATGCTATGGATACTCATAAAGGTGTTTTGGTTTGTGGTGAGATCGCTGAAGGGAAATTAGCGCCAATCACGATAGGACTCCTTGGAGTCGGAAGAAAGCTCGCCAATGAACTGGGCGAGGACTTAAGTACCCTATTGATGGGCAGCCAAACAGGTGGCTTGGGTCAGGAGGTAATAGCCTACGGGGCTGACAAAGTCTATGTTGCTGAAGACGGTCTCCTGGATAATTATAACTCCGATGCCTACACTCAGGTAGCGGTTGACCTTTGCCGGAAAGTGCTTCCATCTATTATGCTTCTTGGTCATACGGATGTCGGTTGTGATTTAGCCCCGCGACTCAATGGCCGCTTAGGGGGTGGGCTCGCCATGGATTGCCTGGCGTTATCCGTTGACCCGGCGACCAAGCTCTTGGTCTCGACCAGGCCTGTCTTTGGTGGTAACGCCCACGCCACGGTGGTATCAAAGTCTGCCCGGCCTCAGATGGCTACTCTAAGACCGAAAACAGTGCCGCCAGCAGAGCGCAATGACTCCCGGCAGGGTCAGGTTATTCCTGTAGAAGGCAAGATCGACCCTTCGGCGCTTAAAGTTAAGGTTGTCGAGCGGATCAAAGAGGAGGTCGAAGGGGTGAAGCTGGAAGACGCGGAGGTCGTTGTAAGCGGTGGCCGTGGGATAGGCAGCGCTCAAAACTTCGAGATGCTTAAGGAACTCGCTCGCGTTCTGGGTGGGGCTGTTGGTGCTACGAGGCCTGCCTGTGACGAGGGTTGGACTCCGGTGACGCTCCAGGTGGGCCAGAGCGGAAAGGTGGTCAGCCCTAAACTATACATAGCCGTCGCTCTCTCTGGCGCCATGTCGCATATCGCTGGCTGTTTGGGATCAAAGTACATTGTGGCTATCAATAAGGATAAAGAGGCGAATATCTTCAGCGTAGCCCACTTCGGTATCGTCGCGGATTACAAAGAAGTCTTACCTGCTCTGATCGCGAAATTTAAGGAGCTACTATCAAATGGGTAGGATTTTTAAAAATTATAGATTGCAGCGTAATAATTGTTATGCGTTTGTAACAGAAGAATATGATAAATTGGAGGATTGAAATATGACGGTAAATCCCGATCTTGTTTCTCCTTGTGGTCTTTATTGCGGAGTCTGTGCCATTTATATCGCGCACCGTGATAATAATGAAAAACTCAAGGAGCGGTTAGTGAATCTTTACAAGGGAGGAGTTTCCGGCAAAGGAATTCTTCCTAATAGTGAAAACCTAACCATAGAAGATATTAAATGCCGTGGTTGCTTATCTAATGAACAGTTTATGCATTGCCGACAGTGTGAGATCAGGAAATGCACAAGAGAGAAAGGTTACACCGGATGTCATCAATGCGATGAATTTCCTTGCCGGTACATTGAACATTTTCCAATGGCTGTTGGCAAAAAGGTTATTTTACGGGCTATTCCGTATTGGCGAAAGGTTGGTACTGAAAAATGGATTCAAGAGGAAGAAGCCCGCTATGTTTGTCCTGAATGTGGCAATAAAGTTTTCCGTGGTGTGGAAAAATGCAATCGGTGTAAAGCGAAGTTGGATCTGGATTAGTATTTTATCGTATCAGTCAGGATTTGGGATTTGGATTGGATTTGGGATTTGGGGTCAGACTTGTTTATTGACATTAGCGAGTCAGTTTGATATCGTCAGGGCATGGCACGGAAACCAAGAATCGAGTTTGAGGGAGCTTTGTACCATGTGATCACCCGGGGCAACCAGAGGCAGCAGATATTCAAGGATACAGAAGACTACAACAAATATCTGAAAATTCTCGGGGATTACAAGAGCCGATATGACTTTTTGCTCTACGCCTATGTCCTGATGGGAAATCATGTCCATCTTCTCATGGAGACCAAAGTGGTATTCCTCTCCAAGATCCTCCAGGGAGTCAACCAGAGCTATACGATGTATTTCAACCGCAGATATGCGACGGTTGGGCACCTCTTTCAGGGCCGATACAAGGCGATGCTCTGTGACAAGGACTCCTACTTACTCTCGCTGATCAAATACATTCACATGAACCCGGTGCGGGCTGCGAGAGCGAAGAGCCCGGAGGCATATCCATGGAGTAGCCATGGGTTTTATGTCGGGCAGCCAAGGGGCAGAGGGATCGTGGACAGCGAACTCGTTTTGAGGATCTTTTCGGAGGATGGCAGGAAGGCCAGGAGGGCCTATCGGGAATATATGGGACAGAAAGGGATCCTTCGGCGAGAGGAAGTTTATGCTACGGTAGACCAGAGGATTCTTGGCGATGAAGGATTTGTGGAAGAAGTAAAGGCGAGGACGGGCAGATCGGATGTACCAGGGAGGAGGAGGCATCTCTATAGGTTGCCGGACATAGCCAAGGCTGTGGAAGAGATGTGTGGGGTCACCTTAGGGCAATTAAGGGAGAAAGGAAGGGGAGAGGAATTAAGGCGTGGGAGGAGGGTAATGAGCCTGGTGGCGAAGGAGTATGGGTATAAGGGGCAGGAGCTGGCGGGATATCTTTGGAGAGACCCGTCGGTCATCACACGGTATTTGGAAGAAGGAAATAAATTGGGGAATGAAGTTGAAAGCATTCATGCAAAATTGCGGGAAAATAGCAATAAACAAGTCTGACCCCAAATCCCACCGGCTTAAGAAGGTGGCTGCTTAAAAAAATAGAGGTCCTTGATGATAGTTGCAGGAATAGACGTAGGGGGTAAGAACCTTCACATCGTCATCAAAAAAGCTGGCCAGATACTGGGAAAGATAGCAGGTCCTACAGGAATAAAGAAAGCAGAGGCGGTAGAGCAACTCTACGATGAAGTCCTCAAAAAGGTCGGCTTGACCCGAAAGGATGTGGAGCGTGTGGTGGTAACCGGGAGTGCAGCCAAAAGAGTTGCCTTTGCGAACGGCTCCATCCCTGATGTCGCTGCCGATGCTCTAGGAGTCAACAAGCTAATTCCGACAGCGAGGACTGTCATTGATGTGGGGGCAGAAGAAGGCCGGGCGATCAAAGTGAGTCCTGACGGAAGGGTTCTGGACTTCGCCATTAACGAGAAGTGTGCGGCCGGGACAGGGACCTTCGTGGAAGCCATGTCGAGAGCCCTTGAGATCCCCGTGGAGGAATTAGCCCAGATTGCCCTCAAGTCTACCCAGTCGATTCCGATGAACGCTCAATGCGCAGTCTTCGGGGAGTCCGAGGTCGTCTCACTGATTCATCAACAAACACCAAAGCCGGATATCGCCCGGGCTGTCATGAACGCCATTGCAGGAAGAATTGCCTCCGTCGCGCGTATTGTCGGACTGGAAAAGGATGTGGTAATAGTCGGCGGCATGGCGAAAAACGCCGGGTTCATTGATTCTCTCAAAAAGAACATCGAAATGGATGTCCGCGTACCAGAGGATCCCGATTACATCGGTGCTCTGGGAGCAGCGGAAGTAGCTCTCGCCGGGCTCATAACCGAAGAAGTGAAGCTCCCCGCCCTAAAAGGCGGGGCTTCCCGGTAAGGTAGTTTCCTTTTGTATTGCGCCCCTTCGCCACGTCCTGAAGGCCGGGGGGAGACGTGCCGGCCAAAGCAAAGGTTGCGGAAAGGGAAACCGTCTCAGAAGGAAAAGGTTAATAAAGGTAGAAAGAAACAATGGCTCAAGTAGCAAAACCTCAGGAATTTTGGAGATGGCCCGAAACGAATTGGATCAGCCCAGATATAGATTGGAAAAAAGGCAAGGTGATCACAGCTGGAGTGGATGTCGGCTCGGTGAGTACTCAGGCCGTGGTGATGGTAGATGGCGAACTCTTCGCCTATGGTAACACGCGTACCGGTTCCGACAGTCCGAACAGTGCCAGAAACGGCATGGCGTTCACTCTGGAGAAGACCGAAATGAGAATTGAGAACATCGACTACTGCATCGGCACCGGTTACGGACGGGTGAACGTTCCCATGGCCCAGCAGACCATAACCGAGATCTCCTGCCATGCCCGGGGAGCTAATTTCATGTATGGGCCTGAGGTCCGGACGGTCATGGATATGGGAGGCCAGGACTGCAAGGCCATCAACACGGACGCCCGAGGAAAGGTGCTTAATTTCATAATGAATGACAAGTGCGCAGCCGGTACCGGCCGTGGGATGGAAGTTTTTGCGGACCTCATCCGGGTCCCTGTCTGGGAGATCGGACCCCGTTCATTCAACATTCCGAAGGAACCTCCCATGATCAGCAGTACCTGCGTGGTCTTTGCAAAGAGCGAAGTGATCGGATTGCTCGAGGCAGGCACGTCTGAAAATGAGATCATGGCGGCTTACTGTTCTGCTATGGCGCATCGAATCATGGAACTCCTGAATCGCCTTGGCGTGAAGGAAAAGTTTGTTATTACCGGTGGTATTGCCAAAAATGAAGGCGTCGTGAAAAGGCTTGAAAAGGAGTTGAAGATTAAGACTGCCGAGCGGGTATGGTATAACAAAGACTACCGTGACAAGAACATTCCTTTCGATACCCAGCTCGCAGGCGCCATTGGAGCAGCTCTCTTTGGAAATGCCCTCCTCAAGATGGGAAAGGCGAAGAGCACTCGTAAAGCATAAACTTATTAGTTCGGAGTCGTGAGTTCGGGGTTCGGAGTAAAGGAACTCCGAACTTGAGAAGTATAGACTATGATCGCCAACTATGGGTTTAAGGACGGGTCGGGCGACTGGTACATTGTCATCGATACGGATAAATGTAATGGATGTGGCAAGTGTGCTAAAGTTTGCCCCACAAAGATTCTTGAAATAGGATCGGATGAGATTAATATTTTCCGAGAAGAACCAGTGGCTTTTGTAAAGCATGAGGAACGGAAGAAGATCCGGTATACCTGCGCTCCTTGCAAGCCGGCATATGGTGCAGAGCCTGCACCCTGCGTCGTAGCCTGTGAAACAAAGGCCATTTCCCATTCCGGTGGGTGGAAGAAGTTATATCAAGGTTTGAGGCGTTAGGTTTGAGGTGTGAGGCAAAAGAGTTCTAGCCTCAAACCTCAAACGGAATAATTTGATGACCCGAGAAGAAGAACTTAAAAAGCAAGGTTGGGAGAAACGTTTCACCATGGACGAGCCCCGTCTGTCGGAGATGGTTGAACAATATAAGGAACTCGGATTTGAAGTCCTTCTTGAGCCCGTCGATACTTCCTCTGAAGAATGCACCACCTGCATCATAGCTTTCAGTGATCGCTATAAGACCATTTACACCCGCAGGAAAAGTTAGATTCTTCAGTTGCTTCGCTACTTCAGAACGACACCCCCAAGAGGTCATTCTGAGCGAGGATCTGCACCGCATGATGTACGGAAAGAAGCCAAGAATCTTGTCTTAGAGACGCCTCACTCCGTTCAGAGTAACACATCAATCAATGTTAATTAAGTGCCATTCACAACCCTTCCATCAAGAAGCTTAATTGTGCGTGAGGAGAAAGTTACATTCTCTGGATTGTGGGTCACCATGATGATGGTCTGGCCTTCTTGGTTGAGAGATTGGAAGAGGTCCATGATCTCTTTTCCTGTTTTTGAATCCAAATTACCTGTAGGTTCATCGGCCAAGAGAATGGGAGGGGAATTCACCAATGCTCTTGCGATGGCCACCCTCTCCTGTTCTCCGCCGGACAGTTGATCCGGGAGCCTCTTTTCCTTCCCTTTCAGCCCCATCCCCTCCAGTATCTCGCCGGCCATTTTAATCTGTTCCCGGTTGGACTTTTCTGTGATGGAAAGAGGAAGCATCACGTTCTCAATCACGTTGAGGTAGGGAATGAGCTGGAAAGACTGGAAAATAAACCCGAGATATTCTCTCCTAAAATCGGCCAGCTTTTCCAAAGGAAGCTTGTAGATGGGAATATCGTCGACCGTCACCTCCCCTCGCGTAGGATGGTTGAGACCTCCCAATATGGTCAAAAGAGTGGATTTCCCTGAACCGGAGGGACCCATGACGGAGATAAACTCTCCCCTTTCGATACCGAGATCCACATCGGCGAGGGCCAGTACACGCTCCTCTCCGCTCTCGTAGGTCTTGCTCAGTTTATTAATCTCTATTAAACTCATAAAAAAACCGTCTGAGGTGTGAGGTTTGAGGCTAAAGATCAAACATTAATTGTTTTAGCGTCTCTTGCCTCCAACCTCTAGCCTCTATCATCTTTATAAGGCTCTCAACGCCTCTGTCGGGTCCATTTTCGAGGCACGAACTGCGGGATAGGCGCTGGAGAGGACTCCGATGATTGCAGAAAGAAAGATGACCCCGAGGGCTAACATGGGGTCCATGAATATCCTTCCTCCTTTCATCCCTGTGATCATCGGACCGATGACATGGGAGACTCCCATCCCGAGTAGATATCCGACGCCACCTGCAATCAAACCGATAATGAGAGCCTCCAAGAAGATGATCCGGACCACATGGGATTTCCTGAAACCGATGGCTCGAAAAATCCCTATTTCCCTCTTTCGCTCATTCACGGAGGCCATCATATTGGTAAAAACGATCAGCCCTCCGATGAGAAGGACAATGACCGATATCCCGATGGAAAACTTTTTGAAATGGTCTAAAGCCTCCATCTTCGTCTGAAGCGTCTGCTTAACTGCTGTTACCTTGGCATGGGGCAACTCCTTTGAGATCTGGCGGACAATCTCTTCGATCGGGCAGGTATTACAGAAGGCCGAGACCTCAATCAGACTCAAAGCACCAGGCTTCTTTGTCAACCCCTGAACAAAAGTTAAATCTCCAAGGATGAGATAGTCGTCCTGCGACCCGGTCTCATCCAGAACTCCTGAAACTCTGGCCTGCTTCCCATAAATGCTTAAAGTATCACCGGCACTCTTGAAAAGCTTCACCGCCACTTCGTTTCCCAAGAGGACTTCGTTTTGACTTTTGGGAACGCTCCCGTGTATCTTCCACCACTTCTTCAGTCTGATCTCCTCTGGAAAAAGAACACCCATGAGGAGAACATTTTTCCCCTCTATTTCGACAACCCCGAGAATCTTAGGCGAAACGGTGCTGATATTTTCCCGAACTTCGATCTGCCGAATTTTCGGGACATCTGAATCCCTCAGGGTTTGAGCGCCGACAGCCACCCCTCCGATATTCATCCCCCCGTAAGAGAGGGAGAGATCATCCGATCGAGGAAGGATGACGATATTGGCTCCAAACTCATCCATCTTATTGGCGATATCTTCGTTCATCATCCGCGTGATGGAGATGAGCGTGACCACGGTGATAATCCCGATGGTGAGGCCGACGATCAGAAAGAAGACTTTTCCCTTTCGTCTCCGTAGATTGCTGATGGAAATGTCCTTAAGTCTCAATAAACTGACCTCTGACCCCTCCCCCTTTGGTAATGGAGGGAAAGAGGGGATTATTGGTGTTCTTCATTCCTATCCGCTGTTAGCTATAAGCTAAAATTTAAACCCTTGGTTTCCAATCAAGGACAACCTTCTCGTCGATCAAGATTCGATCCTTCTCGACGGTGCTTGCAATAACCTCGGGCGGGTAATTCATGCAACCTCCCCGAATCCCTTTGAGCGTTTCCAGATTCCATTCGGTATAACAGGCATTGCATACCATCGTTTTGTCCTTGATATGAAAGCGGGTGGATCGGCATGGTTCGCACATGCTGATTGCCGTCACCACCCTCCCTGCCATGGTAATATAGGCTAGGAGAGGAATCTTGAGCCCCTTGCCTTCGTATTCAAACCGGACGATCCTCTTCTCCATAACCACATCGAGCGGGATGGAAATTTTCCCATTTTCCACTTTTGCCTGGATATCGACCATAGGAATCGTCTGGCCGGTATAGTCCACCTTTCCTGTTACTTTCTGCGAAGACGTCTCAGGGCCAGTTGAATTCACTCCCTGAATGAGCCAGTAGGCAACCCCTCCCAGAACGATAGCCAAGATGATGAGGGAGATAGAGATCCACGGAAACTTCCTCTTCTGCAAACCCAGCACCTTCTCCTTCTTATCCTGGAACGATGAGCTTGAAAGCCTTAACCCACATTTCTTACAGAAGTTGCTTGAATCCTCATTCTTCGTTTGGCACTTCGGACATGCCTTCATGAAACAATCCTTCCTCTCTCCCCCTGTCCTGCACCAGATGAGGTGCAGGACTAAGCCCCGAACCTTATCTGGTTCAGGGCCTGAACCTCTTATCCCAATAATTTATTCATTGATCATCAATCTTTCGATCTCCGCTTCTGAAGCGGGCGAAACGGAAAGCGATCGATCGCCATTTCCCCCCACCCTTTTATAAATCACCTCTACTTTTTCTAGATCTTTTGTCTTGCCATAACGGGCAGTGATGGCTGCAGCCTTTTCAATCTCCCCTTCTCCACCATCACCTCTAAGGAGAGAAAGAGGCCCAGGGCAGCGCATAATTTTGAACAAAAAATCCCCTTCCCGAGAAAAGGTCTGAATCTTCTGATTCTCCTCCTCATTTCTTCCCACCACCAGTTTTGACTCTGGGGAAAGTCGAAACTGCCTCCCCATTTTCAGAAGGTGAACATCATTCAAGGAGAAATCGGGCTGATGAAGAATGAGATCCTTCATTCGTCTTGCAAAACCAGGGTCTGTCAACAGGCAACCCCCTGCGGGGCAGGGATAGTCGCGAATACCCAAATGGGCTGCCAGTTGAATTTGTGGCTTTCTTGAACGACCCTGAATCTTGAGGAGTTTTTCCCGGTCCACCCAGCCTTCCTTTTCCGGGGTCGAGGCTGGAAGAAGTTTAGCCGACAGAGGTCTCAGGATTAAGCCATCGAGCTCGGCTTCTTTTTCTATCAGACGCATGGCATCCCTCCGCTGCGACATTGGCCTCTGCCCCAAT
>Ga0315310_10002631_pt1 | contig 11205 bp, 9 predicted proteins | sample TDP5_MG_FD_203630 | JGI IMG/M metagenome (GOLD analysis project Ga0315310, IMG submission 203630) | Freshwater sediment microbial communities from Lake Towuti, South Sulawesi, Indonesia - TDP5 | ecosystem: Environmental > Aquatic > Freshwater > Lake > Sediment | place: Indonesia: South Sulawesi... | reverse complement strand
CGATGGAAACGAAGGACTAAAGGTTTTGGAGATAGCCATGAGGGCATACGAGAGATTGGAATAGGATATCCTTTCGATGAGAATTTAGTAAAACGTTTCGCGCCGAATTTAAATTACTAAATGTTATTACTCCATCCCAGCGATGTTTGCTACATTAGAAGGATTCCGGTAACGATACTCGCTTTTTCTTGGCGATAGCATATTCCCTATCCCAAAGCTGTGATCAAGTCCCGATCACAGCGAAAAGGACGAGCATCCAGTGCCAACTGAAATAGTCTCCGCATTGGTATATTCTTTGGCGACCAATGAACCAGAAGTAGCCTCATCAGAAACCTGATCACGATATTTCAGTCGACCATCCGGGACGAAGCATATATCGTTTCTTGTGACACTACTCGCATTTTACTTTTCTTTCTAAAGTAAATGACGAGACACATCAACACTTCCCATCCTCTGCTTTGCGCGCACAAGCATATTGCCGAACCGCATACTCGCTATTAAGGCAAAGATCCACAATTAGACCCTGATTTCTTAATCTTAAGAACAATATAATAGACAAAACCGCGTTTTATAAAATATTTTATAAAATAGATAAAACTACGTTTTTGAAAGAAATACCATTCCAGACTAAAACCATTTGTTGTGATCTTTTTTTTATACGCCTTTACCAACTCGTCAAACGATAACTTTTCAGGGTGGTTTGTTTCATAAAAGGATTTACGGCGTGCAAGAAATACTTTGTTGGACAAAAAGGGGTATGCTTTTAAAGCAGCATCATTAATTTCAGGAATGATATTTAGTATTACAATAGTTGAATCCATTGCGACACGAAAGATGTCGGGAAACAAATCAAAATGTTCAAAATGATCTTCATTAGGAACATATGAATTATCAACGATTATCAAGTTGTATTTTTTCTTTATTTTTTTAATCTCTTTATAGGAATCTGTAATCTTCACTTTTGCCATGGGCAAATTACGCCTTAGCAACTTTTCACATTTTGAATTAATCTCCCATACCTCCAAAGTTGATACTTGAGGGGCGTAGTTTACCGTATGAAGTTCACCAGTACCTCCAAAGACTTCAAGTGCGTGTAAATCCTTCAGCCTAACATTTCTCTTCTTTAATTCCCTTAAGACTTGATGCATTGGGCTTAATTTCAATTTTGCAGTTAGAATTTTTAATACACAAGACTTTAAGTGTGTGCAAGCCCTTTTGATACACATATTTGATACCTCATCTTTTCCAATAGTGTTAAGTGGCCGGTTCCGCTCGTCCTACAACCAACTCTCTGGAAACACCCCAGTTATGTTAGGATAAGCTGCCCAGATATAAGCGTCGTTGCTTTGTAATATCATCGTTGCTGGGTCAAGCTCAACGTTTTTCAGCTTTTAGCCGCTTCACCGAAAATGCTTCCCTTCATTTGGTATATCGCTCCAGAAATGAAAGCACCTTCTCCACCGCCCGCGGCTTGCCCATGCCAGACGAAATCCTCCTCAACACCTCGAGGTCACCCTTTCCGACCCCTCCGAGCTTAAGAAACGCGTATGCATAGATCACGAGCCCAACCAACCCCACGATGGCCGCCTGGAAGATATTCCCCACCACGAACCGCATGGAGATGACGAAAAGCAGCATCGCGCCCGTCGCGAGGAGCGGCCTCCAGAAGATCGGAAAAGGATAGTCCTGATGGGTTAACCTCGGCACGAAGTATGCACCCAGCAGTGCCCTAACCACGCATGCTATCAAAAGCCCTGACGCGGCGCCCATCGCCCCGTAAAGCCAAGTCATGGACGCGATCGCCGCTACCCCGACTCCTGTGGTCGCCCAACTAATCTTCATATACACGTCTGGACGCCCGATGCCGGAGAAAATTGAATAGTTTATCGATGATAAGCCTTCGAACAACATGGCGGTAAGCAGCACTCGCAGCACGTTGGCCCCAGCGACAAACTCCTTCCCGTAGAGCAAGGCCATAGTAAACTCTGAGAAGATCATCATCCCGACCACGAGCGGGATCAGGAGGGTGAAGATAAGTTTGATCGCAGTTCTTACCGCCAGCGCAAAATTCTTCCTGTCCTTCAAAGTCCACTGCTCTGAGAGGGCAGGGAAAAGTGCCGTGGCCATCACCCCGGGCAGCGCGACTAAGAAGATCGATATATAGAAGGCCGCCGAGTAGTAGCCGACCTCCTGCATGCTCGCCACGTAACCCAACAGCAAGGTTCCAAAGTATGTCAACAGCACGATGGCGACAGATCCTAGCCAGGTCGGGGCCGCAAACGAAAGTACCTCACTCGACAGCTGGTGATCATTCACTGCCTCGCGCGATCTGCTCTTCGGCAGAACTTTGGGAATAAAAAGGAAAAGTGAGAAAGCGAGCGCGATAATCAGACCTCCAGCCGTCCCGAGCAGCGCTCCCGTGGCGAAGAATCCCACCGAGACCAGCACGATCGCGATCGGGATGCGCAGCGCAGCGTATGCCACGTTTTCAAAGAGGATATAATGCATCCGCTGGAATCCCCGAAAAATACCTTCGGGTCCGCTAAGGAGGATCCGAAGGAGGAGTATCAGGGCGGCTACCCGAAAGATGTTGGTAAGACTTGGATCGTGGTAGACGTAGGTGGCGATGGGGCCCGCCAGTACAAGCAGTGCCGAGGAGAAGCCAAGGGCCAGCAACAAAAGGTACTTGAAGGAGATCCGCAGCACGCGCCTGACAGTCCTAAATTTCTTCAGCGCAGCGTACTTGGAGACATACCTGACGATAGCATCTGGGATGCCTAAATTGGAGATAACCAGCAGAACGCTAGTCAACGCGAACCCAATGGAAACTATACCGTAGCCCTCGGCCCCGATTAGCCTCGCAACTGTGAGCGTATATGCGATGCCGAGCACGGTAAGGGTCAACTGGCTGACCAGGATGATGAAGCTGCCCCTGGCCACGCGGGCGCTGAGCTCCCAGGAAGCGTCTTCGGACGGCATGTTGTTCGAACCCCGTTTCACACAACAGTTGTTTTAGGCGTGACGATTTAAATACGAAAAACTCGCAGGCTCCTTCGAAATACGTGGGGGCCAAGTTTGCGGTAGCCACGAACAGTGGGACCTCAGCGTTGCATACGGCGCTATTGAGTTTTGGGATTGGTCAGCCCTGAAGCTGGAATTGAACACTTCTTGGATTGCATAAAAAATGATAGACAGCCCTTGGTTGATAGCAGAGAAGGATCAAAGGTGTTAGAGATAGCGATGAAAACGACTAGCGTGATATACTAGTCTCAAAACAGTCAAAAAAGTATTGTATCTGATCGATGTTACGCTACTTGGCATCTCGCTCACGGCCAACTTTCTTTCACGCGTTTTCCACATGGGCCCCTTGCTTCACCAAGGTTTTCCGGAGAATCCCCACATCTATCTGCATCGGTTTCACGTTCTGCTTCACTGACAGAGCGGCGGCCGTTCCTGCTGCTTGACCCATTGCCATGCATACAGGTATGTCCCTAACTTTGTTCTGGGCTTCACGAGTTGCTGAGAAACATCTCCCCGCCACCAAGAGGTTGTCGATCCGTTTGGGCACGATGCACCGATAAGGTATATTGTGCATGTCGTGCGGTTTTGTTGGAGACACGTACCATTCAATTGCATCAGAGAATATCCTCTTTTTTTCCAAGTCTTTTTCATTCAGGATATATTCTCCAATGATGCGTCTGGTTTCCCTCACCCCCATATAGGGCGCTGTCATCGCTATGTACGAGTTCTCGAAACCGGGGATGTATTTTTTCAGAAAGCCAAGCTCTGTCCTCGCCCGTTTTCTCAGCTCCACCTCTGCTTTGGTGAGGTCCTCAGTATCAGTCCCATCGGCGTGCAGGCTTCCTCCCCAAACCACAACTTGTCCATTTGCAATACTATCCATGTGGAGGAAGGTTGGTCCCCGCTGTTCTATGCGCTTTAACTCCCAAACATGGTACTTGAATCCAACTTTCTTCGCCGCTTTGCGTAAGTCTGGGTCTTTCCTCTGGTATTCACGAACCCTATCGTTGTCAACTCCGCTAATAACATAAACTAAGCTCATGGGCAGAACGCGGTGCTTTTCACCCTTCTCGTAAGGGGCCCCAGCAGCAGCGACTACGTCGCCGTCTCCCGTTGTATCCACAACAACCTTACCCATCACCGCCTGCCTCCGCGATTTGTTTTCCACAATGATGCCCGTGATGGTTTTATCCTTAACGACAGCATCTACCACGGTGGAGTCGAGCAACAACTTAACCCCTGCTTTCTCAATCATCTGGTCGGCAACGAACTTTAATGCCTCAGGATCGAATATCACGAGCCCTGCTTCGTCTTCTCCTCTCTTGAATTTGTGGGCAGCTCCTAGCTCGAATAGTCGATCAACGATTTCTTGGAGAATCCCCCCATAGCCCTTAGTTCCTTCGGAAGGTGGGGGAAGGACTATAACAAGACCCGCTGTGGCGAGGCCCCCTAAACAGCCATATCGCTCCACAAGGATCGTTTTAACCCCGTTCCTCGCAGCTGCTAAAGCGGCCCCCAAGCCAGCGGGTCCGCCCCCCGCAACAATCACGTCGGCCCTAAACTTGACGGGGGTCTTCCTCTCGCGCTCAAGTACGAACTCCAACCTAAACCCCAACCAAGTGGTATGCCGTCATGGCTTAAAATAGCTGAAGAAAATAGTCCGATTAATGTTTTACATAAGCTGGTTAGTCATCTGCTCAATCCTTTCTGGGGAAACTGGATGGAACAACTTTATCGCCAATAGTTCAGGGCATTTGAAAGGCCGATCGACTGTTAGTTTTGCCAGCAGATTATAAATCACCATACCAGAAGTTCACAACGCGGAAAACAATTAAGCTAGCGTGTTTTTACCATCTTTCTTATTTCTTCTTTTATGAGCAATTTTTCCTCCGATGAGTACTCTTTTATTCGAGCTGGCGTCGCACCAGGATACCTATAACTGGGGCAGCTGTAACCAGTCAATCTTCCTCCCCAAGTGATGAGTTGCGACAAAATTATGAACATGGCACCTGTTTCTAACGCGATTAACCAGCTTTTGAATAATAAAAAATTGGCAAGTTTCTTGATGCTGATGTACAAGTTCAATAAAAGTTATTTATAACAAAATAAAAAAACAAAAGAAATGGTAATGTTATGGTAAAGACACCTCAAGAAGAAGTATGGTTAAGTGACTTTGGAAGGGAATATACTAACAGAAATTTGATGTCTCCTGATGAAGAAGACAAGGCTTATACTGACACCTATGGAATATCAAGAACAGAACTTAATAAAGAATTCCTGAGTGATTTGAAGGTAAACAGCATTTTGGAAGTAGGATGCAACGTCGGCAATCAATTACTGTCGTTGAAAAAAATGGGATACACTAATTTATGGGGAATTGAATTACAAGATTATGCCGTGGAAATCGCGAGAAAGAGAACAAGCGGGATTAACATCGTGAAAGGCTCAGCGTTTGACATTCCGTTTAAAAATAATTATTTTGACTTGGTATTTACTTCTGGTTTATTGATACATATTTCACCAAACCACATTGGAATGGTTTTGGATGAAATGTACAGAGTAACCAATCAATACATATGGGGATTCGAATATTACACACCACGTGGTTATCAGATGGTTAGATATAGGGAAAAGGATAATTTGTTATGGAAAACAGACTTTCCAAAGTTATTTTTGGATAGATTTCAGGATTTACAATTGATTCGTAAGAGAATCATAAAATACAAAAATAATGATAATTTAGATATTATGTACCTGCTAAAAAAGAGAACGTAGACGGACGATTTAAATGATTATTAAAACTTCGGAAAAGTCATGAGAAAAATTTTAGGAGAGCTGGTACTAACTCATACCGGAGAAAATAAGAATAATATATAAATGAGAAATAAATAATTGGATATGCATATGAATATACTGATAATAAATCCCCCAATTAGAGAATGGGCCAAACCCAACTGTGTTCCATTAGGTTTAGGTTACGTCGCAAGTGTTTTGCGAACAGCTGGGCATTCATTAGATGTTTTGGACATAAATGCTTACAGATATCCGAAAGAGAAAGTCAGGTCCATATTGGAGAAAAAAACTCCTCCTGACTTTATTTTAACTGGAGGCATAATTACAACATACACTTATTTAAAATGGCTTACAACCCAGCTAAGAGACATTTTTGATGGTACCCCCATAATGATCGGGGGGAGTGTTTCAACTTCGATACCTGAAATAGCATTGAGTACATTAAACGTCGATATAGCATGTATAGGTGAAGGGGAGATAACCGCTGTAGAGGTCGCGGATCACATTGAACAAAACAAGGACTTGGCTTCGATTAAAGGAATAGCTTATCGAAAGAATGGGAAAATTTTTAAAAATGAATTGCGTGCGCCGATAAAAGATTTAGACCGCATACCGCTACCCGCCTACGATTTGTTCCCAATGGAGATATATGTAGATAATCCCGTTGGATACATAAATATTGATAAATGGGGAACGGGGTCGAGAGCCTCTAGAGAAATACCGAAATCCACAAATATCAACGTGACAAGGGGCTGTCCCTACAGATGTAGGTTTTGCTATCATGATTATCTGGGGCCGGGTTATAGACATAGATCACCGCAGCATGTCCTTATGGAAATGGATTTTTTAAATGAGAAGTATGGAGTAACCTATTTTTTATGGTCTGATGATGAATCCACAATAGATAGGAGATTCATCCACGAATTTTGTGATTTGATAATAAAATCGAAACGAGACTATCAATTTGAACTTCCCGGGCGAGTAAACATGGTTGATGAAAAAATGCTGACTGAATTAAAGAGTGCAGGTTGTAACATGGTCGGTTACGGGATTGAGTCTGGAAGCCAAAAAATTTTAGATAACATGAATAAACAAATTACAGTGGAACAGGCTAAAAAAGCTGTTAAACTTACAAAAGAAATTTTTGGTGATGCGGATACAAGTTTTATGATAGGGTATCCCGGGGAAACCGACGAAACTATACAAGAGACGAAAGAATTTTGCAAAGAATTAGATTTGGCGCCCGAAGTAATTTTTTTTGCAACACCCTACCCGGGAACAGATTTGTATGAATATGCAAAAAAACTTGGGTTGATCAAAAATGAAGTTGAGTATATTTCTAATTTATGGGAGCAAGGCGAACGGATAGCGGTTAATTTTACGAGTTGGACGGATGAAGAGCTGTTCGAAAAAAGACGAGCATTAATCGAAGAATTAAAAGCGTGGAATGTAAAAAGACATGAACTAAGTGAGCGAGTATGAATGTTTTAACAATCATACCCGCGAGGGAGGGGAGCAAGGGCGTAAAAAATAAACACATTAAACAGCTTTTGGGAAAGCCCCTTGTTGCTTATACTATTGAGGCAGCACTTGAATCAAAACTCACGGACAAAATAGTGGTTTCAACTGATGATAAAAAAATTGCAAAAGTGTCTAGAAAATACGGAATCCAAGTTATAGATAGGCCAGCCAAATATGCTACTGACACCGCGCCTATTGAATGGGCGCTGAGACACGCGGTCAGGTACCTCGAACGGAATGAAAGGTATTTCGCGGACATCGTAGTTTGGATACAGGCTAATGTACCTATTAGAAAAAAGGGACAGATTGATAAGGTCATTCAAAAACTAATTGACACAGGCGCCGATTCTGTAATTACGGTGACAGAGGTAACCCAAAGGCCAGAATTTATGAAAAAGATGGTAAGTGGGGACAAAATCATTCATTTGGCAAAACCCAAAAAGTATAGAAGACAGGACTATGCCGAACCGTTATACGTTGCAGATGGGGCCGTTATCGCAATGAAAAAGGATGTATTGATGAAAACAGAGGGGATGACTGGAGCACACGTGTACTTGGGCGATGACATCAGAGGCATTGTGGAAGAACCAAAATATGCTGTTGAAATCGATGAACCATTTGATTTCGATGTGGCGGAGGGTTTGTTAATTGTGGAGAAAAAAGAAAAAGGAACCGTGATTAAAATTAAAAATTTATGAGTGATTAGAAATGAAGGAAGTAAAAATAGGGAACAAACGAGTTGGGGACGAGAATCCCGCATTTATAATGGCAGAGCTCGGCATTAACCACATGGGCGATCCAAATTTAGCAAAAAAAATGATCGATAAAGCTAAAGAGTGCGGAGTGGACGCTGTAAAACTACAAACTTTCGAAACCGAGGATTTCGTAAGCGATGAAAAAATACAGTATGTGTATTATGAAGGGAGGGATCGAAGAAGGAAGGTAAAAGAGTCCATGTTTAAGATGTTTAAGAGATACGAACTGAATTTCAAAGAGCAGAAAAAATTGTTTGATTATGCCAGGTCTATTGGGATGGAAATATTTTCCACACCAAGCTTTAAAGAGGGCGTTGATTTTTTGGATAAAATCGGCGTAAATGTGTTCAAAGTCGGTTCTGATGATCTGACGAATTTGAACCTAATAAAACATATCGCGGAGAAAGGGAAGCCAATAATTTTGTCTACGGGGATGAGCACCTTGGGCGAAATCGAAGAGGCCATAAGTACGGTACAGGACGTGGGCAATCGGGATATCGTTTTACTGCATTGTGCCAGTCTTTACCCCGCGTCCGTAGAGCGCTGTAATCTGCGAGCAATCGAATCTATGAAAAGGATGTTTGAACTCCCGGTTGGATTTTCGGACCATACCATGGGCACCTTAATCCCAACAATTGCTGTGGCGATGGGTGCGAACATGATTGAAAAACACTTTACACTCGACAAAGATCTCCCTGGGCCAGACCATTGGTTTTCAGCAGATGCCGAAGAACTAAAAAAGTTAGTCACCGATATAAGATCCGCCGAAAAGGCGATGGGCAAAAAAAGAAAAATGCTATACGATTTCGAAAAAGAGGCGCACGCCGCCCACAGGAGAAGCATCGTGGCAAACTGTGATATAGCAAAGGGCAGCATCATCAAAGAAGAAATGATACACTTTAAAAGGCCGGGAAATGGGCTACCACCAAAATTTGAAAAATTTGTAATCGGCAAGAAAGCCAAGGCCCAAATAAAAAAGAATGAACAAATAACGTTTGATAAGATTTATTGATGTGAACTTAATGAGAAGCGAGTTCTGGAGAGACTTCTGGAATAAATCCGCAAAAAAGCACATGGACATAAGGTTCATCTCGGGGTGGGGGAACCGGACATTTCAGGAAATGCTTTTCGTTATAACCGACGTGGCGAAAAAATTGGAATTGAGAAGTGAAGATGTGTTGTTGGATGTAGGGTGCGGAGCAGGATTGTTTGAAATCGCATTCTCTCCTTGGCTCAAAGAAATTTACGGCGTGGATTATTCTGAAGAACAGATAAAAATCGCAAAACGAAATACAGAAAAATACGACAATGTTGTCACCAAACGAGCAAATATACTAAACTTGCCTTTTGAAGATGGTTTTTTTAACAAGGTTCTTGTAAACAGTGTTATCCAGTATCTAAATGGAATGGGCGAAGTAGAAAAAGCATTTGAAGAATTAAATCGGGTGACACTAAAACAATGCAGAATTTTGGTATCTCTAATCCCTGATGCGGACAAAAAGAAGGAGTTTATCAGGGGGTATTCTAAATTAGGACTTTCGAAGGAAGAGATAAAGGAGAAAATTGAATCAACTGAAAGAGCCATTTGGTTTGATAAAAACGAGTTAAAAAGAATGGCAAAAAACTGTGGATTTCAAACTATCGATGACGCAAGGCCCTTTGATGAGTTTCAAAAAAGATATTATTTTGACCTAATAATCGAGAAATAATTGGGATTTTATGACATGCCCACTTTGCAATTCAAAAGACTCAGAATATATGTTAGAGTACAAGGATTATCCATTTTACATAAAACCCGTTTCCAGAGAGTACCGTGATAACGTACCTTTGCTACCATTGAGGATCGTATTATGCAATAGCTGCGGCTTTGTTTACCAAGAAATAACCTTTGACCTCAACGAACTATCAAAAATATACGAAATCGCTTATGAAAGTTATCACTCCCCGGTGATTGGCAGCGTTGGGGGTTCTCTTGCAAGTGATTTTTTAGAGTTCCTTGAAAACTGCACCGACCCCAACGACAAAAAAGTCTTGGAGATAGGCTGTTTTGATGGATATTTTCTATCGCTATTGCGCGATAAACATTCATGTGATGTTATAGGGTGTGACCCAAGCCATGGAGCTAAAATAGCCGAAAGCATTGGCGTAAAAGTCATACAAGATTATTTTTCACCGCGTCTTTTTCACGAAACCTTCGACATGATCGTACTAAGAGGCTTACTAGAGCATGTCCTCAATCCCACAGGTTTCTTAAAAGATGTCGAAACAGTTACATCCAAAAATGGGATCATTGCAATAGAAGTTCCTAATCTTGAATATTCTCTTAGAAATGGAGTCATTGGCGATTTTTTTCACGAACATCTAAGCTATTTCACAAAAAACTCCCTAACCAACTGTTTGAGCCTCTCGGGCTTCGAACCGGTAAAAATTGATGATGATGGATACTACGTGAGGGCGATTTTCAAAAAATCGGGGCCCGCTTATAAATTTAGTGTGCCTAGGGGTGAAGCGTCCAAAATCAAAAAACTATCAAAGGCATTCAATGAGAATGTTGAAAGATTAGTGCGCGAGTTAACCGAACTCTCCAACAAATTATCCGGCAAAGAGGTATACCTGTACGGGGGAGGTGGCCACACGATAGGATTGCTAAGTAAAACTCGCAAATTCTTAGGGCCAAAGGGGGTTATCGATGGAGATCCATCAAAGGTCGGGAAATACATTCCGGGGTTTAATTTACCCGTGTACCCCAAAAAAATTGTTAAAGAGCTGGACCCGAAAAAAAGCGTTATAATTGTTTCTTCGAAGATACTCCAAGACGAGATTATAAATGAGCTGAGGCCCTATATTGTTGAAGGCCTGAAAGTGGTGAAATTGTACCCAACGGTAGAGTATGTAAAGCCACGAGCTGCGTGAAGGGATAATCCATGAGCACGGATGAAAAAGACTTGCTAAATCTTAAAAAAACCTTTTTGAAAATGATTGATAACCAAGACAACCCGTTTCACCCATTGGTTTTTGTTAAGGGCAAGCCGAAATTCGGAAAAAACGTGTACATCGGCCTTTTTTCCGAAGTCAATGCGGGTAGGGCTAACGTTACCATTGGAGATAATTGCGA
>Ga0315310_10002630_pt1 | contig 11206 bp, 10 predicted proteins | sample TDP5_MG_FD_203630 | JGI IMG/M metagenome (GOLD analysis project Ga0315310, IMG submission 203630) | Freshwater sediment microbial communities from Lake Towuti, South Sulawesi, Indonesia - TDP5 | ecosystem: Environmental > Aquatic > Freshwater > Lake > Sediment | place: Indonesia: South Sulawesi... | reverse complement strand
TATACCAAAAAACAGCTTGTTGATTTCACAAAGGCTATAATCTCTGAGCAACTGAATTTATCCTGGCGGACATTTTTACGTGCCGACACTATTGATATGGAAACAGCTTCTCTTCTTAAAGATTCAGGCTGCAAAGAGGTATTGCTGGGTATAGAGTCAGGAGACCCCCAGATACTAATAAATATGAACAAAGGCATTGATCCGGAAAAAGCACTGAAAGCCATCCAATCTTTGGATTCGGCAGGCATAAGAACCGAGAGTACCTTTATTGTGGGCTTCCCCGGCGAATGCTCAAGATCTATTGAGAACACCGCATCTTTCATTTCTTCCTTGCCCTCTGGCGACAGGGCTCGAGTATTCCATCGCTATTATCTATTTAAATTCATGGTCTCACCCTTAAGCCCTATTGCATCTCCGGACCTACGTAAAAAATTTTCGCTTAAGGGTATCGTGGGAAACTGGTCGCATAATACTATGAATTCAAAAGAAGTTATCAATGCGATGCGAGAACTCTTTCTAAAAGTAAAAGGAACTTCCCATGTATATATTGAGACTTTTCCCGATGACTGGGATAATACGAATATCAGAAGGGTGATCGAGCTTCGCGATGTTGTGCAAAAAGAAAAGCTACAGCGTCATACCGCAGGCAATCTGGAAAAACTGATCGCAGCGGTACAATCAGCTCAAAAAATACAATAAGCCCTCATGACCTGCCCCCAATAATGATACCACTTGTTAAGTCATAATCAGTATAGCCTCAGGTGCTGGATGCTGGTATCCCAGAGCACTATGCAGCTGTGTCTGATTATATTCCTTTCTCATTATTACTATTTGACCAATGGGAGGATCCCCGTTTTTGGAGCGTCGGTCGCCATCCGGTCATAGTGTCTGTTCGCTAGTCGTAAGACAATGAGGCGCCCAGACTGAACAAGAAGCCAATGTGTTCAGTCCTACACTGGCTTAGTCAGTCCACCGCAATCATGACATTAGATGCCTTGATTATAGCATAAACCTCTTTACCCTTGGTGAGGCCTAGGTTCTCCGCCGATTCTTTGGTAATAACGGATACTACCGAGATTCCACCCGGTAACTCAACCATAACTTCTGTGTTGACCATACCCGGTTTGACCTCTTTGACCTTTCCTTTTAGGACATTGCGTGCGCTAACTTTCATCTTTCATCCCTCCTTAATAGACATTCGTAGTTGAAGCGTAGCATTCTCCCACCCTGGATGAAAGGTTAATATGAGGCTACTTTTCGACAATTCAAGCTTCTGTTACCTGTGTTTGTACATTATGCCTTGTTGGTGAATGCATATGCGGAGATATTTGAATAGCGCTAGAGATCGATCCTATCTATATATCAAGTTTAGCACTGCCCTTTAGGCTGGAGCACCCCCAACTGGTAGTGCAGCATACTTACGAGCAAGCTTCCGGAAATGGAACCCCCAGATAGCTAAGGTCATCGACATTGGGAAAGAGCGAGGATGCTTCATCAGGGTCGAAACAAGGAATCTCCAATAATGCCATCTCTCCCTGTCCACAACACCCAAGAACCACATGGACCTAATTAGTGCCCAGATATGCCACAGCTCGAGCCGGGATATCCCCTTTGTTCTCTGAGGTTTGTACTGTTTCAAGAACATCTTGACCCGTGTGTAATACTGCTTAGATGAATAGATTGTAGTCAGAACGTTCTTATAACCATTAACGAGTGTTTCGCGATCCATTTTGGGAATGAAATTCATGGAGCAGTCAGTATTATCGCCAGAAACTTTCTCTAGTAGGCGGTTCTCCCTTTTCAGGCGCTGGTGCAGCTTGGTGCCACGGGGTGCGTTCAGCAAACCGACCATCGCGACAGTGATTCCGCTCTTTTGAATGAAGTTTATTTGGCTTTTGAAGATGGAATCTGGATCACTATCAAATCCCAGGATAAATCCCGCCTGCACCTGAAAGCCGTGGTTTTGCATTTTCTTAACTGAAGCAATTAGATCACGACCTTTATTCTGACGCTTGTTACACTCAACCAGACTCTCCTCATTTGGGCTTTCAATGCCAACAAATACACAGTCGAAGCCCGCCATGACCATCAATCGCATTAGCTCTTCATCATCAGCCAGGTTGATGGACAACTGCGTGGATAGCCCAAAGGGGTGTTTTCTCTCCTGCTGCCACTTAATTATTGCCGGCAGAATTTCTTCTTTTAGTTGTCTCTTGTTAGCGATAAAGTTATCATCGACAACAAACACGCCGGCTCGCCAGCCCCGACTGTATAACGCCTCCAGCTCTGCCAGGAACTGGTCTTTATTCTTGGTTCGCACTTTGTGCCCGTTCAGTATGATGATATCGCAAAACTCACAGTCGAAGGGGCACCCCCGAGAGTACTGAACGCTCATCGTGGCATATTTCTTCGTGTCGAGGAGGTGCCACGCTGGAATCGGGGTTGTCCTGACATCTGGCCGTTCTTCAGATGTGTAGATATGTTTGGCACAGCCTTTCCCCAGGTCTTCTAGAAAAGGCGGGAGGGTAATCTCAGCCTCATTGAGCACCAAATGGTCTACTTCCTCAAATTTCTCGGATTCGCTGGTAAAGAGAGGGCCACCAGCAACGATCTTAGCGTTGAGTTTCTTGCATCTCTGGATAACTTCCCTCACCGACTCCCTTTGCACCACCATAGCGCTAATAAACACATAGTCAGCCCACCTGATGTCTTTGTCAGTTAGAGGGGTTGCATTCGTATCTACTAGCTTTTTCTCCCACTCCTGGGGAAGCATTGAGCTTACAGTCAATAAGCCCAGAGGCGGAAAAGCCGCCTTTTTAGAAATGATCCTTAGCGCATGCCTGAGACTCCAGAAGGTATCCGGATACTGGGGATAAACCAAGAGTATTTTCAACTTAACCTGCTCTCCACTTCGCCGATAAATTTGGTCACTCCAATCTTGGCGAGAACCAACTGCCCTAGTGTAGCACGAATCATAGCAAAAAGCGAAATTCAGCATTCCCCGTATCTAGGCTTTACGGTTATTACACACTTCGCTTGTATATTAATTCAGGAGGAGGTCCTGTATTTTGGGTTAGAATAGAGCCTGACGGGTTCCGGCGAGGTGCACAATTCGCTGGGGAGCTTAAAGCTGCTCCGCCGTTTAGATTGCCTGCCGGCTCTCAGGTGGCCCGATTAGGGAGATCAGGGTTCATAAAAAAGGAAAGTCTCTATTGAACCTGCAGTAATATCAATAATACCACAGTAATTCGTTTGTCTAAGGTTATACTTCACACGAAATGACGGTTTGTTCCCTTACCCGACAGAACAGGCTTCCGTGACCTACTGAACAATTCAAGCTTCTGTGCAATGTTAAACAGTCTGGACTAATGCGCAGTGACCTACACATAAACTATCCTGTCCGAGCACCTTAGTTATCTGGGCCATGTCAAAGCGATTGATAGCTTAATGCCTGGCGACTGGGATAGAACTAAAACCAGCGAACTCCCCCAGTAGTTACAGCATAAGTCTTCCCGAAGAGCCAGACACAATTTAACTAAATCAGTCCCCTTTGAGATTACTGTTTAGTCGTGGAGTGCCTTTTGTGGCGCTTTTTCCTTACGTGCCTCTGCTGCACCAATTGATGATCTAGCTACGACTTTTTGTCTATTGTGTATCAGCCTCTAACAGTGAGTATTGCGTGCAAGCCTGAATTTGTATCCAAGCCGAGTGTGCTATAATGTCGGCAGGGGAATGTCCTTCATTCCCAACAACTCAAGCGGATTTGGCGAACTTGACTTCAGATATATAGCTGTTAAGTCAAGTTAGTCTACCCCTTATTCTACAACATGGAGGTGATGCCCATGGGATGCCAAAGCCTATTTGCGTGTGGGCGGCGGAGAAGTTGGTTCGTTCTCTTTCAACAGCCAGATAGATTTGATAGAAGGAGGTGAAAAATGAAAGTCTTAGTGGTTTACGCGCATCCTAATCCTCAGTCGTTTAACCACGCTGTTCTTGAAGCCTTCACCAGAGGACTTAGGGATGGAGGACATACCTTTGAAGTCGACGACCTGTATGCCATCAAATTTGACCCCTGTTTAAAACTTGGGGAGCTTGTTGAAGGATAAATACCCAAAGACGTGCTGGATCGGCAAGAAAAGGTGGCTCAAGCAGAGGCATTAGTTTTCATCTATCCAGTCTGGTGGGCGAGTTTCCCAGCCATTCTTAGAGGATGGTTCGACCGGGTTCTCTCCTATGGATTTGCATATACACAAACAGACAAGGGTGAACTGATGTGGCTTCTAAAGCACAAGAAAGCTCTACTAATCAACACGACGATGTTCCCAGAAGAATACTACAAAACTTCAGGCATTGAGGATGCTATGAAGAGAACAATGGCCAACGCGACTTTTAAAGAATTTTGTGGCATTCAAGATGTGGAGCATGTTTTCTTATATGGCGTAGATGCCGAAGCCCGAAACAAATATTTAGAGTTGGCGTATCGTTTGGGCAAGGAATTTTAGATAGCAAACACTGCTTCCTGGATGTACAGTTATGTGTTCTCTCGAGCTGTGACGCCTCTCTGGGCAATGTAGGGACTTCCACAGTAGCCACCTAACTTGACGAAGTGTAACTCTACAATCCGCTAAATCGTGCAATGAGACAACAATTTACCAGAAGGTTACACAAAAAGAGCCATGTAGTCATTAGATCAGAGAGCAAGTGTTATTTGCCTATCTGCGTCAAGGACTCCCGTCTCATTTTGCTAACCATCTGTTAATTATTAGTCTCAAAGACCCCCTTTACTACTCTAACCTTTTGACATAGCTCATAGCTGGCTGATAATATGAAAGGAGAGAGCCTGGCTATTCGTGGCCAGGTAATGTATGGATGGTATTAACAGTCTCTACCTAATATTGCTTCTGATTTCCCTGGGATTAGCTGCCTTTTTCTGTAGCGCTGAAACAGCTTTTATCGGTATTCAGAAACTCCGCCTGCAGCACCTGATTGAGAAGGGAAATCCTAGAGCTAAGATTGTGGCCAAGATTATCGAGCGACCGGATAGATTTCTGGCCACTGTCCTCCTGGGGATTAATCTTTTTGAGACAGGTGTGGCTACTCTGGGAACAATAATTGCCGTGTCTCTCTGGGGGGAAAACCTGGGAGCGGCAATTGCCACCATTGTAATTACCCTAGGAACCTTAGTTCTAGCTGAGTATATCCCGAAAAGTCTGGCCGTCCGCCACGGAGAGAAAATGGCCATGATCTATGCCAGACCCATAATCTTCATATCAACTATCTTCTATCCCCTTGTCTATCTACTGAACCATATCGGCATTAGATTATCCAGCTTGCCGGAGGAAGGTGGTAAGCCCAAGCCGACGATTAGCGAAGAGGAATTTCGCACTATGATATCAGTCGGACACCGGGAGGGGACGGTGGAGGAAGAGGCAGCTAAGATGCTGACCAATGTCTTTAAGTTCGGCGACAGGCCTGTCAGAGAGGTTATGGTGCCACGTCCGGAAGTCATATTTGTCGAGAAAGGTTCCAAGTTATCCGATTTCCTGAGCCTGTATGCGGAGAGCCCGCTGTCTCGTTTCCCGGTATATCGGGAAAACATGGATGATGTTGTTGGCATCATCTCTATAAAGGATGTGCTGATGGCTCAGGCCAAAGGCAATATTAGTGACGAGAGCCCTATTGATGAAATGATACGTCCGGCTTACTTCACTCCAGAAAACAAGCTTATCAGTAAACTCTTTATTGAGATGCGGGATGACTATCAACGCATGGCGGTGGTTGTCGATGAGTTTGGCGGCGTGGCAGGTGTGGTCAGCATCAACAGACTGATTGAGGAGATTGTCGGTCCGCTGGGGGACGAGATGGCGGGTATAGAAAAGGACTTCGAGGTAATTAACGATTATACTTTCCAGGTTGATGGTGGTATGCGTGTTGAAGACGCCAATGAGCAAATGGGACTGAGTTTGCCTGAGGGCGACTATGAAACAGTAGCCGGTTTTATCCTCCATCTCCTGCAACGCATTCCCGGGCAGGGGGAGCAGCTGAGATATAGAGACTTAAAACTGGTCATTACCAGGATGCGCGGAGTGAAAATAGAAGAAGTTCTGGTGACCAGGGAGAAGTCTATAGAGCCTCAAAGAACTACTCAAAAAGAATCTGAAAGAGCCGATCCAGCGTCTTAGGATTAGGTTTGGCACGGAAATCACCAACAGTAGAGTGGGTGTAAATGGCAAAAATCATTGAAAAGCTCGACGGCGACAACTTGTGGTTAGCTTACTCAACTATTCGCGACCCGAGCTACTAGATACAATGCAGCTATAAATAGAGCTGCGCAGCTAGGTAGAAGAGACATCTGCTAGACAAACTCAAAGGGTTACCACGATACGCGTGGTGTAACCTTCTGGGTGTCTGTTGCATCAATCGGGATAAGTGAATACCAATTGTTCTACAGGAAGAGGACCAAGATAGCCATTGTTGTAAGAAGGCTGGCGCTTACCTTCGGGATGTATCTCTCATAACGTATTAGTTTGGGCTGCAATACATTATAGATTTTTACAGATGCAATCGTTATAACCATTAGTCCCAACAATACTGCCATGCCGTATGAAACCATGAGGACCCACGCGTTGATTCCACTGGCTACCAGAGCAAGCAGAGCAAACTCTTCCTCATGGGCGAAACCAAGAATAAAAGCAAACGATGCTAGCCCCCAAAGACCCAATGCAACTCCCAGTGAGTGCTTGTGCTGATGGGTATGTTGACTTTGGCCTTGGTGTTCATGCTCATGTTCATGCTCGACCTCCGGATTGTTTTCATGGATATGACCGTGCTGTTTCTCTAGCGAGTCAGACTTCTCCCTCCACAGTCTAATGGCGAGTAGAAGCAAGACACCTGCTGCCAGATATTTTAGCCAGGGAGCTTCAAAGTCTAGCCATGAATTCAGCAAAACGTAAGCGATAACAACAGCAATCGATGAGACCAAATGCCCCAATCCAATTACGCCTGAGCTGAGAATAGCGCTAAGAATGTGGTTTCTTTGTCGGACAGAATACAGCATGGCAACAGGCCAACCATGTCCCGGTTCAACCCCGTGTGATAGCCCAATCATTACTACGCCGACAAGTGCTGAATTAAACATAATCAACCTTCTTTGCTATTTCTAATATTCGGATAATAGACGAAGACCCTGTAATTTATCCCTGTAACTCACATTATGTATTTTCCAAGGGCTGCCTTCAGACTCTCCCATTCCTTTTCCGGTGTGCTTGCCTTGGCTACTTTGTACAGGCAGGATTCCATGTGGTCTTCAAGTACTAATCTGGAAGCTTTCGTAATGGCCGATTTGACGGCTGCCAATTGGATAAGTATGTCAGGACAGGGTCGCTCCTCTTCCAGCATGTTCTTGATAGCACGGATATGCCCCTCGATTCTGGAGAGACGGTTAATGACAGCCTGACTATGCTTATGGGTATGTGATTTACTCATAATATCCCCCCTAGGGGGATATTATGCCATAAATGCATTATTGTGTCAACTTTACGTCTTCCAAGAGGGCTACCCAGATTACAGCCAGTTCTTGAAATCTTACCTCATGAGTATTTGTTAACAAAACCGAGTATTGTTCAACCATTCGATAAAAGGTTCGAAGCACTATTGACTAATCAGCATCTAGCTGCTAATGTCTAGACTAAATCTGGAGCTCAAGGAGGTTCAAATGCAGGCATATTGCGTGAAATGCAGAAAAAAGGTTGAGATCAAGAACCCGAACAAGGTCGTCCTGAAGAACAAGCGACCTGCTACACAGGGCATGTGTCCCATCTGTGGCACCAAGGTCTTCCGCATTGGAAGTAGATAGAAGCACACCGTTGCACTGACCAACTGGAAAGTTTTGCTGTATACCTAGCATAAATCAATTGTGGAGGAACTATGAAACCAACTACAAACAAGGTCATCCTTTGCTGCCTGCTTATTCTTGCTTTACTAGCCACATTCGTTACCGGATGTAAAGGCAAAGAACCAGAGACAACGACAGCGCCATTGATTCCGCCGGTATATTCTTTTGTCATAGATTTCAACGACTTCACTTCTGAAGCTAACGCCAGTCCTACTTCAGGTAGTGCGGCGTCATTTGTGCAACAAGCCAGTTTCGCCAGTGGGAGCGGTAATTCATATTCTTCAGCCCAGTATGCTATCGGTAGTTATCAGAATTGGGGATTCGCAGCGTGGAATGTTGGCGTATGGAGCGCCATTATTGTCGTTGGCCTGGCAGTACCAGTGGCAGCCTTTGTAGAGTCATTCAATCATACACCTCAACAGCAGACCGATTATAGCTGGATCTGGTCATATGATGTTACAGTTGGTGGGGGCGTATATACAGCAGAGCTGCACGGGAAATTTATTGATAATGGTGTGCGCTGGGAGATGTATATTTCCAAGCAGGGAGAGTACACAGATTTTCTATGGTATTATGGTGAATCAAACCTGCCCGCCACTGAAGGCTTCTGGATTCTAAAGAACAACCCCTCTGATCCAACCGATTTGATACGGATCGATTGGGAACGCGACCTTGCTGAAGGTACCCATGAAATCAAATACACCAATATCGTGCCAGGTGATCCTGAAAATGGGGGCTATATCTTGCACGGGGTCAGAGCAACAGGATCCTATGACCGTTTCTTTGACCTATTCAATAAGGGGCAAGATAACTATACCTACATTGAATGGAACAGCACAACTAAGGAAGGGCGGGTTAAGGATGCCAAGCATTTCGGCGATGATGAATGGCATTACTGGGATTCCAACCACATAGATGTTGACATTACCACATAGTCACAACTGGGCTTCAAGAAGTTGTGGCTAAGCAGGTTGACTCCATGCTGCCGGTCGGAGTGGCTTTGGAATACCTGAAACACCCTTAACTTGCCTAAAAGGGCATTGTAGCGATGCTAGGTAGGGGCACAATATACCCCAATCCATTCCCTTTGAAATGAATGTGTAGGTGCCCAAGGGTGCACATAACGTCATTTCGTTCAATAGTGGTCGGTTGTGCCAGTGTCGGTCTGCCCTCTCAAAACCCGCCAGTTGAGCTATACCTTAGAAGCCCCATTTTTGAAAAGCCATTAAGCCTAATCGTGGCGGGCAGACCAAGTAATTTTTAAAGGGGTAGAATATTCGTCGATAGGATTATACCATGAATATATAATTTTCAGAGACACTAACCAACCCATGTTACTGTCGGAGTTATTTGATATATTGTTATTTTAGGCTCTTCCACCAAAAGTGGCGCGGCTTCTTTGATTATCTCCCGCATTGCATTGGATGTTTCCCATAATTTCCAGCTTCCCAAATTCTCCCATGTGGTTACCAAGACGGCGATAGAGCTATCATTTATGGTTCGGAGATTCTGAGCACCGATGAAGCCAGCATGAGTCACGGTAGCAGACCTGAATTTCAGAAATATGTCGTCTATGTTCGCGCCTTCTTTCAGTTTGAATCCCGCTATAACTTGTATCATCACATTCCCTCTTTTCTTTTTATGTATAATAGCACCGGTGAGCTTTATGCACAACAAAACTTTCGGTATGATGCATTAGCAAGTAACAAAAAGCCATTTCGTGCAGCAGGATGCCGCTGTAATCCTACAACTAATAACCCCCTGCCTACATGTATGACTCTTCTCTTCGAATGTGGTATCATTTGGTATGTAAGCAAGCCCGGTTGTTCTCAGGAAGCCAATATGGATCGCAATATCGGCCCCGAGCTTCATACTATATGGAGTGAAGCAAAAGAGCATATTGAACAGGGCGAGTACAATAAAGCTATCGAAATATATAAGTACATCCTGATCAGATATAGTGATAACGATATTGCGGTTGAGTACACAAATGCTTATCTCGGAGATATTTACCTCAAGCTAAAGCAGCTCAACTTGGCAGAGAATCACATCAAGAAGGCTATTGATTGTAACCCAGACAACCCGAGTTACCACTATCTTCTTGGCTTCACATACTCCATACAGAGCCAATGGGGCAGAGCAATTGCTGAATTTGAAGTGGCTCTTGATAGAGAACCGGATAATAGCGAATATCTACGTGGATTAGGATGGGCCATGCATTGTGCTGGTAATAAGGCGAAGGGCTTAGCATATCTTCATAGAGCGGTCGACCTCGCGCCAACCAATGTGAACATACTGACTGATTTGGCAGCCGCTTACCTGTCAGACCTTCAATTTCACAAAGCGCGGGAATATGCTGAAACGGCGGTGCGGATTAACCCCAATAGCAATGTAGCAAGAGAGGTTCTAGCTAATATTGATCGTTTTCAAAGAAACCTCGGGCGATTTGGTAAACCTTAATAGGGCATGTTTCCAGCTAGTTAACTTTGCTGAATGGCTTCAATCATGTTTGTGTGGTTACAGCAGCGCCCCTCAGGATTATCCTACCTGTTTGCCTACGATTTAACAATTCATCGAATTGTTATAGCTGCTGTAACAAAACTCGCTATTGTGACCTTAATGAATTGCACTTTGTAGCGAAATGTGACACTCGCTGTTCACTATCACTGAACACCACTGTTCATCACTCAATGAATCAATGAATAAGTGGGAATAAGTTTTCGCTCGCTCACCATCGCTCAGCGATATCGTTCGCTCGTCGCTCGCTCGCTTATCGCAGCGATAATCAATGAGCGAGTGAGTCAGTGATAGTGAGGGTGGCTCACTCATCGCTCATTCATCGCTCGCTGATATCGCCCGGCGATAAGCGAGTGACATTGCTTGGGAACTGACAAGCTGACGCTAGAGCTTGCGTAGGCCAGTGACCTAGGCTTAAACTCAAGGCATGATTCACATAACCCGCAGTATCGCCATTGACGAGAGCGAGATCCAACAGGACTTCATCCGCGCCTCAGGACCGGGTGGGCAGAATGTCAACAAGGTCGCCACTGCTGTGCAGCTTCGCTTTGACGTGGCGAATTCACCCTCCCTGCCCGATGAGGTTCGCGAGCGTCTCATTTCGCTGGCTGGCAGGCGGATTACCGAAGATGGTATACTTATTATCGACGCTCGGCGGTTCCGTACGCAGAGACGGAATCGTCAAGACGCGATCGACCGGCTTGTGGAGCTGATCCGCAACACAGCCCAAAGGCCCAAAATCCGTCGCAAGATGGGGTCGACACTCGCATCAAAGATGCGTCGTTTAGAGAGCAA
>Ga0315310_10002629_pt1 | contig 11207 bp, 15 predicted proteins | sample TDP5_MG_FD_203630 | JGI IMG/M metagenome (GOLD analysis project Ga0315310, IMG submission 203630) | Freshwater sediment microbial communities from Lake Towuti, South Sulawesi, Indonesia - TDP5 | ecosystem: Environmental > Aquatic > Freshwater > Lake > Sediment | place: Indonesia: South Sulawesi... | reverse complement strand
ACCCAACATGCCAGAAGTAAAACCACCACCAGACCTAACCCAAATAGAATCTCAACTAAAAGGAAAAACACTCCTCGTTTATTGGCACATGCTAAAGACACCAGCAACAAAAACGGGCGTCCGCGAGATCCAACGCGCCCTCGGCTTCTCCAGCCCCAGTGTAGCAACGCATCACCTAGAGAAACTGATCTCACTCGGCTTAGCAGACAAGAGCGGAACAGGCGAATACTTTCTGACCCAACAAGTCAAGGTTGGGCTCCTGAGATTTTTCACACGGTTAGGACGCTTCCTGGTTCCACGCTACCTTTTTTATTCTGTCTGGTTCTCCACGATGCTGATTACCTACGCAATCTTTTACGGGCATACGGGCAGCATCCACAACATCGTCGCCATAATCTTCGGCGCTGCAGCAGCTCTCGTTCTATGGTTCGAAACCATCAGACTCTGGAGGGAAAAACCGTTCTAGGCAAAAAACAGGGTGTTCTAAAACGTGGCTTTAAAAGCCAGTCACAACCGTTAGGAAAATAGGAGTCAAACAGTGTTGAAAAAAGGCATCTTATACGTGGTCACTGCAGTTCTGCTCGGCGTGGCAATAATGCTGACTCCCCTCTGGTTTCTTTCAACCTCAGGTGCCTTTCAGCAACCATTCATTTCTAGAGGCAGTTTTTACTTGTCCGACAAAGGGTCGCAAGAGGCCTTTGCTAGAAACGAGTTGGCAGTTGGAGTGTCTCCGCAGTATCCATTAGACGAGATATCTGTAGGTTTAATGAGCGTCTTCAGCCTTGTTCTTTCCTTCGCCATTTTCAAACAATCAAGAAAGAGAACCGCCTAGTCCTTTTCCTGTTCTTTTTTTAGTACAGTCTGTTCGGAAATGTAGCATTAATACTCTCTGTTCCTAATCTTCTATCGGTGAAGCGAATTGAAAAAACCAAGGCGCATGGAGTTAATGGTTGCACTAATCATCTGCGTAGCTCTAGTTGGCGCGTCTTTCTACGCAAACATGGTAACACGGTACACTCCATCATACGGAGGAAGGACTTTACAGGAAGACGCTTTAATTCCTGGGGAAAACTTTGCCACAACAGAGGAAAAATCTGCAGACCAGAGAATAAAAGACATTAGGCAGTGGGTAAAGGCTGAGTTGACCAAGGGAAAGTTCAAAGAAGTCGTGAGGGGCATCGAGGCATTTACCGAGGAGCAAGGCGGCTACGTTTATTCAGAAGACCTCACTTACGCTGACGACGTCTGGAACGGAGAACTCGTCTCAAGAATTCCCCAGGACAACGCAACAGACTTCATCTTCAACGTGGAAGAACTCATAACCCGAAACGGCAAAGTCACCTCAATAACGACAAGCATAAGAGACATAACAGGAACCGTCGGAACATCGGAGCAGAAACCGCACGCCACTATAAGAGTCACCCTGGCAGAAACCTCTGGTAAAATCAATATCGGGTTGCCAATTTTCGAGGGAATAGCACCATTCTTGGGCACATTCTTCACATGGGTGGTTGCAGGAGTAATCATTGGATTGCCAGCGTACTTCACTGTGCTTGGAATAATCTTGCTCGTGGACAGAGCATTGGTGCCCATAGCGACCAAGCTATTCAAAAGAGGATTAAACAAGAACAAGGAAGCTCTGCCATCCGCAGTTTAGCAGTGATCTCCACTTTTTTCTTCATCATTTTTAGTCTAAACGAGTTGTTTTGGCTCAGCAACATATGCTCTTTATTCAGAAGTATTAAATACGCACTGAACGATAACTGAAGGTTTGAAAAAAGGGAGTGAAAATGAAGAAACTATTATTGCTCGTGGCGGTTCTGCTGCTGTCGACTTTGATTTCCATGTCGATGATTAACAGAGTTGGAGCCGATTCTATTCAATGGTGGAGTTGGCGAGGGTACGTGTATTTCGATGACGATTCGTTCTATGGCAAAAGGGTTGTTGCTTTCAAGGAGAGCTCAACTGCAACCCTCTTCATAAGCGTTAGAAATGACTACAGGACGCCGCCGCCAACCCAAGTTGAGAGACAAATAAATATTTCCGCTGTCAAAGTTGGCTTCGACTGGAACATAAACTACACTTCGGCTCAGGTAAGCCTAGCCAACCCAGTTACAATGCAGCCTGACGAGGTACGTGTCTTCACAGTGGTTTTCACGGTTCCTAATGCAACCGTAGCATCCAATCTCTACCTGCACGACTATAAAATATTCGTGGAACATGTGAACAGCACCACGGGCGCCAAAAAAATAGTTGAAACATGGATAGAGTATAGCTTCACCGAAAACTACTACTTCGCTGTCTACTCAGACGACCAGGCAGAAGCGCGGGGAACTGAACGAGTGATCTCGAAGATGTTCCAAACTCATCCGGTGTTCAACAGTACTGGAGCCAAGGTGCTCTGGGACAAAGCTCAGAACGAGTCTAACACTGCGGGAACTCTGTACAGTGGAGGCGACTTTGCAGGGGCTAAGACGCACTACAACAACGCTCTGACATACATAAATCAGGCGTTTACGGCTGAAGACGCCAAGGGTACAAGCTTAGAGAACGCTGAGTTGCAATTGCTTCAAGCTCAAGCGAATGCTTTGAACGCGTCGGCAAATCTTTCCAACGGATTGTCTAGCATGTGGGTTCTGATCGGTGTAGCTGCGGTTTTGTTCGCCATTGGTTATGTAATCAGAGGATTTGCAGCGCTGAGAAAACCTGTGGCTCCCGCATAACCCTTTTTTTTCTTTGAGAATCTTCCACGTCTAGTGAAGCGCTTTTCGGGCAAACGTGATATAGCCCGTGTGCCCAGTCATCAAGGTTTCCGGACGCGTCTTGCCTGGTTCAATCTGCAATCTTCGCATGATGCATTCGATTGTTTCGGTGTCCACGAACTCGTTTTTTTCTAGAGCCGCACCTGTTTTAACAACCTGATCGATGGTTGGGCTGAAAGACACTAGGGTTCCGCTTCCTTTCAGCGCGTTGTAGGCCTGGGAAACGACCAACCATGGTGTTGCCATGTCTAAGACAACGGCATCTACGTTGGTTTCGTCTATACCCGCTGTTATGTCCTTATTTTTGAGGCTTACATAGTCGGTTAAGCCTGCTCTTTGCAGGTTTTTCTGCGCAGTTTCAATGAATTCTGGGCGAATCTCGTAGCTGAACACTTGTCCGTTTGGTTTTATGTAGTGTGCAAGGGCACTTGTTAATGCGCCTGTTCCTGTTCCAGCCTCGACGACCTGGCTGCCTGGTCCGATGCCGCTGAACATTACGATTAGGGCGACATCTTTGGGGTATGTTATCTGTGTTTTGCGCTGGGACTTGAAGATGTAGTCGCGTAGCTGTGGTTTTAGCGCTATGAACTCTGTACCCGTGTTACTTGTTGTGGAAGTTCCGTATTGTTTGCCGATTAGGTTGTCGAGTTGTATGAAGCCCTTGTGGGTGTGGAAACTCTTTCCTTTCTCAACTTTTACTAGGTATGTTCTTTTTCGGTTTAGGTAGAGTAGTGTGTGGTCGCCTTCGTTTATGATTGATTGGTTCAAGGTTGAACCTTCTAACCGCGTGTTGTATTGGATGTTTGAGACCTTTATAAGGTTGCGACTTACTGCATGTTGATATTGGCAAACGCTATAGGACACTAACAACATGTGAAAGGCGATTCCACAATTGGTTTTATTATGGTGAAATTTGAAAGATAGATAGGTGTGGAGGATTCTCATTGAGACTTGTTATTCGGGTCGGAGGGTCAGTTGTAGCTTCACCGTTTAATCCCACATTAATGAACGATTATGTTGAGTTGCTTCTTGATTTGAAGCGGCAAGGTCATGCGGTAGCCACGGTTGTTGGTGGTGGTTCACTTTCTCGAGAGTTGATTAAAACAGCGCGCGCTATGGGTTTGAATGAGGCGGCTCAGGATGAAGTCGCCATTTCGGTGTCTCGAGTCATGGCTCAACTCTTTGTGTTGAAGCTGGGGGGGCATGGGACCCTAACGGTTCCAACCACTGTTGAAGACGCGGCCGAATTGTTGAAGAAGGGCAAAATCGTAGTCATGGGGGGTTTGAAACCTGGAATGACAACTGACACTGTGGCAGCGATGTTGGCTGAACGTGTCAACGCTGATTTGTTGGTGAAAGCCACAGACGTGAATGGCATCTTTACACGAGATCCCAAGAAGTACAAAGATGCCAAGAGACTGGAGAGGCTGAGTTTTGACGATTTGTTTAGGTTTTTTGGGAAAGAGCATCATGAGGCTGGGATTCATCAGGTTCTTGACCCCGAGGCAGTTCGCATACTGCAGAAACGGCGAGTCAAAACTGTGGTTGTAAATGGGTTTAAACCTCAAAACGTTTTATTGGCGATTAAGGGCGAAGAAGTTGGAACAGTGATTGGTTAGTCTCATCTTCCCCCAGTTAGCGCGCGCTCTTAGTTAAGGAGCTCACCTACTCAACTATTTGACCAGTTTTGCCAGTTCGGCTAAATTATTGATTTCTATGGCGTTGGTTCCTGTGATCATTTGAGAAATTGTGGGATGGGCTTCTAGGCCCAGTGTGAGAACCGTTTGTCCCTTGTGAGAAATGGTTATTGTGAAACCGTTTCGCTTGAGATTTTCTGCTAGGTTTTTTAAGGTTTTTAGTTTTTTTAGGATGGGTTGTTCCTCCATCTGAGATTCGAGTTCCAATGCATCTTTTAATATTTCTTTTTGTAGGAAGTTTAGGTCCATTTTGTTGTTTTCGATTTGTACCTGGATGTTTTCTGTGCCGTTGGTTTGGAGGCTGATCCTTCCTTGTTTGAGTGTTTGTATTAGCCACATTGGTATTTGTAGGAGTTCGGTTCTGAGGGGCAGTTAGTTCACTTTTTCTCCGCTACGTACAGTATGTCTAGAACAACGGAGCCGTTCAATTTGGTTTTCATTCCAGCCCATTCAAACGTCAGGTCCTTGAATGTGAGTTGAAGATTCGTTCCCTTGCCAGCCAACTTATCGATTAGTTGCGCCAATGTTTCGCCCAGTCCCTTCATGGTTTCCGACAACTCTTTTCACCAAGTCTTCAATGGGCATGCTGAAAATAAAAGAGTTTAGGTCAAGTGCAAGTTCGAATAGATGTTAAGGTGAACCCAGGCTAGCCTAGTCTAGGCTTAGTATGGGTTTGTGAAAAAAATTTTTGTTTGGTTGTGGTGGGCGGGTGTTTGTGTTTTTGGGTTTTGTTTTGGTTAGGGTTGTTGTTTTGGGCTGGGTTTGAGCTTGGTTTTGCGCACTTTCAATGTTGTTAAGAGTGACTTTTGATGTTGCCAAAAGTGGGGGTTGCTGTAGTTAAAACATGATGTTCGGGGATGGTATTGTCATGTTGCTTTGTGGGGTGTGATTCTAATTTCAGAAGAAGAAGGGGATAACCCCTCTAGCCTTCTTCTACTTGTGTGTGGTGGAAAATCACGCGTAACAAAATGGAATGGTGATGTCGGATGTTGGAAAGAATTAATAGAAACCGCGTGGGTAGACTTGAGACAGAAAGCAGTGGTACCAAGCTAGGTCGAAGCAAAAAAGGCGATAACAGGTGAAGGGAGTCCGTATTGGAAAAGGCTTTCAGTCTGATGTATGAGCGCTTGGCTTCTTTTTTCGTTGAGAATCTCAACTTCGAGAGAGCTTCAGTTGTCCTCGAAGCTGGTTGTGGGAAGGGACAGTTGACTGTGCCGCTTGTTAAGAAGGTTAGTAGAATCAGGGAAGACCTCCGGTGGGTAGCCCTCGACATTTCCTCAGGACCGTATGAAGGTCATCTTGAGGTCTTGAAGAAAAATCTGCGAAGGCAGAAGAGACTTCAAAAGTTTGTTGTGACTGTTGACGGTGACGTTAGGAACATGAAGTTTTTGGAGAATGAGAGCGTTGACACTGTGCTTTCAAACGAGCTCTTCAGTGAGCTGAATAGGAAGGGTCTTGAGAAGGCGATTAAAGAGTTTTATAGAGTCTTAAAGCATCATGGTCAGATGGCGCATGGTGAACTGAGTCCAGTTCCGGAGAATGAAGCGCAGAGGCTTGTTATAGATGCAAATGCCCTTTCAATTGACACTATGCAGCCTAAACCTCCGTGGTTTTCTCCGTTCTCCGATGAAGTCGCAGCGCTGCTGCATAAGGGAGGGTTTAGAAACATAAGGACTAAATATTTTGAAACCAATGTGCGATGGGATTTTGGAGGGGCAATCAAGAAGCTTGAAGAATGGACTGTTGACCCAGAGTACGTCAAAAAGAATCTGGACGCTATTCGAAGGTTTGGTTTAGAGTTACCGATGGAACACATAGTCTTCTGCGAAAAATGATAACGCTCGCGTAACGCAGAAGTAGAGCCTGCCCCTACCCGACGATTTTGTGTTGGTTTCAGCGCAGTTTGAGTTCTAGGTTGACCATGTCGCCTTTTTTGAAGCCCATGGCGTCGAAGAATCGTAGTAGGTTCCAGTCGTTCCATTTAACCAGCGTGTAAACTACGTTTACGCCTTCTATTTGGGTTTCTTTTGCTTCTGGTTTTTCCTCTTTTCCAGTTCGCTTGAAGTTTTCTATTAGCTCTTTGAACAGAGTCTTTCCTATGCCTCGGTTTTGATAGTCTGGGTCTACGCCTATTGTGTCGATCCATCCGACGGTGTCGGGTACTCCGAATTCCCATCCGCTTACGTATCCAAGTATGAATCCTACGACTTTTCCGTTTACTTCTGCAACCAAGGCTGGTCTTGGATAGATGTCGGCGTATCCGATTTTTCTTCTCCAGTATTCACGTCTTGATTTGCCTAGGATTTTTCTGTCGATTTCGACCACGGCGTCCAAATCTTTTTCGATAAGGCCTCTGATCTTCAATCCATTTGTCATTTTCAAATCCTCTAGAGTACGCGGTGTTAAGGTCTTTAATTAAAACTTTTGTGCAAGTAAATACCGGAGTGGACAATTGCAGTCCAAAAACTGGAAAAAGATAATAGAAACCAAGAGAAGTTAGAGAAAATGGTTCAGCAGCGATCGCCAAGCCAAGCCGAAAGCCGAAAGCCGACAGCAGGCGAGGGGGGTGTGCTCCTGTTCAGGTGTTATTAACTCGGGTGTAGAACAGGTAATAATAACTTCTTTTTGCCGCGGTGGGGTGTGTGAAGAGAAGTAGTTGAACATGCGGTTGCAGACTGTTTGTGGCGCTTTGCTTTTTTGCGGGTGTTGATGCCAAATTGCGCTATAGTGTCATCAACAAGTTTTTGTGCGGCTATTTATGGTCCTCACTTGTGAGTTAGCTTGCTAGAAAGCTTTGGATGAGTTTGACGTCCTCGCTTAGTTTTGGCAAGAAAATGGTTGTGCAAGATCGCGGGTTAGCAGCGGTAGCCAAGTCAGGGTTAAATCATCAGAAGTTCTGTGGGCTTTAGTTGTTTTGTAATCGGGTCAACTTGGTAGCCTAATGCCTCTAGGGCTGTGGCTCCTAGGACTGGTGTGTCTTTTTCTTCTGCGAATATCACGGTGATTCCAGCGTATGCGTTGGCGTAGTTGATTAAGAGTGCTCCTATTTCTCTCTCCACGATTTGTCCTCCGAAGGCTCGTAGCGTGCGCTTGCCAACAGGTTTGATTTGGAGTTCTTCTAATATCTTGCGAGGAACAGCGGTCAGGATGGCTCCGGTGTCAACTAGAAGCTCCACTTCACGTTTCCTTCCTTTGCAGGCTGGGTTGGACAGATTGACCTTGGCGTATGTGAAGCCCAATGACACCAACTCGTCTTATAGTATTCGTATACAATCTATATAGAGTCTTGTTAACGAAATAAGCATTGCCGTTTGGAAAGAGATAAATCAAACGAAGAGAAGTTAGAGAAAACGGGTTAGCAGCGGTCGCCAAGCCAGGTCAAAGGCGAAGGACTCAAGATCCTTTCCCGTAGGGGTTCGCAGGTTCAAATCCTGCCCGCTGCACCATTACGTGTTTTATCGTGGATGCACAAAATTAAAGAGTATTCTTCCCTCTATTGATACATGGTGTAGCTGTGGCGAAGGTCAAGGATCATCTTAAGAGTGCTGAAGAATTCTATGCGCTTGGCACGAAAGAGTACGAAGACGGTCGCCGAAAAGGCGATTTAACACGCATGAGAGAGGGTTGCGAGAAAATATTCCATGCTTATGTTGAGGCTACAGCCGCTCTGGTTCAGAAGCGCGGTTTTCCAGAGCCTGACTCGCATGGGGAACGCTGGGAAATCTTGGACAAGCTAGGACGGAGAAAACTGGTGGAAATCGGTGACTTGGCCTTCCTTTATCTTCATCAGTATGGCTACTATGGAGGAAAGATGCGTCCCGAGATAGAGAAAACTATGAAGGACGTTAAAGAAGCCATAGACTACGTGCGCAAAGAAATAATACACGAATCATAACAGGACTCAAGATCCCGTCCCGTAGGGGTTCGTGAGTTCAAATCTCACCCCCTGCACCAAATCCGTTTTAGAGTTGCCTGTGCCAAAAGAAAATCAAGAAAATTAATTAAGAAAACGGTGCCACTCATAAATGGGTGTTGCATTGTGGCTAAATTTGAATTTGAAACTGACTATGCGCAATTATTGAACAGAGATATAATTGAGGGGCACGTTTTTAGAGAAAACGACGGAGTTATGCAAGAGCAAAAAACAAGTTGCGGGAAAATCATTGACTTTCTTTTAAAATATGGACCAAGGAGCGTAGGAATAGAGGTTAAAGTCTGGCCTGAACAATCGCGCTTTAAAGAATGCTTGAAATATAGAACAGAGATGGATGCTGTGTTTCTTGCCGTTCCTCAAGAATACGCAGGTCTTGCTAAGGATTATCGAAAAAAGTCAGGGGTTAGAGAGATTGGAATAATAGGAATTTCACTTAACACAAGGTCAAATATAATCGAGAAAGCCTCCCTCTTAAATCCCGTGCTAGGTTTCAAAAACACTGCCCTCCAAAGGTTCTATTGCGATTTTCACAAGAAAAAAGAAGCCGATATACTGAAATGGCTATGGGTTCCAGAGAAACATGCAAGAAAGATAAAGCAGGCTCACGCCGAAATTTTAGAAGAGTTCTTCAAAAAGAAAGTTTTAAGGTACACGTATCCGTTAATCGCATTATACATAACTGCAAGAGCATATAGTCCTTTTAAGTTTCTGTCAGCGCAAGATATTGTCGACAAAAATCAAGCTGTACAGAAATTTTATTGGAAGAGCAAAATTGCTGAGCCTAGGTTAGATACGCTGAAAAGTTTGGGCTTCATTGAGAGTTATCAATATGGAATAGAAAAGCCACATTCGTATTACATGCTTTCGGATGCCTGCTATTTGCAGATACAATTTATGGAGAAGAAGATTGATGAGCATGCGAAAAAAATTGGGTTCTCAGGTGCAGACGCATTAGTCGCTGACGTGCAAAATTGGGTTCTGAATAACCAACATAACTACGAATCTGCTGTATTTCAACAACCTTGATTTACTTTTTATGATGATAACTCAAGATCCTTTCCCGTAGGGGTTCGCAGGTTCAAATCCTGCCCGCCGCACTATTGTTCTTTTATGAAAATTGTTTCTTCTACTCCTCGGAAATGTTCGTCTCCGGTAATGACTTTCCCTTTGGCGGTTCTTGCTGTGCACAAAGTTATAGAATCTGCCAAGCCCCAACCTTTCACCTTCTTTTTCATGTCTAAGTCGATTTCGCCTGCCTCAGCTGCAATTTCAAAGTCTAAGTCAACTATTTGACTCGTCGCCCTTATGAACTCTAGACGCTTCAGTCTCCCTGCTCGAGTCTCATTTCCAAGCTCGATTTCTCTCAAAAGCTTCCTGCTAATCTCCGAAACAACTATCGTTGGAGTCGCTGAACCCTCACTTTCTATATATTTTTTGGCAACTTCTCCAGATTTGGAAGCCCTAAAATACTCTACCCAAGCATAGGCATCAATGACATACTTATAACTCATGAAACTCGGCCTCGTCTTCCTTTGAAAAAGGCTTCAATCTGCGATTTGACCCAAACATCGAGCGCGGAATCTTCTTTCTTTCGGAAATTAATGTCTTAATAACCTCATCATGACTCCTTGCTCTCATCTCTTCTTTCAGCTTGTTAAGCATCTGAAGAGTCTTTTCAGCAATTTGTACCGTTGTCGGCACAATCATCACTATATAGCTATAATTATAGTTATAGAATAAAAGGCTTCCTCAACTCTAATCCATAAAAGGTTCGCATGTTCGAACCCTGCCTGCTGCACCATAAACAGTGGTTATAGTTTGTAAGTCTTCTCTCATCTTTAGGGTATTCTTCAAAGGCTTTATTGGTAAGAAGACAAAATTTAGATATTAAGTGAAAACCATAGATTAGGTGAATATCGTGCGAGCCAAACTGTACATCTACCCTAATCGCATAACCCAACGCAAGTCTCATCCCATTCTTTGGAGCTTTGACACAGAAGCACTTGGACAAATCGCGAAAAATTTTAAGAACAAATCAGTATTCAACGTCGAAGTAGAAGAAAGGACACTTACCTTAAGGTTAATTGAAGAGCCTTCTCCCTAAGGTTTGCTAGTTCAAATTGAACTCTTTGCTTAGTTAAGGTCAATATTTGCGATTCATAAGTTCTATAAGAATTCTCAATGAAAACATCGCTTCAAAAAGAAGGAGGTGGAACGACTTGCCGTTTTATTGGACCCTTCTACGGATTGATCGAACGAAGACGACAAACGCTTTGAAAGGCTTGAAAAACCTGCCCAAGAAGACAAGCAACCCAGGCGTAAAAGTTTACTACGTTGCGAATGTTTTCGGAGAATGGGACAACTGCGTCTGGTTTGAAGCCAACGACCACGAACACGCAATGGAGTTCGTGCAGAACAAACTCTCAATGATCCCAGGTGTAGTTCACACATATACGTTGCCTACAACTCCCATACTGGAATACTACAAATACTGGAAGTAAAAACAGAAACCACCGCACGCTCGTCTCCCTTTTTTGTCACCCTTTTTCTGACGCCTTGAATGGTCAGCTCTTGAAAGTACCTTTCCCGTAGGGGTTCGCAGGTTCAAATCCTGCCCGCTGCCCATTTTGAGGCATCTTCGTGACTTCTTGGGATAATCTTTTATGAAGAATTAGCCGATATGCTCGCTTGGTGTTTTAGATTTGCATCCGTTGGAGAAAGTTTACAGAAACATAGATGAAAACATTGAGGCTCACATCAAGAGGCTGCAGGAATTCATTAGGCAACCAAGCATTTCACAGACTGGGGAAGGAA
>Ga0315310_10002628_pt1 | contig 11208 bp, 12 predicted proteins | sample TDP5_MG_FD_203630 | JGI IMG/M metagenome (GOLD analysis project Ga0315310, IMG submission 203630) | Freshwater sediment microbial communities from Lake Towuti, South Sulawesi, Indonesia - TDP5 | ecosystem: Environmental > Aquatic > Freshwater > Lake > Sediment | place: Indonesia: South Sulawesi... | reverse complement strand
CGATCACGATGGTTAATGCCCTGCATAGTTCCAGCACCATGGAGGGGGAGCAAATCATCTATACGGGACGGGAGACCCTGTGGGGTTCATCATCCAATTTGAAAACGGGTTCGTTTTTTATCACGCAGGGGATACAGGAGTTTTCGGAGATATGAAGATCCTTGGTGAAATCTATAAACCTGAACTCTCCCTTCTTCCGATTGGAAGCCATTTCACGATGGACCCCAAAGAAGCAACCTATGCTGCAAAACTTCTTGGATCGAAATATGTGATCCCGATACATTATGGGACCTTCCCTGTTTTAACAGGAACTGCAGAGGAGTTTGTGAGATTGATGAAAGAGGTTCCAGAGACCAAAGTGTATGTATTAAAACCAGGTGATACCGTTCAATAGTTCGTTGGCGGAAATTCTGTCCTGGTACGGCGATTACCCCACCCGCCGCCTGGTTTTGGAGGCCTGGGATAGATTAGATAAACAATAAACACTTCAAATCGTTTACCGGGTCTTCTTCTGACTGAATTTTTCAGAAAACATCTTTCTACCATTTCTGACTTAATTTTTAAGTCAGTTTTTGGAAATGGATGAAAGTGGGGATAGCCTCACGCTTTCAATTTTTAGTTAAAAGGAGGGAGATATGCCGACTATATTTTTCTATGGCCCAAAGTTGGATAAAGGGAAGAGAAAAGAGATGATCAAGTCCTTCACGGATACTGCGAGCAGGCTGACAGGCATTGGAAAATCAGCTTTTGTAGTATATCTGAGGGAATCCGGCCCGGAAGATGTCGGAGTGGGTGGAGAACTTTTGGAGGATGTGCTAAAAGAAAGAAAATAGGTTGGGGTAAGAATTGAGAAATTGAAATCCGGTGTCATCGATAAAAAAGTTGGCCTTGGCCTAAAGCATAGCGCAGAGAACAAGGCGTCATTTCAGCTCCGCATTGGGCGCCCGACATGGTTCGCGCAACTGCGCCGCTGTGAAGGAGGAGGGTTCATGCACTACCTGCTGTTCTACGATGTTGTTTCTGACTATGTGGAACGTCGGACGGCTTTCCGTACCGAGCACCTAACTCTCGCTTGGCAGGCTCATTCACGCGGCGAGCTTCTTTTAGGCGGTGCGTTGGAAGATCCAATCGATGGAGCAGTGTTGTTGTTCCGGGGAGACTCGCCTGCCATTGCAGAGGCATTCGCGGCGGCCGATCCCTACGTCAGGCATGGACTTGTGACCCGGTGGCGCGTACGGCCGTGGGTTACTGTTGTGGGTGAGGACGCAGCGGCTCCTGTGAAGTTACCTCTTGAGTCAGACTTGAAATATTGCAAATAGGCGTCATCTACAAAAAAAGTTGGCCCTTCCAAATGCACGCAGAGCGCATAGTGCATAGCGTAAAGCTCAAAGCAAGTTATCAAGTCTAGAGTCATTGGGTTGTTAGTTAGTTGCTGACTAACTTTTGCAGTCAAGAACTTCTTCACCTCTGACTGGCCAGCAAAGTGCGCTGGCGAGCGCACAATAGGAAATGATATTTACCTCTCCGGGAAGCACAATTTACAGATGCTTCCATTTTTCAGTCAAACAGAATTGAATTCGGATTTTCTCACTTCTGAATGAAGTGTTGCACCTTGGCATATTGACTTAGTTACCAAGGCAAGGAGACTCGAAGTTTCAAGAAAGGAGAAAAAATGGATGTTTTCACTGCGATTAGGCAGAGAAGTAGTGTGAGAGCTTATAAAGTAAATGATATCGAAGAGGATAAACTGAAAAAGATATTGGAGGCGGCAAGGCTTTCCCCTTCTGCCAGCAACCGCCAGGAATGGAAATTTATCGTTGTTAAGAATAAGGAAACGAAGAAGAAACTAGCTAAGGCTGCCTTCGGGCAGTCTTTTATCGGGGAGGCACCTATCGTCATTGTTGCTTGCGGGACGGAAACAAAGGCAATCATGGCCTGCGGTCAACCCGCATATACCGTGGATGTATCCATCGCCTGTGCGTTTATGATACTACAGGCTTATGAACTGGGTCTGGGAACGTGTTGGATTGGTGCCTTTAAGGAGGATGAGACCAAGAAGATCCTTAACGTTCCAGAACATGTCAGGGTTGTGGCTATGACCCCGGTCGGATATCCAAATGAACCACCATCAGCAAGATCCAGAAAGAGTCTGAATCAAATAGTTTGTTATGAGAAGTACGAATAAATAGAGACTGGCTTTCAAAAGGAACAAAGAGCTTGACACAAGGGGTCACCCATTTAAAAGGCACGCATCAAGAGAAAAAAACATCCCGTGAGTAGGAGAAACCGCTGTTTTTCAACCGCCTTTCTTTGTGATCTTTGCGGATCTTTTCGTCCCGATCCGTTTCCGGTGCATTTCATTGCCCACTCGCTTAGGCATATATTCATCGATTGAGAGGGCACTGGTGAATTGGAGTTGGTTCAGGATGGTTGGGAAATCGTATTGGGAAGCGAGACGTTTCTTCGGCGGGTCCAAGGCCGATTTAGACCTAGTCGTATTCAGACTCAGGGAGAGCCTCTGGGCAGTTCGTTCCAGGGTGCTATTGTCTTGGATGACGCGAGCCACGGCCTCGGACATGGGAGGCTGAGCAGCTCGTTGGTATCTTTCAATCCCTAGGATGGGAAGTGCAAAGCTTTTATGCAGGCAATCTGGGTTTCGGCATTTCGCGTAGATCATCCGGACGTTGAACAAAACGCGACGTTTAAGGTGGGGGGACTTGATGGTACGCCGATGTTCCTTCTTCTTGTGGGAGAGCTGTCTTTGCTTACAATAAGAGTAGATAACACGGTGGGGGATCGGCGGTTCTATCACCTGAATGAGTGGGTCATGCGACATGGTGACTTCCTCCAGTTTTTGGAGGAAACGCTACCACGGATCAAGTATTGGCTTCCCTCAGTTTTGCCACACATTCGAGAAAGACCTTATTTTCTTTCTTGACATTGGAGATCGTCGTGCTACCATGAGTGTCAATCAGGGCAGGAGATGATTAGATTTTCTAAATCCTCGGCGCATCCTATATGGGATTGCAGCCATGTATAGAATTCCGCATCCCTGATTTGCTCAAAATAGAGAGGACCTCAGAGATTCTTCATGAAAACAACACAACGATCGTTTACAACGGAACCACTCTCCAGTCCTGGTGGGTGGTCAATGAAGGCCGTGAGAATGTCTGGCATCGATACCCATGTTATTAGTTCTTCATTTCCTGACGCAACGAATCCCAGTCTTGCCAGGGTTGGGTTGTGGCCGGCCGTAGGCATCGGAAATATGGATCTAATCGTCCCATACATCCAAAAAGCCGCTTCTGAACTGCTGAACGTTCCTATGAAAAACGTTGGAGTTCAATTGATCGCGCATCATTACCAGGCGTACCATTGGTGTAGAAAAGGGACAGGCTATGAAGCTCCTCATTATCTGCGGATCTATGTGGGACACGAGATGTAACGGGTAAATTGGGTGATATGAAACAGCTTGTCGCTGAACTTCCAAAGCGTGTCATGAGGCCAGTCGGACGCTGTGGCCAATTCCTGGTAGCCGCCTTATCCGTGAGAAACATCTAGAAAGATGATGGAAGTGGATTGTAGAGTTATCACCGTTGAAGACTCTTATGAACAAGCCATGGAATTGAGGAAAAAGTTTCACGAGTTTGCAAGAAGAAATGGTGTGAATATCTAAATCTGATTTGTCACTAATTTCACGGTAGTAAATGATTGATGAGAACTTGCTAAAACAGCTGAGGTTTTGCATGAAAAGAATGGCTTTGTGAAAAGGGAAAATTTGATTACTTAATTCTAGACCAAACGAGGGGTTAGAAGGATAGCCGATAAGGGAACACTCAAAGAATCAAAAAACTCTAGCCAGCACATGATACATTTAAGTAAAAAACAACATAAGCGATAGGAGGTACAATGAAAAAGAGACTTGTCGTTGGTGATACTGAAGCAAAATCAGGAGAGATAGCAAAAGGCTCTTTAGGTGCTGTTGAACTAGTAGATGGATCGATGACCAGGATCCCATTAATTACTGTAAACGGGAAACACGATGGCCCGGTTTTGACTGTGGTCGCTGGAGTACACGGGCCAGAACTTACCGGTATTGCGGCTCTGCAAAGCGCTATTAAGCGAGTTGATCCTGCTTCGTTAAAGGGTGCATTGTTAGGCATACCCGGAGCAAACCCTTTGGCTATTAGATCTGGTACGTATACGACGCCAATAGACGAGGTAAATCTGTCGGGTCCTTGGTATCTGCCACCAAAGGGAGAAGATGCAAGTATAACTCAGCGAATCGCACGCCATATCAACGCTGCTATCGAAAAAGCTCATTATGTCATAGATATGCATGCAAATCCTCTTCCTTCAATGGCGTTTGTTTTAACTGATCTCAAGATGTGCTCAGATGAGAGAACCAGAGAGGAAACAAGGAAAATCGCTACTGCTTTTGGCGCCACCATCATCGACTGGCCTTTGGAGCAGGCTACGAGTTTACGCAGTATTTGCGTTAAGAATGGGAAACCAGCGCTTACCCCAGAGCTTCCGGGAAATATATATATGTGGGAGGAGATAAGCGAAATAGGTGCTATCGGGATTCTGAACGTAATGAAAGCCATTAAGATGATTGATGGAGAGCCTGAAAAGCAGCACATCGATGTTATAAAAGGGGACTTATGTTACTATGGCCGTTTAGTTGCTCAACGTGGTGGATTTATGTTTGTAAAGAAGAAGGTGGGTCAAAAGATAAAGAAGGGTGATACAGTAATAGAGATTGTCGATGTGTATGGTGATCGAGTAGAGGAGATCAAAATGCCAGTCAACGGTTATTGCTGGGCATTTACAGGCGGCGTTGGAGGAACTCATGCAATATCAGAGGGAGATAAGCTGGCCTATGTATTCACGGAGCGCAGTGAGATTCGCATGTCGGAAGGGCATTGAAGGTCAATCTAGGAACATGCGGAGTAGCTTATCCTCAAGAGGCGAAAAACTTTTTTGGCAAGAACGGATAGATCGTATGTTGACGGAATGCTGGCTAAGGTCAGGAGGTCGTAGAGGAAACGATTGTGAAAAACTGATACGCTACGAGCCTGTGGCTTGATCTCACCCACTCCAGCAAGTACTTGAAAAAGGAGGACATTTTACCATGTTGCACGAATTTGAGCTGGGTATGGCTACGGATATTCTCATCCGGGAACTGTTTAAATTAGAGAAAGGCGAGACTTTTGTCATAACAGCGGACACTGAGAGTGACCCAAGAGTGGTCAACGCTACGGCGAGAACAGCGTTTGCTACCGGCGCAAGACCGATGGTAATATGGACTGCAACGCCATTACAAAGCGGAAAAGCTGCTGAACCAATGTTGCCAGCTAAGGCCTTGACGGCAGTACTATTGGAAGCAGATGCGTGGGTTGAATTTAATGGAATGCCTTTACTGTATTCGTCAATATATGATACAGCGATGAAGAAGAACAAGAATCTTCGACATCTTTGTCTTCTTGGTATGCATGTAGATATGATGACTAGATGTATTGGGAGGATTGACTATCCTACACTTAGCAAGTTTCAAGATATAGTGACGAAATTGACAAGAGAGGCGAGGCATGTAAGGATAACCTCTCCCGCTGGTAATGATGTGCAATTTGATAACAATCCTAATTGGCCCGTGATCAACGAAAAGGGATATGCAGATACGCCAGGCTCACATATGCTTTCAGGGCAAATAGGGTGGTCTCCAGTTTTTGATTCGATCAAAGGTGCGATCGTCTTTGATGGGTCCGTTTCACGCGCGGGTTTGGGTAGGTTGCGGCAGCCAATAAAACTTTGGGTTGAAGAAGGGAAGATTGTCCAAATTGAAGGGGGGGACGAGGCAGCAAGGTATGAGCAATGGCTCAGGGGCTTTAATGATGCACAAATGTTAAAAATGGCTCATGTCTGTTTTGGCTTCAATCCAAATGCTAAACTCTCCGGTTTTATCCTAGAAGACGAGAGGATCTGGGGATGTACGGAATGGGGCATCGGTAATGTGGGACCCATGCTTGTTCCTCCTGACGGTATTAGCGGGGCGTCACATTCAGATGGTATTTGCCTAGACTCGTCTGTGTGGCTTGATGATAACCAAATTACGGATAAAGGTAAAGTGGTTCATAAGGATCTTGTCGATTTAGCCCGGAAGCTCGGTAGACTCTGATTGGTTCACGGATAGGATAGATAGCGATGTGTTGTGCGTGCAGTTCAGACTGTTTTGACAGTATCAGCCTGATGGTTAAACTCTAGGTTGAAGGAGAGGTTCAAGAATGAAGGGGAAAGGAGGTGGTGATTCTTAAGAGCAGTGAAACGAGAACGAAATTGGGGAAACCGGAATCCAACATAATAATTGAAAGCCCTTAGGAGGAAGGAAATGAAAACTACAAAAGTCGTCATGTTCGTAATTTGGGTTTTGGGTCTTACCATCGGGTTGTCTTTTACTGGAGCATGGGCACAGGAGCGTGTGCTTTATTACTCCGTTGGTTCAACGGCTCATCCTGATCCACATATGGGAACAGGGTATGTGGATACCACTGTGTACATAAATTCTTATGACTCACTTGTCAGACCTGGCAAAGACTACAGCGTTGGCCCTCATATCGCGACGGATTGGACGGTGTCGGATGATAGGTTAACCTATACATTTCGTCTGAGAAAGGGGGTTCTGTTCCACGATTCTAGCGAACTCACTGCAGAGGACGTTGCTTTCTCCATGACCAGACTGATTAAATTAGGACGAGGCTTTAGTTTCCTATTTCGGGACCTCGTGGAGAGTGTGGAAGCGACTGATAAGTATACGGTAAAATTCAAACTAAAGAAAAAATTTGGGCCGTTTGTGTCGAGTCTCGTAAGGTTTTTTATAGTCAACAAGCAGTGCATCTTGGCGAATAAAAAACCAGGGGATTTTGGCGAGTTCGGCGACTATGGGGTGGGCTATCTGATGAATGGTGGCGACTGTGGCTCAGGGCCGTACAAGATTACTAGTTTTGTTGCTCAATCGCACGTCCACGCAGAGAAATTCCCTAAATACTGGCAAGGGTTCGCACCAAACGCTCCGGATCGAATTGAGCAAACCCTGCTAATCGATCCAACGGCCCTAAAGACAAAGATGAAGCTTCGAGAGCTTGATATTTCCAGCATGTGGATGCCCTCCGAGTGGTATGCAGACGTTGATAAAATTGAGGGAATCGACATAGCATATGTTCCAACACTCACACAATGTTACCTGCAGATGAATAATCAGAAACCTCCTTTAGATGATATCCACTTCAGAAAGGCGCTAGCCTGGGCCTTTGATTACAAATCGGTCGTTGAGCACATTTTGCCTGCGTCCAAGCAGGCGGTGGGGAGTGTTCCTGAACGAATTGCGGGACACAATCCGAAAGTACTGCAATATCAGCAAGACCTAAAGAAGGCAGAGGAGGAACTAAAGAGCTCCAAATACTACAAGGAACTAAGGAAGTACATGCCTCTTGAACTGGTTTGGCTTAACACCATGCCGGCTGAGGAGAAGATTGGCCTATTATTGAAAAGAGATGCTGCGAAAATTGGGATAGATGTAGAGCTGATTAAGGAACCATGGGTTAGAATAATCGAGGAGGTATCAAGCATCAATACAACAAGACACATATACGCGATTTTTGTTTCGGCTAATTATCCGGAAGCCATTTCTCTGTTGCACACGAAATGGCACTCACAGGCAACGGGTACCTGGTCCCAGTCCGAATGGCTGCGAAATCCCGAAGTCGATAAAATGATCGAGGACGCGTTATCGACTGTTGATGCAGAGGAAAGGATAAATAAGTCCAAGAAAGTGCAAGAGAAGATCGTAGACCTCTCGCCTTCTCTTTTTCTGGTTGATCAGGTAGAAATGCATGCCTACCAGTCTGGCTACATTAACTGGCCGAAGGAGGTGAGAGAAAACCCTATCATGGGATATGCTTATGAGGCTCGATTGATTTCGGTATATCCGGAAAAGAGAGAAGAGCTTAGAAAGAAGTAGAAAATAGCGGGGTTGTTAAGCGTTCGAGAAGGGTGGGGCAGAGTCCCACCCTTCTGTAATTTCTAACAGCCAAAATACCAAAAGGAAGCGGAATATAGATGGAGTTTTTATCATATCTCGTCCGCAGATCAATATCCATGATCGCAACGTTGATCGGGATCTCGGTTTTGATCTTCCTGCTGATCAGGGTAATGCCTGGTGACCCAGCCAGATTAGCGTTGGGCACACAAGCGACTCAAGACATGGTAGAAGACCTTAGACAACGGATGCACCTGAATGAGCCACTTCACAAACAGTATTACTACTGGGCGAAAGGCCTGTTACAGGGAGACTTAGGTCGATCCTTATATAGTTATCGAAATGTAACGCAAGATCTCAAGGAGTTTTTTCCGGCTACGATTGAATTGATACTATTTGCTATCCTCATATTAGTAACAGTGGGATTACTATTCGGTATTCTGGCCGCCAGCTATAAGGATACCTGGATAGATGGTTCCATCCGTTTCATTGCTTATGCTGGGGTCTCCATTCCGTATTTCTTATGGGCAATATTCCTTCTATTAATCTTTGGCTACTTTTTGGATATCATGCCTACAGGAGGAAGGTTGAGCGCTGGCGTCAAGATGCCTCCCCCTTTGACAGGCATGGTAACCATTGATGCTTTGGTTAGTGGAAATCTGCTAACACTGCTGGATGCGCTAAAACATCTTATCCTCCCTGCCATAAGCCTATCAACAGGAGGGATTGCAACTGCTGCAAGGGTGACGCGCACGAGCATGAGTGACAACGTGAAAAAAGACTACATTCAAGTTGCAAAGTCATTCAATATTCCAAGGAACGTGATCATGTACAAGTATCTTCTGAAACCTTCTTTAATTCCTACCGTCGCGTTACTGGGCATGCAACTTGGTGTCTTGGTAGCCAATGCTTTTCTTGTGGAGCTGATCTTCAATTGGCCAGGGTTTTCCAGGTACGGAATCGGCACCATGCTAAACAAAGACTTAAATGGTATTACGGCTGTAGTCTTGATAGTCGGTGGGATATACGTCATCATGAATTTTGTTGTTGATCTGATTGTTGCTTATCTGGATCCTAGGATCAGGCTGAGAGAGGCGTAAGCGGTTTTGCAGAGGAAAGAGTTATGATAAGAGAGGGAAGCAGAGGATTGGAGAGTTTTCAGAGGGGATGGTATAAGTTTTCAAGAAGTAAAATGTCGATCGTGGGTCTTTGTGTCGTCCTAGCGATAGCAATACTCGCTGTGTTTGCGCCCTTTGTTGCCCCGTACCCCGAGCATGTTGGTGCATTTCTCGATTTCTCAGCTGTGTTTCGAGCGCCCAGCTTTGAACATCCCCTCGGAACCGATGAAGTAGGTCGAGACGTGTTCAGTAGGATCATTTTCGGATTCAGGTTTTCTTTAATTTTGGGACTCACTGTATTGTCGTTAGTTGTGCCGATGGGTACCATTCTAGGTTTGATTGCAGGTTATTACAAGGATACCTGGATTGACACGATCATAATGAGAACAACAGATACCTTCCTTTCACTCCCCCCTCTTGTTCTGGCACTGGCAATAGCAGCGATCTTGACTCCGAATTTGTTCAACGCGATGGTCGCAGTATCTTTGGCATGGTGGCCTTGGTACTGTCGGATGATATACAGTATTACTTCTTCTCTTCGAAATGAACCTTACATCCTATTTGCAGATGTCATAGGAGCTGGTAAGATACACATTCTCTTTAGGGAAGTGTTACCTAATTGTATTTCTATTCTCCTTACAAAAACGACTTTGGACATGGGTTTCGTTATTTTGATAGGAGCAAGCTTGAGCTTTGTAGGCTTAGGGGTGCAACCCCCCAGGCCAGACTTAGGAACTATGTTGGCAAATGGGACTCAATACCTGCCTGAAAAATGGTGGGTGGTAGTATTCCCGGCGCTGGCGATACTATTGGTTGTGGTAGGGTTTAATCTGCTGGGTGATGGGTTAAGAGACGCACTCGGAGTTGAAGAAGTATAAAGGAGAGATTGTGCTGAAATGACCCTGCCTCTCTTGGAAGTGAAAGACTTACAGGTTGAGTTCAAAACCTATGAAGGAGAGTTGAAGGTTTTGAACGGTGTCAGTCTCACCGTTAAGCATGGTGAGAAAGTGGGTTTGGTTGGTGAAACAGGGTGTGGGAAATCCATAACGATGCAAAGCATAATGGGAATCTTGCCATGTCCTCCAGGCAAAATCACTGGAGGTAAAGTGATGTTCAAGGGTCAGAGTATCTTGAGAATCGTAGAAAACGAATTGAAGGGAATCAGAGTAAGAGGTATTTCGTATATTCCTCAGGACCCTATGAGCGGTCTAAATCCTGTTTTTAAAATAGGGACACAAGTGAAAGATGTCATTAAATTCAACAGAAGGGATTCAGAGAGAGCGAATGGAAAGCACATTCGCGAAACGATAATGGACGCTTTTAAGAAAGTCAAGCTACCGGATCCAGAAAGAATTTCGCAGAATTACCCGGTCCAATTGAGCGGAGGTATGCAACAAAGGGTCTTAATTGCTATGGCTCTGGTGACTAATCCGGAGTTATTGATAGCAGATGAACCTGGCACGGCTCTGGACGTAAGTATACAAGATCAGATACTAGAATTATTGAAGGAATTGGTCCTGAAGGAAAATGTTTCTATTCTAATTATAACACACAATCTAGGAGTAGTTAGGACTCTTGCTGATAAAGTATATGTAATGTACGCTGGTAATATAGTTGAGGAGGGACGGACGAGTGATTTATTTGAGGACCCAAGACACCCTTATACGAGGGGATTACTCGCTTCAATCCCGAAAATAACCGGCGGAGGTGTGGCTGAGGGAATCAGGGGGAGGATTCCTAGTTACCTGAACCCACCAGAAGGTTGTCGATTCTATCCCAGGTGTGACTATGCAATGTCAGGGTGTGAGAAACAGAGGCCACTTTTGTTCGAAGTTGAACAGGATCATAAAGTAGCTTGTTTTCTCTATAAGGGGGAGTAGTGTACATTGAAGAAAATATTGATTGTAGAGCACCTTAAAAAATACTTTCCCATCCGCCGAGGTTTCTTAAATCGGAAGGTTGGTGAGATAAAAGCCGTGGACGATGTAAGCTTTAGTATAGAGACAGGTGAGACCTTTGGAGTGGTCGGGGAATCCGGATCGGGGAAATCTACGT
>Ga0315310_10002626_pt1 | contig 11212 bp, 13 predicted proteins | sample TDP5_MG_FD_203630 | JGI IMG/M metagenome (GOLD analysis project Ga0315310, IMG submission 203630) | Freshwater sediment microbial communities from Lake Towuti, South Sulawesi, Indonesia - TDP5 | ecosystem: Environmental > Aquatic > Freshwater > Lake > Sediment | place: Indonesia: South Sulawesi... | reverse complement strand
TTGTTCTTTTCGGTGGCGTGGCTCAGAAAAATGCACATGAATACAGCGATTTGGACATGATAATTGTTGTGAGTGAGTCGGTGGATAAGGTGAAACCGGAGGTAATTTCTGAAGTTTCGAAGCTGGAATCAATGTATCATATGACGATTGAGCCACTAATTTTGGCGGAGGAAGATTTTTTGGATAATGTTTACTCGCGTGAGAGCGGCATTATTTATGGGCTTGCTGAGGGCTGTGAGGTTTTGGTTGATAAAACAGGTGAGTTCGCTAAGATTTTGCATGATAGAGTTGAGGAAATTAAGCGCAGCCACGATTACTTGGAGGAGGGAAGGATATGGTTGAAAGCAAAGTAGAAGTTTTGTTGAGAGTTTCTGAAGTGAACCTTGCTAGGGCAGAAAAGCGTTTCTACGCAGGAGAGTACGATTCCGCCGTTTTTCATGCTTCCATGGCTGTTGAAAGTGCCGCGAATGCTATGATTCTTGAGCTTGGAGGTGATGAAGCAAAAAATCATAGAGCAATCAGCGGGTTGGCTACGGTCCTCAGGAGAGTGAAGCCAGAATTGCTAAAGGAAGAAAAGTATGTGCAGTTGATTGGCAGGGGCAGAGAGATACAGAGGGAACTTGTACACGCACGTTATCCTCTTAAGGTAGCTGGAAAGTGGTTAACTCCCATGGAATATTATACTCAGGAGAAGGCTAGAGGGATAATCGACGATGCCAAAATTCTGGTTAATGAAGTAAAGGGATACCTCAAAAAATAGGACCTGATGTCGAAGGAATCAGCTAAACATAGAAGCCTTTTAACAAAGCTTGATTTGTGTTTGGCTGTCCCTATAGGTTTATATGTTATGGATTGATTAGAGGCGGAGGGAAAAAGGCTCTAAATAAGACTTTTCTATGTACATTTAGTTGGTTGACTTTTTTGAAGGTGAAGAATACCGATAAGAGTTGGGTGGATGGCTTGGAGCTTGCTTCAATATCCTAGAATCTTCATTTGTTTAACTTAGAAACACAACTTCTTAATCATATTCCAACGGATGCTCGTTCATGTCAGCGTCTTCCAAAAGCAGAATGAGATACGAAATATGCGAGTTCCGCAAAGGATTGTGATGCCCTATGCAAAATCCCGTTTTTGGTTCATTTGCTATGTTTTGTTTTTCCAGCGGGTTTACCTTGGAATCACCCAGAGTCTTGGTGTGGGCTCGGCTTCTTTGCTGGCGTAGCATGCTAGGGCTAAGGCGTAGAGCTGGTCGTCGTGTCTGCCTTGGGGATGCCAAAACTTGAGGTGGATGCGTTCTTGGGCTGTTTTAGGCTTCAAGTACTCATATTGCTGTTCGTTGATTTGGGCTATTAGCTGTGTGTCGTCGCCGAGAATTTTAAGCTGGTTTTTCTCCATGAGCAACTTCAGATAGTTCAGCATGTTTTCTTTCTCGATGTCGGTGAGGAAAACCCCTTTAACGTTTGGTATTTCGAGGGCGAGGAGCTCGTCGACCACGGCGTCGCCTATGCCCGTCTTATCCACGAATAAGCCTTCAAAGTCGAATACTTGGTGGGCTCTGGCCACGTGAGCAATGACGTCGGGGTAAGGCGTGCCTAAAGGAAACTGATTCCTATGCACAAGCCTCACCTCGTCCTTCTCGGTTAGCTGAACAACCGCTAAGACGCTGTAGTCGACTTGTTTGCCCAAGTCTAAGCCTCCGAAGTATCTGCCCCTTAATCGCGAGGGACCTACTTCCTCTAAGTCTTCGATGTATTTGTTTGGGGAGTCGGGGTTGCCGAGCTCCGGATCCACGCAGCTCACTATCAGGTCCATTGGGAAAAACGTGCGCAATACTTCCATCCAGACTGCCTCGACTTCGCGCATCCATTCTTCTTTCGTCATCATTTCACGCCACTCGGCCAGTTGCTCTTGGCTGACCAGTGGGCTCGAGTAGCTGGGACAGTGGTGGACAGAGTAGCGTTTACGGTCCAGGAAGGCTTTGCGGAAGACGTGTTCAAAGGCCATGGGTGTTCCAGACATAACTAAGCAGGCGTTGGGCTTGGTGAGCATCATCATAATTTCCGACGTTATCATCTCGCTCGGGATTATGCTGGCCTCGTCGCAGAAAACCCAGTCGGGATGGTAGCCTCTCAGCTTGTCGGGTGAGCAGGGTAAGGCCACAATTTTGCCTCCTAAGGGAGGCTTCAGCCTTATGACTGTGCGTGTTGTTCCCGGTCGCTGAATCATTTCCCGCATAAGTGGGTTAGCCATAAGGGTGAAGTAGCAGTAATCGAACATGATCATGCTTTGGCGTTGTGTGCTGCTTATGATGAGGCTCTCAATCTTCGGCTTGGTATAGATGAGCCAGAGGTTTTTCCTGCTGAAAACCAGGGATTTGCCCCAGCCTCGACCGCAAACAGCCACTTGCTTTGGACTCATGTCTCGAAGTAACTTCTGATGGTCTCTTGCGTCGACAAGCCACTTGTCCCCACACATTAAAACAGAGAAGAACACAGGGTCTTCTACAAGCTTTCGTGTCACTTGGGGGTGGGCTAAAAGCTGCCTCAGAGCTGTTGGCTTCTGCATCAATCCTTCAGAAACCGAGGCGGCGAAACGGAGGTCGACAACTACCTTGTCAACGAAAGCCTTCTCGTCCATCTTTTAAGCTCCAACGTGACGCGGCGTGCGTATCTTGGCTCGAGGTCTCGGATGAAGGTGCCCAAGGTTGCGTCGCTGACTGGGCTTTCACCCTTTTGGGCTAGAAGCTTGTTTAGGCAGGCGACGTGGTAGGCTATGCTGTTGCTTACGTGGACCTTCTCGGCCACTGAAAGCTCTGGGTCCCGCAGCATCTTCTTCAGGTCTTTGATGACGTCCCACTCTATGGAGATCAGGTTGTCAAGGGACTCTGCCTTTTCGAGGCTTGGCGGCTTTTTCTCTGCTTGTGTGCGCATAGCCTACCCCCCGGGGGTCTCCTATATGATCCAAATATGTTGAGGTCTGGGCAAGGTTTTTAAGGTACTACTCATATATAAAGATACTGGAATAGTATTGAGGTATTGCTTTGGGAAGAGGTCGGTTTAGAAGCGGGTTCGTGAGGAAAGCAGGCGTGTATCGGCTCTTGCTTAGGCTTGGTGGAGAAGCTCGTTGGAAACACCTTAAGGCTAACCTGAGAGAGCTGGGTTGGGGTCCGACAACGCTGAAGCAGGTTCTGGATCAGATGGTTGAGGAGGGAAGCGTCATCAAAGAGGCCCGATTGGGAGCGGAGGGCGCTGAGGTGTGGTATCGGGTTCAAGTCAAGGACGATGATGTTTGGGAGCCGTTTAAGAGGGCTCTCAAGGAGGGAAAAGAGGCATCGATGCAACCGATAGCGGCGACCATTCGAAAAAGGCTTGAGCAACTTGAGGGAAAAGAGAAAGAGGTCTTTTTGAAGAGTCAACTGCGAAAAATTTTGGAGATGGCCAGAGACACGTGTGCAGCGTTGTTTTATATGGAGGCAAGGGGTGCAAAGAAGCTTGGCAAGCATGAAACCCTCACCTTGTTTGATTATGTATTTGACACAATCTTCAAGGAGCAAATAAAAGAGTATTTAGAGATCTTCCTCGAATATCCTGAAGATGGCATGGAAGTGGTCGATAGTTTGCTGAAAGAAGCCGCTGAAAAAGAAAAAACTTCTCAAAACAACAGCTGAAGGCTTAGGAATAAGTGAAAGCAAAGTCTACGCCAAACCTAATAATCATAAATGCTAAAACAATTAGCCTAGTTCGTAACAGAAAACATACATCAGATTTAGGCTGAATCGCTTTGAGTCATAGATTCTTTTTCCGTTAATGAGTAAGGGTCTTTTGAATTCACACTTGGTCACGATTATGCAACATTTAGCGCCCTTCACGCATTCAACGGCTGAGGAAGCGTACTAGATGCGGTTGCAAAACGGAGGAATTTTTATATACTTAGGTACATAGACCTATATTTATGAGAACATAATATTATAGACTTGAGAACATAGGTGTTATTTATGAGTGCGCTAAATATAATTTGGCGGGAAGCCTCACTTAAGTTGCTGGTTTTGTTCGCTAAAAATCCCGAAAGGTTGTTTACAATGTCTGAGGCTTCAAGGCAGAGTGGCGTTACATTTAAGCCTACTCTTGAATTGATTCATGAATTGGCTGCGCTTGGAATCGTAAAGATGCAGAGGAAGGGTCGCGTAATATTGTGTTCGTTAAACGTAGATAATTTAGTGGGTAAGAAAATCAAGGATCTCTTAGATTTAGAGTATATGCTTCCCCCTCTGTTCTCACTAATCGAGGAAAAGGTTAGGGAGATCGTTGGAAGGGTTCCATATGGAAAGGAGGTCTCTGAAATATATCTGCATGGATCATATGGTACTAACGATTTTGTGCATGGCGTTAGTGATCTGGACCTGGCGATTGTTTCTGGAACCATTGTAGAGGGTGCTGAACTTGACTTTTCCTTTAAAATAGATGGTTGTCATGCTGGGGTTGACGTTTGGCGGGAAAGTGAGCTTGAGGAGGGGATTAAGAAGGGATTCTTTGCTCCAATTCAACTCGTTGCATGTGGGCATCCATTACTTAGAAAGGTTAGGCTTGAGGCGAGTGAAGGCGATCTCAGAGCTGAAAATATTATTCCCGACCTATATAGCCATGTGGTTCGTCCGTTTGCCTTAAACATGAGGGATGCTTCATATGCCATTGAACGTCTCACGGTCATGAGAGGCATGATTGCCGTGTCGAAGAGAGCTGCATGCATTCTAGCTGGGTATCATTTTAAACATCTCACCCGAGATGGCTTAGAAGCGTCGAGGATTATTGGGGAAGATTTGGAAGCCAGCTATCAAAAACTATTGGAATTTAAGGCTGGCTTGAGGTTTAAAGAGCCGATCCAAATTAAGATGGAAGATGGGCTTCCATATCTTGAAGAATTTATGAGAAGGCTCTTTATGAGGCTGTCCGATGTTGAAAAAACGGCTTTAAAACATGAGGCCCTCCGCAATTTAAGGGAGCTTCCGCTCGAATCTGAGAAAATTGAGAAGGATACTTGCTACTTTGCTTTGACTCAGTTAAGATTCTTAGACTACCTTTACAATACGGAAGAAATTGAGATTAAACCCATGCCATTGAGGTTGATAAAAGAAAAGATCAAACATTGGGAGAGGAGACCTTGAGTTCATGGATCAGAGATCGTGCTGAGTCAGCAGTAAACGCTGCCAAAGAATCTTGGGAAGCAATCAAGGATAAGTCCCACCCGAGGGACTTCGAACTCTACAGAGTTATTGCAAGAGTGTATGGCGGATTAGACGTGTGCATGTCTCACCTAGTCTCTTTAAGGCAACGTTCTATTCCGGCCGACTACGCGGCAAAACTTGGGGTATTCCTTAATCTCTATCCGACCTATCAGCAATATGGCACTGAGCTAAGGCAGATGTTAGAATTTCGGCATTGCTATACACATTATTACGAACGAAGGAGACTTGGGGAACTAGTTCGTATAACTAAAGGTGAGACCAACCACCTGCTTCAAATGGGCCTAAAAATGATGGAAAAATTGAATATGGAATTGGGCAAACTTAATCCAGTCCTTAACTAAGCCCTAGTCGGCCGTTAACCGTGTGGTTATGAAACACAAATGGGTCTTTCTGTTATGTAACTGCTACTCGTATAGGGCTTTTGTTGCTCTTGACTAATGAGGAGGCTGGGATGCTTGGTTTAGTATTAAACCCAGCCTGAGATGTTTTCGTGTTCGGGATGGTGGCAGCAACGTAGGATACGCTTTCTTTGATTCCGTCGTCTAGGGTGTATCTTGTTTGGAGTTCTAGTTTCCTTCTTTTAGGATAGAGGCACGCTGGTTATGCCCGCGAGGTCGAAGACTGTTTCAACTTCTTGAAGGCGGTTTTTAGGGATTCGTGGTCTTTTACGTCTCCCTCTATGGACTCATATCTCATATTTGACGTGGGTCTCCCTGAACAGGTCATCGTTGATTCATATACCCGAGCGCGCTGAAGAGTTAAGAGCGTAGACGAGGATTCGGCGTACTCGCAGCTGAGGCTATTCTTCTCTGCGGAGACGCAGCGGAACTTAAATTCAGATATTCTTATATAATACTCTCTTGGTATTATTGTTTTGGTGATACTGAATGGGTGGGCAGGTTACAGTTACCGCAAAAATTCCGGCAGATCTTAAGAAGAGGCTGGCCATGTTAGGGGTAAACGTGAGTGGGCTGATACGTGAAGCTTTGGAGCGGGAGGTTAAGCGTGCGGAGAAGGAGAGGCTTCGGGAGCTCGCTGAGGAGGCGGGGGAAATTCTCCAAAAGATTCCGGCTGACGAGCTTGTTAAGGCTGTTCGTGAAGGTAGGGAGGCACGCTGACCCGCCCCCTCCTACTCTTCGACGCTAGTAGTATTTTCACACTTGTTAGAGAGCTTCGGGGGAAGGCTCTGGACGTGCTTTGGGAAAGCTCCACGATATCTCTAGCCTACTATGAGGTTGGGAACGCCGTGTGGAGGGAATGCTTCGTGCTCAGAAGAATCATTCCAGAAGAAGCTGTGAAACTCCTAAGCTCTATCTTCGCGATACTCCGGGCAATGGATGTGGTCATGTTGAAACATGAAGAGTTAGGAGCTGACATCCTCAACATGGCAGGCAGGCTCAACATAACATACTACGACGCGGCCTATCTAATCGAAGCGCTGAGGCTTAACAAAACCCTTGTTACAGACGACGAAAAGCTCGGTAAGGCAGCGGAGAGTCAAGGCGTGAAAACCTTGACAAGCAGAACGCTCCAAATATGATTCAGGCTTTTCGATTTACGAAAAATGTTCCCAGAATGTACTACGTCAATAGGGGTAATGCCTGCTAAGATTTATTACCGAAATACTTAGTTGCAACCTTTCCTCAAAACCCGTAGAAGCTTTAGAGCATGCATGTCGCTCCCCATAGTGGAGTGTGCGCATGTGTTAGGAAGCATGCGATAAAAGATAAAGGTGAAATAACCATATCTCTCTCTGAGCTTAAATGTATAAACTGTAAACACTTCTATCAATTCAAGAATCCAAAGCTATTTCCCACAGTCAGAGCCTTTTGTCGGAAACGTAGAATCTACTTCAAAGAAGAAAACGAAACTGACTATTCTGACTGCCAAGAACATGAGGCAATAAGACGATAACTAACCAAACTCTTACACCTAGATATCGCCCTTACTCTGGGGGATTAGTGGGTTTCAATTCTTGGAGAAAATGCTATAGATGTACTAGATGCGGGGCCCATTTTAAAGTTGAATGGATGGGATCAGAATGAAAGAATATGTACGTCGCAAGGGGTCCTTGTAGTAATGAGTGAATTAATTTCTGAACTACGTAAAAACTTTCAAGATCCTTTACAAAAGATGGATCAAATCATCGGAAACATGAAGCTAGAAAGGGATAGGCTTAAAGAGGAATTTGAGAAGCGAATAGAAAAACTACGATTCGGACAACTAGACTTTAGTCAACTTGAAGATTTCCTCGATGAACCCTACGTTGTCATTCCTAAGCGTCAAAACGAATGGTATGTAATTGCTCCAAAATGGATCCACTAAACCCCATACGGTATTTTGCTCTTAAAGTAGATAATCGGATAAAAGTTGTTGCGGGAAGATGTTGACATTCATCAAAGAGAATTAGGCTATATTCTTTATCTCTGACTTTTTCGTAGGCATGGTAAGTTACGACTTCTATTTCGTTAGAGTATTGGGGTATGTACTTCGCAATTCTTTCTAACTATTGTTCTATAAGGGTTAAAGTGGGTACTACTACGAGTTTCTTTCCTTTGATCGCGGCACAACTTTTTTTACTGAGTCGATGAGTTCTTGAGTTATTTCATACCTTTCATCGCAAGCATATAAGAGTTCATCGTGTGCATAGACGTCTGGACCTCTAGAGAAATAAACCACCGTTAATACGCCCGCATCTTTAGCTGCTTTAACTGCTGGAACGAAATCACTGTCTCCCGTAACAAGAACTGCCTTGTCTATCTGATGGTCCCAACTCATTCTCACCAAATCTACAGAAAGTAACACATCAATACGTTTTTGTTTAAAAGTAGTCCCTATTTTTTGCAATTGCCCCAATCTAATTTCGAAACGATTGAGCCTGCCAAGGTTAAAAAGAAACTTATCCATATCTGAATATCGTCGTCTTTCATCAGGTGTCGGTGGAGTACTTTGGTAGGGCATACAATTATAATAATATGTTCTAAGACGCTCTACGTTAGTGCAGATTTTATCAGAAAATACTTCAAAATCTATTTCAGGTTCGCCAAACACATTTTTTAGAACTTTGCTAAAATAACCTCCGTCAATAAAGACAGCTCCTTTACCCATAAACAACACCATATAAAATTTTATAGTTTACTACCGTCCTTTCGAACGGTAGCGCTTATATTCGAGATCAATGAGTATATACCGCTATTAATATGGGTTATGAAAAATTGTTACTTAATATAAATACTGGATATTATATAGTTTAGGGAGAGGTTAACTAATGAGGATTAGAAGGTCAAGGCTAGATATCTACGCTGAAATCTTAGAAGTTATTTCTACAAGAAGAGCTATCACCAAGACGCACATATCGTACCACGCTAATCTGAGCTTCCGTCAAGTACAGAAATATTTGTCTTTCCTACTTGAATGGGGTCTGATAAGAGAGGTCAAACTTGAAAATAGATCGACTTATGAGATCACCGAAAAAGGCAAACTGTTCTTAGAATCTTTTACACAAGTAATAGAGTTAACGACTAAGTGATGATGGTTTTTTGACGCACATGGGAAAACTTCATCTTTTCAGAGATTTCTGAGTTAACATTTTTGTTCTTAAAACATATGGAAAATGTTAATTTCCCAGTATCTGGAAGAGCCCGCTGTCATAGAGTACTACGCCCCTCTCTAGCACGTTTTCCACGAATGGCCGAGAGAACTGTTCGCTGGACTATGGGGAATGTAAAATAAGTTTGAATCATGTGTTGGATGAGTAGAGTGCCCCTTTACGAGAGGGAATACATTTAACCCAGAAAAGCCTAAAACGACCTCCAAATTCAAAAAGGGGAATAAGCACCATTTTCAATCAATTCTCCTAGTCCTATGGCTTTGAATTTGAGTTTTTGGCTGAATTGCTTTGGATCGTAGATTCTTCTTCCGTCGATGAGGATGGGTTGACGCATGTGTTGGATGAAGTCTTCTGGTTTGATCCCTTTAAATTCGTCCCACTCGGTTACGAGTATGCAGCAGTCGGCGCCGCTGATACACTTTGTGGCAGATGGGGCATATTCGATCCTATCCTCAAAGATTTTCTTGGCGTTGTTGGTGGCCGCTGGATCGTAGACAACGATGTTGGCTCCCTCTTCTAGGAGTTGGTTGATGACTTTTATGGAGACGGCTTCGCGCATGTCGTCGGTGCTTGGCTTGAAGGCTAAGCCTAAAATAGCTATGCGCTTGCCTTGGAGGTTGCCCAGGAGCCTTTTGCATAGTTCGACGGCTTTGTGAGGCTGGGCCTTGTTCACCTCCTCAGCAGCCTTGAAAAGTGTGGGGTTGTAGCCTAAACTCCTAGAGAAAGCTATTAGAGCCTTAACGTCCTTCGGTAAACAGCTTCCACCGTATCCCAGTCCTGCGTTCAGGAATAGGGGTCCGATTCGCTTGTCCAAGCCTATGCCTCTGGCTACGGCGGTTACGTCTGCGCCTGGAATTTTTTCACAAATGTTGGCGATTTGGTTGATGAAGCCGATTTTGGTGGCGAGGAAGGCGTTGTTGGCGTATTTAATGAGTTCGGCTGTTGGTAGGTTTGTTCTGATGAGAGGAGGCCTTTTTTCGTCATAAAATTCTCGGTAGAGATTCTCTAGAATGTCACCGGATTTTTGGTCATATTCCCCGATGATGATGCGATCAGGATGTAGGGTGTCGTATAGGGCGGATCCTTCACGCAAAAATTCGGGGTTTATGCACAGTCCGAAGTCGACGCCGCAACGTTTGCTTGAGGGTTTTTCTATGGCCGGTTTGACTATGTTTTCTGTGGTGCCGGGCACAACGGTGCTCTTCACCACAACCAGATGATAGGTTTCCTTTTTGTTTAGGGATTCTCCGATTTCGCGAGCTGATCCCTCAACATATTGTAGGTCGATGCTTCCATCCGGCTCGCTGGGGGTTCCCACCGCGATGAAGGTGATGTCCGTGCTTAGGACGGCTTCCTCACGATCTAGCACGCATCTTAGATAGCCTTCCGTTATGGTCTTCTGTAGCAATTCTTGCAGGCCGGGTTCGTGGAAGGGTGGGATGCCTTTGTTTATGGAGGCCACTTTTTCAGGATCACGAGTTGAGGCGATAACCTTGTAGCCTTTGCTGGCGAATCCAACGGCTGTGCACAGGCCAACGTATCCGGTTCCAACGATTGAGATGAAGGGAATATTCTCGTCGGCGATGAATTTGAGGGTCATGAGTTTTCCCTCAGGTTGTGACCCTTTATTAAGCTAGCTTGAAAACCTAGCGCAAAATCTTGATTGTACGATTTTCGTTAAGTAGCTCGATAACCTTTTTGACCGGTTCCTTAGGAACAGTTGGATACTGCTTCTGTATGCGCTCAACGCTGTAACCCCTGTCCCATAGCTCCAAGATGTATTGAGCCGGGACGCGGGTCCCTCTGATGACGGGCTTTCCTCCGCACACAGCAGGATCAGAGACTATCAAGTAATCCTCAGACACGATGCTCACCTCAAAATGTGTTATAGTGCATCTTTAAAAAGTTTACAATATCTGGGCGGAAACCTATTCATGATGAGAAGGAATGCTTAATGCTCATGTAGTCGCCAGAGTCCGAGCTTGAGCTTGAACCATTCTATGGTTTCATTGAGTCCTTCTTCGAGGGGGATTTCGGGTTGCCAGTTTAGTAGGCGCTTGGCTTTGGTGATGTCAGGGCAGCGTCTCTTAGGGTCATCTGGGGGCAGGGGGTGAAAGGTTATTTTTGAGTTGCTGTTGGTTAGCTTCTTCACTAGGTGTGCTAGGTCGATTATTCTTGTTTCTAGGGGGTTTCCTATGTTGATTGTTTCTCCCCTGGTTTTGTGGCTTGTCGCAAGCTTGAGGATCCCGAGGATGGTGTCGGTTACGTAGCAGAAAGACCTTGTTTGGGAGCCGTCACCATAAACTGTGATGTCTTCGCCCTTCGGGGCCTGAGCTATGAATCTGGAAATAGCTCTTCCG
>Ga0315310_10002625_pt1 | contig 11214 bp, 11 predicted proteins | sample TDP5_MG_FD_203630 | JGI IMG/M metagenome (GOLD analysis project Ga0315310, IMG submission 203630) | Freshwater sediment microbial communities from Lake Towuti, South Sulawesi, Indonesia - TDP5 | ecosystem: Environmental > Aquatic > Freshwater > Lake > Sediment | place: Indonesia: South Sulawesi... | reverse complement strand
AGTTAGTCTCACAAATGGAGACCAACAGATGAATGAGAGAGACGCTAAAGAAATCTGTGATAGATTGGACATAATGATAAAGTTGATGGTTGCCAATATCGTTAGCACTAAAGAGTATGAAGACCAAGTTTGGATTCTTTCGAGCGCGGGCTTTCAACCAAAGGAGATTGCTGAATTCTTAGGCAAAAGTCCAAACGCAATCAGAGTTAAATTATTTGAGTTAAGGAAAGGAAAGAAGCGTTGATAAATAATGCCTAAGGAGAAACCGTAGTTGATTGATAAACGCATAATGCAAGTTTTGAGAGAGAAAACAAATTTGAGCCTCTCGATCATATACAAGCGGATTCAGGAAAAGAGGCAAATGATGGGTTATACCATAACTAGAGAGCAGGCGGCGGCCCTTGTTGCCTCAGAAAGGGGCATCGATATATCAAAATATCTTAATCAAGAAGAACTCTCTGTGCTTCGTAAACTGCAACCACAACCGCCAGTGATCATCAAGAAGGCTGTAACTACAACGGTGACACCTCAGGCTAAAGTGATACAACTTGATGGATTAGAAGTTCAAGACCCTCTTTTACCCAACAGGACACTCGGGGAAGCTGTAAAAATGACAAAGGTCTATCCAATTATCTATATCTTTGAAAATTCTGTTAGAAATATCATATCCTTGGTATTAGCCAAGAAATATGGGGAAGACTGGTGGGCTACCCGCGTTGCAAAGAGTGTTAAGGATAAGGTTCAAAAAAGAATGGACAAGGAATCCGATAATCCCTGGCATGGGAAACGAGGTTCGGCACCTATTTTTTATACTAGCATTGGCGATTTAGTCTCTATCATTAAGGATAACTGGGGTGATTTTATGAATCTATTCCCCAGTCAAAGTTGGATCGAATCGAAAATAAGTGAAATAGAGCTGTCTAGAAATATAATAGCTCATAATAACCCTCTTCTCAATCGAGACATTAACCGAATAAAGGTTTACTTTGAAGATTGGGAAGCCCAGCTTAAGACGGTCAAGGACAAAATTTAGGATTCTTTCTGTCAGCTTTCTGCTACCTATTTTGCCTCAGCAGCAATATCTCTATTACTACCGTATTACCTTCTCTCCCACATAGCGCTGCAGCACCTCAGGCACCACTACGCTGCCATCAGCCTGCTGATAGTTTTCTAATACAGCGATAAGAACCCGGGGCAAGGCTAACCCTGAGCCGTTAAGGGTATGAACAAACCGGGGTCTGGCACCAGGCTCAGGTCGATAGCGAATGCTAGCCCTCCTGGCTTGGAACTCACCACAATTGCTCAAACTGCTGACCTCCAGCCATTCCTTACAGCCAGGGGCCCACATTTCAATGTCATAGGCTTTGGTGGCAGCGAAGCCAAGGTCGCCAGTGCAAAGTTGCATTACCCGGTAAGGGATGTCTAGCTTGCAGCAGACATCCTCAGCATCTCTTACCATCTTTTCCAGTTCCTCGAGGGAATAGTCTGGCTCAGTGAACTTATAAAGTTCTACTTTGTCGAATTGGTGTCCCCGCTTGATACCCCGGGTGTCTTTACCTGCCGCCATCTTCTCACGGCGAAAGCAGGCAGAATAGGCTACATAATAGAGGGGTAAGCTGCCTGGCTCAAGGATCTCCTCCCGATGGAGATTAGTTAAAGGCACCTCGGCGGTAGGGATGAACCAGAAATCATCCTCCTTATCATGATAAAGGTTATCTTCAAATTTAGGCAGATTGGCTGAGCCTACCATGCAGTCCCGTTTGACCATATAAGGGGGATAAATTTCGGTATAGCCATGCTCTTTGACATGAAGGTCTAGCATAAAGGTAATGAGAGCCCGCTGAAGAAGCGCCCCTACCCCCTTAAGGATGTAGAAGCGGGTGCCGCTGAGTTTCACCCCCCTAGGGAAGTCAATAATACCTAGTGATTCGCCTAGCTCCCAGTGGGGAAGAGGAGGAAAATCGAATTGACGAGGCTCGCCCCAACTTCGCACCACTATATTGTCACTTTCGTCCTTTCCCACAGGGACGCTGGTATGGGGGATATTGGGCAGCCGGAGGAGGAGGTCTTGTAGCTTGTCTGTAAGGTTCCCTATTTTCATTTCTCTCTCATAAATGCTGCTAGCTATCTCGTGTCCTCCATAATAAATGAGCGAGTCCGCTGCCTCTGCAGCATTTCGAACATAGTCTCCAAATATCTGGCCAATCTTTCGTGCCTCTGTTACAACTTGCTCTAGCTCCTGCCGTGTTTTTGCCCTCTTTGCCTGACCAATGAGCTTATTAAGCCGGTTTTGGGTCGCCCTTAGTTCCTCCACCTCAGTCAGTAGCTTGCGGCGCTGCTCATCTAGGGTGAGGATGTCATCGAGTGGCACACTATCATAGCGCTTCTCTAAGGCTTCTCGAACTATCTCAGGGTTTTGGCGGATAAATTGGATGCTAAGCATCTTTTTCAATAACCAACCTACTACTTCGCTTTTAGCTGGGGGAAGAGGATCACCTCCCGGATAGACTGCTGATTGGTGAGCAACATAACCAGACGGTCAATCCCCACCCCTAAACCTCCAGTAGGGGGCATGCCATACTCTAATGCTAGCAGAAAGTCTTCATCCAGCAACTCTGTCTCCTCGTCCCCAGCCTCCCTTTCCTTTAGTTGTTGTTGAAAGCGCTCCCTTTGCTCTAGAGGGTCATTAAGCTCAGTAAAGGCATTGGCAATCTCCATCCCCCCGGCAAAGGCTTCAAAGCGTTCTACTAGGCGAGGGTTATCTGGCTTCCTCTTGGCAAGAGGGGAAAGCTCAACAGGATAATCGAGAACAAAGGTAGGCTGGGTAAGAGTAGGCTCAACAAAGGTGGATATAAGCTCATCAATCAGCTTCCCTCTGCCTTCGCTGGGGTCAACCTCTACCCCCATCTCCGACATTTTAGCTCGCAATGAATCTGCCTCGGGGTAATCCTCGAAGTCAATGCCGCAGCGTTCTGTAATTGCTTCCCGCAGGGTGACGCGTCGCCAGGGGGGAGAAAATTGCAAGGTTTCCTCGCCATATTCTGACTCCGTTCTCCCTAGAACTTCCTGAGCAATATAGCAGACCATCTCCTCTACCATTTCCATTACATCATTGTAGTCAGCATAAGCCTCGTAGCTCTCTAACATAGTAAATTCAGGGTTATGCTTAGTGGAAACGCCTTCATTGCGAAAGGCACGACCAATTTCGTAAACCTTATCAAAACCTCCCACTACTAATCGCTTGAGGTGAAGTTCGGTAGCGATACGCAAATAGAGGTTCTGGTCAAGCACGTTATGATAGGTGATGAAGGGGCGTGCCATTGCTCCACCGGCGATAGATTGTAACACAGGCGTTTCCACTTCAATAAAACCTCGGCTATCCAAGAAGTGTCGCATAGCAGCGATAACACGACTGCGTACCAAGAATATATCCTTTGCCGGTTGATTTGAGATGAGGTCAAGGTAGCGTTGGCGATAACGCCTCTCTATATCCACTAGTCCATGCCACTTCTCTGGCAGAGGCTGGAGCGACTTGGCGAGGAAGGTGAAGTCAGAGACTTTCAAGGTGATTTCCCCAGTTTTTGTTTTGAATAGCCTCCCCTTAGCCCCAATGAAATCGCCGAGGTCAAGGTCGCCAAGCTCTCGGTATCGCTCACCGAGAAGGTCTCTTTTGAAGTAAAGCTGAATTTTATCCGTGCCGTCTCGGATATCAAGGAAGGTGGCTCCTCCCATGCGGCGACTAGCCATGACTCGCCCAGCAAGGGAAACAAGGCTTTGCTCCCCTTCACAGCGGAGGAAGGACTCCTTTGCCTCCTTAATAGTGTGAGTGCGATGATAGCAATTAGGATAGGGGTCGGTGCCTCGAGCACGGAGCCTTTGTAACTTATTTAAGCGCTCTTCAGTTATACTATCTAACCTTTTACCCATTTCCTTTATCCAGTTATCCAGTGTCGTTATTATAAGGTATTCTTTGCATAGAGTGCAAAGGTAAGAGACCATTTAATAACTCAGACCGTCATTGCGAGCAAAGCGAAGCAATCTCATAGCTATTTCCCTGATCTTCTCTCTTGGGATTGCTTCGTCGCTGGCGCTCCTCGCAATGACTCTAAACACTCTCAAGGGGACCAAGTTGACCTAGGGCATGGGGCATAGTATAGTGAGATAGCTTCTGAGATAATAGAACAGGAATGGGCAGGTGGGTTTTAGCAGCCAGGTTTATTGGCATTAGCTGGTATGTTCCCCTTTTGATAGGGCTATTCCTTTTTGGGGCTTATATTAATTTCACCCTGAGCCACTAGGGTTGACTGTAGTAGTACCTTATAATATACTTCTATCGCTAAAGCTAAAGTAGTGCGGGTCTTTAGACCCGCCTGAAACAGACCAAGGAGGATGTCCAAAAACCTGATGCAGGAGTGTCTGTCCCCGACCCTCGTGGTCTCCCAAAAAGGGGGAGGGGACAAGCCCCGGGGAGATACACTCCTACAAGAATGTTTTTTTAGACCTGTAAAGGTCTGCATTACATTAAACATCTTTGCTAAGGTAAGGAGGTAGAATGGCAATAAGCACTTATGCAGAAAGGTATAGGTACTGGAGGTACAATGCTTTTAGATGGCGATATGAACTGAGCATAGCCAGAAAAATTGGTCTAGCCCTGGTCATGGCTTGTCTCACCGGGCTAATGGCTCAAGTAAGAATCCCCCTTTGGTTTACTCCAGTCCCTATTACTGGTCAGGTTTTTGCTGTGTTACTCAGTGGTGTGCTGCTAGGCAAATGGTATGCAGGATTAAGTCAGGGCTTTTATGTTGGGCTAGGAGCTTGTGGAGTGCCTTGGTTTGCTGGTTGGTCAGGTGGTATCAGCTACCTTACTGGTGTAACCGGAGGATACCTAATAGGTTTCATCCTAGCGGCTCTCTTTTTGGGATACTTCACCGATACTTTTATTAACTCGCGGAAATTTCTCCCTATGCTCGGACTAATGCTCTTTGCTAATTTCGTCTTAATACACGGGATGGGGTTACTGTGGCTGAATACCTTTCCCTATGAAGAATGGCTGAAGGGCTACTCTATTCTCGGGTTAGGTCCCTATGAAGGAAGAGGCTTCTTGTCCTTACTTATGGTCGGCACCATACCCTTTATCCTTGGTGACATAACTAAAGCCGTAGTCGCTGCAGCGTTGACAAAAGGGATCGCCCCGAAGAAAGCTTATAACGGGGAGGTGGACATTGGACGGCGGTGGCGGATTCCTTAAGATTGGTTATTCAATCACTGGAGGTGAGGTGAGTGTGGTCAAAACAATAGAGCTAATCAGGAGGAAGACAGGTCTTTCACGGGAGGAGTTCTCTAAGCACTACGAGAAGGTGCATGTGCCACTGGCAGTGAAGTATTTCCCGACCATTAAGAGATACGTGCGGAACCATATCATTACTCTTCCCGGCGCTGAAGAACCGGAGTTCGATTGTATCACCGAGATCTGGTTTGACGACATGGAAGGGGCTCAGGCAGTCTTCGATTTCTGGAAATCGGAGGCTGGCCAAGTTATCCGCGACGACGAAGAGAGTTTCATGGACAGAAGCAAGATAGTCTTCTTCCTCGTTGAAGAGAAGGTCTCAAAATAACCATGAGGCTCTGTCCTACCTCGATATAGGCGATGTAAGCCCTGCTTTTGGGTTTAATCCGAAGTTTTCGGACGAACTATTTAAATTAATGGAAATCACCTGGCTAGGACATTCTTGCTTTAAGATTAAAGGTAAAGAGGTAACATTAGTTACCGATCCTTATGATGAAAGCATAGGTTACCCCTGGGTTAAGCCCACAGCTAACATCGTCACCCTGAGTCACCACCACCCCGGTCATAGCTATTCAGCCGGTATAGATGGCAGTCCTAAAGTGCTCAGCCGTCCCGGTGAATATGAGATTAGTGACGTTTTCATCATTGGACTCGCTAACTTCCATGACTCGGAGCAGGGCGAAAATCGGGGGAAGAATATCACCTACCTTATTGAAATGGAGGAGGTTAGACTTTGCCACCTAGGTGACCTGGGTCACTTGCCCTCGCCACGCCAGGTAGAAGAGTTGAGCGATACAGCCATATTATTCATCCCTGTTGGCGGTATCTCTACCATTAATGCCAAGATGGCAGCTGAAATAGTGAGGCTCCTTAATCCCAAGGTTGTTATTCCTATGCACTACAAGACTGAAGTAGTAACCTGGCTTGAACCCTTGGGCAAATTCATTAAAGAAATGGGGCTGAGGGAGGTTGTCCCTCAGCCTAAGCTTTCCATCACTAGGGCAAATCTCCCCTTAGAAGCAAAGGTCATAGTTTTGGATTATCGTCCCCATCATATGTGACGACATAAATACTCGCGTATGGGATATGAGCCCCGATAAATCGGGGTAAATACTAATTTCTAAACTCTAAACAAATTCAAATGACCCAAATCACAATCTCGAAACCAACAATAACCATATCCTTCATGACTGCAATTGAGCAAAGGTATAGAGTCTGCGGCTGCGAGATTTTGGTTATTTGGATTTAGATATTGTTTAGGATTTAGTGCTTCGAATTTAGTGTTTAATCCTTGTTTGAATTATGCCCAACTATTTAAGACGCTACATATTAAAGGTTACTTCATCACGACAGTGGAACCGGCTGCCTCTAGCTTCTCTTTAATAAGATTTGCTTCCTCTTTAGAGATTCCTTCTTTCACAGCCTTGGGGGCACTTTCCACTAGTTCCTTTGCCTCCTTTAGCCCTAGAGTAGTTACCTCCCGCACTGCTTTAATCACATTAATCTTATTAGCCCCTATCTCTTTGAGGATGATAGTAAACTCTGTCTTCTCCTCTACCTCTGGTGCTACTGGAGCTGTAGCTGGGGCTACTTGGGTTGCTGAAGCTGGGATAGCTGCACTAACCCCAAACTCCTCTTCTAGAGCCTTCACTAGCTCTGCTAGCTCAAGTACAGTCATATTTTTGATGGCAGCTATCATCTCCTCCTTTGTCATTGCTTTAGCTTCCTTCGCCATTGCTTTAACCTCCTTCTAGTTGTTGTTTTCTTGCCTTTAGGACTCTAATGATTCCTCCTAGATTAGCACTAAGAACGGCTAGCAGAGAGGAAATCGGCGCTTGCATCTGTTGCATTAATTGAGAAATTAATATCTCCTTAGGGGGGAGTGAGGAAAGGATCATCACCTCGTCAGAATTAAGTAGTCTTTCATCCAGCAATCCCCCCTTAATACTAAGGGAAACCTTTGATGAGCGAATGTAGTCAGCCAGGATTCTAGCTGGCTCCGTAACCTCGCCATAGCTGAAGGCTATCGCTGAAGGACCCCAGAGGAGGTTCTTCAGCTCCTCTTTGCCAGCTCTCTCTGCCGCCAGACAAGCTAAGCTGTTTTTAACTACATGGTATTCAATCCCGGATTCTTTTAGCCGATGACGTAGCTCACTCATCTCACTAACTGACATTCCTCGATAATCAGTGACAATGGCAACTTTACAATTTAAAAGGAATTCCTCAATCCCTTTAACAGCTTCCTCTTTTCTCTCTCGCAGCATCCCTTTCCTCTTATTAGGGTGGCTCACCAATAATAGTAATCCCACACACAAAGTTACCAGGATGACCACCTTGGTTATGAGCTAGACCAAGCTTGACATCCTTTAGCTGGCGAGACGGCTCCTCCGCCTTCCCCTGAAACTGTTTATAGAATTCGTATACCTCACGACCTCCGCTGGCACCCGCAGGGTGACCAAAGGATTTCAACCCCCCGCTTATATTTATCGGTATCTCGCCTCCCTGTTCCCAGGCACCGGAATCAATGTCTTCTCTGGCATGCCCCTTCTCACAGATACCTAAGGATTCCACAGCTATCAATTCAGCAATAGAGAAGCAGTCATGAACCTCAGCCAAGCTCAGTTCCTTGCGGGGGTTCTTTATCCCTGCCATTTGATAAACCTGCTTGGCAGCCTGCTCGGTTTCCTCCCAGTGGGTGAAGTCATAATCAGTCCTCTCCTTTCCCCAACCGGGACCACAGGAAATCCCTGACCCCTTAATAGTAACATAGTCACCTTTTGGTCTGAAGAGCTTAGCGTCCTTGGTACGGCACATAATGGCTGCTGATGCCCCGTCGTTTACCCCACAGCAATCAAAGAGTCCCAAAGGCCAAGCAATTATAGGAGCCCTCATACATTCTTCTACAGTTATCTCCCTTCTCATCCAGGCTTTGGGGTTTCGAGCACCATTGTGATGGCTTTTCACTGATACTTTAGCTAAGAGCCTTTTACCCTCTTCCCGGCTTAAGCCATACCTGGAAAAGTATCTCGTGGCAGCTAGGGCATAGCGGGCTACTGCACCACCTATCTCTGGAGCTGCTCCATAGACAGGGTGCCACTTACCCGGATAAGCTTGTCCGATCCCACCATAGCCAGCGTCCTTCATTTTATCAAACCCCAGCGCTAAAACAAGGTCATAGGTTTTTGAAGCTAAGGCCATAGCCGCTCCTCTGATAACCTCTGCGCCGGTGCCACAAGCATTCTCTACACGGGTAACAGGTATATATTGTAGCTGAAGGGCACTGGATAAAATAATCCCTGTCATGGCCATATCAGCCACGGTGTATCCTACCCAGGCAGCCTGAATATTCTTTGACTCTACCCCAGCATCCTCAAAGGCTTCATAGGCAGCCTCTACAATCAAGTCAACAGGGTCTTTATCCCAAAATTCACCAAAGGCGGTGCAACCCATACCGACGATAGCCACCTTATCTTTTATGCTCTCCATTCTCCTCTCCTTAACGTTTTCGGTGTAAAAAAGCCGTCTATTGTGTTGCAATCATTTGAGCCCGAGCTGCCTTCTGATTAGCTCACAAAGGCTCTCCTTAATTTCAGAGTGACGAGGTACTGGGGCTTTCTTCCCGTTTTTAGGATTCATGTATATGTCATGCCTTTTGCCATGGCGTCTCAAATAGCATCCTGCATCTACTAATTCCCTGATAAGCTTATGCCGTTTCACACCTCTATACCTATTTCTTTCGTCTGGGCTGGGATTCGAGGTGAGAACTCTTCCTCAACCATTAAGTGATAAGCATCTTGAATATTCTCTTCTAATTCTTCGAGAGACTTGCCCTGGCTAAATACACCTGGAACTTCTTTTAGTCTCCCCACATACCACCTCTCGTCTACCCAATATTCTAATGTAAAATGCCTTAACATAGTCTACTCCTTTCTTTTGTGGTATTATGGTTTCGCCTAGCATCTTATGGGACGAACTCGCCAGAAGTAGTTATGCAGTCCTGAGCCTTCAAGCTGTTTTCTAAAGGTAAGCTCCACTGGCATTCCCACCTCAATCTTTTCAATATCTCGATCAGTCATTACACTATAGAACCTTCCTCCCTCCTCCAGGTCGACGACACTAAAAACCTTGGGCAGCACTACTTCCATCGCCCGCTCATCCATGCTGAAAGTAAACAGGGTACCCCTCTTATCGGAAAGCCTGACCAGCTCAAAGTTATCCTTTGTCTGACAATACATGCATATCCTTTGCCTGGGGAACTGAATATTGCCACATTGCTGGCACTTCTGCCCATAGAGAGCAAAGAGGTGCTGGCGTTCCCGCCATATTACCGGTAGGGAACTGCGGCGGGAGGGGCGACGCCCCTCTTCCCACTCCATGAGTTGGCGTATCTCCACATATTTCCCATAGCCAGGAAGCATGAGCTTCGAGGCTAGGTGGCGCTTTATCCCTCTCCTTCCTTTCACCTTTTCAATTTGCTTATTCACTCGCAAGATATAAGCATCAGCTCCATCTCCATAGGCAGCATAAAGGATTCTATCCCCTGGTTTTGCCTCCTCAAGAGCAGCTACTAAAATCATAGGTGCGAAAGCAGTGCCAGTATTACCTAAGGAGTCGAACATAGGATCTTGCGCTTGTGTCCTAACATCAAACCCCATGGCCCTTGCCATAGCTGCATGTGTCCTGGCATCGGGACCGTAGAAAGCGGCTTTGGTAATCTCCTTTTGGGTCAGGTTGTATTTCTTCATCAGTCCAAAGACAGCCTGAGGGAGGATTTTCAGATAACCCTCTTCTCTAATAAATCGGTCTTCCCAAGTTTGCATATAGGTATCTTCTGGCTTTCTCCATATATCTATAAACTCGCTAGAGAGGTGATAGCTTCCTTCTATACTGACAGCGATGTCTGAATCTCCGATCAGCAGGGCAGCAGCCCCATCCCCAAAGATAGGTTCGAATTCTGAATTTGGCGGAGGAATGCGGCACTCGGAAGCAACCACCATAACCCTCTTGGCTGAACCTGCCTGGACAGCATCAACAGCTGCCCTCAGGGCACTGGTTGCCCCCCTTAAGGAATGAGCAATGTCTGTGGTGAATATATCCTCGCGAAGGTCAGCGGCAGCCCTTATTATGCTGGCTGATTGCTTCTCTATGTAGGGAGGTGAAGTAGTGGCAAAATATAGTCCATCAACCTGTTGGCGATCCATGCCATTTAGGCAGTCCAAAGCAGCCTCAACTCCCATGGTTAGGCTATCCTCATCGGCATTAGCTACTGCCCTTTCCCCCCCACCAAGGGACTTCACCCACACAGCACCAATAGCCTCTCGACTTAGTCGGTAAATGGGAATATAAGCACCATAGGAAGCAATGCCTACCATCCTTTCCTTTCCTCCCTAATCTAGGACCCTGGGGCTCCGGTAATGGTAATACCGCAAACAAACTGACCGGGGAAGCCACCCTGGTTGTGGGCTAGCCCAAGCTTGACATCCTTTAACTGGCGGGAAGGTTCCTCTGCCTTGCCTTGGAACTGCTTATAGAATTCGTATACCTCTCGACAACCACTGGCACCAATAGGATGCCCAAAGGATTTCAGACCTCCACTTAGATTTATTGGTATCTCCCCTTCCTGCTCCCAGGCGCCTCCATCAACATCCTCTTTGCCATGTCCATACTCACAGATACCTAAGGATTCCACAGCTATCAACTCTGCAATAGAGAAGCAGTCGTGAACCTCAGCTAGGCTGAGTTCCTTCCTGGGGTTCTTTATCCCTGCCTGAGCATAAGCTTGCTTGGCAGCTGCCTCAGTAGCATCCCAGTAGGTAAAGTCGTAGTCGGTTCTCTCCTTCCCCCAGCCTGGGCTGGCAGCGATGCCCAAGCCCTTGATAGTGATGTAATCGTGGGGGTGGTTAACAGCGAATTTCTTAACATCCTCG
>Ga0315310_10002624_pt1 | contig 11218 bp, 12 predicted proteins | sample TDP5_MG_FD_203630 | JGI IMG/M metagenome (GOLD analysis project Ga0315310, IMG submission 203630) | Freshwater sediment microbial communities from Lake Towuti, South Sulawesi, Indonesia - TDP5 | ecosystem: Environmental > Aquatic > Freshwater > Lake > Sediment | place: Indonesia: South Sulawesi... | reverse complement strand
TGAATATTAATATTTAATAAATGTTTCGTAGTGCTGTTGCACGCGAATACAATTGCTGGGACAGATGCAAACAATTCATGCGCAGTAGTTTGTTAGATATGAAATAGCAGAAACCACTGCAATTTTTTGCCCATGTAAAGTAGATGTTCTCCCACCTTGATAATGGTTGGGTCTTTACGTGTTTTTAGGATGACGTTTACCGATTTTCTCCATGCCTCTCTGCCCAAGTAATGTCATGTGCGTGTGTTTCGTAGGATCTTTTCTGCCTTAAGGTTTTTTAGGGTTTCTGGGGTTGTGAAGAGAGTTGGGAGCCTTAGGAATAGGTCTATTGCGACTGGTAATAGGAAGAGCATGGCTGGATTGACCGTTTGATATAAGATTCCTCCTATTATAGGAGCTGGGATTCTTACAAGGTTGTTAAACAGCATGAGCATTCCGCTCCATCTTCCTCTCTTGCTTTCATCCACCATCTCCATACTCATCGTACTCCAGATTATCCACTCCCAAGGAAAACCTAGAAAAGCCCAAGCGAGTATGAGCCAGTACGCGTTTGGGGCGAATGCAATAAGCAGGTAGGAAGTATACATAATAGGACGCATCAAGTACAACGTCTTCTTTCTCCCAATCTTGTCTGCTAATCTCCCAATTGGAACTGCAAAAATCATGTTGCAAAGAGTTGCAGCCATACCCATATATCCCAAAACGAAGGGAGTTGCCTGTTTTACTTCCACGGCAAAAACCATGGCGAAAGGAAAAACTGCACCCATGGAAAAATCGCCTAGGCACTCCATAAAAATGAACCGTTTCAACCCTTTTGCTTCGTCAAACAATTTGCTAAAGTCTTTCAGGAAGTTTTTTACGCCATTTTTCACCTCGTCTCTAGCTTTGCTTACTTCAGTAAGACGCAAATAAATGAAAACTGCTAGAGGGATAAGCCCCGCCAATTGGATGAAGAAGAGAGGGCGAATCCCGCTGACATTAATTCCTCCAAAGGCGATAACTAGATAGGCCGCTGCGATCGGGGCCAGTGTTCCTCCAATTGTGGAGATAACGGTTGAAACTCCAAATCCACCTGCCCTATCCTCATCTTTCAACGAGCTGGCTATATACACGCTTTCAATGATGACCGCAAGAGATCGGAATCCCGTCATCTGAAGAAGTATCAAGGCAGGTATGAGCATGATCCAGTTCGAAGCTATAGCATAAGCCACTGGTACCAGAATCTCCAGAACCATCGCGAAAAGCATCATTTTCTTCAAGCTATATCTGTCCACAAGTCTGCCAATCGGTAGCGACAAGGCTGTGCTGACTGCGCTTCCAATGCTATTCAATGTTCCCAAAGCGATTTTGTCCGCGCCCAAAGCAACCGCATAAAGGGAAGTATACTGATGGCTCAATCTGCCTAACAAACTATATCCAAGTTTCCTTGCAAGCAGAACTCGGAAGTTTTTTCTTTGTCTTTTCACAAAGTCTGTGAGCCATCCGAAAGGTGTCCTCATCGCATTATTCTCGCCTGTTCATTGCTCTAGTGGTTGATACCTCAGGTATGTATTGGTTGCGTTCTTAAAGACAACTTTCTGAACCTGTTGAGGGAAGTTAGGAAAGAAGCAAACCTCGAAGTTGAAAAGCCTGGACTTATTGATGTTATCGACAACGTAAGCATAGGTGTCAATGGCAGAGTGGAAAGAGAAAGTTCTTGGTGCTCCGGCCGGGATTTGAACCCGGGTCTCCGGCTCGAAAGGCCGGAATACTTAACCGGGCTATACTACCGGAGCTCTTGGACATATTCAAACCCACCGCTTTAATTTGTTTTCCTCTACGCGCCTGCACTGCACTAGAATGTTCCCACTCAACATTACCAACAACATCAACAAAACTGAAAAGGCAGCTTTCCTCCAGCCCATGAGCAACCCTAAGAAACCTGAAAGAAGAAGGTCTAAAGATACGTCGCCTTCTCTTCCACACAGTTTTCACAGCCACAGCCCTCAAACGCAACATAGAAGTAGTAGTCAACGTACAGGCAGCGCAGACTGCTACTTCTAAAGCAGAAACCAACTCGGTATTATTACAGATTCTGAGCGAAAGTTAATAACATCTGAAACAGAAACCAACGCTACAAAAAGTCTGCGGCTGCATGCTTAACTACAACTGTCCAAGCCCAAAGCCTTCACTAGTTCAAAATGCCACATGTGAAAACAAAAAGTGGGTTTGCCACCCTCAGAAGAAAGGGCGGCATGCTTATGATGTCTTCTGAGAGTCGACATTATGACGGGATAATCCTCAGGCTGTATGCTCTGGCTGCTGGGTTGCCCAGCAGTGTTAAATGGTCTCTGTCGTGAAGCATAAGAGCTGCTGCGCCAGCGTCGAGCGGCACGAGCTCGAGGTATTTTTCGGTATACTTTGCGAAAGCGATGTCGTAGGCTTCTTGGAAGGTTTTTCCTTCAAGTAGCGCGTTGTTTGCGGCGTTAGATGCTTCCATGAACTTGTCAATGTACCAGAGGTGTACCCAGTGGAGATCATCGTAACCCAAGTACGCCTTCGCTGTCGAGGCTATTGCTAAGGGGCCTAGTCCCACAGCACTCTCGCATGAGACTGTGCTTACAGCTCTTCCTGAGAGAAGGTTCACGTTGGCGTTGTCTATCACTGGTGTTATGATGTTAGCGTTCTGTCCGTAGAGTGTGAAATTGCTACCGTGGTCGTAATGCTTTATGAAGTCAGGTTTGATGGTGTTTATGGTTGACTCAACGTTGGCCCTGTTGGCGTTGTTCCCCTCTAGGTCTGTTACTGTCCAACCCTCTGCTACTGCCTTGTTTTTCACCAGCGTCGCGGCTGGATAAGAGAATAGTGTGGTGTAGTTGTCGCCTGGGCAGTTGGGGCGGATGATGAGCAGTTTTCTTGATTGAACTACCTTCGGGCGCACTATTAACTTTGAGATGGAGATGAATTCTTTTATTTTTGCCAGTTCAGGCATATTCTACTCTCTCCTTTTTGCCAGTTCCATGCGGGATTTATGCAGCATCCGCACGAACTGCTTCCCATACTCTGTGTCGTCTTCAACTTCCTTGGCGATTTGTGCGGGGGTGAAGGTCTTTGTGCCGACAACTATGGCGGGTTTGCCCCTTTTCTCCGCGGGAATCTTTCGGAGCCATTCATTGACGTCAGCCAGTGCGAGTTGCCTTGCAGCTTCAATTTCCTTTCTTCTTTGAGCCTCGTATTCGCTTCCACTCATAGATTTTCCCACAGCTTTTTGGCTTGGAGCTCTTTTAGAGCGGCCTCCAAATTGAATTATCTGGGTTTATTTATTTAAAACTATCTGGTTTTACAAAAAAAGACAAAACCTCTATGCACACACAACCCGAAGACTAGAAACATAGTCAGGAAATAGGCAACGAAGATTGCACAACTATTAACCTGCTCACTCTAGCATCCAAGAGGTTGTTGTGACGTAGTATACTGAAAAAACTAACAACAACTTTAACTCAGACACACAACGCACATGCAATGGAAGAAGACGGCCTTAAGGGTATGCTGCCTTCTTCTTTCACACAGTTTTCTAGCCTCTAGTTTGCGCACGCCACACTTCAAATTCCATGCACTTATCGATGACACTGAGAGCAATTGGGCATCAACACCCACACAGCCCCGGATACACAACATCAAAGAAGTAGTAGTCAACAAACACGCGCAGCAGACAACTACTTCTGAGCAAAAACCCGCCTCGACATTATTACCGAGTCTAAGCGAAAGTCAATAACATCTGAAACATAAAACCGCCACAAACAGCCTACGCTTCCATGTTCAACTACAACTGTTCACACAGCCCCAGCGTAACCACCACACAATGCGCCGATTTAATGCAGAAACCCAGAGTAGGCAGAGACAACAGAGGGCAATGATGAATAGGCTTAAATCACGGGTCCCAGTCAACATAGGCGAGGGCCCGTAGCTCAGTAAGGACAGAGCACCGGGCTTTTACGCGCTTGGCTCTGCAAAGAAACCCGGGGGTCCCGGGTTCAATTCCCGGCGGGCCCGCAAAAACTGAATGCTACTGTTGTATTCTGAGTCAAAAACAGAAAAATACTGTTTCTTTCAGGTACATTGCAGTTTCATGATGTTTTAATCGTCTCAAAACGAATGATTGCATGGAAAAGGCAAACAAAGTGACAGCCCCATCTTCAGACCGTACGTTTTCCTTTGCCTCTCAGCTATGGAGTCAACCCGCGTGCCTAACGGCCTTGTGTAAACCATTCTTTTAGTTCGGTTTGTCTTTTGCTATTGTAGAATGTCTTCATTCTTTGTATGACAGTTTCAACTCGGTCCCTTGAGAAATCTCGCTGGCCGCAAAGGAAGTGATACAATCCGTCTTCATCTAATTCAGTGTATCCGATTGGGCAGTCTGAAGTCAACTGAGGCTGCAAGAAAAATCTACGCACAGCTTCATAGTCCTGAGGTTCTATTTTTGACTTAATCCCGGTTGGCAGGCTCTCTATTTCACCATATTTTTGGATGAGGTTGAGCGCTGTTTTGGGGCCGATGCCCTTGACTCCCTCGTTGAAGTCTGTGCCAATCAGTATGGCCATATCAATGAGTTGTTCACGCGTAATGCTATAACCGCTCAGAAACCTGTCGAGCTCGATGAGTTCTGGTTTTAAAGTGCGACTTATTCCCTTGCTTGGCAGGAACTCTCGACCAGAGATAGTCAAGTAGCGCAGGAGTCGTGGCGCACCAAACAACAATGAGTCGTAGTCTTTGCTGCTTGCGGCCCAAACATCGCCCTTCATAGCCATGTAGGCGCCTTGTGCCTCAGCCTCGCTGGGAGCCTGTACAAATGGAATGCCGAGCAGTGAAAGTAAGTGTTTGGCGTCTTCGATCATGGGTTGAGTTAATCGGCTCGACATTACCGCTTTGGAAAACGCTGTTGCGTAGTCGCCTTTCTGGAGCGCCTTCTGCCATTCTAGTGTTGCCTTTTCACGTAGTTCGCGGCGTTTTGTGATTTCATGTTGTTTAAGTTGTGGCGGTGTGCCGTCGAAAACAAACACTAGATTGATGTCGTAGTCGTGTATGAGACGGGTTGAACGGAACATGAGTCCAGCCAGATGGGACGTAATGTTACCATGTGAATCTTGAAGGGGGATGCCATTCGGCATGCGGATCAGCGATAAAAATTGGTAGAGATAGTTGTTGGCGTCCACCGCGAAACTCTTACCTCTCAAATAGTCTAAGTTGAGAACCTTCTTGATCATAATTGGTGTGAGGTTGACTCCCAAGCGTGGAAACCTACGCATAATGTATGTGAAGAGGAAATAATAACGATTTCAGTCGAGGTGGGAGGGTGATGGGGTTATGTTCCCACTGGGTTAGTGTGAGTGTGTGAAAATTTTTTTGTGTTTTTGGGTTGGCAAGCTGTTTGTTTCTTGGGTTTGTTTTGGGTTCTGGTTGTTGTTTTGGGTTCTGTTTGAGCTTGGTTTGGCGCACTTTCAATGTTGTTGAAACGCACTTTCTATGTTGTTAAAAGTGACGTTTCATGTTGCTAAAAGTGACGTTTACTATTGCTTTAGCGTGATGTTCAGAGGATGACAGCCTCATGCTGTTTTGTAGGGCTGCGGGAAAACAAATTTCAAAAGAAGAAGGGACTGAATCCCTTTAGCCTTCTTCTACTTGTTTAGAGAAACTGTGTGCGTGTTAGTGATGAATGCTTCTATAGTTTCATCATCATGCTTGTTTGATGCTTGAGCGGTTAGTGTGGGTGTGTGAAGAGTTTTTTGTTGAGTTGAGGCTCGTTTCTGTTTGTGTTTTGGTTTCTGTTTTGGTTTGGTGGTTGCTTTGCGTCTTTTTTTGAGGCGGGTTTATTGTGTGCTTTCATGTTGTCTAGAGTGTTTTTTGCATGTGGACGAGGGTTTCGCCGATATCGGTTACTTCGAACCCGAACTGCTTGAAGAAGGCTATGTTGCCTAAACCAGTGCACAGCGTTATGGGTTTGGCTTCTCCGAGGCTGAGGACGGATTCCATGAGGCTTTTTGCGTGGCCTCGCCCTCTGTGTTCCGGTTTGACAAAAATCCCATGCAGACGGACTTCCGCTTCTGATTCAGAAACTACGGCCTCTCCGATGACCTCATCGAGTGTTTCGTCTATCAAACGGTAAACCGTGTGCGGTCCAGCTGTGTCTTTTGAGATCTGCATGGGGTTGTCCTTCAGGAAAGATGCCACAAAGAACCTTCTGCACGGTATAAAGGTTTCTTAACTTGAATTCTAGATTTGTACTCCATGTTCCACCGATTAAAGGTTAATACGAAGGACAAATCAAATAAAAACCGCAGGAAGCCCGGAGAAAAAATCCTTAGCGAAGCCCGGTGGAAGAAGAACAAGATGGATAATCAGCACTGTCTTCTGCTGAGTGCGGCAATTCAACGATGTAGCAGTCACGAACTAATCTAATCTTTATTAACGAGGTAGTTAAAATTCTTGCGTATTACTTTAGAAATGGGTTAATTGGAGGTAAAACGGAATTCTTCCGGAATTAAAGTGGCCACCTAGCAAAGATGTGCTAGACGAACTCTATTGGGCAAGAAGATTTTCCTTAAAGCAAGTTGGAGCGTTTTTTGGCAAAGATGCAAAATCTGTATGGCGCTTAATGAAAAAGAAAGGAGTTCGTACACGAAGTATCTCGGAAGCAATGACAAGGTATGCAAAAAGGCCATTCTTGGAGGATCCAGATGAGAAAGCTTATCTTCTTGGACTTAGGGCAGGCGATCTTTATGTAAGAAAGCACGGAGGGTCTATTAGAGCTACTGTTTCAACGACCCATCCTGCAATGGTAGAACTTATAAGACGAGTTTTCGAGAAGTACGCTCGTGTGGTGGTAATTCCGAAGTTCCTTAAGAAATGGAACCAATTCGAATGGGAAGTATACAGTCTTTTGCATTCGTCTTTTGAGTTTCTTCTAACGAAAGGAGTTGAGGCAAATGAATCATTCTTAAGCTTTCTTGCTGGCTTTTTTGACGCTGAAGGTAGCATATCCATAAGAAAACAACCAGGTTCAACCAGGTCTCGTGTCGTTCTGGAGATTTCGTCAAATGACCTAAGGCTTCTGAAGTTCTTTCATGTTCAACTTCGTAAGCTTGGATATCATCCCAATCTTCCATCGAAACCAGCCCGTACAAAAGGAGAAATAATTGGATATGGACCTTACACTCAAAGTTTTTGGCGGCTTTCTATTACACGAACATGTGAGGCTTTAAAACTTCTTTCTTATCTGCCTATTAAACATAAGGAGAAAGTGCTCAAGAGGGAGCTAGCAATCCAATGTCACGGTAAACCTTGGAAGGATGTATCGGAGCAGATCAAAGCTTTACGCCAAGCAATTAAAAAAGAAGTAAAAGTCTGTATTGAAGAGGCAGAGAAGGCTTATCTGATTGGGCATAAAGGCAGTATCTGATGTATGTGCAGCCCGGTGGTGTAGTGGACAAGCATGGCGGGCTTTGGACCCGCCGACGGGAGTTCGAATCTCCCCCGGGCTACCATAAACCAATTTTGGCGCACGCAAAAGTTACGGATTCAAACCTCTTAACACAGCTGATGAAAAAGAGGCTACTAGAAACCCTAAAGCGTTATACGCGCTTTCTTAAGATAGTTGATTATGACTTCAGCCAAGACTGAACTTATCACAACTTCAATAGTCAATTTTGCCAATAAAGAACCTACAAGTGCCCACGCGGCTTCTGGCGTCATTTTCTTTGGCAAGAACAGAGTAAACCATATGTAATCAGTGACGGCAACATAAGGCGCTTGGACAAGCCAAGCCAAAGTACCTGCTAATATCGGCCGCAGTCTCTTCGCGAAGAACCCTGCAGCAGTCCCCAGAATGGCAAGCCCGCCAATAATGAAGGCAATTCTTGGAAGAATAACGAAACTAGACAAGAGCCCACCTATTGCTCCCGTTATTAGTCCCGCGCTTGGTCCGCCTAAGATTCCCGCAATCAATATGGGAAGCTGAGTAAAATGAATCTCTGTTGGAAAGTTCCCCAGGGTTATAGGTATGGCGATTGGAGGAACTGACAATACATTGGCTAACGCGGCCATAAGTGAAACAAACGCTATTGTCTTCGTTTTGTTCGTCAAATGAAGACCTTCTGTATTACGAAAATCTATTTTTGTAATACTCTTATTAATAAGCCTTATTGCTGCATACCTAGAGAATGGTGGCGATATGGCTAGGGCGTCTGGTGCAGCTAGACTCAGTGTTTCGCTTCCAGCCACGTTAGTGGAGGAGTTTGACTCTGTTTGGCGAAACATGCAGTATACGAACCGATCAAAGGCGGTTCATGATGCCATGCGGAACTTTATCAGCGAACACAAGTGGATGCAAGAGGAAGCAAAGGAACTCATGGGTGCCATTGTACTGCTCTACTACGTCGATAAACCCGGTTTGTTAAACCGCATTATGGAGGTTCAACACGAGTTTGAAAACGTAATTCCGTCGACCATGCATGTTCACCTGACGAAGGATAAGTGTCTAGAGATAATAGGGGTCAAGGGAAACGCCAAAGACATAAAGAGTCTAGCGCAGAAGCTTATGGCGAAGAAGGGTGTGAAGCAGTTAAAATTCGCGGCGATGATTCCATAGACTATTTACGGAATTGATGACACGAATTAGGCAGGCTGTGACATTGAAAATGGTTGCATCTAAGCGAGGTCAAAAGCAAGGTTTAAACACTCTTTTAAGAGCGGCAACAGGTTTGCATGGACATTTCGGTCCTTTCCTTGCGCTAGGCGTACGATTGGGTCTTGTTGGCCTTAGAGAACTAGGAGCAAAAGAAGGTGATACACAATTGCACGCAACAGCTCTGCTTGAATACACTCTGCCCTTTTCCTGCGTTTTAGATGGAATTCAGACAGCGACAAAGTGCACAGTTGGCAACAAGAGACTCGTGTGGAAAGAATCGAGAGAAATTGGGGCAATGTTTGCACTGAAACACAGTGGACGACAAGTCGAAGTCAGAATCAATCCTACAGTTGTTCAAGAATTGAGTCGCAGACTTGACAAAAGACAGCCATTAGACGAGGAAGTTCGTCAACTTGCTTTAGAAATTGCTTCTCGACCAGAAAAGGAACTATTTTCAGTAAGGCATAAGTAATATTCTTGACCTTTTTTTCATGGATGAACTCGAGCGAGAATGCAATGCAAGACTTGGATATTGCTAAAAGCGTGCTAAAGCAGAAGAATGACAACCTCGTCATTGTTAAAAATGGCAGAGTCCTTTTTGAGACTATTTCTCCAGGAATAAGAGGACTATTGACAGCTGTGGAGAGAATTGGGACAGGGTTGAAAGGCTCAGCCGTAGCGGACAAGATAGTGGGTGAAGCCGCCGCTCAACTCTGCGCTTATTCAAAGGTACTCGGAGTTTTTGCAGTCACTCTAAGCCAGTGTGGAAAGGATGTGTTGGAGGAAAACGACATTAGCTACGAATATGAAAATCTGGTGCCACACATCCTAAACTTGAAGAAAACTGACTTTTGTCCATTCGAAAAACTAGTCTCGGGATGCAGCAACTCGGAAGAAGCTTATGAAAAGTTGAGGCATGCGGTATAACTGTTGTGTCTTGGCGCTATTCTGGCAATAGAATGTCAAGAGTAAACATCAATCCTATTCCAGCTACAATGGTCAACAGCTGAATTAGAGAGTCCTTGGCTTGACTCCTTTTGTGAAGTTCGGGCATGAGGTCTGTTGCGGCCACGTATATGAAACCTCCTGCGGCAAAGGGAACCATCAGCTGCGCCGCACCTTGGACCTGTGAAGCTAAGTAGTAGGTTGCGAGGGCACCCACAACAGCAGTCAGAGCGGAAAGGAAATTGTAGGCAAGGGCCTTCTTTTTTCCAAATCCTCCGTATAGAAGGACAGCGAAGTCCCCGAGTTCTTGGGGGATCTCGTGAAACAAAACTGCTAGTGTAGTGGCAATGCCCAAAGGGTATGAAGTCAGAAAGTTGGCGGATATGACAGCTCCGTCAACGAAATTGTGCACTCCGTCTCCGATAAGATTCAGATAGGCAAAGCTGTGAACCTGGCAGGTTTCGTCGTGACAGTGGCGCCAGTATAGGAACTTCTCCATGATGAAGAAGAATACAATGCCGATGACGACGTATTGCCAAATGTCTTGACCAACGTTTTCTAGTGATTCTGGTAGCAAGTCAAAGAATACGGCTCCTATCAGTGATCCAGAGGCGAAGCCTATGAGAACCATCAAAATGCGACTTATGAGGGCTTCCTTTAGACCGACAAATAAGATGCCTATTAAAGACACCAGACTCACAACGGTTACAGAAGCAAGAATTACAATTAAATCAGCCATAGACCTCAGCGCCTAAACGAACTCTTTTGTTTCTCTTTATTATGAATAACGGTTGCGTTCAGAAACAAATGAGACTTTGCTCTCACGTTACTTTGTTTTTTCAGGTCCTTTGAGCCAACCGGAGATACCGAGTTCTTTGACGGTTATTGTGGTTGGTTCTGGTTCGTGGGCTTTGTATTTGCCGTTTTCGTCGAGGTAATGTATCCTTGGTTTCAATGGGAACGTGCCTTGAACCTTTGGTTTGAGAACGAGCTTTACATCTTCTGTTTTCAGTGGGTCGAGGCGTTTTCCCTTCATGTTGAGGTAGCTGTCTTCAACGCGGTAGATTTCTGGTTTTTCTGTAAGGTCGAAGCCTTCTGGGATGACTTCTGCGAGCTTAATTAGGAGAGCTGGGCCCTTTCCAGCGTTGACGAGCTCTATCTCCAAATCGAGGTTTTCACCGACTTTCAGTGTCTTTTGGCGGATTATTAGGTTTGCTTGTACGTCAGCGTGTTCAAATCTCTCCAAGCCAACTGCGTTTTCTTGTGTTGGAGTTGGAGTGGTGAAAGTAGTTGTTGTTGAAACGATTGACGGTGCGTGTAGCACCTCGCTGAGGGATAGGGCTAGTTCTCGTTCCTCTTTTACTTTTTCTAGTAGCCTTAGTACTTGTTCTCTTTTTTCTGGATGTTCAGCTTTCATAAATGAGCCTGCTGACGTCTGCAGCACTTTTTCGGCCATCGTGTAGAGTTTGGTCTTCTTCTCAGGATCGCTTTCTCTTTTGGCGTTGTCCATGTGCACGTATGCGTCGAGGAGTAGTTCCGTTGCCTTGGCGTATTCTGAGGCGTTTTGGAAGCCTGCCTTCACGTAGTATTTTGCGGCGCTTTCCAAGTGCT
>Ga0315310_10002622_pt1 | contig 11221 bp, 7 predicted proteins | sample TDP5_MG_FD_203630 | JGI IMG/M metagenome (GOLD analysis project Ga0315310, IMG submission 203630) | Freshwater sediment microbial communities from Lake Towuti, South Sulawesi, Indonesia - TDP5 | ecosystem: Environmental > Aquatic > Freshwater > Lake > Sediment | place: Indonesia: South Sulawesi... | reverse complement strand
TGTCCGCATTATCCCGGGCACGCGTCTGGAAATAATAGGTCGTGCCACTTTGCAAGCTCACGGGCACCCCGCCCTGGCCAAAAACCGACCAGGTCGAAGTAGTCTGAGTTAGCCAGTCTGTCCACGCGCCACCAGCATTTACCTTGTACTGCACATCGTAGTTCTTCAGACCTGAGCCACCAGTATCCGAGCCGCTCCAGTTCACCGTGAACGCCGCTTTGGCATAAGTGGGTGAGGTCGCCGATGAGGTCGGCGGTGTCGTGTCGGCATATACACTGGAATCGAATTTGACTGTATAAGAGGCGGTTCCTTCGGTCCAGGCGATGGGAATATAGACCGTAGTAGTGGAAGGACTGGTGCAATATGTATTATTTAAATCGTCACTAGTGATGGCTGTCCAGCTTGTATCCCAGGTACTACTGGACCACTTCTTATACTTTATATTGTACTTGCTGGAGCCAACGTATTCGGAAATAAAACACCAGAGACTATTGTCACCCGTGGTCAAACTCGGAAACGCATCATTGGTGGCTGATGAAAGTGTTGTCGCCGGGTCTGACCAGGAAGTTCCATTATAGTATCGATGCTTAATGCCAGAGTCCTGATGCCTGTAGACGAAGTGGACATCGTTTCCAATCGTGGTGACAGAGAATTGGTCGCTGGATGCCAGATCTGTACTGATGTCGCTAGGAGTACTCCAGCTACTGCCACTAACTATATATGAAGACCACTTGTATTTATTCTGACCGGTGTTCTCATCTGCATAAATTAAGAAAGGATTCCCATCGCGGAGGACAAGTGCAGGGGAATAATTAGAAGACACGGCTTCTGACTGCCATGAGCCAACATCCTTCGCCACGATAGGTTGGGATGGGTCGAAGTCATAGTCTGAGTACTTTGTCCGCACTACGCCATCAGAATTATTATCGTGTCCATAAGCTACCCATACCGTTCCATCACTCTCTCTGATGATGGACGCATAATCACTATCGTAATCATCCTCTACTGTCCTTTCCAGACCCACTGTCCAGGTGCTGCCGGAAACGGAATATGTTAACTTCTTGAAATAGATGTCCTGAGATTGCTGGTAGGCTACATAAATATTGTCACTTGCATCGAGGCAGATGCTATACATGTTTGTAAGCGTACTATCAACTTCCGTGGACTGACCAGCTACACCGGCTAAGTCTGTCCAGTTAGCTCCATTATCTGTAGACTTCTTAGCTCTAATTCCACTCGGCGATGAATAACGCCTATATAGAACCACAATTGTTCCATTACTGGTCTTGACTATATGTCTGTCTTTGGAATAAGCGGTCGAATATGCCGATCCGGTCTCGGTATCAATATTGGCCGGTCTTGCCAGAGAAGCAATTCCGGCAACAATTATTAAAGCCATAGACAGAATTAGAACTTTCTTCATTTTCCCTTCCCAAAAAGGTGATAGGTACTTTTTTCTCCCGCAACCTGAAGGTTGCGGCTACCACGGCTCAAGTCTGGTAGCCCGGCCACTCATCGGACCACACTTCACAGCGCCTTTCGCCTGTGGTCTTCGAGAATTTTCCTGATTGTCTGTAAAGGCAGATATTGCCTTTCAATGTTCTTAATCACACGAATCCTGCTCAAGGTATCTTCCTTGTCGTAAAGTCTTTGACCACCGGGCGTAGTGGCGGCTGCTTCCAAAAGGCTAATTTTTGTATAGTATCTTATGGTTGATGGCAATACACCTGCCAGTTTAGCCATTTCGCCCGTCTTGAGTAAGCCATGTGACGATGACTTCTTCCTGACCACTTCTACTTCATCTCCTTTCCACGCGGAGCGTTGCTCCGCTACTCCTTGTCATTTTCTCTTTTTAGTCTTTTTGGCTAAGTCTTCTTTGATTTGCAGTAAGGTTCTTCGTCTGTCCACTACTGGTCTTATTTTTCTTATAATACTCAAGGCCTCTTCTCTGTCATAAAGCCTGTAGCCTCCGTTTGTGCGGCTGACTACTTTCAGAAGACCTATGTCTGTGTAGTATCTTACGGTTGATAATGGGACTCCTGCTACCTTAGCGATCTCCCCAATTCTAAGCAGGTTTCTATTGATTTCCTTCCCAGACATATCTTCACCTCCTTTCGCTTCGCTCAATCCGGCCGGGGTTCTCACCATCTCGAACCCGTCGCCAGACTTGTCCCGATTTATTCATCGGGACGGCGACCCTTTCGCTTCGCTCAATCCGGCCGGGGTTCTCACCATCTCGAACCCGTCGCCAGACTTGTCCCGATTTATTCATCGGGACGGCGACCCTTTCGCTTCGCTTCAGTCGGTGACCTGTTCCGATTCATTCATCGGAACGTCGCTAACCCGTTCCTCCTTATTCGTCGGAACAGCGACCCTCCTCACAAATCCGGTTGATGGGCACCTCCTGCTTGCATGGTTCAAACCGTGCCTAAAAGGCCCGTCTTCCGCAGGTTGAAGCTCCGAAGGAGTCCGAGCTCTGTTCGGAGTCCTCTCGGACCTGCGACTACCTGGAAATTACCCAACCGCCCCCAGGGCCCTATTGATTACGCCTTTCTAACACTCCTCTAATCTCAGAAAGCGACCATTTGCGACCGTTAATGGTCTTGATGGTGTGGATTCTTTCCAGTGTGTCTTCCCTGTCATAGAGCCGATACCCACCCGGAGTCATTGCTACTACTCGCAAAAGCCCTATGTCGGTGTAATACCTGATGGTAGAAGCCAAGACTCCGGCCTCTCTGGCAATCTCTCCAATCTTGAGGAGACCATTGGCTAACCTCATTCTCCTGGTCATCTCTTTTCACCTCCTTTGGTAAAATTAAAGTGAACTGCTTACTTCGCCCTCAAGTCAAAAAAATCCGAGCTACCGAAAAGCCAGGGTTTCATTTCCCTGGCTATGCGAGCCTTCGATAGCTCGGATAACGCAACGTCCGGGCCTCCTTCGTTGTAGTCCCCATCCCCACAACGAATTTCGGAGGCCCCAAACTATAGAACTCTATTATCTCCCCAGAAAAATTACCAAACCATAAAAGGAAAACCTGACGCGCCAGGCAAAGTACGGATAGGCATCGCCGCCACAACATACCTTTTTTCCTTCCAGCGGAAAAGGTTGTGATGCCTGTAAGTCTGCCCTATGGTCCTATAATTTCCTAGGCCCTTTTCCTATGAAAAAGTATACCACACAAAGGGCCTTTTGTCAAGCACCTTGTCAAGTGAACAGTCTACTTTAACTTTCCCAGCAAAATTGCCTGTTAAAGTACGATGCCTATTTCTGACACAGCAATTCCTAAAGTCCTGCTATCTCTCACTTCTAAAGCTAATTTTGGTATGAAAGTCTCTTCAGGTTTAATTGTCACTTTTAGAATTTCTTCCGGATTCCGGAATTTAAGGCATAATCTTTGCCATTCCCTCGCCTTAATCAGAAAGTCTCCAACCCTTATCCCGTTTATCCATACCGTTCCTTCTGTCTGGAAATGTGAATAGGCCTCTATTTCTAGACTTCTTTCTGCTCCGGGAGCAAGTGGATTCCTCAGGAAAATTATCCCATAATTTGTCGTCCAACGAGTATTTTTTTCTGACCAGTTCTCCAGCTCATACCAGCCGAATCCAAGATGTTTGCCATCGTTTTCTCCTATCTTTACCCAGGAGTCCAAACTGGTTTTATCCACTGTATCCTCATACTTGACATCATAGTTCGGTGATGGTGCCTCTACTATTCTGTCCATTCCTTCAAGCATAAGAATAGTCGGCCTATCTTTGACGACTTTTTTCATCTGAAGTTTTGCTCTTCTTACCAAGGTGTCTGGTAGGATAATCAAATTCCAGATTAGTGCCTTAAGTCTATAATAAGCCAATTTGAGTCTCTTTCTTCTGAGATGGCGATATATTGACTTGATGTCGGTATATAGACTTTTTGGTAACATCCACCACAATGTTGAGAATGACATATTCTTCAGCATCATCCTTAGGCGATTTCTATGGTCAACATACTCATTAAGTATGTCTTCTCGGAACGGCCTGTATTTATGATAGACTATTGCCTGAGGAACGAAATTGACTTTGTAGCCACTCCACCAGGTGCGTATGCTGAAATCGAGGTCCTCATAATAAGCGAAGTAGAATCTGTCAAAATAGCCTATCTTTTCAAATAGATTCCTGCGGATGAACATCCCTGCCCCACAGGCACCCAAAATTTGGTTCTTCTTATCGTATTGCCCGCTATCCAGTTCCCATGCCCCCCTATCTCTTCCCTGTAGTATTTCATTAGCAATAATCCCTGTGCTATTGATTACAGATGGCTCATTAAACATCAACATCTTGGGCATACATATTCCAATAGTCTTGTCCTGTTCCGTAACTTTAATTAGCTTGTCTACACAGTTCGCTTCTATTTTCGTATCAGGATTAAGCAAAAATATATAGTCTCCATTCGCCTGCTTAATCGCTCTGTTATTCCCTTCAGCAAAACCATAATTCTTACTAAATCTTAACACCTTTACTGAGGGGAATTCTTTTTGAACGAACTCTGGTCCGCCATCGGTTGAATTGTTATCGGCAACGATGATTTCAAGGTGAGGATATTCCAAATTCATAACCGATTTCAAGCAATCATCCAGATGTTCTCGATGGTTTCTAACAACTATAATTATGCTTACCAATGGCTGACTCATCACCCTTTCCCGATTTTTCTCAGATGATTCTATGGGTTTCCCAAAAAGAAATATGCTGGAGAGACTAAATTTGAAGGTAGGCAGCATCATCCCAGGGTACAATTATGAAGCAATGCTTGCAACAATCAAAAGGATTATCGGTATTTAGTCTCCTTCTCATCTCCTGATAAAGTTCATTATTCCAAATTTCCCGAAATGATTTTTCCTTAACATTGCCCATTATCGGATGGCTCGGCACACAACAGGGGGAAACATCACCATTCCATTCAATATAGGCTCGCTTCCATAAAAATGGACATGTTCTGGATTCATTTCCTAAGTTATGCTTTAGTTCGTTGTGATATCCATCATCAACCGTGTTAAATAATGGAGGAAGATTCAAATGTACATTTAACTCTTCGGCCCTTTTTTGGGCGACCCTCATATAATAATTAGCAAGTTCCTTATGATAAACTAAAGACTCATCCTTGATTCCTTCAGCGAAAATAGCTACATGACAACAATCTACAGATTCCACTCTCAGTTCTTTGGCCATCTCTATTAACTTTGATAATTCTTTGATATTTCGCTTCATTAACACAACTCTGAAATGCAATGCGGACCTATCCGTAGCATAAAGTTTTTCTCTAACTCGATTGAATCTTCTAATGTTTTCTATCACCTGCTCAAATTTTGCACCAATTCTAATAGACTCATAGGTTTCCTTTGTAGCTGCATCAATTGATAAATGTATACGACCAGGAATTTGTAAGATCTCCTTTATTAACTTATCGTTGTTGAGTAGAGTCCCATTGGTAATCAAGTCTAATTCCACAGAGTAGTTCTTCATAATTCTCAATTGTTCTCCAAGATTTCCAGCCATAAGCGGTTCCCCTGCTGTGGCTAACTGTACCCATCTCGCATAGGGAAAAGTCTCATCAGCTACCTGCCTGTACATTTGGAAATCATATTGAAGCGCATTAAGCTCTTCTTGAAGATATTTTCCACGTATGCACATTATGCAGCGCAAGTTACATTGAGTATCCATATTCATTGCCATAAACGTAGGCATCGCTCTGGTTATACGAGAACGGCGTCTCTGTTCTTCCTCTGCCAAGGCTTCGTTATAGATCTTGAGTTCCATAGGATTGTTCTTGATAAGAATGCGCATTTTATAAAGAATCCACTTATTGGCTATCGGATGCGCGAGCTTCTTTACTTTACGGTATATATAATATACCCCGTAAAAGAGTATCGGGACCTTTCTTAAAATCTTTTTTATGCTATCTTTCAGGCTTATTCTATTTATTTTTGTAGGACGGAATCCTTCTGGGATTACCAAATTTTTTCTAAGGACTCCCCGCTTCCTAATAAACGCAGACTGAAGTCTGTCACTCCTATTATCCTTACACATAACTAGATTGAGATTCTCCCTAAAACGCTTGGTAATAATGTCCCAGGTATATTTGCCACAAGCCTTCTTTTTACCATTTTGACCCAGTTTTCTTCCCAAGTCTTCATTACCCATAAGTTTCAGTATGGCACTCGCTAATTCATGATGGTTGCCATACTCTACCAATAGGCCATCCTTCCCCTGTTCAATAAGAGAAACCACTGCACCTATCCGGCATCCAATAACCGGTTTGCCTGATGCCCACGCTTCCAGATAGGCTATCCCCAAAGATTCTACTCTTGATGGCATTGCAAACATATCACAGCTGGCAAAAAGGTCTGATTTCTCACTATCTTCGAAATTATCTATCAGTATAATGTTTTTTCTTTTTTTCGCATCTAACGAGAAGACCTTCTTTTCTATTGCTTTCGAATACGATGTCCTTGTCCCTGCTACGATAAGTTTCGCCTGAGGAAATTTTTTCCAGACTATACCCATAGAATCGACCAATGTATCAATTCCTTTCCATCTCTCTTTTCTTCCCACAAATAAGACCACAGGCGAATCCCCAATATCGTATCTACTCCTGAACTTTTGTGGATCCGAATTGCTAAAATCCTGCGGGTTAACTCCATCTCCCAATAAGGAAATACGGTCTTTCTCTATTCCGCGATTAATTAGGTATTCTCTTTCGTAATCTGTATTTGCTAGTATCATTTCAGTATCGGACAAGATTTTGTACATTATTTCTCTATCGAAAGCCCAAGCATCCTCTGTGTGCAGGCAAGGAATAATTACCATTGGTATCTTCCTGATTTTTTTTGCTATATAGGCAAAATACATATTCAAAAATGGAAATGATGTGGCCACAATAATATCGCTTTTTTCTTTTAGAATATGTGGCAACATATTGAATATGATTGGTCCATTCCATATAGTCCTCACAATATCATTAAATGGCAACCTATACTTCCAGAAAAGCCTGTGCACTATATTTAGTAATGGTCGCATCCCCTGGTAAACGGGAAACCTTCTTACTCTCACACCATTTATCAATTCACTATTGGGAGGCAGCAGAGGAACTTCGGGATGGATATATGCCTCGGTGGTCCGGGCATTAGAAGAAAAAACAGTAACTTCTTCCCCGGACTTCACTAGCCTTTCTGAAATTTCCTTTATTTTCTTCTCAGCCCCGCCAATAGCTGGAAAATAATTATGGCTTACAATTAATATCTTCATATGCTCCTCAGGCATTATGGGGTAGCGGAGCAATAACTCCGCGTCATAATCGCGAAGCTCTGCTTCGCTACTCCAATCCCAGGAGAGAATCATAAATTTCATTCAGCTCTTCTGCATTCTCATTTATAGTTTTAACTCGCCTCGGACTCTCTGACAACTTTCTCAGCAATTGGGGGTCATCAATTAGGCTCATCATCTTCTGACAGAGGTCGTCTGGATTTCCTGCTTCAAATAGAAGACCCGTAACTTCGTCTTGGATAAGTTCAGCCATGCCTCCGAGATTAGAAGTGATAACCGGTATCTTGGCAAGGAGCGCTTCCAGTATAGCAATTGGCTGGTTTTCATACCAGATTGAGGGATAAACTAATACATCGATTTTAGAGAATATCGAAGAAATCCTTCTATTGTCAAATGGACCATAAAAAGTAATTCCCGAACTTAAATTTAACTCTTTCCTCAATTTGCTCAAATAAATTTCATCATAAGGACCAAATATGAATAGAACCACATCATCCCTTTTGATTTTGTTAAATGCCTTTATTAGAACTCTTATCCCTTTATGTTCTAAAACACCACTAACAAATCCAAAGCGAAATTTATTTGAAGGTTCTTTACTGAAATTAGCAAAGGGTTTATGGTCAATTCCATAATCTAAATGGGCAATTCTATCTTCTGGTATTCCGTAATCAATAAATTTTTGTCTTAGAAATCTCGAAGGCGATAGAACTCTATCCACCTTATCTAACATATCCCTTAAAAATCTCGACCTTCTCGCTATCATATCGGGAGTAATAGAAACTATGGCACGATGGGTCTTAAGGAGCTTTTTTTTGAGAGCGGTCTTTAAGCTCAAGGGAACTAATTTCTTCATAGTTTTTAATGGTTCAGGAGGGTATTTCAAAAATTTTATCTTCCTATCATAGGAACTTTCTGAACTTTGCAATCTTCCGTAGGTATAAAAAATCTTCTCGCAGTTCGCACATTTAGGCTCTGAATCCGGACCCTGACAAGTTTGATTATCATTGGTCAATAACTGTATTTGCGGGCAGAGAAACCAGAAATCATGCAAGGTCAAAATCGTAGGAATGCATCTTCGCTTAGCAGTCTCAATCATTGAAGTGGATAATTGCACGAGATGCTGAAAATGGATGATATCTGGCTTAATTACATTAAGGAAACGTTCAAATTCTCTATCCACAAGATAATTTCGATAAGTTGCTTCAAAAGTCAAAGGCGGGTTAAAGTATAGCCTCCTAACTGGCAAGCCGTCAAATAATTCATCTTTAGAAAAGTCTTTGCCAAAAGAAGCGTTCGGTTCCCGGCAGAAGATATAAACTTCACTGGTTTTTTGTAATTCTTTACAAAGATGGTATGTATAATTCTCCGTTCCGTGAGGGTACCTAGGTAGAAAATCGTGGACTACTTGCACAATTTTTTTCATTTTAGTGAGTAGCAGCAAAGCGCAAGCTTTACTTCCTGTAGGGGTCGGACTCTGTGTCGTCCCTATCGGGTGGCCACAGAGTGCCACCCCTACATGGGCGACCACGGAGTGTCGCCCTACTAGGTCCCTAACAATTTCTCATAAATGTTCAATAACTCAGCACTTTCTTCGTTTGCAGATTTAACCCTTGGAATATTCTCTTTAAATTTCCGGATCAGGCCTGGTTCATTTATTAAGCGTTCCATTTTCTGTTTTAGACCTAATACATCATCCCTCTTAAAAAGTAGCCCATTGTGTCCATCATGAACTATTTCCGGGATACCTCCGATATCTGTGGCAACCACTGGAACTTTATTGGCAAATGCTTCTAAGATTGACAAGCCATAGGCTTCGTACCAAATGGAAGGCATAACCAGTATATCAATATCGGCTAATAACCTTGTTAGCTCTGTGTGTTCGTATTTACCCACAAAATCAATTCTTTCATCCGCTCTGGCTATTTGACGAAGATTTCTTGCATATTCTGTATTTGGAAAATCACCGTATAATTTCAGATTTACATTAGCAGATTTTATCTGCCTGAACGCTTCCAGCAAAACATGCGCGCCTTTGTGTTTACTTCCTCCCCCAAGGTAACCAAAAGTGATATTAGAAATCTGACCTTTTTTCGAACCTAACTTCGGAGGAATATTTGTTCCAGGGGATACAATTGTGAACCCATTACGGAAGTACCCTTTCTTAAGAAATACTTTACTCAAAAATGACGAACGACAAACAATCTGGTCAACTTTTTCTAACTGGCTCTTAAGAAACGGCAATCTTCCCACTGCCGAAACAAGTAAAGAAGAAATTTGCCGGTTATTGATTAAACTAAATTCTAATTTATTATTATTTGACATCACTTGTTCAACGTAAGATTTTATCATTCTTTCATTAAATACCTTAGTAATCCTATCATAGACATTATTCTGTTCCTTTAAACAATAAATGCACTCTTCCCAGCAAAAATCCTCTTTGCATAAATTGCCATCTGCTTTTAAGCGAATCCATTTTGGACAAAAGAACCAGAAATCTGTCAATGTTAGAATGATAGGAATTCCCAACTCCTTTGCTGCATCGATTATAGAAGAAGAAAGGTGAAGAAGATGGTAGATATGAATAATATCAGGGCAGATCTCCCTTAGAAAATCTTTAGCATATACGGATAAAACGGGATTATAGTATTCATAAAGCACGGGATTGGGAGACAAAGCAGGACTAAAGAGCAACCTTCTGACCGAAAGCCCATCAACTTTTTCATCAAAGAAACCGATTGAGGGAAGGTCATCGTCTAACCACGGTTGGGGAGCCAATACCCATACATTATGTCCTCTTGTGAGCATATCTTTTGCCACTTCAAGAAGAGCGACTCCTGTCCCGCCTATTTTATCCGGTGGGAACTCGTGGACAACATAAACTATTTTCATCTTTTACATCCCCAGCCAACGCTCTTCAAAGCACCAATTGGTCTGGCACCCGTTTCGGTGCCGCCATCGTCACCCTAAAGGACGACCGACCTAACCCCATTATTTTTTGCTTTTGCCAAACCAAATTAATAATTCTCTTCGAAATCTGGATAATAAATTATAGAATACTGAATATTTCTTAATTTTTACAATTTCCTTCGTCAAATTCCTTATAAATTCTTCCAGATTTGCGATATGCTGTTCCCTCGCATCGATATGCTGTTCCCTCGCATCGATATGGCGGTCCTTGGCGATGATAGCTAAATGCTGGTCCTTGACCTTTAACCGAAGGTCATCAATAATCTCCGCCATATGCGCTATCTGGGCAAGGAGAAGTTCGGCTTGGAAAGGTTCGTTTATCATACGGTTCTCTTCTGAGTGAGATTTTCCAGCTGAGTATTTCTTAATCTTCTGTTGCAACTTTATTTTCCTTCCAGCAGGTATGTTTCCAAATACTTTCTCCATATCAATACCTCCTTTTGCAGCTATCCCTCTCTTTATTCTTTCCTTGGTGATTGCTTCATAAGCTCCTCTTGCTTCCTCTATGCTAACGTCATTAAAGGATCTACCTTCTCCTAACAAATCAGGATAACCTTTCCTTGTTAAGAAGTCTTTGTTATATCTCCAGGTGTGGAAATTTGCTTCCATTCCAGGATTGAATCCTGTTCTTTCTATAAAAGCCATTACACTCTCAAACATCCTATGGTAATCCCGCCTCGCACGTAAATAGTTTGCCTCTCTTTTCTGCTTCTCCGCACCCTGAAGCGCTATAATGTGGTGCATAACAACGGCTTCTGGAACATTAAGCATCTTATATCCTAACTCTGCTATCTGGAAGGAATAATCATAATCCTCAAAACCATTTGGGTAGGAAGTGCTGAAGCCAATTTTTTTCGCAATATCTTTTTTAATCAATATCACGGTACTAAGCAACCAATCACATTCAACCTGTCCACCAAGTTGCTCTTCACCATAAACTTTTCCTCCATCTAAATGG
>Ga0315310_10002621_pt1 | contig 11221 bp, 9 predicted proteins | sample TDP5_MG_FD_203630 | JGI IMG/M metagenome (GOLD analysis project Ga0315310, IMG submission 203630) | Freshwater sediment microbial communities from Lake Towuti, South Sulawesi, Indonesia - TDP5 | ecosystem: Environmental > Aquatic > Freshwater > Lake > Sediment | place: Indonesia: South Sulawesi... | reverse complement strand
AATGATCCTGGTAGGTTTTGTCTCTCGAATGCCAGCCTACTACACGACCTGGGGACGATATACGCTGCTGGCGGGGCTGGCGCTACTGGCAATGGCGATGGCGGCAGCCTTGGCCGGGCGGATGATAATCTTAGCTGTGCTGGTCGCCGCTACAGCCGTGACACACTATTACGCTTTCTTCCTACTGGTCCTGTTTCTGACTATCCTGACGATCACAGAGGCCAAAAAACGACGGAATATCCTGCTGGGTGGATTGAGCGGAGTTCTTGTGGCTTCTCCCTGGCTATGGAAGGTGTTAGTCTACAACTGGCGCTCTGTGCGCCTGCAAGCGGGTGTGAAGAGCATCGGCTATCAGCCCGGGTATCTCTGGTATCTCTTGGGACCCTATCATAATTACATACTTCTGGCGCTGGCGTTAGTGGGTATGGTGATCGTCATGTCTCATCTGCTCAGAGGCTATGATCCTGACCGCTTTGGCAGATTCTCGCTTTTGGTATGGACATTAGCGATTGTCGGGTTGATGGGGCCGTGGCGAGTCGCGACGTTCAGCCCGCACGACGCGGCAATGGTCCTATTTCTGCCCGTCGTTCTGCTGGCAGCGGAGGGGCTATGGCAACTACGATGGTCGGTAGCGATCTGGGGTATGGTGCTGATCCTTGTGCTCTGGGGTGTGTGGGAGACGAAGGACATCATCAAGCCGGAGACGGTTTTGGCTACCGCCGACGATGTGGCCGCCCTGGAATGGACAGAGGCCAATGTATCGCCGGAGGCGATCTTTCTGATTGACGTGGCCCCATGGAAGAGCACAGTCTGGCGGGGAGTGGACGGTGGGTATTGGATTATGCCGCTCACAGGGCGGCGGACGGTACTGCCGCCTTCCGTCTACGCGATGGGCGGACCGGAGTTGGTGCGGCAGATCAGAGTAATGGCCGAACGGATTTATGCGCTGGCACAGATCGAGGAGCCAGGGTATTGTCGGATTTTGGCGCTCCTGATGCAAGAGACAGGGGCTACGCACTACTACACCCGCTCCAGACGTCCGGAGTGGTGTCCGACCGTGCAGCCGGTCTACCAGGGCCAGGGTGGAATAGCGATTTACGAACTTGGCGTTATAAAATGAAGCGGCATCGCCTCAGAACGCACCCCATCCCAATAACGCTCCCAGAACCATTCCCCCAAAAATCCATCCAACTCCATAATTAGCACTGCGTCTGACAATGAAGCCATCAATTCCCACCGGCCCGGCTGCGCCTGCCGTCCCAGGGGCGTGCACGATTTCCACTCGATGCAGGCCATTGTCCAGGCCACGGGCTACCGGCTTGATCACGCCAAACTGGGGCGTATCGCTGCGCAGGTCCAGGCTCAGCGTCGGCTCTTTCGTACTGTCCGAGTCAACAAATACGTCCAGTTGGCCAGCCTCGGGTCCGGTGACGACCACCAGGTCCAATTCGCTGCCAACAAAGGAGAAGGAGAGACTTTCCCCCACTCCTTCCGCCATCCGATAGGCCCCCAGCACGGCTCGTTCATCGCGGACTGTCTGCCAGGCCGCCGGAGAACCCGACCAACCCACCGCCCAATGGTCTTCCTGATGGTAACCGGGGTACATCACTGGCGGCTGGTTGGCGTATTCTTTCATCGCTTCGTACACCGGCAACGGGGTAAAGTCGGGCTCGACCATGCGAAAGTAGTATTCAGGCCTGTCCTTTTCCAGATCGGTGGCCCGCTTGAAGAACCAGAAATTGACTACTCCCATCCAGGGCCACTCCTCTTGAATGCGCTGATAGGCCTCGACAACGTAGCGGGCTTGCTGCTCCTCGGTGACCTGGCCGTAGGGCGCGCCGGCCGGAAAGCCCTCGGGCACGACGTTCCAGTTCATCTCCGAGAGCCAGATGGGTTTGTTCTCATCACCATTGCGGACCATGATGTCGCGGATGTAGAGGGGGCGGGAGAAATTGAGAACCCGGGGCTGCATGCGCCGGTCCGTCGGACCGGACCACAGTCCATAGCCCTGCATAGCCAGGACATCGAAATAGTCCCTGGCCCCGGCATCGTACATCCGTTGCAGGAAGATAAAGTCGTTGAGGCCATGGGGATAATAGTCCAACTCAATGGTGGAAGCCAGAGCCCCGCAGATGATGACCACGTCGGGGTCGGCCTCCTTGGCGCGGGTGTAGCCCACCTTGAGGAGCTCGGTGTAAGCCACGGGGTCCACCGGCTGCTCCCCCCATTCGGGATAGATGTTGGGCTCGTTCCAGATCTGATAGTATCGGATGCGCCCCTTGTAGCGGCTGACCACAGCGTAGACGAAATCGCCATAGTCGGCATAGTCATCCGGCGGAGCCAGGGTGCCCAGGTCGTTGCCGGCGGCCCGCGACCAGGCCGGGGGATTGCTCAGGCGGGCAATGATGCCCAGGTCATATTTCTCTGCCAAATCAACAATGTTGTCGTATTTCTCCCAGGCAGAGCGGTGGGGCTCGTGACGGCGGTCTTCGAAATCCCCCTTGCCGTGGATCTCAATGTCCTCCCAAGGGAACTCTTGACGGATCCAGCGGAAGCCAGCCGCTTTCACCATCTGAAGGGTGCGTTCCCTCTTCTCCGGTTCTACTTCCTGTTCCAGGAAAGTATTGACCCCGAAGGGACTGAGGCCAGCGTGGGCCACGGGGACGTAAGGACGGGTCTCCGTGCGCCGCCGGGTGAGGTCGAAGAGCAACTGAACCACGCCCTTGACCTGCGGCAGGAGTTCTTCCTCACCCGTCCAGTTGAAGAGGGTCTGAGAGACAGAACCTCGCCAAGCGAGCAGGGCAAGTTCCCCAATGGCGACGGTGAGGATCAGCCCGGTCAAAATAGCAGCTTTCTTTCTCAGCAATCTCATAAATCCTTTTTAATCAAAACCAGCGCAATCCCCGCTGCATTTCGAGAGGACGACACAGCCTCCGTTATATTCTATTACACTTTCGGCCTAAAGTAAAGAAGAGAAAGGCCGGACGAGAAGTCTCGTCCGGCCCTTTCCATCAGGTTCGAGCAGCCAGACCTGACAGGTTCAGTAACAAAACCTATATGTAACCGCTTTACAATTATATCATCAGTTTCCTCCGCAGAGTGTGCAGGTTGCATGGCAGTTGCCAACAGTCTACTGAATCAAAGAGTGCTGCCTGGCTTCTCGAGCCGGCTCATTCGAAAACCCTAAAGGTTTCTGAAGACCTTTAGGGGTCTAGTCCGGCTTCCATATTTTGCTCCAATATGGTATAATCAAACGTGAACCAAGGATACATATTGACGTGACGAAAACATCATTGGCTTCCAAAGTGCAAAATGACAACGACTGTTCTCAAACGTCAGTTTATCACGGATGCAGCGGGCAACCGGATTGGCGTTATTTTGCCGCTGGGGGAATTTGCGTTGGTGAGAGAGTCCCTGGATAGATTGGCGGGTATGCTCACCGTGAGCAGGCCGGGTGAATATCGAGAAGACGCTTGACACCAGAGATCTCGAAGAGACAGCTATTACTGTTGCGGTACAGGCGGATACTGGAGGGATGGATGACAGGAGAGCAAAAGGTGGCTTACGAGCACCTGCTACGACAGGGAGGGGACCGCATGTTCCGCGAGGCGAGTGCTTACTTTGCTGGCGAGGGACAATTGCACAATGCATTGCGCCGATTGACACAACGATTGAACAAGGAAGGAATCCCCTACGCCCTGTTGGGAGGACTTGCCCTGGCCGAACACGGGTATCCACGATTGACGGAGGACATTGACTTGCTGTTGACGCCATCTGGATTGAAGCGTTTCCGACAGCGACTGGTGGGACGGGGATACCGGCCAGCCTTCAGCGGAGCCGAGAAAACGTTCCGCGACACCGAGACAGGCGTGCGTATTGAAATCGTGACCGCCGGGGAATATCCGGGCGATGGGTTGCCCAAACCGGTGGCTTTCCCAGATCCGACGATCCCAGGGATGACGGTAGAGAGAGAAGGTATCCGTGTAGTGACGTTGGAGAAACTGATCGAGTTGAAACTGGCGTCGGGGATGAGCGCTTCCCACCGACTACGAGACCTAGCCGATGTGCAAGACCTGATCGCCCGCCTGAAACTCCCCCTGACGCTGGCAGACCGATTGGATCCCTCGGTACAAGCGGCATATCGGGATTTGTGGGAAAAGGCACACCCAGGCAGGCCGACCGTTGGATAGCCGTGCGCTCGGGCACCGATGGGGCCCTGGCCCTGAGCATGATGAACGTGATCATCAAGGAAGACCTCTATGACTACCAGTTTGTGGACAACTGGACGGTCGGCTTTGATGAACTGCGGGGATACGTGGCCGCTTTCCCACCGGAGGAGGTCGAGGCCATCACCTGGGTGCCCCAGGAGGTCATTGTCGAGACGGCGCGGGCCATCGCCACGGCCAGGCACGCCACCCTCTGCCACTACACCGGCCTGCTCAAGATGCAGCCAGAGCCCAACGTCCTCATCAACCCCCAGGACGCCAAAGCCCGAGGCATTGCCGATGGTGATAGGGTTTACGTCGAATCGCCATGGGGACGGGTGCCCTTCAGAGCCAAAGTCACCGACTGGGTGGTGCCGGGCTCGGTTGAGGTCAACGTGGGCGGCGGAGGCCCGCTGCAGCCTGAACCCTGGCGGGAAGCCAACGCCAACTATCTCACCGACATGGACAACAGAGACCCCATCTCCGGCTTCCCTGTCCTCAAGGCTCTACTATGTGAGGTGCAAAAGGCACCAGCCGATGAATAGACTCAGTAGATCACGATTTTCGGAGAGTTGAGCAGGCCGGCAACCCAAAGCAGGCAATACTATGTCATTCTGAGTCTTCCATGGCGCGGGGCGTCATTCCTGGTGGTAGAAACTTGCAAGTTTCTGGGTAGGAGCGAAGCGACGAAGAATCCCGTCCTTCGCTTGTGGAACGAGATTCTTCGCCTCCGCTGCGCTCCGGCTCAGAATGACAACACATCAATTTAAGGTTGACAGAGCGCTAGAAGCATCGTTCGGTGAATAGACCTAATGGAGCGGACTCACCATGACCTGGACCGACATTGTCTTTAAGCAATTGAAAGCCAGCCGGTTGGAGGTGGTGTGCCACGTCCCTGACAGTGTGCTGGCCCCTCTCATCGCCCAGGCTGAAGCTGACCCCTTCTTCACCGTAGTACCCCTGACCCGCGAGGAAGAGGGAGTGGGCGTGCTGACCGGGGCCTACCTGGGCGGCCGGCGGGGCCTGCTGATGATGCAGGTCTCGGGCCTGGGCAACAGCGTCAACGGCCTGGCTTCGCTGGCCATCCCCTACCAGATCCCCTTCTTGATGCTCATCAGCCAGCGGGGCGAGTTGGGCGAGTTCAACCCCACCCAAATTGCGATGGGCCGGGCGGCGCGGCCGGTGTTGGACGCCCTGGACATCCAGCACTTCACTCTACGCCGCGTTGACGAGGTGGCCACCCTGATGGATGGAGCCATCAAGACGGCTTACACTGCCCAGCGGCCGGTGGCCCTGTTCCTCTCCACGGAAATGGTGGGGTGGAAGAAAGAGAGATAGGGGATAAGCCGCGCGCAGCGAAAGGCCGGGGAGCTTGAAAGGTGTCCCCTCAATTTCACAGTCGAAAGCGTTCAATGGGTAAGGCCAAACGTCAGTTGAGTAGCCCCGAAAGGGGCGTATCGAAACCACGTTTGGCCCACCGATGACGCGATTCCTTGATTTCGATACGCCCCCGGCTACTCAATCGGCGGAATCGCACCGTTGTCTGAGGGGAGAACGCGGGATGGAAGAGGAGAGATCCATCAACCGTCTGGAGGCGACGCGATACCTGGTGGGCCGGGCGCCACAGGCGCTGATTGTAGCCGGACCGGGCAATGCCAAGTTCGACCTGGCGGCCACCGGCGACAGGCCACAGCACTTCTACATCTGGAACAGCCTGGGGCTGGCTCCGTCCATCGGGTTGGGGTTGGCCCTGGCCCAGCCGGGGCAACAGGTCATCGTCCTGGACGGCGACGGCGGTACGCTGATGAACCCCGGCGCGCTGGTGACCATCGCCCGTCTGGCCCCGCCCAACCTGTTGCACATTGTGTGGGACAACGGCCAATATCAGTTGACCGGCGGCCAGCCCACTGCAACCGCCACAGTGACCGACCTGGCGGCTATGGGCCAGGGGGCGGGTCTCCAGCACGTGGCAGCAGTGACAACCATGAGCGAATTCGAGACCGGGCTGGAGACCTGGCTGACGGAACCGGGCCCCTGGTTGGTGGTGGCCAAGATAGACGACAGCCCCGCCCCCGCCCGTCCGCCCAAGGATCCGGTGTGGATCAAACTCCGATTCATGGAAATAGTAACCACCCTATCCGGCCTCTAACTGCACGCCGGCGAGTCGGTGACCGGTTTTCTTCATCATCGTTGACCTGACGCATCTACATGCCGGGATCGGGCGTGGGTGTCCGTACCAGACAACCTAACTGAACTGCGTCAGCATGTCATAGCATTGTCGTTGCGAGCGAGAGGGCCCGGGTTTCACCCTTTTGCGGGTTTGCGCAGCGATTGCGCATAGTCCAGGACCACAACATGCAGGGGCATTTTATCCGATAAGCACAATTTATTGTGGGATTGGAAATCAAATTAAGGTACCAACCCTATCCCTGCTTAGAGCGACTACAATTGTAGGGCCAGCCGACTTGTCCCACACCATCCGCAGGGCTTAATTCTTCCGCTGCGAAGCCCGCGGTTAGTCCCTTTTGACAAGAAGCGTTTTATAGGTATAATTTGATATGAAGATGCGTTCCGCGAGCTACCCTATATTCAGCTCTTGCAGAGGAAGGAGGTGATAACAAGGTTCAAAGAGGGCTGGTTTCAATCGTTACTAACCTAAAATCAAAAAGGAGGAAAGTAAGATGAAAAACGTTCGTTGGAACAAATGGACAGCGTGGGCTATGCTCGTGGCCCTGCTCGTCCCTCTGCTGGCTGCCTGTGGTCCCACTCCTGCGCCAACCCCCGTGCCACCAGCGGCCACACCGGTGGCTCCGGCGGCTACACCGGTGCCACCTACACCCGTGCCGCCTACCCCTGTTCCGGCCAAGCCCAAGGTCGTCACCGTCACCTTTCCCCAGGAGCCGGACAACCTGAACCCGTTGTACACCACCATGTGGTTCGCTCTGGTCACGCGCGACCTCTATCTGGCCACTGGGCTGCTGGCCTACAACGACAAGAACGAGCCCATCCCCTGGATCGCTAAGGAGATCCCCAGCGTGGAGAACGGCGGCATCTCGGCCGATGGCAAGACCATCACCTTCAAGCTGCGCGACGACGTCAAGTGGTCCGACGGGACGCCGCTCACAGCCGACGACTATGTGTTCACCTGGCAGATGATCATGAGCGACAAGAACACCGTCCAGACCCGTGATCCATTTGATGTCGCCGTGGACAAGGTCGAGGCCCAGGACCCCCATACCCTGGTCGTCACTTTCAAGGAGCCCTATGCCCCCTGGCAGGCCAAGATCTTCAGCAACGTGAACAATACCAACGCCGTGCCCAAGCATGTCCTGGAGCCAGTCTTCCAAAAGGATGGCACCTTGGACAATGCGGAGTGGAACCGTAAGCCCACTGTAAGCCTTGGCCCCTTCCTGTTCAAGGAGTGGGAGACGGGCAGCCACCTGATCTTCGAGGCCAACCCCGATTTCTGGCTGGGCCAGCCCAAGTTGGACCAGATCTTCTTCCGCATCGTACCCGACGACGCCGCGCAGGTTGCCGCTCTTAAAGCTGGCGACAGCGATATCGGCGTGTTCATTGCTTACTCCGATATGCCTGATTTGGAGAAGCTCGGCACACTGGACATGGTGAAGCAATCGTCTGGCTACAAGGAGTCCTGGTTCTTCAATCTGAGCACCAGGGAGGACAAGACCAAAGGACACCCCGCTTTGCAGGATCCGAACGTGCGGCGAGCTGTTGTCATGGCCGTTGACCGGGATAAGATCTGCCAAGACCTGCTCTACGGCCGGACCAAGCCGGCCATCACTTTCTGGGATGGCACACCCTACGCCAACCCCGACATCAAGCCGATCCCCTACGACCCAGAGGGGGCCAAGAAACTCTTGGACGAGGCTGGCTGGAAGGTGGGCGCTGACGGCATCCGCGAGAAGGACGGCGTGAAGCTCAAGCTGCGCTACGCCACCACCACCCGCGAGGTGCGCAAGAACACCCAGGTCATCGTCCAGCAGATGTGGAAGGAAGTGGGCATTGACACCGAGCTGATCAACCACTCCTCTGACATTTTCTGGAACAGCTACGGTGACAGTGGGCCCATCGCCACCGGCCAGTACGACGTCGCCGAGTGGTCCACGGTTCCGTCCTTCCCGGATCCGGACTCGAACCAGTGGCTGTGCAAGGAAATCCCTTCAGATGAAACCCCGGCCGGGCAGAACTGGGAGTTCTTCTGTGACGAGGAACTCGATGATCTCTTTGCCAAACAGTCGGCTACCACAGACGCCCAGGCCCGCATCCCGTTGTTCTATCAGATCGCGGAGATCATCTCCGACAAGGTCTACTGGGTCAGCATGTGGGATGATCCCGACTGGTGGGCAGTGAACAAGAAGCTCCAGGACGTGAGGTTCTCCGGCGCCACGCCGTTCTGGAACTGCTACGAGTGGGATAAGACAGAATAGCCTCACCCCACCCCCCACCCCTCCCCTCTCCTGCGAGTAGGAGAGGGGAGGGGGCCAGGGGGAGGGGTGAGGTCAGGAGGGCATCTCATGACCCGTTACATCATCCGCCGTCTCCTCCAGGCCATTCCACTGCTGCTGATCATCAGTGCCATCCTGTTCGCCCTGATGGAGGAGATGGGCGACCCGCTGGCTACCTTCGGCGGCCGCCGGGTTCTTCGCTCCGAGGACCGCATCCGGCTGACCCGGCAACTCGGCCTGGACAAGCCGCTCTGGGTTCAGTACGTCGTCTGGCTCGTCGGCAACGACTGGATGAAGATAGACCTGGACGGTGATGGCATTCCCGAATCGTATGGGACTCGTAAGGGCGCATTGCGGGGTGACTTTGGCACGTCTTTCGTCACCCGCCGGCCGGTGATAGAAATGATCCGCGAGAGACTGCCCAACACCCTGTTGTTGATGTTGACCGCAGAGGTCGTCATCCTGATTTTCTCGCTCATGGTTGGCATCACTTCTGCCCTTAAGCAATACTCCATCTATGACCATACGGTAACAGCCTTCTCGTTTATCGGGTATTCAATGCCCATCCCTCTCTTGGCTATCGGGTTGATGTACCTCTTCGCCGTCAACTTCAAGCGATGGGGGTTGCCTTATTTCCCCACTGTCGGCATCTTTGACCCGGCTGTGGGGCGTACGGTGCCGCAAGTCATCTGGCACATGGTGCTGCCTGTCACAGCTCTCTCTACCATCAGCATCGCCGCCTATGGCCGCTACATCCGGGCCAGCATGTTGGAGGTCATCAACCAGGATTACATCCGCACCGCCCGGGCCAAGGGCCTGCGGGAAAGGGTGATCCTGTACCGCCACGCTCTCAAGAACGCAGCGTTGCCTCTGGTCACCGTGGTGGGGCTGGATTTACCCATACTCCTGGGCGGAGCGATTGTGACCGAAGGCATCTTTGCCTGGCCGGGGATGGGACGGCTGTTCATTGACCACACCACACGTTCCGACTTCCCCGTCCTGATGGGCATCCTGACGATGATCTCTGTGGCTGTAGTCATATTTCAGCTCATCACGGATATCACCTATACCTGGCTCGATCCACGCATTCGGTTTGATTGACGTAGAGCGTGGAACGTGGGGGGTGGAGCGTGAAGCGTAGAGCGCTCCACGCTCTACCCTCCGCGCTCCACGTTCCACTCTCCACTCTCCACGTCCCACAGAGGAGAGGCAATGTCTTCCAGAAATGAAGTCACTCTCGAACGGCCGGTCCTTTCCCCGGCCCAACTGGCTTGGCGGCGATTCTGGCGACACAAGATGGCCGTTTTGGGCTTGTTTCTGCTCGTCTCCCTCCTTGTATACGTGGTGGGAGGCTCGTTCATTTTCTCTGAAGAGTATGCCAATTACAACGACACGGGCATCCGGCTGCAAGGGCCGTCGCGGACTCATCCCTTTGGTACCGACGTCGTCGGCCGCGACATCCTGGCCCGCACCATCTACGGTGGACAGATTTCCCTCATCATCGGCATCCTGGCCGTCACCGTTTCCCTGGTTGTCGGCACCCTGGTCGGCGCCTTTTCCGGCTACTATGGGGGTCTGCCGGACAGTCTCCTGATGCGCTTCACTGAGGCGATGATGAACATACCCCAGTTGTTCCTGCTCATCGTCGCCGCCAAATATCTGGCCGACAAGGTCCGCAACTTCGAGTTGCTGGGCCGGGAGTTCAGTGGGAGTGTCATCGTCATCGTCATTATTATCGGCTTCACCAGTTGGATGTATCTGGCCCGTATCGTGCGCTCCTGTTTCCTCTCACTCAGGGAACAGGAGTTCGTCACTGCCGCGAACTGTATTGGCACATCAAATATGAGGATCATCTTTCGCCATATTTTGCCCAACAGTATCGCTCCCATCGTCGTCAACGCCACGCTGGGCGTCGCCAGTGCCATCCTGACCGAGGCCTATATCAGTTTCCTGGGCCTGGGTGTGCGTCAGCCCACGGCCACCTGGGGCAACATGCTAGAAGACGCCAATCGGTATCTGGAAACGGCGCCGCAATTGTGGATCTTCCCGGGGCTTCTCATCTTATTGACCGTGCTCAGCATCAACTTCATCGGCGATGGCCTGCGAGACGCGCTAGACCCGAGAACGATAATCTGAGTGGAACGCTGCGTCGCTCTCGGCGGGCAAGCCGGCCCTCCATTTGGAGGACCGAATCATGAAAGCCCCCCTCTTTTGAAGAATTGTTCAAAATTGCTTCTACAAAGCTACGGGCCTTGTGCCGCGACCTGGTGTGCGTCCGTCAGGAACGCATTCCCAGTGCCGCTAGCCGGCCCTGACCTGCTGTCAGGCACAACAGCAGGCCGGGTGTTACCCGCGCTACGGAGCCGACGGGTCGGGTACTTCCTTCCACAGGTATCCCTCAGACGAGGACCGCCCTGGCCCCGCTCATATGCTTACTCACAAGATACAAGGTGACCCAGAACAACCAGGGCTTCCCCGCTTCCGGTGAGCAGGACTTCCAGTTTCTCAGACGTCGCACCCATTCTCGATGTGTTTTCAATTGCTGCTTCA
>Ga0315310_10002620_pt1 | contig 11222 bp, 10 predicted proteins | sample TDP5_MG_FD_203630 | JGI IMG/M metagenome (GOLD analysis project Ga0315310, IMG submission 203630) | Freshwater sediment microbial communities from Lake Towuti, South Sulawesi, Indonesia - TDP5 | ecosystem: Environmental > Aquatic > Freshwater > Lake > Sediment | place: Indonesia: South Sulawesi... | reverse complement strand
TAGTTGATACTCTCCTGGCAGAGAATCTGTTGTAATCTCTACGAGTATTTTTGGTCCTTGGGTCTGAACCACTTCTGTGAGAACAATTTTTGTTATTCGATTTCCTGGAATCATTATAGTCCCGTTATTAGCCTCAAGAAGTAACATGTTGTCCCAGCCGAGGAATTTGCCCGTGTATACGGCATCCTCTGTGTAAACTGTTATTACATCGCCTCTTTCAATGATTGGATGGTATTCTTCGCTTGTGGTAGTCTTGACAACGTTGATTCCGCTTACCGTTAGTGTGTCAGTTAATGCGCCGGATGGAAGATAAAACTGAATTGTGTGAGTATCTTCCTCAAGTTCGATGGTTTCTTCATAGTTTATGAAAGTAACACCGTTTCCATAGATTGTTACTTTGTCCGCTGCATCTTCGCCTGTCTCAATCACTTTGGTGTAGGTGAGGGGCCTATTTGTGAAGTTTACAGCTGCAAAGACAACTCCGGCCACGGAAACTGCTAGCATACATAAAAGCGCCACCGATTTTTTGGCGGAAACGTGCATAAACTTCATATTCAGAACCTCTCAAAGCCTCTCCAAATAAGGTGAAACCGTAATTGTACTTAATAAACCTAATTTTTGGAACAATTTATACTAATCTTTAGAACAACCTATGCATCTGTGAAAAATTCATTTAATTGCCACTTCAAGTTGCCTTTAACATAGTTAGAGCGAAAGGTCCCGGAGCATAACCTAGGCATGTCATCTCTCCCTTCTTAAGAAGTCTCCTATATCTGCAATGTTCTTTACGAAAACTGCTTCTTTTTCTTTGTCCAAATGCCGCAATATTCTGCCGAAGCCTAGGCATTCTCCGTGCTGGTTTAGGACTAGAGTGTAACGGCCTTTCTTTCTGGAACCCATCACCTTTATTATTCCGTGCTTGAACACGTCTCTTCCGCAGATGAAGAGCCATTCCGTCTTCTTGTCAACGATTATCTTGTTTGCCCTCCTTTCCGCAATTATTCCTAATAGGCTGAAACTTGGGAAGAATTTGCCCTTTTTGGTTTTCCCGAGATAAGTTCCAGCGTAGAAGAAGTCTTTAGTGGTTATTCTCTTCAGATTTTCGTTTAAGAGGAAGTATCTGTCCCCTTTTTTCACTACTAGATTCTCATCTAGGCTTATATTTGCATTAAATCGACCTACAAAGTCCAATATTGGCTTCACCATGTTCAAGCACGCTTTTTGAGTTTACAGACAAAAAACCCCTGAGTCTCTCCAGGCCAAACTCTCCTGCATTCTTCTACTGAATCGTCCAGCTTTTTTCCAAAGATGTCCATTAATGCCTTTTCGCCATAGCAACTAATCTTTTGAACTTGGAGTTCCAGATTTTTTATTGCCCAGTCAATGTCCATTTCGTTTTCTTCAGGCTCCAAGGAGCATGTTGCGTAAACTATTTCCCCATTATCCCTTAGAAGTTTAGCTGCTTCGGCCAATATTTCCCTTTGAAGCTTCGCGTTTCTTTCAACATCGTTGATTGTTCTTCTATCAAACCAGTCTCTGTCTGTTACGAAATTGCCTGAGCATGGAACATCCAAAAGTATTCTGTCAAACTTTGTCTTTAGCCTTGAAGCCTGCCTCGCATCCATGTGGTAGATTATTGTGTTACTTACTCGGCATCGCTCAAGCTGGTTTGATAGGGCAGTTAATCTTCTCTTCTTAACGTCTGAAGCAATTATTGCGCCTGTGTTATCCATCAAATCAGCGAGTTGAATGGTTTTTCCGCCTGGAGCTGCACATGCATCCAACACTGTTTTATCTTCTAATTCTGTGAATAAGGTTACTGGAATTTGAGCGGCGGCTTCTTGAATTGAATACAGGCCTAGAAGATACTCGGATGTGGCTCCAACAGAGAATTTCGATTTACGAACCCAATATCCATTTTCGAGGAAAGATACCTTTTCAAGCCCTATTCCTAATGATTGTAGTCTCTTCAGAACATCCGTCTGTTTGGCGTTCATAGAATTTATTCTAATTGCTTGTCTAGGCTCAACATCGCTATATTCCCAGCCCAATTTTTTATAACGGGTTACAAAAAATTCTTTACCAGACATCCACGGTAGATAAGGAGACTGACGATTAAAAACTTAGTGTCCATGAAGAATTGGAAAGCCAACAGCACACTGGCCCAATAAATTTTAAATGATAACGCACAGTATCATAGGATATGTGGTTAAATGACAGAAATGAATGCTTTCGTCATAATGATCAAAGACAAATGGTGGCGCGAATTTCTCAACTTCAACGAAAGAGGGAAAAAAGTACTGTCCTATGTGCAGGGTGGTTGGGCTCCACCTAAGAACACTTCGCTGCTTTTCTTTTACGTGTCAAAGCCCATCGGTGAGATTGCGGGTTATGCTGAGTTTATTGAACGCAAAGTCGGGGATGCCGAGAGCTTATGGAGTGAGCATGGCAACGAATCAGTTCTAAAAACTAAGGAACAGTATGCAGGTCTCATTCGAGGCAAGCAGAGGGTTTCCTTTATCAGATTCAAAAACCTGATCGAAGCAGCCAATCCTCTACCGGTCAATAACATTCTTATGCTTCTAGGTAGGCAGAGACTCTCCAGAAAAGGCTTTTACATAGATAAGGAAATGGCAGACAAGTTGATTGCACTTATGGCTTGAGTACGCTTACATTTAACGGATGTGTCCTTTCAAGAAGATTTGAGCAATGTGTTATCTGTTTGAATTATTAAGACATTCGAAAACTGAGTTGATTAGAACGACAAAAAGTTAATACGTGACATTCTTCACATCCATGTAGCTCATCTTCCGCGAGAGAAATCCAAAATGGTTCAGCAACGCGAAATGAAACCCTATCTGAACGCCACACGCATTGAAGAACATTTGGTTAGAGTAGGGAATTGACCATGGGACGCTACAGACAAGTCGAAGAAATCGTTAAACTAATGAACAGCCCAGAGATAATAAGGAACACGAGTATAATAGCCCACGTAGACCATGGAAAAACCACGCTTTCAGACAGCCTTTTAGCCGCGGCAGGCATAATAAGCGAACAAACAGCCGGGCAAAAGCTTTTTCTCGACTCTTGGGAACTCGAACAGAAAAGGCAAATGACAGTTTTCGCTTCAAACATAAGCTTAGCCCACACTTACAAAGGGAAAGAATATCTCATAAACCTCATCGACACGCCTGGACACATAGACTTCAGCGGGGCAGTGACAAGAAGCCTACGCGCGGTAGATGGTGCGCTGGTGGTTGTGGATGCTGTAGAAGGCCCCATGACCCAAACAGAAACAGTTTTGATGCAAGCCCTACGCGAGAGGGTTAAACCAATCCTGTTCATAAACAAGGTTGACAGGCTCATAAAAGAAATAAAACTGACTCCGGAAGAAATTCAACGCAAGTTTGCAAAAATCATAGTTAGAATAAACAGCCTTATAGAAAAGTACGCGCCAACTGAACATAAAAAGGACTGGCAGGTTAAAGTTGAAGATGGACGTGTGGCATTTGGTTCAGCCCTTCATAAATGGGGATTAACCCTGCCACACATGAAAGCGAAAGATGTAACGTTCAAAGACATAATTGATGCGTACACGGGGCAGCCGGAAGAGGTTGGAATAAAGGTTGATGAATTAAGCAAGAAGGCACCATTGTATGAACCAATTTTGGATATGTTCTGTGAACAACTGCCCAATCCGTTAGAAGCTCAGCCGTACAGGCAAAGTCAAATTTGGCCAGGAGATGTAAGCGGTCCTATAGGAAAAGCCATGGCGAAGGTTGACCCGAATGGGCCGCTTCTCATGTGTATATCCACTATCGAAGTTGACCCTCATAGTGGAGTTATTGCTATTGGTCGCGTTTTCAGCGGTTCGGTTGAGAAAGGAAAAACTGTTAGCATTGTAACCACGCACCATAAAGGAGCGATTCAGCAGGTTTACATGAGCATGGCCGCTGATCGGGTCATTGTCAACAAAATCCCTGCTGGAAATATAGCTGCACTTTCCGGATTACCCTCAATTCACGTAGGCGAAACAATTGCGGAAGAAGGAGTGGAAACACAACCATTTGAAGGATTAAGGTACGTATCAGATCCCGTGGTCACGGTTGCGGTTGAACCTGAAGACGTTAAAGACTTGCCGCTGTTCGATAAGGTTATGCATAAACTGACAATTGAAGATCCAAACCTCCACTTCAAAATAAACAAGGAAAGCGGAGAATTTCTTCTAAGCGGCATGGGTGAACTTCACCTTGAGGTCACGGCTTACCGAATGCAGGAAGCAAGTTTGAAAGTAAGAATTAGCAAACCCATTGTGATTTACCGTGAGACAATTAGCCACAGCTATCAAGGTCCACCGATAATGGGTAAAAGCCCCAACAAACATAACAAGCTGTGGGTAACAATGGAAAAGCTGCCGGATGAGGTTATTGAAGCGATCAGATCAGAAAAGATTTCGGAGATGCAAACGCGCGACCAAAGACAAAAGGTTTTAAAACAGTTCGGCTGGACAACAGAGGATGCACGTAACGTCATCGCCATCGAAGGCACAAACATACTTGTCAATCGAATTAAAGGAAGACAGTACGTTGAAGAAATACTAGACCATGTAAAGTCCGGATTCCGCGAGGCTGTATACACTTCAGTTTTAGCGAAAGAACCTGCATATGGGTTAAAGGTGAATTTAGAAGACATTCTGGTTCACGAGGACCCTGTGCATAGGGGACCAGCACAGATACTTCCGATGACTTGGCGTCCGATCTGGTGCAGTTTTCTGCTGAACGACCCTAAACTTTTGGAGCCGATTATAAGCTTTGAATGTAAAGTTCCAAATGAATTTGTGAGTTCAGTTATCGCCATAGTGCAGAAGCGTCGGGGCAGAATCCTAGATATGGTGAATGAGGAGGACATGGTGATCGTTAAGGCCGAAATGCCAGTAGCTGAATCTTTTGGGCTTGCAGATGAGTTGCGGTCATCAACGCAAGGTAGAGCATTTTGGGCAACACAATTTAGTCGCTGGTCTCCTGTCCCAGAATCAATGCAAGCCGATGTGATAAAACAGATCCGCGAACGCAGAGGCTTAAGTGCAACACCACCAAGAGCAGAAGAATTCTACGAAGAAGCATAAATTTACAATAGCAAAAGCCCACACTCAAACCCTTTTTCTGTGTATAAACATACGATCTTATTAATTCCAGAAAATGCTTTATTGACTCTGACTATTATGGAGTTGAGAAAGTACAATGATTGATTGGTGTTGAGCAATGGAGAATTTTATGAATGTTATAATTCCATTACTTGCTGGGATATTGCTGGGCTTGTTTCTGCGGGATAAGAAGCGTATTGATCTTGGCAAGGCTACTTTTGGGGCGATTGTTGCTCTAATTTTTTCTATGGGTTTTACGATAGGGTCGAATAATGATTTGTTGGTTTTGATGCCTAGAATTGGGGTTAACGCCATTGTTATTGCGTTGTTGACCATCTTTTTCAGTGTGGTTTTTGTGAAGGCGGCTAGGAAAGTGGTGAGGTTTGAATGATAAAGTACATTTTGGCTGCACTTGTTTTTGGGGTTGTTGCGGGTTATTTGAACAACAATTTTGGAAGCTTGATTGCTAATAGCTGGGTTTCTTATTATTTGTTTAATTTTTCGCTCATTTTGCTGTTGTTTGTCATGGGCTTTATGTTTGGAGCAGATCGGGAAGCAATGGCTAAGCTGAGAAGGGCTGGCTTGAAGATTTTAGTTATTCCGTTCTCTATCGCCTTAGGCAGTGTTGTCGGTGGTTTGGTTGGTGGCTATGTTTTAGGCATTGGTATCGTTGGTTCGATGGCTGTTAGTGCTGGTTTCGGCTGGTATACGTTGGCTGGTCCCTTGGTTGGACAGTTGTTCGGGGCGGAGCTTGGTGCTTTGGGTTTTGTGGTGAATTTTTTGAGGGAGTTGTTGACGATTTTAACTGTTTCATTTATGGTTAAGGTTGACCGATACGCGCCCACCGCATCAGGTGGAGCGACTGCTATGGATACAACCTTGCCAGTTATTGTGCGGTATTGTGGTTCTGAAGCGTTAATAACGGCGTTTTCAAGCGGCTTCACATTAAGCATCATAGCACCATTCACAATAACAATAATAGCAACACTACCACACTAGAAATTTTATTGCTTAATCTATGGAATCTGAAAAACTATCGCCTCTAGCCTGTTGGTTGTTCTGCAGCGCTAGAATCAACGTCCTTTTGGTGCGGTCGCCGGGATTTGAACCCGGGATCGCAGGCTTGGAAGGCTTGCACCGCCCGAAGGGCTTCTGTGTCCTAACCAGCTAGACGACGACCGCCCATGCCCATTATGCTGCGATATTCTCTATTTTAAAGCGTGCTAGATAAGATTTCTTTTCAAATTCTATTGGGGTTTCTCGTCAGCCCTGAATAGCCTTTTCTCGTGCCTAGGCTTCGGCTTAAGACTTCCAGGATATCGGGGCATAGTAGCTTTCTGCCGTTCTAAGTTTTTAATTCGAGCGTAAAGCTTTGATGCTTTTGTTTTAGACGTTTGCCTTGTTTTTGGGATGCGAGCGGGAACTGGGGTGAATGGTTTTTTGATTTGCCTTCTAGAGCTTTTCCCTAGAATCTTCTTCACTTTCCTGAAAACCACGTAACCCTCTTTCAAATTCACTTCCTCTGTTTCCCAACCAGCATCCAACCAAGCCCTAGCATGCAGGTTAGTTGAGTTATTCCACCACGCCTCTGTGTGATACGCGCTTGTTGGAAGATTATCGCCAATTATCCCGTCTATTTCTGCAAAAGAAAGCCTAACAACATTCGTGAAAGATCCTCTAAACTTCAGATGACTCTTAAGCCTGTCATATTTGGAAACGGACTTCGGCGAAACAACTTTTCTGGCACAGTTGAGACAAAACATCCTAGTTGGATCGCCAGTGGTAACGTCTGGAACCATACAATCCCTACAATACAACAGCCCGCATCTTTGACAACGCCTAAGATAGCTGTACGAAAGAACTCTTCCGCACATTCTGCATTCATCTTTAAATGGCATCTGAACCACTAACAACTGCAATAGACTGCTTGTTAGTTAAATGCAAAGCTTTTGATATAAACTTCACTTGGCTTCTTTGCAATTTTGAGAAAGGCTATTCAGCCTTTTACCACGCCTAAAGGGACAATTCTAGCAACTTTTGTTGCTATTCCAACCTTGTCGCTTACTTCCACAACTATGTCCACGTTTTTGTAGGCTGGGTCTGCCTCCTCAGCCAAAACGACGGAGCTCGCAGCCCTAACATATATTCCACGCTGTTCCAAAGCCTTTTTTATGTCTCCACCCCAAAATCTTCTTTTAGCAGCATTCCGGCTCATCATTCTACCAGCTCCATGTGCTGTCGAACCGAAACTTATCTGCATAGCTTTTTGCGTGCCTACCAGAAGCCAAGAGCTTGTTCCCATGCTTCCTGGTATTAGCACTGGCTGCCCTGCCGAACTATACTCTGGTGGAATTTCCTGATGCCCCGGCGGAAAGGCTCGTGTGGCTCCTTTCCTGTGGACCCAAGCTTTCTTTTGTTCTCCGTTAACTTTGTGGTTTTCTATCTTTGCAATGTTATGGGCCACATCGTAGACTAGTTTCAGCCCAAACCTTTCAGGGTCTACTTTAAAGACTTGCTGGAAGCTTTGTCTCACCCAGTGCATTATTGTTTGACGGTTTGCGAATGCATAATTAACGGCGCACGCCATCGCTTGATAATAGTCTTCTGCTTCCTTGCTGTTTCCAGGTGCGCATGCAAGTTCCCGGTCCGGCAATACGATCTTGTATTTGTGGACAGCCCTCTCCATAACCCGCAGGTAGTCCGAGCATATTTGGTGTCCAAAGCCTCTGGAGCCGCAGTGAATCATGACTGTTACTTGCCCTTCATCTTGGATTCCAAAGACTTTAGCCGTTTTCATGTCGTAGATTTTGTCCACTTTTTGAATTTCAAGGAAATGGTTCCCTGAGCCCAGTGTGCCGATTTGTGTCAGCCCTCTGTTTTTCGCTGTTGTCGAGACTTTGTCTGGGTTCGCATTTTTCATGCATCCATGTTCTTCGCAGTGTTCAGCGTCTTCGCTCCAGCCTAATCCTTGGTCGATGACCCAGTGAACACCCTCTGTGACAGCCTTTTCCAAGTCGTGAAGTGTTACTCGAAAGTCTTTTCGGCGGCTTCCAAGCCCGGCGGGAACGTTCTCGAAAATGGTGTCTGTTATTTGAGCAAGCTTCGGCCTTATGTCTTGCTCTGAGAGATTTGTTGTTAACAAACGAACGCCACAATTTATGTCGTAACCAACTCCTCCTGGGCTTATTACTCCTTCATCATAATCTGTTGCCGCTACGCCGCCGATTGGAAAACCGTAACCTTCGTGGCCGTCTGGCAACGTTATTGAGTACTTGTAAATGCCCGGTAAATGGGCGACATTCACACATTGTTCAAGTGTTCTATCTGTTTGCATTTTTTCTAGCAAGTTTCTGTCAGCAAAAACTACACCTGAAACTCGCATGCCAGGCTTGTATTTCGGAATGCTCCAAGTGTAATCATCTACTCTTTCGAGTGGAACTTTTTCTGAAGGACGACGTCCTTCTCCCTCTTCCATTTTTTCACCTACTACACGAAAGAGAAAAGATGCCGAATATAAATCATTTTGGCGTCTGCACCAAAACGTTCCTATGTGGTAACGTTTCCGAATTTTTCTACAAATTGTACAACACCTTGCGTGCTCTCGTTGAATACAGTTACGCTCAAAATTGGATGAGCTTTAATGTATTCTGTGGCTTTTCGCAGAGCCCCGTCGCTTTCAAGTATCCTTTTGCTTATTGATTCCAAGCTTTCTTTGTTTTCTATTCCTTGCCTTGCGATTTGTGCCCAAAGGATAAGCTGCTGTCTGTAGGTTTTGAGCCTTTTTACAGCTTTGTCAGCTTTGCCAAAATGACTGTAGTATAGAGCTTCAGGTTTCATGCTGATCAGCTTGTCTAAAGAAGCTAACGCAATGTCCAAGCGGAAGGGCTGCGGCGTCGTCGGCACAATAACATCGAATTCATTCAGATAAACACCAGCGGCGTCTCCGGGAAAAATTCCGTTACTCAGCATGTCGTAATAGCTTAGGTGATGAGAAGCGTGTCCAAGAGTCTCCACGACTTTCAGCTTGACTTTGTTTCCAACGTCAAGGGTCATACCATCGCTCGCCGCAATGATTCTCTGTTCAGGGACAGGTTCTGGTTTGCCATACATGTCAGCTATATTGCCAAGAACCGCCCTTGACTGTTGCCAAAGTTTCTCGGGATTTACAAGATGAGGTGCTCCCCTTTGATGAACGATGACTTTGGCCTTAGGCAAATCCTTCAGCAACGTCCCAACACCACCTCCATGGTCCAGATGAATATGCGAAACAGCGACATAGGCTACGTCTGTCAGCTTTACATCTAATTTTTCCAAGCCAGAGAGCAAATTTGGAACCGATGAAGTCGGACCTGTCTCAAGAATTGCGTCTTGCTTTCCTCTTAAAACATAGCTAGCGATGAAATTCTTAATTCCAGCAGTCTCAACATCGATTAGATGAATGTGTTCTTCGATTTTTGTCATATGCATTTTGGCCACACCAGAGCTCTAGAATAGAATCTTTAAAGTCATTTATAGACTGCTTTAAGCGTTTTCATCGTGAGTGTTTTAAGCCGATTTGCCTTACTTTTGGTTGTGAATCTCTATGCTTATCAGAATAATCCGAGATTTAACATCTGAAGAAGTAGAAGAGAGAATCCAAAGGTTTGAAAGAGAATTCAGCATGGATTTTGAGAAGTTTGAAGAGCTTTTCCTTAAGCAAAAGTTGAACACTAAGTTTGCAAGGGGCTATTTTGAATGGGCAGAGCTTGTGAACACCTACAAAGGCTACATTGAAGGTGGGCAACTCGACTACACCGTAGAGGAAGTCAAAGATTTCAAGCCGGAACAAGTGTCTTTGCTAACGCCCAGAAGAATAGAGTTATTGTTTCAGATTGCCGCGTTAAGGGTCGAGTCAATAAATGATTTGGCTCAGAAAGTGAGGCGAAACGTGAAAAATGTACATCAAGACCTACAAGTTCTGAGCAAACTCGGCTTTATCAAATTGAATAGGCGAAAAGGAAGAGCCCTCACCCCAGAAACCCTCGTGAAGGAACTAGCATTTCTGATCCGCTAAAGAGTTTTGAAGATGAACACGCCTTATCCTATTTTCATAGTTTCAATTAACCCGCACAAGATACTGTTAACTTATTGAACATGGCTATGCTTCTTTCTCTTGACACATTTTCGTAACAAAGAAAGGTTCTGTCAAAAAACATAACTTCACACGTGCTGAAGCATCTTGGACCGGCCGTGCAGTGTACACCGAACCAACAGCGACAGTTAGCATTTGACGATGGTTAAACCTACTGGTAAGTTTATAATATACGAATACTCAAAACCATACTGGCAGTTCCTTATGGCCAAAGTGGAATACTGCGTTCCCAATCTAGTGGGCCGGGGGGGGTCACATCCAAAAAGTTAACATGATCCCCTACAGTAATATTTAATTATTAACCCGCCATCTTCCTACGAAAATAACACAGACCCATGAAGATAAAGGAGAGTAAAGATTCGTGAATCTTCTCATTTTCGGTGCCCCGGGTTCAGGTAAAGGCACATACGCTTCACGACTGCAATCCAAGCTCCGCGTAGACGTAATTGCAACAGGCGACGTTTTCCGAGAAATCATGAAAGAAAAAACCGAACTGGGAAAAAAGGTGAAGGGTTATGTCGAAAAAGGCACGCTTGTTCCAGACGACGTGACAATAGAAGTTCTGAAACAACGCCTAACAAAAACAAACAGTCGGAAAGGCTTCATCCTAGATGGCTATCCACGCACGATAGAACAAGCTAAAGCTTTAGACAAAATCGCAAAAATAGACGCAATTATCCAACTAACAGTACCCGACTGGATAATCATCGAACGCCTGTCCACACGAAGGATCTGCAAAAACTGCGGCGAAGTCTACAACATACGCTACCTAAAACCGAAAAGAGACATGATATGCGACAAATGCGGCGGCCCCTTATACCAACGTTCAGACGACACCCCAGAAGTCATAAAAAACCGAATCGAAGTCTACGAGCGCCAAACACAGCCACTCCTACAGTACTACAAGGAAAAAAGGGTCCCTTTCATAGAGTTCAAATGCGAAGAGCC
>Ga0315310_10002618_pt1 | contig 11226 bp, 10 predicted proteins | sample TDP5_MG_FD_203630 | JGI IMG/M metagenome (GOLD analysis project Ga0315310, IMG submission 203630) | Freshwater sediment microbial communities from Lake Towuti, South Sulawesi, Indonesia - TDP5 | ecosystem: Environmental > Aquatic > Freshwater > Lake > Sediment | place: Indonesia: South Sulawesi... | reverse complement strand
GAGAATTCTTTTGAGGAAACCGTTTAGTACGTCGATATGAACAATCAATTCGTCGCGGTTGAGGCCCGTATTCTTCTCCATGCATTCAAACAAAGCCTTCTCGACCCATTTGCCTAGAACCCCGGAGGTAGTATTCTCGAAGCAGCGAAGAAGAATAGAGCCAAACTCCTTAGCCTTCTCATTACCCAAGGGTCTTCACCCCACCTTAACAGATCGACCTAACAACCACTTCAAATCTATAAGAGATGAAACTCTCCCCGTAAGCATCTGAACTCAAGCTTAAGTTGAGAATACATATGCGCAAACATGCAAGCTTTAAATTCACTTCAAGATGTCTACCCGAGAAGTTCTACTTTCTAAACTAGATCAGCTTCACTCTTACCGCTGGTCCGCCTATGTTTCCTAGCAAGAAGGGGTAACCCGTACGTGAGATTACTTACATTTTTGGCGATTGCTCTCTCAAGGTCTATGTGCTAGGGGAAAGCTTGTTTCCGGGTATCTGGGCCCTCGGCAAAATGTGATTACTTCCATCTGCTTTCTCTTCTTCGCTTTCTAGCGGTTAGATCACAGGCCGCGTACCAGGAGCATAAGAAGAACACCCAATCCTCAACAAGATGCATCTCCCGCTGACCCTGCATCACCACTCAACTCATAAACGCATTAGTCCACAAGCATATAATGAAACAGACAGATGCTTACAAGTCTAAATAGTTGATAGCCTCAACTTGTAGTATTCAATTCGAATAGTATCATGCGAGAAGGGCTTACTTCATCCTTGAGAGGGGTGACCGCAATTGAGTTTTCCCTTCGGAAAGATCTCTCCTACGATTCTTGAACGGATAGTCTTCAAGTATCTAGGTGTGAGACGCGCGGATATAGTTCAAGGGCCGGCTAAAGGTGAAGACGCCGCGATCGTACGCATTGGCAGGAATCTTTTGGCTCTTTCATGCGACCCGATTAGTGGAGCATTGAGAAGAATCGGATGGCTAGTGCTGAACGTTTCAGCCAATGATGTGGCTACCCGCGGCGTGAAGCCGCGATGGTTTCTATCTACAATGATGCTCCCTAAAGGGACACGTACGAATTTCATTAAGAGAATATGTAGAGAAATGGATCAGGCCGCTGTAAGACTGAACATAGGGATAGTAGGTGGGCATTCAGAAATCACCCCTGGAATAGATCACCCACTCATCATTGGATTCTGCGTCGGGGTTGTCGAGAAGAAAGGCTATGTAACTACAAGCATGGCGCGCAAAGATGATGAAATAATTCTAACGAAAGGGGTGGGAATCGAAGGGACCGCTATTCTCGCCTCGGATAGGCGTAAGATGCTGATGAGAAGCTTTGATAGAGAGTTCTTGAGAAGAGCGGAGAGCTTTTACGACAGGATAAGCGTAGTCAAGGAAGCCTTGGCCGCATTTAATCTAGGTGGAGTTTCAGCGATGCACGACCCTACCGAGGGTGGGGTTGCAGGTGGGCTTCACGAGTTGGCTGATGCCTCTGGAAAAGGCTTTGAAGTGTACGAAGAGACATTAACAAGTGAACCTGAGACCTTAGAGATATGCCGATTCTTCAAGATAGATCCTCTAAGGCTGATAAGTTCTGGATCGCTTTTGATAACTTGTCTTCCGAAGATGACTGACAAGATATTGTCCAAGCTCCACTCGATGGATATAAGAGCTTCATCTATTGGAAAGGTAACTGCTTCGCGAGATCGAGTGATTGTGAAGAAAAGTGGTGTTCATCTGAAGCTCCAGCGACCCTTAAGCGATCATCTCTGGATCGCTTTGAGTAGAAGGTTTTAGAGTGAAATCGAGCAGGAAACCCCGGATCCCATTAAGAGTCAGGATGATTTGCATCTCTGCCTGAATGCAGACCCCTATCCCCAGTTCCGCAAAACAGTTTTCGCAATCATATTTTCAGGCTGAAAATATTCCTATTGGAATCGGAAGCTATGCATCAATTTACATTATAACCGGGAGGATAGGCATCTCAAAGGATAAGACGCGCATTGGCCAGAGGCTATTCCTACTGTGTAGTGGGTCGCCTGATAGATTTGAAGGTAAAGATAAAAGCATTAAAGTAAAATCAGATATGATGGTGAACATGGAACCAGAAGAAATACGGAATAAAGTCGTTCTTCTTCTAAAACGTTATGACGTTAAGAGAGCGGCATTTTTCGGCTCCTTCGTGAGGGGAGAACATAGGGGAGATAGCGACATAGATATTCTTGTCGAGTTTGAAGGGGAAAAAAGTTTGCTCGATCTTGCAAGACTGAAAATAGAATTAGAGAAAGTTTTGGGGAGAAGAGTTGACGTTTTGACTTATGCTTCTTTACATCCTCTGCTCAGGGATAGGATTTTGCAAGAGCAAAAAGTGATTTTATGAAAAAGGACCCGAAAATCTTCATCGAGCATATCTTGGAGAGTATAGCAAGAATAGAGGAATATACGAAAGAGATAACAAAGGATGAATTCTTAAGTTCCAGCAAAATCCAAGACGCAGTGATCAGAAGAATCGAGGTTATTGGAGAGGCTGCCAAAAACATTCCAGATGAAACAAAGCAAGAGTATCCATATGTTCCATGGAGAGAAATAGCTGGAATGAGGGACATTCTCATCCACGAATACTTTGGCGTCGATTTAGAACTAACATGGAAAGTTGTCAAAGAGGACATTGCTGATCTGAAACAGAGAATACTGAGAGTAAAAGAAGATTTGGAAAGAAAATAGAAAACATTATGATTTTGTAACTACGCAACACCGTGCCCTTCTGCAAGCTCGGAAGCCCACATTTATTGTGAGGGTAGAAGCAAATCACTTTCACGTTCCTCTAAGCTTTTTATCCTTTCTAGAGAACAAAAAGCAAATAGAAGGCTGCAGGTATTCTCTTAAGGGGCTTAGGCAAGATTGTCAATGGAAATAATAAAGGAAGCCATCTCTAGGCCGACGATCTTCAAGAATGAAAGCCCGCTCTCAATCGAGTATATTCCAACGAGGCTTCCCCATAGAGAGAATCAACTTCGGTTTCTAGCTCAGCTCTTCCGCTTCATATTGGAAAGACCTGGATCGATGAATCAGCGAGTACTAATAACCGGGAGCATAGGCACTGGGAAGACTGTGATGTCTCAAAGGTTCGGCCTCGATCTCATGAAGACTGCGAGGAGCCGGAAGATCAATCTCCGCTATATCCATGTCAACTGTCGGGAATGTAGAGGCAGCTTATTCATGATATTGAAGAGGGTGATAACAGAGTTCACTCCCGAGTTCCCTCAGAGAGGCTTCTCATCTGAAGAGTTGATCCAGATCCTGATGGATATATTGGATGATAAAGATGCGTATGTTATCCTCGCACTGGACGAGCTGGAATCATTGATAAGAGCTGAGGGTTCAGCTGCGCTCTACAATCTCACAAGGATACAGGAGAACAGGCTTGGAGCTGCGATGCGTCTATCATTGATATGCATCCTAAGAGAACCTGAGTACCTACAGGACCTAGATCCGAGCACACTCAGCACCCTCCAACAGAACTTCATACAACTGGGCAGATATTCATCAAATCAACTTGAAGCTATTCTCAAAGATAGAATAGAACTAGCGTTTAAGGAGGGAGCTGTTCCTCAAGATACAGCCAAGTTCATCTGCGATCTCGCAGCAGCCTCCGGCGACGCACGATACGCAATAGAGCTTCTCTGGAGAGCAGGGAAGTATGCGGACGCTGAAAATTCACGTGAGATGACAGCGGAGCATATCAGAAGAGCTGCTGGAACTGTCTACCCTACCCTTCGAGGAGAATATGTTCAAACACTATCTCTTCACGAGAAGTTCCTCCTTCTTGCAATCTCAAGACTTCTAGAGAGGTCGAACGCCGCCTACATTAGCATGGGGGAGGCGGAGAAGGTGTACAAGATAGTATGCGAAGAGTATAGACAGCTGCCGAGAGCACATACCCAACTCTGGAAATACATCGGAGGACTTGATGCGAGTGGAATAATCTCAACAAAGAAATCCGGCAAAGGATTGAGAGGCAAGACTACGCTTATCGGGTTGACGCTTACTCCCGCCTCAGCTATGGCAAAATGGCTAGAATCAACATTGGAGGTGCTCTACAAACGTGTCTCAACCAGAGCAGACTAAACTGGATGAGATTCTCTCCTGTAGAGGACGAGTCCGCATATTAATGCTACTGTCAAATGTCATGGAATTGAATATCTCCGAGATCGCTAGAAGAGTGGGACTGAACTACACCACGGCGAACAGGCACCTAATAGAACTGGAAAACGCTGGCTTAGTTCAACAGAAGAGATTCGGGAGGATTCGAATCTACAAATTCAGCGATGCAAACACCAAAGCCCAAGCCATAAAGAGACTCGTCAAAGAGTGGCAACCGAACAGAGCATAAAGTTCGGGCTTTTGGCTTTTTCCCGTATCCCAACATTTGTTCTAGGCTTGCGAGCGATACAGAGTACCGCTCATACACTACGATCCTGAGATGCTGCTCAGTATTCAACATTTGAGTTTTACGGAGTTTACAAGTTCTCTCGTTATCTCAAATCGATCGTCGCAGGCTTGAAGTAATTCGTCGTGGACAGATAGCCTCGAATAGTAGACCTGACTGAGCACCCCAGCATCTTTTGCAGCCTGCACTGCTGGGAACAGATCACTGTCGCCTGAAAGGAGCACGGCTCTTTGAATCTGTCTACCCCAACTCATCCTTACGAGATCAACTGAGAGCAGGACATCGACGCGTTTCTGAACGAATTCCCCGCGTATATCATTTCAGAGTTCATTGCAGTCAGTCTACAATAGAATTGAAAAGTGCCAAACCCCTAGGAGGGGGGGTAAACAAGGGGGTACCCCCCGGATATCCCGGGGGCCTGCAGATTTCATTAAAACATCGAACAGGTCTCAGGCTCCTTCAGTCATGGATTCGTTTCAATTCTACCATAGATCGGTTGTAACTGGTTCTTTGATATGGCTGCGGGACCCCCTAGGGGATATATTTGCGTCTCTGCTTAGGATTGGATGATGTACTGAGCGAACCGGAATCGATGTATTCCAGCGTCAAATGCTCCAAGACTTCACTCACCTTCCTGTAGCTCGATTGATCACACACACAATAATACGTAGTTCAAAGCGCGTAAGAGATTCAAGCTAACGGGCGACGCTGGTCGAAGTTCCTTCGGACGGAGAACACAGCGACCTCGCCACGCCGCTACGCCACGCCTCACGACGAACTTCGCCGTCGCCTCGCCGACCTCGCCTACGCCCACGGCGGCCGCGTGTGCGTAGAGTCCACAGCCACGCGCACATCGTAACGACGAGCGTACGCCAGGTATGACGACGAAGTAGCCGCCGGACACGCTATCGCAGACCACCGTCCCACACGCCGAAGCGCCTGCAGTTAAACATATTTTCACACAAGCGATCTTCCACATCTGTCGCAGAAAATCGCGCCCTGCTTTATTCTAGCACCGCAGAATTTACACGTAAGAGGAATACCTCTGGGACTCAACGTAGCCAGCAGCTTGAAACAATCCCTTTCGAATACCAATCTATCTGCTGGGATAACGATCGTTTCTTCTTTCACATCACTCCTCAAGCGTTCTTCCAATCTAATCATTACTGCTTGTATCCGTAGAAGCCCCTTCGGAGCGCCCAAACAAAAATCAGTCACTTCTCCCAGCCTAGTTCCATCAAGCGTATAGACAGCTCTGTTCAAATACGAATTTAGCGCGTATCCGCCCACCGTCTCGTGATAGTATGTCTCAGCCACATCTTCTCTAATTCCCTCGATGAACGTAACTTGACCCTGCTCGACCCTTGTTTGTCCTGGGGCTGCCATCTTCTGTTTCTCTCCCCAGAATCCACTGGTAGTAAAAACAACTTTCTGGACGATTGGAAAATCTACCACAAAGAAATCCTTGAATCGCCCCTGTAACCCAACGAAAGGCGTAGCGAATCTGTCACTATACCAAACGTGTGTGGATAGGCTGGCAGGATGAAAGAACGTAGGGAGCGTGGCCATGTCCAACCTGACGCGTAGGTCTTCCAGCTGTGAACTCAAATCTGCGATCTCAACTCGACGTTCCAACTCTCTCCTCAATCGCCTCACTTCATCTCTGAGTTGAAGAATGAGAGTGTCCTGAGGCTTTCTCTCAGAAATCACGATCTCATCGATCTTCTTAACGTCCTTCTCCAAAAGAACCAGATCATCACCATCTACCGCGATGATTCCTCTTCTATCTAGGTACTCTCTAGCTGTTTCGTTGAAGGTTCCTATGGTCACAAACATTGCCTTGGTAGGTACACCCTCAAGTTCCCTGAGATCATGAACTTTCGCAAAGAAATCTCTTACTAGAGGGAGTGAGATCCCCTCTCCAGAGTAGTATTCCTTACATTCAACTGCGATCGTTTGGCCATCGTCCCTTTCACCCCAAACGTCGATCTCGTGTTCATGCCTTATGTAGTGCATAGTAGCGTGGTACCCCAACCTTTCTAAATAGGCGCTGAGTCTGCCTTCCAGTGTGGTGCCTGGTCTAATGGCATAACTGGTGCTCGTATTCCTTTCAAACTGAGGCGTTTCCGACAAAAAGTGTCACATCATGAAGTTCTTGAACAAAATCTAATAATCGTTTCGCTGAGGTGCTACTGCAAATCACCCTGCCAAGCCCCAAAGCGACGACGATTGAACTCGTTCTTCGTACTACCGCATCGAGGACACTCAACGCGGCGACGTGCTCCTCCTCGATAGAACCAGCGGTGACTGCAACGCAGACATTCAACCCACTCTGAGACAAGCGTCACAGGCTCAGAGGGACGGCGGCCCGTAGGCTCCCCAAGCGACACCGTGAACGCGCGTCCACACACCTCAGCCCTCAAAGAGCCATTACTTAATTGGCCCCGCACCTTCCTACTTGCGAGGCTTCCCTTCTTGAGCGACATAGTAACCCAACACGGCGCCCGCGATCAACACTAAAACGACGAGCATCAAACTTGGAGGTTCACAGACTTCGGCAGCGCGAGCATCGAGAGCACCTAGAACGGAAATGTGTCCTCTTCCTCTTCTCCGCCTCTCCCTCAGACGAACCCTCTTCCTCGCCTTCGCTGAAGAACTCGTCCAGCAGATCGCCCGATCCCTCCGGTAGCTTAGCTTTAGGCAATTTCTTAATCCTCTCAATTGTCAACGAATCAACGAATTGCCTGACCGTAGGCTCCTTCTCTAGAAACTCCTCGATCTTCTCAGGACGACCTTTGAGCAAATTGAGAGCGTACTTGCTGCGTTCCGACGTCCAAACCCAATCCTCAATGCCTTCAAGATGTTCAACGAATCTCTTGACGCTCGGAGGCTCGGTATAAGTAAGAGTACGCTTCACTACTTGCGTAAGGACGCGCGAGATCGTAAACCCTTCAAAATCTACAAGCGCGTTAAGACAAAACTTTGCAGATAGTAAAGAAGAGGGAAAAGAAAGGTAAACTGAAGCACTCCTATTTTCCATATAATTGTGGAACTAACAATTCGAGTGGGCTGATGTAGGTTACGTTGTATCGAGTCACCTGAAACGTAGCGGTTGCTGTCTTTGTGATTTCGATCTCTGTCTTAGTGACTTCTATCCAATGCGCAGTCAGTTTTACGGAAGATACTGTATGACTAGCATCCGGATCGAAGTTTGAAACGGACAGGTAGTAGTATCCGGCCTCAGGCACGATGAACGTGCCATGTCCAGAACTGGAAGTGGAGAAAATGCCATTTTTGCTCCCAAAGTCTTGATATATGCCTACATGGCACCATTGAGATAATCCGGTGATTTCTACAACCACACTCCATCCAACTTCGAGACGAATATTGCGAAAATCTTGGGACCAGTCTGTTCTGTAGAAACTGAACGTGGGAAGCTTTATGTTCGATTCGCTAAACAATTCTCGGCTCATTTCCTTCTCATTCATTTGAGGGACTTTGTAGCTGTAACTGTATGGGAACTCTTCGGTTGACATGTAGCTATGAACTATAGGAACCCACTTCACAGTCATGAATACAACGATCACCGCGATCAAAACTATTGCTAGGGCGACTCGACCGATCGGGAACCGCCGCTTTCTAGCCTCTGGTGTTGGAATTGTCGGAGGCGCGGCCACTGGAACCGTCACAAGTTCTTGTTTAGCGCCACATATGTTGCAATAGACAGAGTCTGAAGAAATTTCGGAACCGCAATTCTTACAAAAAACCAAGATGCTTCACACCTTCTTAAGGCGTTGTATGTATATTTCATCCCATCTTCTTATTGCTTTGTATGCTGATTGCGAAGCTTGTTTTGTGTGAGTTTTGTCAAGCTTGAATGTGGTTACCTGACAAAAAATTCTCGTTCTTAGGGTAAGTAATTGCAACTTCCAGAGACTTTGCATTAGGGGTTTAGACTCGAAAATCAAGCGAACCTTTATTTCATGGATCAGCATTGGTCATCTTCAGGAGTTTTATAGCTATGCCATTCTGCTCTAGGTGTGGAAAGGAACTTCCCATTGACGCGAGATTCTGCCTGGAATGTGGTGCATCAGTTACTGTGCCTATTCCTCTACCTTCTATAGTCGCGGCGAAACAAGAAACAAGATTAAAGGGCTATTCTATGAAGATAGTTCTGCCTACTCTCGTTCTAATTCTGATCCTGTCCTTTAGCGTTGCTGGATACGAGTTCTATGTTATTCAGGATCAGGCTGCCAAGATTAAAGAGCAGTCAGATCGAATCGCTGTTTTGGAGTCTAAGAAGCTTGAGCTTGAGAATACTATTCGCATGTTGAATGAGAAGATTTCTTCTTTGGAATCGGATAAAGCAGAGCTTGAGAAATTGAAAGGACAGTTAGAGAAGCAAGTTTCTGAGCTAGATGCTGAATTGGCAAAGGTCAAACCTAAGAGGCCTAGTTACGAGGAACTTGAAGATTTTCTCTCATTAGATAAAACGAGCGAAAAGCCATATGCCCCGGGCTTTTACGTTTGTGCTGACTATGCGATAGAGGTCAGAATGAACGCTCGACAACAGGGACTGAATCTTTCCATTGTGTTCGTCTGGTGGAAGACTAGAGGAAGCGAATTTGCTCATGCATTGAATGCAGCTTATCTGGACGATGGAACACTAATCTGGATTGAACCTCAGCGTGATAGGATTTACTCAGGGTCCATTGAACAAGCTCTAGAGCAGGACTTTAACACAGGAGAATACTATACGGTCAATCCCAAGATAACTGAGCTTCTCATCATCTGGTAGCTAGTAGTATCCGTGTGTGTGTCCATACATGGTGCGGGCATCGCAATTTGAACTATGGTGGTACACGCGCGACACACACATATCTCTTGGTGCGCACACACAGTCTATTTGGTGGGCCCGGTGGAATTTGAACCGGTTATTTTGTGTGTGTGGTAGCTCGATTGATCGCAGAGAAACTTGAAAACGTCCAGATCCATGGATAGAAGTAAGTTGAGTGATGCTTGCGTCGGGTAAAAGCTCATCAAAAATGATGCTTTTTCCCAAGACTCAGTCTTCTCCTGAAGCTTGAAGGCTGCGTGAATCTCAGGGTAAAGCATGATTAAGTAATGACGTCTCGGCAAATCTCTCCATCCGAAATTGCACAAAATAGAAAAAATCTATTTTGCACGTTTCTTCGTGGCTTTAATCATCTGTTTGTCCTGGAACCCCTTCTTCCAGAAGATCATCAAAGAGCGCATGGCATTTGACTTGATCTTAGATCCATTCTAGGTCTGGTAGCTGCTCGAGAAGAGGAATCAGTTTTCATTTGATCTCTATGACCACGTAGTATAGGCCGAGATTTTCTCCCTTGACGAAATCCAGAAACACTATGTGGCGGAATTAGCGATCCTAGAAACTGAAGACTGCCTTAATAGACTCGAAATGAACTTTGTCGGAAACGTAGTGTCCGATCTTCTTATACCATTCCTCTGGGAAACGTACTGGTATCTGGAATTTCTTCTCAGGCTCAGCCTGAATCTTCGCCAAAAGATCCGCATGGATCTTCCTAACTTTTTCACTCAACTAAGAAAACCTCTGTGAGCGCTGAAGACGCTGTGAGAATAAGCCTCAGGACGAACCTTCATCGGCACGCCGGAAGCTACTAGAAATCGAATGCTCGGCTGATGACGCGGCGATTCTGGCCGGGGCGGATAAATTGGCGAGAGATCAGTGTAGTCAAGAATGCGGTTGAACTTGCGAAGCGAGACATGGAGATTCAGCGTCTAGGCAGGATTATGTTCTGCAGCATGACAGACCCATATCAATCGATTGAAGCTGAAACTCAGCCGCCTAGACAGGTCCTGGAGGTTCTGGTGGATTCGCCATTCCACATTCTGATCTTAACGAAGAGCCCTCTAGTCATGCGTGACTATGATCTCCTGGTCGGCCGAAAGAACATTGAGGTGGGCTTCACAATTACAGCGCTCAGCGACATTCCAGTCTGGGAGCCTTATTCACCTGGAAACACGAAGCGAATTCAAGCCTTGAAGAAAGCCCATGAACTTGGAATCAAGACTTTCGCGAGCATGGAACCTTGGATCCCAGATGTAACCTACCCACAAATGATAATCGAGAAACTGAGAGACCTCGTCGACCGTTTCATCATAGGCAGCATGCAGTATCATCACGTCTCAAGAGTCTTCTATGCTGAGCGTCTGCCTCGACTGATCGCGTGGCTAGATGAGAATGAGATCAACTATTACCTGAAGAGAGAGCTTCAAGAGTGTACGCCGGCATAGCGTAAAGAAGCGATCGAAACTAAATTCGTCCCTTGGCCGTAGAAACTCAAAGCTGTTTTACTTGTTAATTCTTTCATATTCAAGTTTCTCTGCAACTGGCTCAGAGGACTTTACTGTTCTCACTGTTGAATACTCAGCAAACTAGAAGGTTTTTTATGTCAAATCGTCTCTGAATTCGTTAAATGTCGGAGAAACCCTTGAAAGAAGAGAAGACTGAGGAGTTTTGCGCTGTTCTGCTAAAATGTTTCGAGGACATTATCTCCGGGGTCCTAGGCGAAGGGGTTAAGAAGGCTGTGCTTGAGCACATGGAGAAGCATATAGGCCTCAAGAGCGATGAACTGATCGTTCAGATCGATATGCTGAAGAGCGGCATGAGAGAGATCTTCGGTCGATCTGCGCCGGTGCTTGAGAGGATGATGGCGAAGCAGATCTATCGGAAGCTCGCTATAGACACGCCTCCAGAAGACTTTG
>Ga0315310_10002617_pt1 | contig 11226 bp, 10 predicted proteins | sample TDP5_MG_FD_203630 | JGI IMG/M metagenome (GOLD analysis project Ga0315310, IMG submission 203630) | Freshwater sediment microbial communities from Lake Towuti, South Sulawesi, Indonesia - TDP5 | ecosystem: Environmental > Aquatic > Freshwater > Lake > Sediment | place: Indonesia: South Sulawesi... | reverse complement strand
TGGCGTCCCATTGAGAAAGTAGGAGTTTATGTGCCTGGAGGAAAATATGCTTATCCCTCTTCAGTCCTGATGACCACAGTGCCAGCGAGAGTAGCAGGAGTTGCCCGGATTATAATGGTTTCTCCTCCCGGAAAATTGAGTTCTGAAGTTTTGGTGGCCGCATCGATATGCGGAGTAGATGAAATTTATAGGGTAGGCGGTGCCCAGGCAATCGCAGCTCTTGCTTATGGAACCGAAACCATTCCCAGAGTTGATAAGATTGTGGGGCCAGGAAATGTATATGTCACTACCGCTAAAAGGCTCGTTTTTGGAGATGTGGGAATTGATATTTTGGCGGGTCCTTCGGAAATATTGATTATTGCTGATGATACTGCCAGTCCTGATTATATAGTATCCGACCTATTGGCCCAGGTGGAGCATGGTGGGGCTGCTACTGCCCGATTAATCACAACTTCGAGGAGAATAAGAAATATTGTTGAAAAGAAAACAAAGAAAAACGGAGTATACCTTACATGGGTTAGGAATATCAAAGAGGCCATACGGCTTGCCAATGAGTTTGCTCCGGAACACCTGGAAATCGTGGTAGAGAGACCGGAGAAGATTTTGCCCGAGATAAAAAATGCGGGGGAAATATTTCTTGGCAAATGGTCTCCGGTTGCTATCGGCGACTATTACGCAGGGCCAAGCCATGTTCTGCCTACAGGAGGCAGTGCAAGATTCTCTTCAGGACTATCGGTAAAGGATTTCTTAAAAAGAATGGTAGTAGTGGAGTGTTCGAAGAGAGGATTGAGAAGCTCTGCCCAGGATATAATTGATTTCGCAAGTGCGGAAGGATTACGGGCCCACGCAGAGTCAATAAAGGTAAGGGTAGGGAAGAAAATGTAGCCGTCCCGATGCATCGGGACTGCTACAAGTTTAAAGGCGGAGGTTAAATGAGAAAGGCAAAGATAGATAGAAGAACCAGGGAAACAAAGGTTCGTGTGGAGTTAAATTTAGATGGCAGGGGTGATTACGAGATAAATACCCCGATACCATTTCTTAGCCATATGCTGGAACTTATGGCAAAGTTCGCATTAATTGACTTGAAGATAGAAGCTTCAGGTGATATCCGAATTGATGAGCATCACACTACCGAAGACCTGGGAATCTCTCTTGGCGAGGCGATAAAGAAAGCTCTGTGGAAAAAGAAAGGAATATTTCGATATGGTTTTTCAGTCACCCCAATGGACGAAGCACTTTCTGAAATCTCCATGGATATCTCCAATAGGCCTTATGTCCAATTCAATGTCAAGTTCGGGAGAGAAAAAGGGAAAGGGAAAGAATTCAATTTTGAGCTAATTGAAGATTTCTTTCGAGCATTATGTGCTAATGCAGGAATTACGCTACACATTAATTCAAGGTATGGCAGAAATAACCATCATATCGCCGAATCAATTTTTAAAGGCTTTGGATTGGCTTTTGGTCAGGCAGTCAAAATAAATCCCAAGTTGAAAGGGGTTCCTTCAACCAAAGGCCGGATGTGAAATAGATTGGCTTTCAGTCGTAATTGGAAATTTTGTGGTGGGAGACTGAATATGCTCGTTATCCCTGCTATTGACATTCGTGGTGGAAATTGCGTTCGCCTGGTCCAGGGAAAATTGGAGCAGGAGACTATATATTCTAAGGACCCTGTTTTTGTGGCAAAACTGTGGCAAGCTCAGGGGGCAAAAAGAATCCACATAGTTGACCTGGACGGCGCTTTTTCTGGCGTAATCCAAAATCTTGAGTTGATTGTGAGAATTGCAAACAGCGTCAATGTTCCTGTAGAAGTTGGCGGTGGCATACGGGACATAGTAACTATGAATAGAGTGTTGTCTGGAGGTGTGGCTAAAGTAGTCTTGGGGACTTCGGCGATTTATGATGCGGTTACGGTAAGGAAAGCGTTGAAGAAGTTCGGCGATAAAATTGTAATAAGCATAGATTCATTAGGCGGAAAGGTAGCTATCGGGGGTTGGAAAGAGATTACTGCTGTGCGTTCAACGGTTCTGGCTAAGAGGGTAGAAGAAATGGGGGCGAAGGAGATAATTTTCACTGATATAAAGAAAGATGGGATGTTGAAAGGTCCTAACGTTAGGGGGATAAGGGCTTTTGCTGAGAAGGTCGGAATTCCTGTTATTGCCTGTGGCGGCATCTCAACTCTGGATGATGTGAGAAGAATTAAGGAACTCGAAAAATATGGTGTTTCTGGCATGATTATCGGGAAGGCGCTCTATGCTGGTAACATTAAGCTCCCGGAGGCTATAGGAATAGCAGAATGAAAGGGATGAAACGATAGTTATCGGAGTCCCTCGGTAGTGTAGGGCTTTATGCCCGTAAGAATTACGCCCATAAAGGGCTACACTACACGAAACCTGGCCGATTTAAAGCTCCTGTAACTATCGCTTTCATCGTGAGGGAAATAGAGGTGGGGTAGTTATCGGAGTCGCTCGGCCAGAGCGATGCTCGGGATTTGGTCCGCTCGCCCGATAATTTTTTGGTCTTTGACCACCGCCAAAATCTCAGGTTGTAGGGGTTCGATTCATCGAACCCGCATCATCGGGCGTCATAAATGTCGCCCCTACAATTTCGATTTCGGCTAAAAATTATAATGCTCGCTTGACGAAATACCGTCGCATCGGAATCAGAGAGAAGAGTTTGGGATAGTTATTGGGGTGGCTGGGTAGGGAACTTGAAAAATAGTTTGCTCATCACTGAGGAATCTTTTGACGCCAAGAAACTTCGGACTCTGCGGGGCGCAAATCAAAACTCCTCTCTTCGCTCGTCGGCCAATGATTTGCTTGAATGAAAAGTAGTCGTCCTCATTTTTTGGCTAAAATTCCAGAAGTTCTTCGCAAACTATTTTTTCAAATTTCAACGCGGTAGGATGCGGAAAAAGTTTTTGGAGGTAAAATGAAGTTTATGGGAGAATTGAAGTTTGATAGTGAAGGTTTGATTCCGGCAATTGTGCAGGATTATGGAAATGGCGATGTTTTGATGGTGGCCTATATGAATCGAAAATCTCTGGAAAGGACAATAGCCACTGGAAGAACCTGTTTCTGGCGTCGTTCCGAAGAGAGGCTGTGGACTAAAGGGGAGGAATCGGGATGTTTTCAAGAAGTGAAAGAAATTTTTTTCGATTGTGATGGGGACACTCTCTTGGTTAAGGTAAAACAACTCGGGGGTGGTGCTTGCCATATGGGATACAGGTCGTGTTTTTTCCGGCGGGTTAATAAAAAGGGAGATTACGATATTGTCGGAAAAAAAGTCTTTGACCCAAGAAAAGTCTATGGAAGGAAGTAGACCCAGTTAGAAATGGATGTTCAGAGGGTCTCTCGGGGAATTTATGTTTTATCCAAGTTTTAGTCAATTCAAAAAGCTGGCCAAGGAAGGGAACCTGGTTCCCGTCTATAAAGAAATCCTTGCGGATATGGAGACTCCAGTATCTGCATTTACGAAAGTTGGTATGGGAAGGTATGCTTATCTTCTGGAAAGTGTTGAAGGTGGCGAGAAACTTGGAAGGTACTCTTTCTTATCCAGCCGACCTGCTCTGATCTTTGAAAGCAAAGGTGAAAAGGTTACTTTATCTCTTAAGGCTCCATCAATGCGTCAAGTGATAAAGTCAGACAATCCTCTTGAAGAATTGAGAAAGATTATGCGGAAATACAGGCCGGTAAATGTGGAAGGGCTACCTCGCTTTTACGGGGGAGCAGTAGGCTATATCGGATACGATATGGTAAGATTTATTGAAGATATACCAAACACCAATCCTGACGACCTCGGCCTGCCTGATTGCAAGTTCATATTTACAGATAATCTCATGATTTTCGACCACATAGCCCATACAATAAAAGTTGTATCCTGCGTCCATTTAGACCGAATGGGAAAAAGTCTAAAAAATTTGTACGATGAAGCCTGTAATGATATTGAAAAGTTGATTGGTAAGTTGAGAAAGGAACCGAGAAAGCGGCCCGGCAAAAAACGGCTAAGGCCTTCAAGGATAATTGCGAAATCAAATCTTACCCGAAGGAACTTTGAGAGAATTGTGGAGATAGCTAAGGAATATATAAGAGCCGGAGATATTATCCAGACTGTGCTATCCCAGAGGTTGCGTGCGAAGGTCAATGTTCATCCCTTTGATATCTACCGAGCACTGAGGGTTATCAATCCCTCGCCGTATATGTATTATCTTTCGCTGGACGGGATGAATCTTGTAGGTTCTTCACCGGAAATCCTTGTCAGACAGGAAGGAAGGAGAGTTGAAGTTCGACCTATTGCTGGTACCAGACCGAGAGGAAAAGATGAATTTGAGGATAAGAAATTAGAACGAGAATTGCTCAAAAATTCCAAAGAAAGGGCAGAACATCTTATGCTAGTCGACTTGGGAAGGAATGACCTCGGTCGGGTCTGCGAGTACGGGAGCATTGAAGTGCCAGAATTGATGGTAGTTGAGAGGTATTCCCATGTAATGCACATCGTTTCGGGAGTGATCGGTAAACTGCGAAAGGGAGTGGATAGCTTCGATGTCCTGAAAGCGTGCTTTCCTGCTGGCACTGTTTCCGGAGCGCCAAAAGTCAGGGCGATGGAGATAATAGAGGAGTTGGAAAATGTAAGAAGAGGGCCGTATGCTGGAGCAGTCGGATATTTTAGTTTTCAGGGGAACATGGATATGGCAATTACGATCAGGACGATCCTGGTAAAAGGAAAAGAGGCTTTTCTTCAGGCCGGGGCAGGAATTGTAGCCGATTCCATTCCTAAAAACGAATACTACGAAACAATGAATAAGGCAAAAGCATTATTTGAAGCGATTGAGATGGCGGAGAGAGGAATTGAATAATGATTATCGTAATTGATAACTATGACTCCTTTGTCTATAACCTCGTCCAGTATTTAGGAGAGATGGGAGAGAAATTGAAGGTTTTTCGGAATGATAAGATTTCCGTTTTGGAAATTGCGAAATCTGGACCAGAAAAGATAATCATTTCACCAGGTCCGGGCAGACCGGAGGACGCCGGTATATCCTGTAGCCTGATAAATGAATTTGCTGGAAAGATTCCAATTCTGGGAGTCTGTCTCGGTCATCAGTGCATCGGCCATGCTTTTGGAGGAGAAGTGGTCAGGGCTGAAAGGGTCATGCACGGTAAGACTTCTCTGATTTACCATAACGAGAAGGGAATATTTAAAGGAATTGCCAATCCCTTTGAAGCGACCCGATACCACTCGCTGATTGTGAAGTCGGATAATTTGCCCGAATGTCTGGAAGTCACTGCCCAGACTGATAGAAGAGAGATTATGGGCATTAAACATAGGAACTACCCGGTTTGGGGAGTCCAGTTCCATCCGGAATCTATTCTCACTCGGGAGGGGAAAAAACTTTTGAGAAACTTTCTGGAAATGGGGTAGAAGTTACAAAGATGAGCGGTTGGTTCAGACAGAGGAGAAAATAATGATTAAAGAAGCAATTGGCAAGGTAGTGAGAAGCGAAGACCTAACAGAAGAAGAAGCAATACAAGTAATGGAAGAGATAATGTCGGGTAAGGCAACTGATGCCCAGATAGGAGCCTTCATCACAGCTCTGAGGATAAAGGGAGAGACTGTGGAAGAGATAACAGGATGTGCTAAGGTGATGCGAGCCAAAGCAACCAGAATTGATGTCTTCCCGCAGGTAGACATAGACCGGGATGAGATAAACATAGATTGGGAGACAATAGTTGATACCTGTGGCACAGGGGGAACAGGCACGAATACCTTCAACATTTCTACGACCACAGCGTTTGTGGTAGCCGGTTGTGGAGTAAGGGTCGCCAAGCATGGTAACCGAGGAGTCTCTTCCGGTTGTGGAAGTGCGGATGTCGTGCAGGGTCTGGGAGTTAATCTTGATGTTTCCACCGAGGTGGTAGCCAAGTGTGTGAGGGAGATTGGCATTGGTTTTCTTTACGCTCCCCTTTTTCACGGTGCTATGAAATATGCCATAGGTCCCAGGCGGGAAATTGGGCTCAGGACGATATTTAATATACTCGGTCCTCTAACGAATCCTGCTGGCGCTACCGCTCAGGTTCTTGGTGTTTATGATGGTGAACTCACAGAAATGTTGGCTCAGGTATTAAATAACCTGGGAGTAAAGAGAGCTTTCGTTGTCCATGGCCTGGATACATTGGATGAGATTACGATTACCGGTCCAACCAAAGTTTCTGAGTTGAAAGAGAAAAAGGTCAAGACTTATCATATTCGGCCTGACGATTTCGGTCTGCCTGTCTCCCATCCAAACGAGATAAAAGGGGGAGACGTTAAAGAGAATGTTGAGATAGTCTACTCAGTACTTAAAGGTGGGAAAGGAGCGAAGCGGAATGTCGTTCTTCTGAACGCTTCTGCTGCCCTGGTTGTTGCGGAGAAGGCATCAGATTTCAAAGAGGGGATTAGATTGGCTGAAGATTCAATTGATTCCGGAAAAGCCCTTGAGAAGTTAGAGTTACTAAAGAATTATACCAATAGGCCGTCATAGGAGAGTGTAGTCATCTCCCGTTTGGGAGCCAAAAATATGCAGCCTGAGAGCGAAGCTCTGCAAAAGCGGTGGCCGCTTATCGGGGCCTTTCCGCCCGCAACCTTCAGGTTGCGGCTACCTTAAGTGAAGCAAAGGTTGCGCGGGGTTCAATTCATGGAACCGGGAGATGTTCGTAGCCGATGGTCGCATATGGATATCTTAGAGGAGATAGTTTCTCATAGAAGAAAGGGTGTGGCTAAAAGCAAAGCGAATGCTCCTCTCGCTAAACTGAGAGATAGAATTAATAAACTTGCCCCGCCTAGGGATTTTAAGGAGGCCATCTCTCCACCGGGAAAACTAAATTTGATTTGTGAGATTAAAAGAGCCTCTCCTTCAAGCGGGCTAATCTGTAAAGAATTTCACCCTCAAGATATAGCACGAACTTATGAGAAAAATGGCGCGGCGGCTATCTCCGTATTGACAGAAGATAAATATTTTCAAGGAGATATACTTCACCTCCTTTCCGTTAAACAGAGCGTTACCATTCCAGTTCTCCGTAAGGACTTTATTATTGACGAGTATCAAATCTATGAATCGAGAGCTTTTGGTGCTGACGCTCTCCTCCTTATCGCTTCCCTTCTCGAGGTTAAAAAGATAATTGAATTCTTAGAGATAAGTAAAAACCTCGGGATAGGTGCTATTCTGGAGGTCCATTCTGAAGAGGACCTGGAGAAAGCTCTCTTGACTTCTTCTGAGATTATCGGAATAAATAATAGGAATCTGAAAGATTTTAGTGTTGACCTTAATGTGACGAAAAAATTGATGAGAAAAATTCCCCAGGGAAAGATAGTTATTTCGGAAAGTGGTATCAAAACAAGGGAGGATGTTTATCTATTGAAAAATACAGGAATAAATGCTATATTGATTGGACAAGTTTTGCTGGAAAGTGAAGATGTCGGCAGGAAATTGGAGGAGTTGGGAATTTAAAATCAGGAGGTGAGCATGGAACAAACAAAAATTGTTCTATCAGAGAAAGAGATTCCACAGGCCTGGTACAACATCCAACCCGACCTACCAGAACCTTTAGCCCCGGCGTTGCATCCGAAGACTTTTAAGCCATTGGGACCACAAGACCTTGCTCCTCTATTTCCTATGGAGCTAATTAAACAGGAAGTTAGTCAGGAACGATGGATTGCCATACCTGATGAGGTTCTGGATGTCTATAAACTGTGGAGGCCGACACCCTTACATCGGGCTTATCGGTTGGAAAAAGAACTCAAGACTCCAGCGAGGATATATTATAAGAACGAGAGCGTGAGTCCTCCCGGCAGCCATAAGCCGAATACAGCAGTTGCTCAAGCCTACTATAACAAAAAGGAGGGAGTAAAAAGAATCACTACAGAGACAGGAGCGGGGCAGTGGGGGAGCGCCCTTGCTTTTGGCTGCAACATCTTCGGATTAAAGTGCACGGTCTATATGGTAAGAGTAAGCTACCAGCAAAAGCCTTATAGAAGGGTGCTGATGGAGACCTGGGGTGCAGAGGTTTATCCCTCTCCGACTAATCTAACCGATGCCGGAAAGAACATACTCAAGAAAGATCCGAATTGCCTCGGCAGTCTGGGTATTGCGATTTCTGAAGCAGTAGAGGATGCCGTAAAGCACGATGACACTAAGTATTCTCTCGGGAGCGTCTTAAACCATGTGCTCCTGCATCAGACTGTCGTGGGGCTGGAACTTAAGAAACAGCTGAAACTGGCGGGGGAGAAGAAACCCGATATTCTCACAGGATGTGTAGGAGGAGGGAGCAATTTTGCTGGCTTCAGTTTTCCATTTGTTAAGGATAAATTGGATGGTGAGGATATACAGATAATCGCCTGCGAGCCCGAAGCTTGTCCGACTTTAACCAGAGGCCCTTACCGATACGACTACGGCGATACCGCTGAGACAGCTCCATTAGTAAAAATGTTTACTCTGGGACACACTTTCGTGCCTCCGGGAATTCATGCGGGAGGCTTGAGGTACCATGGCGATGCGCCGCTGGTTTGTCTTCTTGTCAAGAGAGGGGTTATTGAAGCCAGAGCATACCATCAGAATCCCGTTTTCGAAGCAGCGGTCCTGTTTGCCCGCACCGAAGGAATCCTTCCTGCTCCCGAAACAGCTCACTGTATAAGAGCGGCAATAGATGAAGCCAGGAAATGTAAAGAGACAAAGGAGGAGAAGTGCATCGTGATAGCGTTCAGCGGCCACGGGCATTTCGACCTTGCTGCTTATGATGCATACCTGACCAAGAAATTGGAGGATTACGCCTATCCAGAAGAGAAGATAAAAGAGGCTCTGGCTGCCCTTCCAAATATCGTATAGTTGTCAGAAATATAACAATAGAATTGTAGCTGCAGAGCGATAGCTCTGCCAAGACAGAGGCAAAGCTTACGCTTTGCTGCTACTCTGTTCTGGCCTTGGAGCCCCATACTAGTGGGGTGATTGCGTAAACAAGTTTCTGTTGATGGTCAAGATAAAAATTTGTGGAATTAGTAACGAGAAGGACGCCTTATGGGCTGTAAATTTGGGAGCCGATTATATAGGCCTCAATTTTTATAAGAATAGCCCTCGCAAAATTTCTCCGAGATTGGCAGCTCAAATTATTGGAAAAATTCCCACCTTCGCGGAACCAGTGGGCGTATTCGTAAACGAAGAAATGAAAACTGTGAAAAGGATTTTGGAGAAGTGCCGGCTCGGTTTCGTGCAACTTCACGGTGAGGAAACACCCGATTACTGTCGAGCACTCAAGTCACAGAGTCCGGGAATAAAGATAATCAAGGCGTTCAAGATGAAAGATAAGGAAAATCTGGAAGAGATGTGGAAATATGATGTCGATTATTTTCTTCTCGACTCCTATGTTTCGGGGATTGAAGGAGGGACTGGAGAAGTTTTTGACTGGGATTTGGCCATAAGAGCGAAACAGTTTGGTAAGCCAGTATTTCTGGCAGGGGGCCTGACTCCTGAGAATGTGGTTTCGGCTATAGAAAGAGTAAATCCCTATGGTGTAGATGTAGCAAGTGGTGTGGAGAGGACTCCACGAAGAAAAGATTACGGGCTAATGCGTGAATTCATAGGTCGGGTGAGGGCAAAAAGGCCATAGTGCCCGAAGGTATGCGGTTATGAGAAAGGCTATTCCAGACAAATCAGGCTATTTTGGCATCTTTGGAGGGAAGTTTGTTCCCGAGACCTTAATGTCCGGCCTTAAAGAGTTAGAGGAAGTTTACAATAAGGCAAAGAGAGACAAAAGCTTTCAAGATGAACTGAAATACTACCTCTCAGAGTACGGAGGAAGACCCACACCACTATACTTTGCCCGAAACTTGACAGAGAGGCTGGGCGGCGCGAGGATATACCTTAAGAGAGAGGACCTCTGCCATACAGGCGCCCATAAGATAAATAATACCCTCGGCCAGGCACTTCTGGCGAAGAGGATGGGTAAGAAGAGAATCATTGCCGAGACAGGAGCCGGCCAGCACGGGGTAGCAACAGCTACTGTTTGTGCCCTTTTTGGATTGGAATGCGGGATTTATATGGGTACTGAAGATATCAAGAGGCAGTCGCTTAATGTTTTCAGGATGGAACTTTTAGGAGCAAAAGTCATTCCAGTCTCGTCCGGCACTTGCACCCTAAAAGATGCAATAAACGAAACGATAAGGGACTGGGTTACTAATGTGAGGACAACGCACTATCTCCTGGGCTCCTGCGTTGGCCCCCATCCCTACCCCATGATAGTGAGGGATTTTCAATCAGTTATCGGGAAGGAGGTCAGGCGCCAGATATTGGAAAAGGAGGGCAGATTACCGGATTATTTAATAGCCTGCGTGGGTGGTGGAAGCAACTCTCTCGGTCTATTTCACCCTTTTTATAACGACCGGGTGGAGTTCATTGGAGTTGAGGCAGCCGGTTTGGGAATTAGAAGCGGCAAGCATGCAGCTCCTCTATGTGCAGGAGAGATAGGAATCTTACACGGCTCAAAAAGTTATGTTTTACAGGACGACGATGGACAGATTCTTCCCGCGCATTCTGTTGCTCCTGGCCTGGATTATCCTGGAGTTGGACCTGAACACAGTTTTTATAAGAGGACAGGCCGGGCCAGTTACCATCTGGCTACGGACAAAGAGGCACTCCACGCTTTACGCCTACTCTCTGAAACTGAAGGCATCATTCCGGCGCTGGAGCCAGCTCACGCCTTGGCTCACCTGGTCAAGATGGCAAAGAAAACTAAGAAAGATGAGATAATTGTCGTTTGTCTCTCCGGCCGGGGAGATAAGGATGTGGAAATAGTGAGGAGGATGAAGGGATAGTTATCTCAAAAATCTGTAGTGTAGGGCTTTATGCCCGTAAGAATTACGCCGATAAAGGGCTACACTACACGAGACCTGGCCGATTTAAAGCTCCTGTAACTATCTCGGTAGTGTAGGGCTTTATGCCCGTAAGAATTGCTACAAAGGAAACTTAAGGTCTATGAACAGGATTAGAAAGAAATTTGGGGAATTGAAGAGTAGAGGTAGAAAGGCTCTGGTCACTTTTATTACTGCCGGCGACCCCGATTTAGATACGACCTTTAAGTTGGTTTTGGAGATGGAGAAGAGAGGCGCCGACATAGTTGAACTGGGGGTCCCTTTTTCAGACCCCTTGGCTGACGGGACTACCATTCAGAGAGCATCCCAGAGAGCGCTAAATAATAAAGT
>Ga0315310_10002616_pt1 | contig 11231 bp, 15 predicted proteins | sample TDP5_MG_FD_203630 | JGI IMG/M metagenome (GOLD analysis project Ga0315310, IMG submission 203630) | Freshwater sediment microbial communities from Lake Towuti, South Sulawesi, Indonesia - TDP5 | ecosystem: Environmental > Aquatic > Freshwater > Lake > Sediment | place: Indonesia: South Sulawesi... | reverse complement strand
CAAGGCCAGGAAGCCATTTTTGGCAAGGCAATATTGCGTGCGCCGAGGGGGCCCTCGCCGCGGGATGCCGGTTCTTTGCAGGATATCCAATCACGCCTGCCAATGAGATATCGGAGTGGATGTCACTTAGGTTGCCTTCTCTCGGGGGCGCATGCATCCAGCTCGAGGACGAGATGGCCTCGATGGGCGCTGTCATAGGCGCCAGCTGGGGAGGAGTGAAGTCGATGACCGCCACCTCGGGGCCAGGGTTCAGCCTCATGCAGGAGAACATCGGCTTAGCTATCATGACAGAGACCCCTTGTGTCGTAGTGGATGTCCAGAGAGTAGGGCCTAGCACTGGACAGGCAACAAAGTGTGCTCAAGGCGATGTCATGCAAGCCAGATGGGGCACACATGGCGACCACGAGATCATAGCTCTAGCACCAAACTCGGTCCAAGAAATGTTCACCCTGACTGTCAAGGCCTTCAACCTGTCCGAACAATACAGGACTCCTGTCATACTTCTTTCAGATGAAATAGTCTCGCATCTGAGAGAGCGAATTGACCTTCCTCAGCAAATAGGAATCTTCGAAAGAAAAGAAATTCTTCACCAGCCGTTCTTCACTTCTGGAGACGAGTATCCGAGAGGCATGCCTCCCCTAGGGCGGGGATTAATTGTGACTGTAACTGGTTCTTCTCACGACTCCGCAGGTGTCAGAGCGACCTCAGATCCAGAGATTCACAGGAAACTGGCGGAAGGTCTGGCATCCAAAATCCGTCGAGACAAAGACAAGCTTGCTGACTTCGAGGTAACTGGAATCGAAGAGTGTGATCTCGGAGTTGTATCATTTGGATCCACATCGCGAGCTGTTTATGATGCGATCGAGATCGTGGCCGAGCAGGGGGTAAGAGTAGCCCACTTGCGGCTTAGAACCATATGGCCCTTTCCTGATGAAAAGGTCCGCGAACTGGCAGAGGTCGCAGGCAGAGTCCTGGTGCCTGAAATGAACCTCGGTCAGCTCTCCTTAGAGGTTGAGAGAGTGGCTCCAAAAGGCACGAAGATTGTTCAGGTTAACAAGGTCGGAGGCGGGCTGATGCTCACCCCCGAAGAGCTATCGTCGGCCATACTTCGAAACGTGGCGAGTTGATAGACATGAGTCGCAACCTTCACTTTGCCCGTAACTATCTCCGCGAAGAAATCCTGCCTTCTTTCTTCTGTCCAGGATGCGGCTGCGGAACGTTGACTAACTGCTTTCTAAAGGCAATTGAAGAGACGGGCCATCCAGACCTGAAGCACTTTGTCTTCTGCAGTGGAATAGGTTGTTCAGGCTGGATCCCCACTCCCCATTACAGGGCGGACACAATTCATGTCACTCATGGGAGAAGTATCCCAGTTGCACTTGGGATAAAGCTGGTCAGGCCTGAACTCAAAGTGGTCGTCTTCGGAGGAGACGGAGATATCGCAGGGATTGGATTGAATCATCTCGTTCAAGCCGCAAGGAGGAACCTCGACGTGACAGTGATCATGGCGAACAATATGATCTACAGCATGACCGGAGGGCAGATTGCCCCCACTACTCCGCTGGGAGTGAAGACGAGCACAACTCCCTTCGGATCGTTTGAATATCCCTTAGAAGTTTCAAGACTTGTAGCGGCTTCCGGCGCCTCGTACGTCGCGAGGTGGACAACCTTCCATGCGATTCAGCTGAAGGAAGCAATAAGGGAAGGCCTTGCCAAAGAAGGCTTCTCCTTCATAGAGGCAGTTACTCAGTGCCCTACGATATTTGGACGAAGGCTGGGAATGGAGGACGGCAAAAGAATGCTCCATTGGTTTCGGGAAAACTCAATCTCTATCTCAAAGGCGAGGGACATGGAAGATAGGTCGTTGACGGGAAAGATTGTTGTTGGCGAGTTCGTAAACATTGAGAAACCTGGTCTGCTGCGGAACCTGGATGAGTTGAAAAGAATGGTGACAAAAGCTGGGAAAGAATAATCGCGTCGAGGTACTAATCGAAGGGATGGGAGGGCAAGGAGTTGTGCTGCTAGGAACCATCTTGGGAACAGCCGCTGTAGTATATGAAGGGAAACATGCTACTCAGGCACCTAGCTACGGAACTGAGACTCGCGGTGGCCCCGCCAAGAGTCAGGTCATCATCTCATCTGGCAGTATAGGCTATCCTGAGGTCAAGCGAGCCGACATCCTAGTCGCCATGACACAAGCGGCACTAGATCGTCATCTGAAAACGCTAAGCAAAGATGTGACAGTCATCGTGGACTCAGACTTGGTTGGAGATGTGCCGTCAACGCCTGCAAAGGTTCGAAGAATCGCAGCCACTAGGCTTTCAGAGCAGAATCTAGCTTCAAGGAACTATGCAAACATGGTCATGTTTGGAGCTTTGGTTCACCTGACGGGTCTGGTAAGTCCTGAAGCTGCCAGAAACGCGATCAAAATCGGTGTGCCTGCGGGCACAGTTGAGAAGAATCTGAAAGCTTTCGAGCTGGGTGTTAGGGCAGCCAAGGCTTCTGGCTGAAGCGGACGGAAAGGGCTTCTTTCTCTGAAAACTATCTGACAACCAACACTGGAACGGGCGAAAGGCGGAGAACCTCCTCTGTCGTGCTCCCCATCATCGCACGTCTGGCTCCAGTTAGGCCCCTTGAAGCCATAACAACGAGGTCTACGCCATGCTCCTTTATGCTCTCGAGGATCTCTTCGGCTGGCAGTCCTCGTCTTATCTCGCGGTGAGCCTTGATCTTTGAACCCTCAGCGTGTCTGACCACTTCGTTGAGGTACGCATTCGCTATGTTTGTGACCCTTTCGTCAACCGTGATCATATCTACTCCAGTAAGCTCCAAGGCCTGAACGGTGCGGCTGTCAATCACGTGAAGGAAACGGATCTCGGAGCTGAGGAGGCCGGCAAGTTCAACAGCCTTCTTTGCAGCTACGGCAGATAGAGCTGAACCGTCGATCGGAACAAGAAATTTACGATACATCTCAGGCACCATTACCCAAAAGCTTACAGCAGAACACGCGTTTATCAAGTTTCTTCAGGAGACCAGAAGATCAAGAGCTACCAAAGTCGAGGCAACTCAAAAGGAATCTCGATTGAAGGAAGCTGGGCATAGAGGCTGGCCCATACGGCCAAAGAAAGCAACAGAACCGAAATAAGTGTCACAAGATAGTCAGACCTTTTCATTCTCAGGACGATCAGAGACTGCCTCTTAGAGACCAGTGCGAAGGCTCTGGATTCAAGGGCTTCAGCGAGTTCTATGCTTCTTCGAATCGCTGAAACAATAAGTGGGATGAGTATTGGAATGTAGTTTCTAATCCTCTTGAGCAGGTTCCCCCTATCCAGTTCAAGGCCTCTAGACCTTTGGGCGTCAATCACTGTTTGGGCATCAACAGCCATCGTTGGGACGAGTCTTACCGCCGTAGTAAATGTGAAGCAAAGCGAATATGGAACATGTGCCTGTTCCAGAGCCAGTCCTAGGTCATCTGGTGATGTCGTCATAAAGAAGACCGAGAATGATGAGAGCAGAGCAAGAAACCTAATGGTCATAGCAAGTGAATAGGTGAAGGTTGATCCAGTGAGCAGGTTCATAAAAAAGATCAAGCCGGCCAGGAAAACTCCCCCTTTCATCGACCCTCCCCAGCGCCTGATCGACCTTCCCAACCAGATCAGCGGTATTTGAGCCAGCAATATGATCGCGAGGATCAGAACATTTGTGAAGAGAAGTGAAATCACGAAGACTACCATGATCATTATGAACTTCGCTCTTGGATCCATTGCATGGATGGGAGTCTGAAGCTTAGAGAACTTGAAGCCTTCAAAGACCCGCATCGACACTAGCTTTGCCCTCCAACCGCATTGTTGATAATCGCCTTGGCAGAGAAGACATCGATGACATCACGTGGCAAACCTGTAACCGAAGAGAAGAGGATGGAGATCTGAGGGCGAAGAAGCGATGCCTTTTCGGTAAGGGTGCTGTCACTCAATATCTCTTCCGCTTTCCCGTCGGCTACGATTCTTCCTCGAGAAAGCAAGACAACCCGTGGCCTACATTCTGCCACGAACTCAACATCGTGAGTTACCACGACGACAGTTTTTCGCTGGGTATTAAGTTGAACTATGAAGTTCCTTAATCGGTCCTTCTGCTGATAGTCCTGGCCTATTGTGGGCTCATCCAAGATTATGTGCTTTGGGTTCCAAACCAAAACAGATGCCAAGGCGACTCTTTTCCTTTCGCCTCCACTCAACATGAATGGCGACGAGTCTACATACGGCATCAGATCCAACGTCTCTAGGATTCCTCTGACCCTCCTCTCTATCACGTCTGGCGGATAACCGAAATTTCTAAGAGAGTAAGCCACCTCGTCCCTTACAGTCTCGCAGAATAGTTGGTGGTCGGGGTTCTGAAAGACCAGCCCCACTGATCGGGAGAGAGCTGCGACACTTGTCTTTCTTGTCTCAACGTCGTCAATAAGCACATTGCCATCGGTTGGCTTGAGAAGGCCATTGAAGGTCTTCACCAGCGTCGTCTTCCCTGCGCCGTTCTCTCCCATAATGGCAACGAAGTCGCCATCCTCTATGTGGAGATCAACACCACGAAGCACCTCGTTCCCATTCGGGTAAACGTAGCGAACTTTCTTAACCGTGATCAATCTGCGAGAATCCTCCTCAACTCTTCCTCCCCTTCTTCGACGGTGACAGGGATCCTCTCGATTTCTACGCCATCCTGTTTCAGCAAATGAAACAGCAAGGTCACCTTCGGCACCCCTATCCCTATCAGGTGAGCCTGCTTGCCGTAGACACTTCGAGCAGGACCATCGAGCGCAACTAGGCCCTTGTCCAACACAACTATTCTGTTAGAATATCTTGTAGCGAGATCGAGTCTGTGCTCTACGAGGACGACCGTTATGCCTAGTTCCTTATTCAGCTTTGCAACCACACGGAGAATCTCCAGTGAAGACTTTGGATCTAGAAAAGATGTGGGCTCATCTAGGACCATAACCTCAGGCTTCATTGCAAGAACAGAAGCCAAGGCAGCCCTCTGCTGTTGCCCACCTGACAGTTCGTAAGGTGCTCTATCCTTCAAGTCCTCTATCCCAGTTGCCTTCAGAGCCCAATCCACTCTCTCCCTGGTCTCCTCCCGAGCAAGACCCAAGTTCTCAGGACCGAAGGCGACATCTCTCTCAACTGTAAGCGAGAATAGTTGGTTTTCAGGATTCTGAAACACAAATCCAACATGTCGCGATAAGACGTTGGTTGGTTGTTGTCGGATGTCGAGTCCACAGACAAGAACGTCTCCAGTTAGCTCTCCAGTGTAGAAGTTTGGCACAAGTCCGTTAAGGCATCTGCAGAGCGTGGTCTTCCCACAGCCACTCGGTCCTGTGACTACAACAAACTCTCCCTTTTCCACCATGAGATTAACGCTGTTGAGAGATGGCCGAGTCGCGCCTGCGTAGGAGAAGGAAAGATTCTTGATGTCGATGATTGGCAATCGTTTAAGGCCTCACGAGGTCTATGATCCTAGCATTCTCATTCTTGAGTAGCTACTCATTTTTGTATTCGCCGAATATGACGGAGAGTGGTATTTATCGGTATTTTCGCTGTCGTATCATCGATCTGGCTTGGGCCAATAGGAGAACGAGGTTAGCTATCTGGCTCTTCGCTTTGGAGTCTTTGTGTGATTGTGCTAAGGCATTTGTCGAGGGCCGCCATCGCCTTTCCATAGCCGTACACGCCTGACGAGAGGGCATGTCCTCCTCCTGCTCCGTTGATCAGATCTCCTACGATCCTAGCCACATCCCTGCCCAGATGTATTCCGGTCTTGTCGTAGAAATCCTGAGTTGATCGTAGGCTTATTCGTACTCTGCTTTTCTTCTCTCCTGCGACTATTGCCACATCTGCCCCAAGCATGATCAGTCCTCTAGCGAGAGACGCCTGATGAGAGCCCACATGTGATGTCACCAAAACCCACCCCTTCACATGTTTGAGGGAAAGCCGCCGCGACCCCTTCAGCCTCGCGATCTTCTCCGACTCAGTCATAGGAACCTGCAAGAGTCTCATTGCTTTGCGTGCATCCAACCCTTTGGAAACAAGCTCACTCGTAAGCTTGAACACTTCTGATGTCGCAAGGGCGAAATGTCTGGAATCATAGGCTATGCCAAGGAAAATCGCAAGCGCCACCAGTCTCGTCAGGTGCAACCCCAACTCTCCATAGAACCTATAGACGATTTCAGCCGTGGAGGAGGCTCGCTCGTCACATATGACGTAGCTTGAAGTCTTCAGGGTTCTTGGATCTGGGTTGTGGTGATCTATGATAACCACCGGCCCCTCAAACTTCTCCAGCAATGACTCGTATCTTCCAAGCTGAGAGATAGTGTTCGTGTCAACAGTGAATATGACATCATAGCTCTCAAGATTCTTAGGTTCCTGAAGCCTTATTCTCACTTGGCTAAGGACTTGCCTTGATACTCTACTCACTCCTTCAGGAGCAACCAAGTGAACTCTGATTCTCTTGTTAATTCCCTTCAAAAGGAAAGAAAGCGCGTACGCTGAACATAGTGCATCAGGATCGGCGTTTTGATGTGAGAGAATGGCCGCTCTTCTGGATGCTTTGACCAGTGGCAGAATTCGTTGGAAGCTCGGCAAATCCGGAACAACAGCTTTCTTCTAGGTGCGCTGCAGTGAGGCGTCCTTTCCCTCTTCGCCGTCCCTTGGTGAAATGGGAGGAGGGGTGCCCACCATTCGTGGCACCTGTCCTGATTCCGGACTGCTCAGATAGGAAGATCCAGTCAAGACAACCTCCCATCCCCGCAAAGCTTCAGATCAATTGCCTTCCTTTCCGCCGCCAAGAACGCTGCGTCTGTTGCCTCACTGAGAACAGAGTCTAATTTCATCAATGGCCGACTCGGGGTCAAATTGATGTCAATAGTCAACCTCAGAGGCTTCGTTCCCTCAGCGCGCATAGTTACTTGGAAATCCTCTATGCGCTTTAGCCCGATTTGCCTCTCAAGGACACGTTCCACAGCCTCTTCAGCCGTGGAGCAGAGTTTCTCGATTTCGCTGTCCGACGGCTTTCTTCTCAGTACGATTCCCACTTCGAAGTTCACGTCGTTCGCGTTAGGTCGGTGTGGCGCTTGGCGTTCTCAATCGTTGTTGAAGCCTGTCCTGCAACTCTTTCATCCTCTCCCTAGTCCTTTCCTCCTGCTTACCCAGCACTGTCACACGAGCATTGAGTAGCTCCTTTCTCTCCTTCAGCTCACCCATCAGCCCTTGTCTTTCCGCTTTCAGCAGAATGCTTCCAACGTTCTTGTAAACAGGGACATCGTCAGTGATCTTCTCCAGCTCGGAGAGGGCTTTTTCCGTTTCGCTCAGCTCTATTTCCAGCTGCTGCTTCTGTGCTACCACAACCTGTAATGTCTGCTGTAGCTGCTGGAGTCTAACAAGGTCCTCCTGTACTTGGGGAGGCAACTGTGCTTCTTCAGTCATTGTCCCACCCTCAAAGATTAGTTTTGACTACGCCTGTAAGCCAGCTTGGATAAGAATATAGCGAAACTATTTCGTCGGTCGATGAAGACAACTGATTCACTCTCTTAGACGCCAAACGTTGTCATCTCTTCACACATTCTGTAAGCCGTGATCGGCAATGACGATGAATCACCTCTAGTTCGAGCAGTTTCCCCTAGCGTCCTCTCTGAACTGACGAAGGCCCCCTCGTAACATTGTCTCATCTGAAGTGATCAACGGTTCGAATAAGGTCAGTGGAGCCTGATACCCACCTCAGGTATGAATTGACAGCGGCGCGCAATGCGGAAAGATCTTTCGCAAACACGAAGATTTCTAAGGTCTTCCCTCTTAGAAGGATTTCAACCTTCGATCTCGGCCCGATCGAATGCTTCGTCTCAGGTTTCAGGGCTTTGTAGATTGCCTCCGCATGTCTCCTTGAACTCAATTGTATCACGATTTCAGCTTTCGTGTCTTTCATATTGCTCAGGCCTGCGTTCATGCCACGCCAGATGTCGCACGATGAAACCGGGGCCCACTTCCTGAGTTGCGGCCGGTGACGTAAGATTCACTGTGAGCTCTTTCGAATCGTCCTCTGCTATATGAAATGAGCAGAAAGCGTTCCTGTCCAATCGTAGAGGTAGTTCAAGGAATTCTGCTAGAACTCTAGCGAGATCAATCGCAGTCTTCCCTTCCTCAGACGTTATCGCTTCAGCCACAAATCTTTCTTGGACGCTATATTCTCGTCGGAGTTTGACACTCCTCAAATAAATCACGGGATACGCCATACGTGACTTCTGGTCGTGGAGGCGTTGAAGCCTAATCTCACCTGGTTCTCCTTTCCATCTGTTGACCAGAATGAGCCGCTCAGCCTCCATCTCGACGGCTGAGTCCACGACTTTTTGCAGGCTCATCTTGCCCCTTGGGGCGACGACACAATTCTGAAGGGAATGAGAAAGGTCCTTCACGAAGCTGTTTATTCGCGGCGTCGGTCTCCTACAAGTGCTTATCACAATCACTTCGATTCTTCCTTGGGAGCCTCTATGGTCTTCTTCCTTCTGACTCTCCTCTTCCGAGGCTCCGCTACCGTTTCAACAGCCTTTGGCGCTTCAACCAGACGTAGCTCCATTGCAACTGCACTGGGTGCTGCGCCCTTCGTAGAGCGTCTGGCAACTTCACCCAGCTTTGTCTGTGCCATATACGCGCCACCAGCAAACCTGTATCCGCATTTCTTGCAGTACCATATTCCGACGGCTTCTCTTCTGACCGCCAAGACATGACATTGAGGGCATTCACTGTATTTTCTCAGCCCGCTGACAATCTCCGCGTATCTTTTCCTCGTAACCGTTCCATACCTCGGCCCGAAACTGCCAGCCTGTCCAACCTTTCTCGTCTTGGTCACGTCTTGACTGCCTCCGTTATCCTAGGGCGGATCTCCGATGCTTTGGAGAGTGCGATCGCGACGCCCTGCTTGACTTCCTCGATTGAAAGTGGTTCCGCTCCTCCTTTCTGCATGGCACATATTCGACCTTCCTTATCAGAGACGACAGTAAGCCTCGCACTCATCACCTGTTCCTCGTCGAGTGACGGGTCGACCACAAGAGACTTACCGATCTTCGCCAAGGTGACTGCAACTGGATGGTTCTGAATGGGAAGCTTCCTAAGCCCAGGCTTGTAGACGACTTCCCCATCCTCAACATCATATTCATTCATCTTTGCGCTAAGCAGAGCAGCGAGTGAGGCGATTGAGGAGGCATCTATCAGATTTCCGTCGTGATCGAGTACGTATACATCAATGAAAACCACGAAGACTTTCTTCTTAGGTTGAATGCAGAGTTCCTTCAGATCGATTGACTTTGATTCTCTAATTCCCCTGTCCACAACTCTCGCAAGCTCAATGGCGTTCTCATTGGGCGGTCCAGGCTCGAAGGTCGGAGATGCGAGAGGGACAAGCTCCGCGTTGACAGTGAGCACTCCCTCGTCAGGGGTGTCTGGGAAGGGCTCTCCCTCCTCAACCTTTACGCCGACCATGACCTTTGTCTTGCCCAAGTTGATCAGCGCTGACCCACATGCTCTCTCAATCAAGCCGATCTCAAGTTTCATCTCTCTGAAGTCCTGAACCCCTCGATCATCTATCCTCTTTCCGAGAGCAAGCATATCCACAACGGTTTTCTGCGCCACAGTGGCAACAGGTGGCAGCTGCGGTGTTGACGACACTAACTATTCCTCCTCTCCCCTTGTCGTCTCACTCTTCTCTTCAACCTCTTCCTTTATGGCGAGGTATCTCTCCTTCAATACTGCCTTCTGCTGTTCATGGATCGTATGGCACGTCCTCACGGCGATGTCAAAGCCTCTCTCGAATTCCTCGTGAGTCAGCGTTCCGTCCATCTGTATCAGTGTAACGACATTGGATTTGGGCATGATCGCCACGGGCATATCTGCCTCGCCCTGCTTGTCCTCAGCGTCAGAAAGGTCCAAAGCGATCTTGCCCGCAATCTTTCCTACGGCTGTTGCGGCGACGAGTCCTCGCATCGGAATACCAGCATCGGCGAGCGCGAGGGAGGCGCCTGTTATGCCGGCGCACCTTGTCCCTCCGTCGGACTGGAGGACTTCGATGAATAGGTCGATTGTTGTGCGAGGGTAGTATTCCGAGAGAACCGCAGGTTCGAGGGCTTCCCTTATGACCTTTGATAGTTCTTGCTCTCGACGTGATGGTGCAGGCGACTTTCGCTCAGGCGTAGAGAACGGCGCCATATGATATCGGCATCTCAAGACCGCCCGGTGTGGCAACGCAATGTGTTTTGGATGTGCCTCTCTCGGGCCGTAGACAGCTGCCAGAATCCTGTTCTTGCCTTGCTCAATATGGGCTGAGCCATCAGCCTTGTCAAGGACTCCGACTTTCATCTTGATCGGTCGATATTCATCTAGTCTTCTTCCATCAATTCTCAGACCATTCTTATCTATCAGTTCGACAGGTTCCTCCTGTGGATTCATTCTATTCACCTCTCATCATGGTTCGAAGCATAACCTGTATGCGATCTGTTAGTCCATGAGTATGGGCCTCACGTTCAATCATTCTTATTGCGTGAATAGCAGCATTCTCCGAATCTCGAGACCGGCCCGATACTAGGATGATTCCGTTCTGTCCGACAATTATGTTTGCCCCGGTTCCCTTCTTGATGAGACTTATCATAGAACCCTTTCTTCCTATGAGCCTCGGCACCTTTGTGGGAGATAGCTCAATCATCCTCCCACCAGTGATCTTTCCCAAACCCGGTCCCTTAGCGCTGATCAGAGGGTCACGGGTTCTATCAAACGCCAAAACCTCCGATACAACAAGGTCGCCAACATCAAACATTCTGCTCAGATCCATTCTACCTCGAGGGCCTCTATGCCCAAACGTTTCCGACGCTGGCAGAAGGGCTGGGTAAGGGGCCTCAATGTCGACGATCCACCCGGACATGCCGATATCAACGATTCGTCCGACTACGATATCACCCACATGGGGGATATAGCGCCCCTTGAGTGGAATCACGCCAAGCCTATCACCGACTATTTCAACTACCCCAACTCTTGAAGAGTATACGATCTGACCCTCTCGATGAGTATTCTCTCCAGATAGATACTTTCCCTCAGCCAGAATCTCGCCTGGGGCAACCAACTGCTTCTTCTCGACATACAAGGTCAAGCTTTGAATTCACCGATTCTCACTGAAATGAAGAACGAACAAGTTGCTCTCTACTT
>Ga0315310_10002615_pt1 | contig 11232 bp, 11 predicted proteins | sample TDP5_MG_FD_203630 | JGI IMG/M metagenome (GOLD analysis project Ga0315310, IMG submission 203630) | Freshwater sediment microbial communities from Lake Towuti, South Sulawesi, Indonesia - TDP5 | ecosystem: Environmental > Aquatic > Freshwater > Lake > Sediment | place: Indonesia: South Sulawesi... | reverse complement strand
TGGAGGACCGCTGGATTCTATCTCGCCTGGATCAATTAATAGCTAAAGTAGACCATCTACTAGAGGGCTTCCAGTTCGGTGAAGCTGAAAGAGAAATCTACGACTTCCTCTGGGGAGAATTCTGCGACTGGTACATTGAGCTAGCCAAGATACGTCTTAACCAGCAAAGCCCCCCCTCTCCGATTCCTATCCTGGTTCAAACCCTGGAGACCTCTTTGAGGCTGCTCCATCCCTTTATGCCCTTTATTACTGAAGAGATATGGCAAAGGCTTATTCCACACCTCCCCAAAGATGAAGCCAGGCCCGATTCGCTGATGATCGCCACTTATCCTACTGCTAAAGGAGTCACCGATACTCAGGCAGAGGAGGAAATGGAATCAGTAATTGAGATCATTCACTCCATCCGCAATGCCCGGGCTCAGTCTAGGATTGAGCCTGCCCGATGGATGGAAGCCCAAATTTACACCAAGAATAAGTCAACTATCGAGTCTCACCGCCGATCAATTGAGACCCTAGCTCGAGTGCAACCCCTGGCTATCTTGGGTCCTAGAAAGGAGAGAGCAGAAAGAGAAGGAGCTTTAGTACTGGTGTTAAGAAATGTTGAAGTTATCTTACCTATGGCAGTTGACCTTGATGCAGAAAGACAACGCTTGGAAAAAGAGAAAGAGGCTCTACAAACCAAGATTGCCCGCCTTGAGACAAGGCTGAGTGATAGCTCTTTCCTTTCCAAAGCACCTTCTCTGATAATAGAAAGGGAGCGAGGGAAACTCCTCGATTCCCAGGGCAGGCTGGAAAAGATAGAGGAAAGGCTTGCCCAGCTATGCTAAAACGGCATAAACGATTATATTAATAGTGTAGTGCAGGTCTTTAGACCTGCCAGAATGCAGATCAAAGATTCTTCGAACCTAAAGGTCTGTTTAGAAATGTAGTTGAGCCTGTCCGAAAAGTCGATGGTCTAGAATTGTGGGTAGGTTGCCCGACGTCGGGCAACCTACCCGATATGAGATTTTTAGACAGCCTCTACCTTGCCTGATAAATCAGGCAACTACAAAAATTTGAGGGGTGATTAAAAATGACTATTGAAGAAAAGGTAGAAAACCTGGCCAAACTTAGAGAACAAGCAAAACAAGGTGGAGGGGTAAAGCGCATCGAGGCGCAGCACCAAAAGGGTAAGCTTACTGCTCGGGAGAGAATAGACCTTCTCTTTGATGCCGGTAGCTTTGAGGAACTTGACCCTTTCGTCACCCATCGGGCTACTGAGTTTGGGCTGGCTGAGCAGAGGTATCTAGGGGATGCTGTAGTCACCGGCTATGGTAAGATTGATGGTAGGCTTGCCTTTGTCTATGCCCAAGACTTCACAGTGATTGGTGGCACGTTGTCGCTAGTAGCATCGGAGAAGATCTGCAAGGTAATGGACCAAGCAGCTAAGAATGGTGCCCCCTGCATTGGTTTGCTTGATTCAGGGGGAGCGCGAATTCAGGAGGGGGTGGATAGCCTTAAAGCCTATGGTGAAATCTTCACCCGCAATACCCTCTACTCCGGGGTAATACCCCAGATATCAGTGGTAATGGGTCCCACTGCTGGGGGTGCTGTCTATTCCCCAGCCATCACCGACTTTATCTTCATGGTAAAGGGCATCGGGCAAATGTATATCACCGGTCCCGACGTGATCAGGGCAGCCAGTGGAGAGGAGATTACCCATGAGGAGCTGGGAGGGGCCATGGTTCACGCTAAGAAGAGCGGCAATTGCCACTTTGTAGCCGAGAATGAGCAAGAGGTGCTCCAAATGGTGCGTCGCCTATTGAGCTTTCTCCCTCAAAACAATAGGGAGAAGCCACCTACAGTGGAGACCGGCGATGACCCTGACCGCAGGGACGAGAAACTACTGTATGTTGTTCCTGAGGAACCAAACAAGGTTTACAATATGAAGGAAGTCATCAACAGGGTAATTGACAACGGTGACTTCATGGAGGTGCACCAGCATTTTGGCCCCAATCTTATCGTTGGCTTTGCCAGACTTAATGGACAGAGTATAGGAGTTGTGGCTCAGCAGCCCTTCTCTTTAGCTGGGGTTATCGACATCAATGCCTCAGACAAGGGGGCCAGATTCGTTCGCTTTTGTGATTGCTTTAATATCCCCTTAATTACCTTCGTTGATGTCCCCGGGTATATGCCCGGTAGTGACCAAGAGTTTGGCGGCATTATCAGGCACGGGGCTAAGTTCCTCTTTGCCTATGCCGAAGCCACTGTCCCCAAGATAAGTGTGATTACCCGTAAAGCCTACGGTGGCGCTTATGTGGTTATGAGCAGCAAGAGCTTGCGGGGCGATATCAACTATGCCTGGCCCACTGCTGAGATTGCCGTCATGGGTCCCGAAGGGGCAGTGAATATTATCTTCCGGGGTGACATTGCCAAGGCAGAAAAACCCGAGGAGGCACGCCAGAAGCTGATCCAAGAATATAGAGACAAGTTTGCCAACCCCTATGTAGCTGCCTCCAAGGGGTACATTGATGATGTCATCGACCCCAGGGAAACACGCCCCAAGCTAATAAAGGCACTGCAGATGCTCCGGAGCAAGGTAGACAGCCTCCCTGCCAAGAAGCATGGGAATATCCCCCTCTAGAAGGGGGCTTGTAAGCCGACAATAGGTGAAGGTTATCCTTCAGTGCAGATTAAATAAATGGGTAAGACCTTAGCGGAGAAGATTTTAAGCCAGAAGTCAGGGGGGGATGCCCATGCTGGAGATATTGTTATCGCCAAGGTAGATTTGGCCTTTGTTCAAGATGGGACCGGTCCGCTGGCTATAAGGCAATTTGAAGCCAGCGGTTTCGAAAAGGTCGCCCAGCCAAAAAGAACAGCAATTTTCTTAGACCATGCTTCCCCCAGTCCAGCTCGAGAGCTTTCCAATGACCATACCTTGCTCCGCAACTTCGCCAGGAAAACTGGGGCGCTCCTTTTTGAGGTAGGAGAAGGAGTCTGTCACCAATTAGTGGCAGAATCTTTGGCTAACCCCGCTGAGGTGATTTTAGGTGCTGATTCTCACACTACTACTGCTGGCGGGCTAGGGGCTTTTGCCACTGGAATGGGCTCTACCGACATCGCTATAGCTATGGCTCTAGGTAAAACCTGGCTCAGGGTTCCAGAGAGTTTCAAGGTCTTAGTTGAGGGTCACTTTGGAAAGGGAGTATATGCCAAAGACCTCATTCTTCACCTTATCGGTCTACTTGGCGCTGATGGCGCTACCTACAAATCGTTGGAATTCTGCGGGGAAACTATCAGCCAGATGACTATGTCAGAGAGACTCACTATAGCCAATATGGCAGTAGAGGCGGGGGCAAAGGTAGGGCTTTTCCCCTCCGATGAAAAAACCAGGGAATACCTTATCACCCAGGGTAGGGGAAAGAGGTATCGCCCTCTTCAACCCGATGACGATGCTGCGTATGAGCAGACCATCAAGATTGATGCGGCTGCCCTGGAGCCAACAGTGGCCATGCCTCACTCTGTAGATAACACAGCGCTAGCCAGGAAGCTAAAAGGGACAAAAATACAGCAGGTCTTCATCGGCACCTGCACCAATGGTCGCCTGGAAGATTTAGCTATCGCTGCCAGCCTTCTCAAATCTCGAAAACGTCACCCTGACACCAGACTAATCATAGCACCGGCTTCGAGAAAGGTCCTCCAAGCAAGTATAGAGGCAGGCTACATCCAAACCCTCCTAGAAGCAGGAGCACTTATTACGCCCCCTGGTTGCGCTGCCTGTGTCGGGGTGCACCAGGGCGTTCTGGGAGATGGAGAATCCTGTCTTTCTACCGCTAACCGTAACTTCCAGGGGCGCATGGGAAACCCCAATTCTTTTATCTATCTGGGAAGCCCAGCTACGGCTGCTGCCACTGCTATCACAGGAGAAATCACCGACCCCAGGGAGCTCCTATGATACTAAGAGGAAAAGCCTTTAAATTTGGCGATAATATCTCCACCGACCACATCATACCCGGTCGATGGTTCCATCTCAGAAGCAATCTGCCTGAGTTGTCAAAGCACCTCCTGGAGGATGTTGTCCCTGCCTTTGTCTCCCGGGTTAAACCTGGTGATTTCATTGTCGCTGGTAAAAACTTCGGCCTAGGCTCCAGCAGAGAACACGCCCCCCTGGTAATTAAGATGGCAGGAGTAAGAGCCATCCTAGCCAAATCAACAGCCCGAATCTTCTTCCGAAACGCTATCAACCTGGGACTCCCTGTCCTCATATGCGACACAAGCCAAATTGACGAGGGGGATAAGTTAGAGGTAGACTTAATTAAAGGTATAATAAAAGACTGTACTAATGGAAATCAGCTCAGCTTCGGCAGAATCCCTGAAGTAATGCTCCGTATTCTTGAGGAAGGTGGGCTGGTACCTTATATTAGGAAATATGGTGACTTTAGGATATAAGCGTTTATTAAACTAGCAAAAGGAGAGGCAAAAATGCCTTTGGATTGGGAAAAGGTAAAAAGGTGGTATAAAGCAAATCCAGATAGTAAAACCAAAGAAGGTGAGAAATTTCGTGTTTCAAGGGTGACGGATACTGCTATTTATGTCGACCTGCCAAGTAGGGAGCAGTTTATAAGCAGAAAAAATTTGGAGGCCGCTGCTAGATTAATTGAGGAAGGAACGAAAATTCCCGGACCTGCAAAGTATAAAGGGTTGGTAACTGATGAGAGGCCAGCTTTTGCATGGGCAATTCTTCGTGACATGGGATTTGTTGACCAACAAAAGATGGGAAGATTTAATACAACTGCGGTAATATGGGAAGAAGAGGGTACATATGTTTCAAAATGCCCAGAGCTCGGAGTGGCAAGCTGTGGAGATACACCAGAGGAAGCGCTCGATAATTTAAAAGAAGCGGTCGAGCTCTATATTGACAATGCCATAGAATTAGGAATTATCGAAGATGTGAATGCTGCTTTAAGATCGTGCCACAGATTCACCTCAATCTTTGAGGTAACCGTGTGAGGAAACTCCCATTAGTTTCTTCAGCAAAGGTAATTAAAGCATTAGAAAAGGCTGGATTTGTATATGCGCCAAAGCGTGGTAAAGGGAGCCACCAAGCATTCTATAAGATCGATGAGAGAGGACATAGACTTCTTGTCATTGTGCCAAAACGAAGAGAATTACCCAGAGGAACTCTGTTGTCTATTCTCCAGCAAGCAAACCTATCCAGAGAAGATTTTATCAGGCTTTTAGAGAAGTATTGAGGAGGTCAAAAGCTTATGCCCTATAAGATTACCCTTATCCCCGGAGATGGAATAGGTCCTGAGGTCACTAGGGCTACCAAGAAGGTTCTAGAAGCAACGGGGGTCAAATTCCACTGGGAGTTAGCTACGGCTGGAGAGGGCGCCCAGGATACGTTTGGTACCCCCCTTCCTGATTTTGTCCTGGAGTCCATCAGGAGAAACAAAGTGGCTTTGAAGGGACCAATTACCACCCCGGTGGGATACGGCTTCAGAAGTGTCAATGTGGCTTTGCGTCAAAGATTAGACCTCTACGTCTGCCTCCGCCCCTGCAAGACCTACCGAGGGGCCCCTACACCCTATGAAAAAGTAGATATTGTAGTGGTCAGAGAGAATACCGAGGACCTATACGCCGGGATTGAATTCGAGAGAATGTCTCCCGAAGCCGCCAAGCTTATCAGTCTAATGCATGAAATAGCCCCAGATAAAATAAAGCCAGATAGCAGCTTCAGTTTGAAAGTAGCCTCTGAGACCGGGGCGAGGAGGATTGTTAAGTTCGCCTTCGAGTATGCCCAGGCAAACAGAAGGAAAAAGGTTACTGCAGTCCATAAAGCCAACATCCTCAAAGCCTCCGATGGTCTCTTTCTCAATGTAGCCCGGGAGGTGGCCAAGAATTACCCCGATATCCAATTTGAGGATGTGATTATAGACACCCTGTGTATGCGCTTAGTACGTAGACCGGAGCAATTTGATGTCCTTGTCCTCCCCAACCTTTACGGGGATTTTGTCTCCGAATTGTGCGCTGGACTCATCGGCGGTTTGGGGTTGGCACCTGGCGCCAATATCGGCGATGAAATAGCTGTCTTCGAACCAACCCATGGTAGTGCTCCTAAATATGCTGGGCAAGACAAGGTAAACCCCATGGCCATGATGCTCTCTGGGGTGATGATGCTGCGACACCTGGGTGAAAAGAAGGCTGCTGACAAATTGGAGAGGGCGATTGCTGCAGTTACTGCCGAAGGCAAAAATGTCACCTATGATCTGAAGCCAGACAATAGCCCTCCAGTGGGGACCTCTAGAGTAGCTGAGGCGGTGATAGAGAAGCTGAAAGAGAAGGATGCACCATAAGGTCACCATTACGGCAAGACGTAGGAGCTCCTTGCCCTAAACCAGCCGCAGAATGAGGCAACAGGAGAACTTTATGAAGGAAATCCACGTGGATACTATTGTTCAAACGGTAGCCCGCCTATGCCAGGAGGCAAACTTCTTCCTCGGCAAAGACGTCCTCAAAGCTTTGAGGAAAGCAAGAGATAGCGAGGAATCTTCTGTGGCAAGAGAAACCCTGCAACAAATCTTGCAGAATGCTGACATTGCTGCTAAAGAGCGTCTTCCCTTATGCCAGGATTGCGGCAGTGCTACAATTTTGCTTAAGGTAGGGCAAGAGGTTGATATCAAAGGCGGTGATCTCTACGCTGCTGTAGAGGAGGGGGTACGTCAGGGATATGCTCAGGGATATCTACGTAAATCGATAGTACATCATCCCTTTTCAACCAGGATAAACACGAAGGACAACTGCCCTCCTATCATTCACACCGATATAGTGCCTGGTGATCAGCTTAAGATTACAGTGATGCCTAAGGGAGGAGGCTCAGAGAATATGAGTCGCCTGGCTATGCTTTCGCCGGCGCAAGGCAAGCAGGGGATAATTGACTTTGTAGTAAGGGCAGTAGAGGAAGCTGGCAGTAACCCTTGCCCTCCCATAATTGTAGGGGTGGGGATAGGTGGCACAGCCGAGAAGGCAATGATGCTGGCTAAAGAAGCTTTATTACGCCCGCTAGGCGAACCAAATCCCGAACCCGAGATTGCTGAATTGGAAAAGGAGCTTTTACAGCGCATCAATGCCCTAGGCATTGGTCCCCAGGGCTTTGGAGGCAGAGCCACTGCCTTGGCAGTACATGCTGAAGTCTTCCCCTGTCATATCGCCAGCTTGCCGGCGGCAGTAAATCTTCAATGCCATAGTGCCCGCCATAAGGAAGCCGTGCTCTAAACAATTTGACAACAGGGGTATGCCAACCTTAAAATTAATCGCTAGATTGAAACCGAGGAGACAGAGACATGATCGAGATGAGCATTGACAGTATTCGGGTAAGCGTGATGAACTCTCAGCGAGTAGTGATATTGAAGGAGAACAAAGTGGAGCGATATCTCCCCATCTGGATTGGTCCCACTGAGGCAGATGCCATAGCTATAAAACTACAGGGCGTCTCTGTTCCCCGACCCTTAACTCATGACCTACTGTACTCGATGATTGATGCTTTAGGAGCGAAGGTTAACTTTATCGTGGTCAATGAGCTTCGCAATGACACCTTTTATGCCAAGATCAACGTTATCGTCAATGACAAATATATGGAGATTGATTCTCGCCCCAGCGATGCTATTGCTCTTGCTGTGAGGGCTAAAGCACCCATTTATGCCGAAGAGGAAGTCTTGGATAAAGCCGGGATTGTGTTCGATCAAGAAACAGGTAAACCTATCCCTAGTGCCCAGGCAACCAAGTTTGGTGAAAAGAGAGAGATTAGTGAAGACGAGCTACGCAAGCTCTCAGCCTTCAGCGATTTTATCAGCACCCTTGACCTGCAGGACTTGGATAAAGGCAAACCTGGAGATAAATAAATTCTAGATATAAGGCCATGGATGAGAGGTTTATTAAGAAGTTGCTCTCCAATATGAAATGCGGGGTTTGTGGTCAGCATTATGAACCAGCCAATATCAACGTTTTGGAGCACCGAGAGGATTTGTGGTTTCTTTCTGTCTATTGTCCTGGCTGTAAGAGCCAAGGCTTAGTAGCTGCTGTTATTAGAGAGGGTAAAGTCACCAAAGTAATTACTGAGCTGACTGAAGCAGAGAAGAGCAAGCTTTCTACACCAATAGGCTCAGACGATGTAATAGATATGCACACCTTCTTAAAGGATTTCAGCGGCGACTTTTCCTCCCTATTCTCTAAAAAGTAAAAGGGGAGGTCGACAAGACTCTTCGAGCTGTAGAAACCTCCCCTCTATCCTTTTGACTCCTTCCTTAGCCCAACCACCTCTTTCTTCTTCTATAATGCTTTACCTCCCGATAGCTCTTCGTTTCTCCCACTGCACTAAGCCCCATATAAAATTCCTTTACATCGGCGTTCTCCCTAAGCTTAGCAGCAGTATCATCGAGGACTATCCTGCCATTCTCTATCACATAGCCATAATTAGCCAGAGAGAGGGCAGCCCGGGCATTCTGCTCTACAAGAAGCATGGAAACCCTTTCCTCTTCGTTAATCCTTTTCAATATCTGGAAAATCTCTTGTACCAGGAGAGGAGCAAGCCCCAAAGACGGCTCATCTAAGAGCATAAGCTTTGGATGGGACATTAAGCACCTTCCCACCACCAGCATTTGCTGTTCCCCTCCAGAGAGGTAGCCGCTTGTCTGACCACGAAGGTCCCTCAGTACAGGGAAGTAATCGTAGACCATATCCAGGTCTCTCTTTAATCTAGCACCATCGCCAGCGATATAAGCCCCGGCCCTTAAATTCTCCTCCACCGTGAGGTGCTCCAGTACCCTTCTCCCCTCCAGAACCTGGATAATCCCTTTCCTGGCTATCTCTTCTGGGTCTCCATTCTCTATCCTCTTCCCTTCAAACTCGATGCTCCCATCAGTTACTTTCCCCTCCTCAATCTTAAGCAGCCCTGAAATAGCCTTAAGGGTGGTAGTCTTCCCAGCACCGTTGCTCCCTAATAAAGCAACAACACCTCCCTCTTCAACATGCAAGGAAACCCCCCTTAACACCAAGATAACATCCATATACTTAACCTCAACATTGTTTAGTTGTAATAGCGGCGTAACAATCACCTCCCTTCTGCTGGGGCAGCCATTTCCTCGCCTAGATAAGCCTTAATGACCACCGGGTCGCGCTTTATCTGCTCAGGAAGCCCCTCAGCGATCTTTCGCCCAAAATCGATGACCATTATCCTATCCGTTATATCCATAACCACACCCATATCATGCTCAATAAGAACGATAGTAATCCCTCGCTCCTCCTGCACGTCCAAAATAAACCTGGCCATATCTTCTTTTTCTTCTACATTCATCCCTGCCATAGGTTCATCCAAAAGCAGCAGCTTCGGCTCCTGAGCCAGTGCCCTTCCTAAATCAATTCGCTTACGTATTCCATAGGGGAGAGCCCCCACCACTGACTTCCTCCACCGCTCTATTTCCAAAAAATCAATAATCTCCTCCACAATCTTCCGATGTTTGATTTCCTCCCTGTGCGCCCTTCCAAAGTAGAGAGCCCCTTCCAGCCAACTAGATTTGAAAAGGAAATGCCTGGCTGCCATCAAGTTATCCACCACGGTTAGTCCAGTATAAAGCTGAATATTCTGAAAAGTTCTGCTTATCCCAAGCTGGGCAACCTTATCTGGTCGGAGCTTGGTAATCCTTTGCCCCTCAAAGTAGATTTCCCCTTTCTGAGCGCGGTAGAACCCGTTGATGCAGTTCAAAATGCAGGTCTTCCCGGCACCATTGGGTCCAATGATAGAAAAGATCTCCCCCTCTCTAACCTCAAAACTGATCTCCTCCAGGGCTTTGACACCTCCAAAGCGAAGATGAAGGTCTTCAATCCTTAACTTAAGCTTATCGCCATCTCCCATATCCTGTCACCTCTGATAATAAGTTGAAATCCTGCCCTAGGACTATGATTAAAGTATAGCTAATCTTCAAGTAAAATCAACCCCACTGATATCCATCACTAATTTAGACATTTAAGCTTTTGATCAGGCTAATCAGACCTCCTTTTGAGACGCGTTACCACCTCATCCAAGGAGAGTTCGACTTGCTCCCCCTTCATCATATCCCTTAGCACCGCTCTACCCCTTTTTATCTCTTCCTCACCAATAATTATGGCTTGAGGCACCCTTAGGGCGTTTGCCTGCTTTAGCTGCGCTTTTAGGCTTCTATCCCCCAAGGCAAGAGTAACTCCAATACCAGCCTGGCGCAACCCAGCCACCAGCTTTACTGCTTCCTTCTTTGCCTCCTCACCCAGGTAAGCCACATAGGCCTTCGCACCAGGTATGGGTAGCAGCTCTATACCTTGCTTCCGCAAATTGAGGATAATCCTTTCTATGCCAGTGGCAAAGCCGATGGCGGGGGTAGGTCTCCCCCCCAACTCCTCCATGAGGTTATCGTAGCGTCCCCCGCCCCCAAGGGTGCTTTGCGCCCCTCCCCCCTCAGGCTGAATCTCAAATACAGTCCTGGTGTAATAATCTAAACCCCGCACCAAATAAGCATTTACCTCATAGGGTATTTCAAGGTGTCCAAGGTACTCTTTAAGGGCATCGAAGTGGCTCCTACACTCGTGGCAAAGATGCTCCAAGATTTGAGGGGCTCCCTTAGCAATTTCCTGACAAGAAGGCTTCTTGCAGTCTAACAAGCGTAAGGGGTTTCGCCATAACCTAGCCTTACAATCTCGGCATAAGGATTGGCTAAAACCTGTGTAATATTGCTTAAGGCTTTGCAAATACTCTGGTCGGCAATTTCGGCACCCAATGCTATTAAGCTGAAGGATCAACCTCTTTAGCCCCAGTGAAGCATAAAGATGCCATGCCATATCAATAACCTCTGCATCCAAGGCTGGGTCTGCATCGCCGATAGCTTCGAAGCCGAATTGTTGATGCTGCCGGTATCTTCCCGCCTGAGGTCTCTCATATCGAAAGATGGGGCCAAAATAATAAAGCCTTACCGGCTGGGGCAGATTGTGCATCCCATGCTCGATATAGGCCCGACAGATGGGCGCCGTGCCCTCAGGGCGCAGGGTCATTTTCATGCCACTGTGGTCCTCAAAGGTGTACATTTGCTTCTCTACAATGTCAGTCCCCTCACCGACGCTATGGTAAAAAAGCCCCGTCTGCTCAAAGACAGGGGTATCGATACGCTGATATCCGTAGAGCTGGCAAATTTGGCATGCCTTTTCCTCCACAAATCTCCAGTAAGCCTG
>Ga0315310_10002613_pt1 | contig 11235 bp, 11 predicted proteins | sample TDP5_MG_FD_203630 | JGI IMG/M metagenome (GOLD analysis project Ga0315310, IMG submission 203630) | Freshwater sediment microbial communities from Lake Towuti, South Sulawesi, Indonesia - TDP5 | ecosystem: Environmental > Aquatic > Freshwater > Lake > Sediment | place: Indonesia: South Sulawesi... | reverse complement strand
TATCAGAATCAACAATAGCAGCCACCAAGGCAATCCGAGTTGCGTTGTCTCAATGTCTTCAAGTTTTCTCACAGCTATTTTCTCCAACTCCGATTGTTCCCTCCACAACACTATATGTCAAAACATATATTTATGCACATAAGATTAAAAATTAGATATAGCTAGAATCATATTTATTTATTTAGTTAGTATTAATATAAAATTTATATAATATGATTCTGAATTAATCGTCATAAAGACCTTTACGAAATGTTTGCATAGACGTTTAATTCGTAGCCCTTTAAGCCAGTCGGCACAGTTATGTCTCAACATTTTTTCTTTAACTTTTTCGGCGGGAAGTCCCCAGCCTAAAGCGCTGGGGATGAAAGCTGAAACCCATATAAGAGTGTAGGGTATAAGTATTTTTGTGTAACCTAGTGAATTACAAGCTTGACAAGTCTTCGCATGCAGTATTTTCGCTTCAGTACCATTTAGTTCTGATTATCAAGTGCCGACGGAAAGCGCTCTGTAACGATGCCATTAGAGAAAGGTTGAAGAATATAATTTGGGATTTGGCTAAACAACTTGGAATCGAAATATTTGTTCAAGAACCTGCTGAAGACCACATTCACATCATTTTCAAGGCTAAACCAAGCACAGACCTTGTGAAGACGGTAAACACGTTGAAGGGTGTAACGGCGAGGTATTTGCGTAAGGAATTTCCTGAACTGAAAGAATTGTTATGGGGCGACTCTTTTTGGTCTGACTCTTATTTTTTGGCAAGCACCGGACAGGTTAGCCTCGACGTGTTGAAGAAGTATGTGGAGGAACAGTAAAGTGCTTAGCTATCGTTTTAGGCTGTATCTGTCAAAGCAGACTGAGAGAGTGTTGTTTCAACATCTTGACTTATGCAGGTGGCTCTATAATCGGTTACTGGAAGAACTAAACAGGCTAAGGCTGAAGGGCGAAAGTTATCTCGGAAGGATACGCAAGCCCTCATAGTTAAACTGAAAATAGAGAAGCCTGAGCTTGGAAAAGTGTATCCTAAAGTTTTGCAGAATAGTTGATTCTCTGTGGCTGAAAAAAGAAGATGCCCCCTCGCAAGAATATATAGAGCTGTGCAAAGAGATTTCTAAGGAAATTGGCGCGCTTATAGGATTTGAGGGAAGGTATCGTTGGATCGTATTTCTGCCCTCTAAGACATGTGAAGGCGTTCCGGTGCTAAACAGGTACTATGGCGTCTTTGAGAATGGAAAAATTAAGGTTAGAGGTGTAGAAGCGAGGAGAAGAGACACACCCAATTTCATAAGAGAAGCACAGCTTGAAATGATCAAGGCCCTTTCTAAAGCCAAAAACGCTGAAGAATTCAAAAAAACATTTCCTCACGCTTTAGATGTTCTTAAAAAATACGCAAAGGAGTTAGCTCAGAAGACAGTTCAAGCTGAAGACTTGCTGATCACGAAACAGCTCTCAATTGATCCAAGGGATTATGCTCATAATGTTTTCCAAGCCATCGCAGCCATGCAGTTGATGAAGGAAGGAATAGAAATATCAGCTGGACAAAACGTTCGATACCTCATTACTGATGCAGAAAACAGAAGAATTGATCGCAGGGTTAGAGCTGCGGAGCTTATCGATAATCGAACGCGCTATGACGTTAAAAAATATTTAGAGTTATTGCTATCAGCGGGAGCGAACATTTTGGGCCCCTTCGGATATAATGTTGAGAAACTGCGTGACCTGGTGATCAGAAACGAGAAACAGGTAGCGTTGAATTAAACGTAGGCCATGTTTTCTTAAGGTCTTTGAGTTAAGAACAAGGTTTACTACTAACTAATTTAAGTGTTCTTGACAACATCTAACCGCTACACCTTCCTTTCTTCGCTGATCCACACTATCCTGGCCTTATGTCCTTCAGGGCATTCGAAGATATCTCCAACCTTCAACTCTATTCCTCTCACTCTCAAAATCAAATTCAGTTTCCAGATAAGAGCCAGCGTAATTCTGAGGATTAGTCAGGGGAGATCCTAACGACTTACGGTTCTACACGTCTCCATGGGTAGAAGTTGACTTTGTCTGAGACTCGACTTCCAGTTCCGAGTGGGTTTAGTGTAGGATGATATGGACCACTTCCATCGCCCCATCAGTTGAATCTAGCATCTACAACTGATGCCCATGGCTTATTAGGCGTGGGATGCTCCTCCTCAGCCTAGACTTCTTGGAAGGTTATGATGATGAGTTGAGGACTATGAATGATGGTAAGGTTGGGCGCTCATACACATTGCCTGACAGGTACATGGAGTTTCTACCCGTTGTGTGTTACGTTTTCATCATGCCCTATAGGCAGATTGAAGGCTTCACCAGATCTGCGAGTTCTGCGAGTAGAAAGAGGATGATTTAAATAATAGTGACTGAGTTTTGTGACTACGATAAAAATATAACCTTCGAAACGCAAATAATCATTCCAACTTTCTTGGAGGATTTCATTATGAGTCTGTTTGGCGCGGTTAGGGATCACATCCTAATCGGGGGCCCAAATGCTATTGCCGGATGGGGTCTCCTTGTGTTGTTAGTCTTTTCCAGGGGATTTATAGGTGGCGGTCTGATGCCCGGTTTAGACCCAGTTTTATTCGCACTAGTCCTGTTAGCTGCTGCCTTTACAGGTAACGGTGTCTACGCTCTAAACGCATATTACGATGTGGAGGCCGACAGGATTAATAAACCAAACAGGCCCATACCCTCGGGGCGAATGAGCCTTGAGCATGCGCTTAAATACTCTTTTGCCCTCATGACTATAGGCTTTTCCATTTCGGTTGTCGTAACTTTGTGGACGGGAAATCTTCTAATGTTCATAATGTGGTCGATCTTCACCCTTCTAGGTATCGCCTACTCGAAACCACCTTTCAAGCTTAAGGCCCGCCATATTTTCGGTAACCTTTGCTTCGCAGCATTTGCCATAATTGCCTTCGCCGTAGGCTATCTGTGGACTCCAATCACCACTTCTCTGATCTTGCTGGCGATTTTATACTTTCTGGGAGCTATCTTTATAGCTGGCATAGTTACATTGAAGGACTTCAGAGATTACGAAGGAGACAAGGCCAGCAACGACGTCACTCTTCCAGTGAAGGTTGGAAAGGTCAGAGCAGCTATTGTTTCTATGGTTTTCATAGCTATGCCAATAGCATCATATTTGTTCCTCTGGCCGATTTCATATCCAACTACGCCTTTGAACATATTCACGTTCTTTGAAAAGTATTGGCTATACTTCCTCCTATTACTCCAGTTCGGGGTCTACATACTACTCGAACTAGTTCGACCCAATTCAATACTTTCAGACCCGTACTCTAGGATACAATACTACTTCGCAATTGTTTTAACAGCATACCTCTTTATGCGTATACCTTTCGGCCTAGATCGTATATCGTGGCTTAAAGCGAATGAAATAACTATTTACTATACCGTTTTCGTAGTGGTTACGGCAGCTTCACTCCGTCTAGCCTCTAAGGGATATGATGTTTTATCCAGTTTGGAGAAGGGACGAGCATTAAAGCCTAGGTGAAATAGGGGCTTTCCCCGTCATCATTTTATTTGGATATTGAGGTAGAATTGAATGGTGAGAATTGGTCAGGCATTTCGAAGATTCTCATGGTTACTTCTGTTGTTTGGTGCATCAATGATTATTTATAGCGGTTTGTTCTTCTTAGGCATCTTACCTTTACCACCTATACGCAGATTTTGGGATGGCGGTCCTATGGCGCTTCTGGTAGCGGGAACTCTTGATTTAATTGGAGGATTGACGGTTTTCTTGGTTGTTGTTGTTTTATTGGCCCGAGGCTACTTTCAACTCGGTTCATATATCACTGGATCGTGTATCTATTTTAAGATCCTTTTAGTCTTTTTCGTTCTAGGGATAATTGGCGATCTAGTTGGAGGGTTGTATGGGATAGGCGCCCAAACCGGACTGTATACCGCAATAATCGATTGGTGGGCGACCAGATCATATAAGATAAATGAAGGTACATGCATTAAGTGAGGGATTTTTTGATAGGATGGTTTCTTTCTCTGATGGAGAATTTGATATGCAAAAGGAACCCGGCGTACGTAGCTTCACTAGCACATATAGGCACTAGAAGGATTATAGTCAAAATTCAACTCTTCAGATTGCGTCGAACAGTGAAGTATGCCTATGAGAGAAGCGAGTTTTATAGGCAAGCCTTTCGGGAAAGGGGGATAAAACCAAGCGATATAAGGTCTGCTTCAGACCTTACGAAGATTCCTTTCACAACCCCCCTAGATCTCCAAAGGGATCCATACTCTTTTTTGGCAGTTCCAAGGGAGAAAATTGCGCGAGTTTTCACTAGTGGGGGCACTACTGGTTCTCCCAAAAAAATATTCTATAGCAAAAGAGATGTGGAGAATATTGCACAGATAAACGCCATCGGACTCTCTATGCTAGGAATAAAAGAAACCGATACCATTCAAATAATGTTATCTTACGGTAGACCAAGCTGGATTGGGGGAGCAATTACTGAGATGGGAGGACAGAAACTACGCGCAACCGTCATAGCCTCAGGTGATACCTTAAGTACGGAGGAACAGATTCAAACAATAAAGGAGTTAGGATCTACTGTGTTGGTTGGCTATCCACCTTATTTACATCGAGTTACTGAAGAAGCAAGCAATAATGAGGATCTAACACAACTCGGAATACATACAATCATATTAGGTGCTCAGCCTTGGCCGGAGTCCCTGAGAAAGTACTTGCAGGAGAAATGGAATTCGAAGGTTTATGATGCCTATGGTCTAACAGAGATTGGCGGGGTAGCTGGAGAGTGTCGAATTCAGAATGGCCTTCATATAAACGAATTTGATCTTCTCCCCGAAATAGTTGATCCTTCTACTGGAGAGCGACTTGAATATGGGGAGGAAGGTGAGTTGGTATTCACCACGCTCAATCGTGAAGGTATGCCCCTTCTTAGGTATCGAACCCACGACTTATCCTATTTTATTGAAGAACCATGCGGATGTGGACTAAATACTTTGCGAATTGGAAGAATACCGGGTCGGACAGATGACATGGCAAAAGTTGGAACTGGCGAATTCATTTTTCCGAATATGTTTGATCAAGTCATTCTCAACCTTGAAGGTATTCTAGACTATCAAATAGTTCTGGAAAAAGAAGGTTTTAAAGATAAGATAATAGTGAAGGCTGAAGCAGATGAAAAAACCGAAAGGATGAAGCAAAAGTTGTTTGACGCACTGCTCCAAGTTTCACCTATTGCCCGCGACGTTGAAGTTACCCAAACGATAGCTACGCCTGAAGTTGTACTTTTAAAACCGGGAACATTGAAGAAGGCTTCGGAGATTAAGGTAAGAAAGATAATTGATAGGCGCTGATTCTTAACATGAATCCTCAATGTGTATACTCTAAACCTATTTACAGTTTCTTAACGAACATTTTTCCAATACCCTTGAAGCCATTCCTTCTGTAGAATCTAATTCGATCGTCGTGCTGTCTTCGGGTGCTTCTCACTGGTACAAATAAGATTGCCAATCGAACTTTTCTTTCTCTCAATTGTTTGCACATGCCACTCAGCAGGTGGGAGCCGATTCCTCGTCGTTGATAATCTGGGTGGACACCAAGATGATGTATATATCCTACCCATCGTCCGTAAAAAGCGTTTACTGCGCCAACAACCTTTCCATCTACCTTAGCAAGCAACAGCAAATGAAACTTCGTCTTCACCAACATCCGATATATTCTACTTTGATCAACTGATCTCAGAAGGGCAGTTTTCTTCCAGATCTCTTCAACCATTTCATGGTTTGTATCCTTACTTTGCCTGATTCGAAAATTCATCTTCTCCACCTCAACAAACGAGGCCCCAATCAAATCGGACGCCTCCCGTTACTATTGTAACTATAGGATTAGTAATTTTAGTTCTCAAGATGAGTCAGCTGATATCTCATCCAAGTTAAACAAATTTCCTTTTCTACTTGTGATGGGGTTGTGGGGTTATGCTATTAGCTCCAATATGACATCATCTTAGACACATTTTCCAGTTTCGATCTCATCTATCTTGCTGTTGAGGACTGTTGAAGATTTCCACATTTCCTCAAAAAATGCTTTGGCGTAGATGATTGCGAATCCCCTACTATTAGTCCATAAACTGACCTCTTCATCACTTAGTATGGTGGAATCTTCTTTTAGCGTTATGGAGAAAATGGCTTCTTCTTCATCCTTGACGATAAAACGAGGACAAATGCTTGAAGGGAGGTTTACATGGCGTCCCTCAATATTTGGATATTTCGAAAAGACTTCTTTAGCAATCTTTTTCACTGTCTCCAAGTTCTCCTTTGAAACTTGTACGAGTATTCTGAAGTGGATATGTCGCTTTTTCATTGCATCAATAATTCCTGCTTGATCAGCTCTAATTACGCCTAAGCTAGTGGTCACTGCTAAAACTTCTTTCTCAGCTTCCTCAATCATCTGTAGAATCCTGGAATACATGCTACTTCTTCCCTCAAAGATTACAAATCTATCTATGATGGGTGCGGGCTTCTCTGAAGAGATAGACATCCAATAAGTAAGCAAATCGCCTTTCCCCTCTCTAAGGAAATTCATTTCCTCTTTTTTCTTTTTGATAATTAGATCTATGAGTCTTTCGAAGGAAACTGCCGAAAAACGGGCTGGGGATTCGAGGGTTGACTCCACTATCCCCGTATTTTGTAGGTTCCTTAGAATCCGATATATCTGGGCTTTATGTTTTTTTAAACTCTTAGAGATGTCCCCTGCCCTTAGAATGCCGTTCTTAGCCAGAAATATGTAAACCTGAGATTCTCCATCCGTCAGCCCAAAATCTCTAAGAACCTTCATTACAATTTTTTCACTCAAACCCATCACTCCTATAAACATTAGTAACTAACTTTTGTAACCTATCATGTATCGATTTCTAATATTTAATCTTTATTATGTTTTATTGCATACAAAGTTGTTTTTTGTGTTCTGGGTTAAGTTTTGACGGCTAGTTGGCTGCTCTTATGAATTGGAGTGTATGCAACGATTCTTTGGTTAGAAGGGGCGATATTGTTCTTGATTTCTCGATTCTCAAGGACTGGGATATGGAGGTTAGACACATGAACAATAGTAGGAGGGGCAGGCCATTCACGTACAGAATTATCTACCTACTTGAAGATCCTTTCAGTCTTCTGCGTTTTAGGGATAATCGTCGACCTAATTGGAGGGTTATATGGAATAGGCGCTCAAACCGCATTATACACCATTATAATCGACTGGTGGACAACAAGATGAAATAATATCTATCCTGAACGAATGTGTGCATTCTATAAAGCGGATATATAAATCTCTTTTGAGTAGCTTTATGGTACTTTGTAGAAAAGAAGACTGAATAAGCAAAGGTCACTCATGTACCAGCAGCTTAATATGAGCGATTTCCAACATTTAACGGAGCAGGTGAGAAATCATGAGATTGTCACTTTACGGAGTAACCCTTCTAATGCTATTGATGGCACTCACACTTTCAGCCTTCAATACTCTTCCAGTAGGAATGTCGCTGGGTCAAGATTTCGTCGGAGTAATCCACCCTGCCTGGAACATTACTCGTGGTGGGCCTCGTGGTGATGAAGGCTGGAGTGTCGCAGTTGACGATAAAGGAAATGTCTATTTCGCAGGATTTGACAGAATATCCGGAGCAACTGCAAATGTTTTTCTACGCAAATTTACGCCAGACGGTGTTGAACTTTGGAATGTTTCTTGGGGTGGCGCTTTTGATGATGAAGCCTTCATTCTTACCGTATATAATGAATTCGTCTATGTTGGAGGAAGAACCTTCAAAAGCTTCTTATTGGCATCCGCTGATATGTTTGTTCTAAAATTTCACGCTTTGAATGGTTCCCTTGTCTGGAGCCAAACGTGGGATGGGAGAGGCGGATACGATGAAGTAGACGGCCTTTTCGCTGATGGAAACAGCCTATACGTAGCAGGCTGGACTACAGGGGCATCCACCCAACTCGATATGGCAATTCTAAAATATGATATAAATGGCACGTTGATTTGGGGCCGTTGTTGGGGAACCAACGGCGTTGACGAGGCCAATGGACAGATCGGCGTGGACGAAAAATACGTCTATGTGGTTGGACATTACAACGCATTACCTCTTGGTCTCGGCGGAGACGCTGTTTTAGTCGCCTTCAACAAGAATGATGGAAGCTACGCTTGGCACAGAACCTGGGGTGGAACTGGACTTGACGACGCCTTTGGAATGAGTATGGATTCTAAGTACATATATTCTGTGGGCATAACGAACAGCTTCGGTGGAGATTTAATCTTCCTCTTGAAATATGACAAGACAGGTTCCCTGATCTGGAACGCGACATGGGGAGGGAAAAAGTCCGAGTTGGCTAGGACAGTTGCCATCAGTAAGGACGGCAAATCCATCTACATAGCGGGGAACACGATGAGCTACGGTAGTGGGGATTTTGATTTGGTCTTATTGGTATATGATCAGGATGGAAACCTATTGTCGAGTAAAACTTGGGGTGGTCCCTTGCTTGACCAGTCTCACGGGATGATTGTGGACGATCTATTCGTTTACATAGCTGGTGAAACGAAGAGCTATGGTGCCGGAAATGAGGATGCATTCCTTTTGAAAGTGGATGTTGGAGGAGGTCAGGCGTCCTTCAAATTAGGTAACCTCATCGTTAAACCTAGCTCTGTTGAGGTGGGTGGATCTTTAACCATCTCAGTTGATGTTACTAATGTTGGTGGGAGATCTGGAACCCATAACGTCACTTTAAAGATTGATGGTAAAGTCAAGGAAGAAAAAACGGTTACTTTGCGTCCTGGTGAAAACAAGACCATGAGTTTCAGTGTTTCTGCCTCTCAACAGGGTACATTCTCAGTGGATGTTAACGGTCTTACTGGAACGTACACTGTGAAGAAGAAAGGATGCGTAATCGCCACTGCAACTTTTGGATCTGAACTCAGCCCCGAGGTTCAATTTTTAAGATATTTCAGAGATAACATAGTGCTGAACACATTTGCAGGTAAGAACTTCATGAGTGTCTTCGATGCTTGGTACTATTCCTTCAGTCCAGCCATAGCGCCCTTCATAGCTCAACAGCCGATCGTGAAAGAGATAACCAAAGTTATTCTTTACCCGCTGATAGGCATACTACACCTTTCATACGAAACATATGTTTTATTCAGCTTCCATCAAGAGTTAGGAATCGTAATGGCAGGTTTGGTTGCAAGTTCCCTAATAGGCGTCATCTATTTCTCAATTATAGCAATAATGCTTATAGCATTAACAAACTGGTTTAAACGGAAGACGCTAATACGGGATATATTAAAGATGATGGTTGCTCTTTGGCTTCTAAGTGTAGGTATGATGGTAGTAGGAGAATCTACTCGATCTTATGCGCTTATGATGGCATCAACCGCCCTCTTTGTTCTTGTAAATCTATCAACATCCGTCTTGATCATAGGGACGAAAACAGCCCAACGTTTGAAAACTTAAGTTAACAACTCGAAACGGTTCCAGCCAGAATAAGCATCATCATGATGACTACGAGGATAAGGTTGATACTCGGACGAACGAATACCTAACAGATGACTTCTCGGTCCATCTTAGCTTCAACGGTGCCCTAATATAGGCACTTATGTAGACTTTCCTTCTCTCGAGCTCAGATAGAGCATACTCAAGCCAAGGCTTCGCAGCTTCGATCAATGTTATAATCGTCTCGGCTGGTGTTCTCCCCAAAATCTACCTTAAAGCATCGAGAGAAGATAAGATCTAAGAACTTTTGTAGATATTGTCAAGTTTTTTGGCAGACTAAATTAGACTTTATTTCTTCTTGGTGAGGAGGGGACAGATTTGAGGGCTGCACATCTTCTTCCTTTCCTTGCACCAATTTCCCTTCTCAAATCTGCATGCATGTCTAAGTCTTGTGAATGGTAGAAACACCAAATCGGCTGTGGGTAGGCTTGATAGGGGCTTGAGAATCCTGTATGAGAGGCGGGGTCTACCCTTCTGTCCCTTTAGGATGGGTTCATCAGAGACTAATTCCCTAAGGTGGCTCAAGTGTTTGAAGACGGCTGCCCTAGAAAGACCCGTCTCCTCAATCAGATCGTTAATAGTCTTAGGTCTGCTGTTCAAAACCTTCAAAAGAACCTCATCAACACGATCCATAATGCATAAAAATACTGCATAAATATACTTGATAATGGTTCAAAGATTATAAAGTCTAGGCGTTCATAATGGTTATGTATTAGTCTTAGCAGATATATTATTAAGAACATTAAATAGATAAATGAAAATGGGAACTACGCTTGAAGAAGACTAAGGCACTTAGACTGAGCACAAGAATACTAATACTTCTTGCAATCATAATCTTAGGCGTTAGCCTTTATAATCTATTTACCTTCTTATCATCAGCTATCTCAAGTGAGACATTTGGTCTGAACTTGAGCAAGAATGAATCTACTGGAGACTGGCTGCTCTCTTTCAGTGCAAATCCGAGAAATAACGGTTTCTTAGATGTGAGCTTATTCCTCGAGATTACTGTTCTTGATCCAAATGACCGAATTGTCGCCACAGATTCTAAGTATGTTTATATTAAAGCAGGTGGAAGCCAATCTTTTTCTATCACTTTGACTATTCCAGCAGAATTTTTTCCAGGTGGAGACCTACAGAATGCTAAAGGATACTTTCAGATGAAGATGAGTATTAGAACCCTAGGAGACTTAATTGGGCTCACACAGATAATGAAGATTGGAAGTGGTGGAACATGAAAGTCAAAAGAAAGTCAATAATTATCGCTGTTCTAATCTTAGTATTTTTCACTGTGTTGCCACTTGCTTCTCCAATGTTTATTCCATCAGAGTTTTTCAAGGCTTTCTCCATAATGGGGGGTATTAATCTTATAGCTCTTTTAAACAAGGTAGCTGTGATAGGATTAGCAATGTCAGTCTTAGTTCTACTAAAAGGTTCAGTTAAAAAGGCTTCTCAGGCCAGTTTAGCTCTTTCTATTATTTCAAAAGTCTTTTGGCTCATAATTGTGCTTTTCGCTCTTAGCTTAGGAAAGATCGAGAATTTTGGATTAGCCATCCTTGGTGGGGGTAATGGTGCAGTGAATATTGTAATATTTGATTTGAGACTAATTGCCCTACTTGCTGCAGTGATAGTAGCTCTAAAGATAGTCTATTCAATTTTCGAATTCCAAGAGAGCAAACTT
>Ga0315310_10002612_pt1 | contig 11235 bp, 11 predicted proteins | sample TDP5_MG_FD_203630 | JGI IMG/M metagenome (GOLD analysis project Ga0315310, IMG submission 203630) | Freshwater sediment microbial communities from Lake Towuti, South Sulawesi, Indonesia - TDP5 | ecosystem: Environmental > Aquatic > Freshwater > Lake > Sediment | place: Indonesia: South Sulawesi... | reverse complement strand
CTCCTCTGGTACAGCCCATCGTCCCATTACACCCTCCTTCTCAAACTCTTCCTTGACCACCTCATAAGCGACGCCCCGATCATTGGCTTGCTTGGTCACGTCACTTACCAGCATGGGTGTATCAGTAGCCCCCGGTGATACAGAATTCACTCGAACATTGTACGGTGCTAAATCTAAGGCTAATGCTTTCGTCATTCCGCGGATTCCGTGTTTCGTGCTACAATAAAGAGCGTGGTTAACTTGGCCTATGTGACCGGCCACGCTCGCAATATTGATGATAATGCCCGATTGCTGTTGTTTTAAATACGGGACCACATAATGACAACAAAAATAGGGACCCTTAAGATTGGTATTTATTAAAAGATTGTATTCTTCCTCTGACATGTCTTCAATTTGCCCGACTCGGACCACGCCGGCGTTGTTTATCAGGATATCGATTTGCCCGTATTTCTCTAGTGTTTGATCCACCATTTTCTTCACATCGGCTCCTTTAGTCACATCACAGTGCATATAAATGGCGTCGCCCTTCTCTTTCTTCACCAGTTCAAGGGTTTTTTTTCCCTCAGCATCATTCACATCTGATAAAACCTGTTTGGCACCCTCTTTCGCGAAAAGAATGGCAGTGCTTCGCCCTATTCCAGAGGATGCACCCGTTAATATTACCACCTTGTCTTTCAACTTCATGTAATCACCCATTATTTTTGTAATTATACCACAAAAATCTTCTTTTCTAAAGATGAAATTCGCTTACAGCCTGATTGCTCCACTAAAAACGTGTCTTCGATGCCGAGTAATCCGAAATTCTTGAAAGATGTCCAGACTTCCAAATCAAGCACCATATTCTCCTCAAAAGTGCGCTCAACACCTTTACCCATTGGGGTAAAGAACTGAAATTCCTCCGTCTGCAACCCAATGCTATGACCAGTGAAGAAGCAACCCAAGTGCTTATCTAGATTCTTGTGGAATTTCTTAGTTGCAGTCGCAACATCTCCTGCGGGGACGCTTGGCTCGATCTGATCGGCACAGAATTCTTGAACCTGGACCATTTTCTCGTGCAGATCTTCACCTTTTGGAGTCTCGATGGCAACATGACGGCTCACATCCGATATGTAGCCTTCCCATACTGCACCTATATCATACCGAGCTACATCATCTTTGCCCATCACGGCTTTGACGTAGCCTGGTGCTTCTGGATCTGAGGCACCAATTCCCAATGTCAGATGATCCCAGCCTTCTGCGCCCTCCATGACAATGGTCTTTCGAGCTATCTGCAATAATTCTTCATCGGTGATTCCCTCTCTGGTAATAGCGATCATAGCAGATATCGCCTTTTCTGCAATTTGCGTGGATCTCTGAATCCGATCTATTTCCTCAGCTGATTTAACCAGCCGCATATCTAAAAAGGCCTCGTCGGCATTCACGATTTTTATATCAGGCAATTTCTCTCTGATAAATTCTGCTTGGTACCGGGGCATCGAAGATTCCAACCCAATAACTTTATCTGAGGCCTGCCATTCGGTCAATACATCCAAGGTATGCTTGAGCGTCATATTGGGGGCACTTACACCGCGCACATCCTTAATCCACGAAAGCTTACTGGCACTCTGATAAAGCATCCAAGCGATTAAGACCTCTGCTCCATCTCGGTGAATTAGTGTCAGATTAGGATATTGATGCTGGAGCACATAGAGGATTGGATTTTTCGCCACGTGAAGCGTGGGAAGTCCGCTTGTATAAAAGATATTCTCTGGCGAAGAGGCAATCAGGACATCAATATTACGGCTCTCAAGAATATCAGCGACTCGATTTTTGTTAAACCCAATGGGATTCATGATTAATCCTCATCTTCTTCTATTAAAATCTGAAATTTCGATAGATCTGGGATATTCCCTTTTGCCTCAAGTTCTCCATTCATGAAGGCATCCATTGGATCTACTTCACCTCTTGTAATTCCAATAATCGTATCCGAATCTGTAATTACTTGCATTGAGGATGTTTCATCTTCCCCTTCCTCAACTATAGCCTTCTGATTTTCGATAATAAATTTAAAATCACCGATATCCTTGATATGAAATTGTAATGTCTTGTTGAAATCCTCAAATTTCTCGCTTACCTCTGGATCTTCAAACTTTTTTGCCCAATGCTCTAATGCCTCTATTACTTCTTCTTTTGTGCCCATTTTATCACCTTCTTTTATCAAGCTGCATAACTATAAAATTCCAATCTTTTTATCTTTTTTAATTTTTAATTGGTAATTGAACTATTGTATCATTATACTTAAGGATTAAACAATTGTTGAACCCATATGATCAAACGATATTCATTCATTTGCGCGCATCCGGATGATTTGGAAATGTTTACAGGAATGTTTATTCGATTAGCGGTGCAAAAGGGGCATGATGTTGAAATTGTAGCGATGACAAAAGGGGAATGGGGTACTATGGACCCTTCTCTGAAAGGAGAAAAATTGGCTAAAATCAGAGTCCAAGAACTCAAACAAGCTGCTAGGTTACATGGGGTACCTCCCCATAAAATAAAATTTCTGGGATTAATTGATGGCGACGTAACACTCCCTAAAGCAATGAAAGTGCTCCAGTCCTACTTTAAAGCCAGAAATCCCGATGTAATTTTCGTTCCTGAGTATTGCTTCTCCATTTATGTGCATCCAGATCACCTTAATACGGGCAAAGCCGCCTGTATTCTCTTAAAACGAGAATGGCAATCATCACGCCCATTTTTATTCACCTATCACTCTTTTAAGAATAATATTTATCTCCGTACTCAGATGCGGTCTACTGGAAAAGCAATAACCGCCCATAAGACGCAAGTTCAAGTAATCGTCTATCTGCTTCCCTTTCGGTACCTCTTCGATCTTATGAATGGGTTTTTCTACTGCCGCCGCTTGATGTTCTGTGAATCAGCTCGCCGCGTCTTTTTCACTCAAAAAATTAAAATCAGCTTCCTCGACCGCCTCTTCGCTGCGGCTTTCAGCTTGGGTAAATTCGTGTTTAATGCATGGAGCCCTAGTGAATCCCAAAAGAGTATTAAGGAAAATAAAATTTGAAATTAAAATCTATGCTATATTTAAAATAAGATGATATCTTAGAGCAATTAAAGAATTTTTTTCAGAAGACTGCAGAAATTGAAGAAGTGTATCTCTTTGGATCCATAGTTAAAAATAATCATCTACCTTGGGGTGATATTAATTTATTTATATTATTAAAAAAAGGAAAAGAAGAAAAATAGGACTGATTTTTCAAAATTTTTATAGTTGCATATTCTCAAACAAGACTGCCATGCCGTTACCGAAACCCGCACATAGGGTAAAAAGACCCAATCGTTTATGATTGTGAATCATTTCCCAGAGCAATTCGCCTGCCCAAGCTACACCTGAGGCACCGATAGGATGTCCACCAGCAATAGCGCCCCCACTTGTATTCAATCGTTCGTCAGTAAGTGCATTGCTTCCTAATTCTTGCATTACAACAAATGGCACACTCGCAAAAGCTTCATTTATGTGAATTAGGTCTAAATCGTCAAAAGTAATTCCCTGCCGTGCCAATAACTTCTTGGTTGCTGGAATAGGTCCTGTTAAAACAATTCGCGGATCCGATGCAGCATTTGAGATTTCGAGAATGCGAGCCATGGGTTTGATGCCTAATTGGTCTGCTTTCTCCTCACTCATAAGCATCATTGCTGCCGCGCCATCCGAAATTGCACTGCTATTGCCTGCATGAATTACACCCCCTTTTTTAAAACGCGGCTCTAAGGAACTCATTTTTTTCATTGCTTCTTCTGGATTATCCAAATAAATTGCTCTTGGTGTTTCATCCACCGAACATAATTTCATCTTTACTGTACCTGTCTCTGAGTCTTTAAGCTTCCTGCCCTCGTCATCATATTCTATCATCGTTATAGGCATTATTCTAGGTTCATATTTCTCTGGTTGCCGTTGAATTCTAATCATATTCCGATGGCTTCGTGCCGCAAGCTCATCTAAGTCTTCTCGCTGTAAATTCCACATTTCCGCAATTTTTTCGCCTGCAGGTCCAAGCCCTAACGTGCGCTTAAGAAAGAGTTTCTCCATCAAATTCTGATTTTTGTGGCCATCTTTAATACCCGCCTGAATGCTAGATCCTAAGGGGAAAATTGATAAAAGTTCTTGTCCTCCTGCAATACCCATTTCACCTTGTCCCAAGGCAAGCATATTATAAATATATTGAATTGCGGATGTTCCTGAATTGCAATAAGAGTCGCATGTGACTCCAAATACCGGAAAGAAATCTTCACTCTCTTGCAATACTGCCGAAATCCTGGCCAAATCACCAGATTGCGCTCCATACTGACCACTGCACCCGTAAGCAACTGCCTCGAGATCTTCTGGCTTCAAATCCTCAGGACTTGAACATTTCTCTTTGGCATCATTCCAAATATTTCCAAAGACCTGTGCCCCAAATTCTTGAGGGGATGCCCAATAGAACATCCCTTTCTTTTCGCCGGCTTTCCAGCCACTTTTGCCCATGGGCGTTCTTTTCGCAGAAACGACTACTATACTTTTTACTTTCTTCTCAGACATAATCTCACTTTCATTTTCACAATGAATGTACCGATCCTATTCTTCCATAAAAAAATTGTTTAAATGAAAATGAATCTAATTTCTCTCCGTAATTAGAGATGATGAGAATTAAAGTTTACAAATTCGGGTAATTTAATGAATTGAGGTTCAATACTGCGACCTTGAAATTAAAATAATCACTTTTTTTATCTTTCTCGATATTTTTCTCTATAACTCTAAATAGTTTCCTTTATCCTTTCGGAAGCGAATTATGGAAAAAGAAAAAAAGGGGAAAATTTAAGGTTCGGAGCCTGTGACGATACCTACTATTCCACCTATTAGTATCATAACTTCCCAAATAAGAGCAAGAACCCTCATCAAGAAAATTTGCCTGAGTAACGCTAAAGACCAGAATACATAAGTATCGTATAGAATTCAGAATTTCATCGGTTGCTCCGCGGGGAAAAAATATTAAATAGCTAAAAGGTATTTAAACTCCTATATTTTGGAACTGCTAGTAACGGCGTGAATTTAAATTTCTTTTCGTACTGATAAGCCGACTATTCCACCGATAAGCATCATGATTGCTGGTGTAAAGAAGATTGGCATAAAAAGAACCACGATTGGTTCATTCATTACTGGAAAAAACCAAATAATAAGTTGTATAGTGGAAAGCGTTCCTGCAATGACAGTGAGAATCCCACCAGCAGTAATATCCTTAATTAGTAAAATACCCCCAATGAGTCCAAGAACTCCTACAGCTATTGTTGAAATAAAAAACCATAATGGAAATATAGTTGGATTGTCAATAGTAATAGCGAACATTACCCATGCTACTAATAGAACTATGCCAGCAGCAATAAGAGTAAAAATGCCTCCAAAAATACGACCACCTTTTGTCATAATCTTCATCTTTATAATCATTAATTGTTAAGTATTATGAAAATATATATTTAAAAAAGTATTTGTATTGATAGAAAAGGGATTATTTTGTTAATGTCAAACGAGGGTATTGCAAATTTGACTAGTTTTTCTTTTAATGGATTACTTTTAAAGAATTACTTTTAATAGGGTGGATTGGGCGGGTTTACCTATGTCTAACACGAATTTGAAATACAAAATTGCAAGAAACGGGTTTATTTTTTTTCTGATATTTTTGCCTTTTTCCCTTTATGCCGTATTTTCCATGGTGAATTTTCATTTTTTTATACCGTCCCATACTATTGCTATCGATAATTTAAGGAGTAATTATTTGGAAGGCGTGGGTATTCAGACGGGAGGAATTCATTATGTAAATCAAATTTGGTTGAGGGATCAGGCTTTTGCGAGTTTTGGGTCTTGTGTGCTTGGTGATTATTCTATTGTAAAAGATGCAATAAATACCTGCGTGAAGCATCAAGATGAAGCGGGCAATTTTCCTGTTTCTCTGGGGGTGTTAGGAGGACTGACAGAGCCTCTTGAATGGGGCAGACTTGCGCGAACGGATCGAGCGATGGATGTCCCTTCTAATTTTGTGATGATGGTCTGCAATCTCTATAATTATACGAGGGATAGTGAGCTTTTTGAATACCTCCCTGCCTGCCGGAAAGCTATCAATTGCCTTGTTAATAAAACTGGCATTGATGGGCTCGTTAGGCAGGAAGCGGGACAGGATTGGATGGATAAATGGAGGAGATCAGGTGTAGTCACCTATACTAATGTCCTTTATTATAAAGCGCTCAAGGATCTTGCTTTTTTAGAAAGTGAAGCAGGGGAAATTGCCTTTGCAACAGTTCATGGAAATCTTGCAAGGAATCTTAATGCATCAATCAATAAATTACTCTGGAATGAAGTACTTGGTTACTATAATGAAACTCTGGAAGGTAATGATTATGATATAATGGCCAATCTCCTTGCAATTATTTATAATCTGGCGTCCCACACGATGGCATTACGTATCATGTCAAATCTCCAGTATTCGATCCCGGTAACGCCTTCGCTTAATAATGGTCTAGATGGTTGGATTTGTGTAGCTTCTGTAGAAATTATTGCAAGATGGAAATTGGCGGATCTAGCTGGAGCGCAACGGCTTGCTAATAATATTTCAAGAGTGATTCTAGAGAATGGGAATGTGCCTGAATATCTTTATCTAGATAAAATGAACCCAATCTCAGATTACAACTATGCCTGGAATGCAGGTATGTTCATCTATGCATTGAATATCACGGGGGTCAAAGATGAGACTGAAGTAGCCCCTTGGAGTTTTTCTATTATTGGCACAGTTCCCTTTCTTGTCGTTTTCATATCCGCTATCATATTACTTACCTTATATCTTTTTTTAAAGTTCGGACAGAAAAATAGCATTATTGAACTCTTGAAAAATAAGGTTCTCATGATTGCAGGATTAGTTATTTTCCTTTTAGGGGCTTTTATCTTCTGGAAAATTTATTGGATCGAGGTTTTCATTGCTGATAAGATTGGTGAAATTATAACCCCGCAAAATTTTTTCGTAATAGGATTCTTTCCGCTTTATATAATAATATCTTTCTTAACAATATTTCTCCTGCTTTTAGGTCTATCTTTCGCTTCTGTTACAGATAGAACTAGAATCACCCATCGATCTTTTATGAAAAAAGTATCAAGAGTTGGTGTAATTGCATTAGTACTAACGATTCTTGCTCCCTTTATTCTTTATTTTTGGCTATTCTGTCCTTAAAAAGGTGACCTACTATATGCCCTTTGGATAGTCTTCAGAACTATTATTTTTCTCCTCTTCTATATCAGAGATGACTTCAGGTGTGACCCGGCTTAATAGTCCTCCTGTTACGAGGATTATCGGGGGAATTACATAGAGATAAACTATTGGAATGGGTATCGGCCAAAGATATATAACTAAATAGATAATTACAATCAAGTTAATTATCCCCGAAAAAAGAGCAAGCTCTCCCTTAGCCGTCTTATCCGTAAGTAATGAAATGCCTTCAATAAATCCACATAGTCCCATTATTAAAAGGATTATAGATGTAATTCCAAATATAATAGGGAATCCCCCTGAAATATCCAAAAGAGGCTTAATCAACATCCATCCTGCCATTATGAGAATTATGCCACTGCCTATAATAGAAAAAATGACTCCAACAGTGCGTATCTCTATCACCATGGTTCTTACCTAAGTTGACCCTTAATTAAGCTCTTAATTTAGCTCTTAATTAATATTTAGCACTTAATTAAGATTAATGTTTAGCCCTTAATTAAGCGATTAATATCTATTAGAAGAGTTATTATTAAGTTAACTTTAAATCGCAAGAGAATGGGATGCTGGCTTGGATTGACTCAGAGAGAATACAAAAGGGTTGAAATTTCTTAAAGCACTTTTGGATTTTTGAAGAATTTTGCTCTGATTTTACCAGAAACTTTGCATGGACCTTAATGAGGCGCAAGCGACCTTCTACACGCCCTAGATCACCTGAAACTTTAACGATAAGATCATCAGGACTTAGTTCAGCACCGGCTAATTGGTTACAATATATGAATGACATGGCTAAACAAGAGCCAATCGCTGAAAGAAACATTTCAACTGGAGATGGAGCAGAATCATCCCCTTGTTTCCGATCATCTATTAGAATAGGCTCAAAATCTCGAATATTGGATAATATTTGCATTCTTCCCTTCCATTGAAGTTTAATCTCAATAGTATCTCCCTCATCGCTCATTTAAATCACCAAATTTGCATAAGCTTATTTTCTTTAGTTGATAAGTCACTTTCCATTTTAATTCAATCTTCAAAAAATTTATATTTCATAAATTAACCAACTTAATTAAAACTTTAATCTTTAGGTTGCTGAGGTCCCCTTTCCCTTGGATAAAGTTCAGAAAAAAATTAAAAAAGAAGAAAATAAATTCGAGCATGAAATAGAAAAAAAATCTACTAAATATGAAACAGATATCGAAAAAATTGGTGAAAAGGATCTAGATATTCTAAAAATGGAAGCTGAAACGATTGAAAAAGAAATGCATGAAAACTTTATTGAATTCAATAAAACTGTAAGCAAAATTCCTGAGAATAAAAAGAATATTCGGAGAAAAAGGAAGAAAATCCGATAATTTAAAAAAATATTTCTATTAAAAATCCAAAATATCTTCCATAATTAAATTATTAATATTTATTTGAGTGATATCTAAATTTAAAATCGATTCAACTTTTTTATCTTTCTCTTTCAACAAATTTCTTATTTTGTTGCTAAGTTCAGTCTGAAATTCTTCATATATTTTAATAGCATCATTATTAGCTTTTTCAATCTCGGCAATTCTTAATTTTTCAATATTATTTTCTGCTAATTCTAAGATTTTTTTAGCCTTATCTTGTGCTACTTTTAAAATTTCTGTTCCTTTCTTTTCAATTTCTTCCGTTACTTCTAATATTTTCTCCACTTCAAAATTGGCTCCTTTTTTTTATAGAATATATAATTTCTTTAAGATTTCTTCGATTGATTTTTTATAATGAATTCCAACACTTATAATTCGTAAATTTTCTATTTCCAATTCCTTATGGAGCAAAAAGGCAAGAGACTTTCCGATACTGAATACTGCCCTAACATAAAATGAACGAATTAAATTCAAACGCATAGTTTTACACATTGTACGAATTGATTGCGCATCTAAACTACCTATTCTCTCTTTTAATCCAAATATTTTCGTTAATTTTTCATAATTTAAATTATTTTTAATTAATTCCTCTAAAAACTGCTTATTTAAACGATAATAATTGGCTGAAATCATTTTGTAAATTACATGGGGTTCCATTTTTAAGTTTTTTGCGCGCGCTACCGATTCTAAGTTATAACAATCAGTTTCAAGCCCTATTAACTCTCTTGCAATTTGTCTATTTTTTCGATTGAGCTTTTGGTGCTTTAACCAGAGGTCTTCTAAGTATTTTAAATCTAGAAAAAGATCAAAATAAAAAAATGAATAATTTTCTCGTTCAAAAGTAAGAAAAGCCTCATTGATTAACTCCCCATAAGGCAATTTCTGAAGAATTGCAATTAATGATCTTAAATCAACTGCAGTTAAGGCTTCTTTAAAAATATTTATTCGTCCAAGCAAGTACTCAACGGACTCATGTAATTTTATTTCATTTCTTTCTATATTTTTATAAAAACTTTTTATAAGTATCTTAACATTTTCAATTTCGAATTTCAGTAAATAAGCAATGAAAAATCGTTGAAATTTGTCGGGGGAATTTCGTATTATTTTATGCAAAGTAAAAATTAATTTTTCTTTTAATCCGAAATCAATCAGCTCTAAAGTTGCGTTTTCTTGGAATTCTATCTCTTCATAATCCATATTATTTAATTTTATAACAAATTCACGCAGTTCTTTTGAGGACAATAAATCTTTATATTGGGCGTAACTGAGTAATTTACTCTTTTCAAATGCTACTTTCGGTAGCTGAACATGAATACTTGCGCCTTTCCTCATTATTTCACCGAATTATTGTTAATAGCTGCTGCAAGTTTGAATTGGAGTGTAGTAAATCGCTTACTTAGGGAAAACGGGATATATTGAATCCCATCCCCTTTATAAAATTTCCCAAAGAATTCATTGAAATGCAACCGAAGGGCATGCACAAATACTATCAACATTTCAAAAACCACAATTCCAAGGTGTCCTATGACCAAAATTATGCTTCCCAAGAAAATATTCGCTGACATCTCTGATAGTAAGATTACAGCTGAGGTTAATCCTATATGAACCATACTTAGAGCAAAAATCCGGCAGAAGGAAGGGATATTGCTGAGGAGTTGGAGAATTGTTTCCCAGCCATCTAATATTCCGCCTCCCAATAAACTCGGAATCGATTCTTTTGGATATACTCGTCTAAGGCTGAGTATATGATTAAATAATTTCCCAAAAACTAAAATTACCACTGGAACAATAAGAATGTAAAGAGGGCCTGTAAACCACGCTTGCAGGTTAAATTTATACCGAAAAACCATATAAACGCCGCCAACAAAAATAAAAATTTTCGGAACTGCAACAAGAAAGGAATCTGCTTTTTCCTTTTTTAAAAATAAATTAATAGCCTCAATAATGAAAGCCATGGATAACATCACTGTTCCAATAATAATAGAAAACTTTAAAGCACTGGACATATTTTCGACAGGGCTAAAGAGGAGAGGGGTCAAATGCATTCCAAAAATCTCTTTATATCCGAAAAATTCCCCATATAAAAACCCTGAAATCGTTGCACATATGCCACATGCCATTAGAATAATTAATAAATTCCTCCAATTCGGGGTAAGGTTCTTTTTAAAATAGAAAAAGAACAATGCTCCTATAATGAGCATCAACCCGTGGCCAATATCGCCAAACATTAACCCATAAATTACAGGAAATGAGATTGTTATTATTATAGTGGGGTCTATCTCCTTATAATTTGGAAGTCCATACATTCGGGTGAGCGTTTCAAAGGGCATAAAAATTCTAGAATTCCTAAACCTGGAAGGGGGTGGTTCGTCTGGAGTAAAATCCTCCGAAACGAAAAATAATGCGGTTTTTTCCGTTAGTTCATAACAAAAATTCATCAAATATTCAACTTTTGAACTTGGAACCCAACCTTCGATAGTAACAAACTTAGATCGATAATTTAAATCATTCTCAACTCTTAAAATATTATTCAAATTACTGAGTAATTCTCGATA
>Ga0315310_10002610_pt1 | contig 11237 bp, 10 predicted proteins | sample TDP5_MG_FD_203630 | JGI IMG/M metagenome (GOLD analysis project Ga0315310, IMG submission 203630) | Freshwater sediment microbial communities from Lake Towuti, South Sulawesi, Indonesia - TDP5 | ecosystem: Environmental > Aquatic > Freshwater > Lake > Sediment | place: Indonesia: South Sulawesi... | reverse complement strand
ATCAAGATCACGCATCCTACATGGAAGCATGGAACGCAATCGAGAAAGCAAGACACCATCACGCAGAAAGACAATACGGACAGGCAAAAGAGCATTACGAGAAGGCAGCTAACCTCCACAAATCAACAACGCGATGGAACTACCTTAACCCAAACTATCTAGCATGGGCTAAACTAGAAGAAGGAGAAGACCTAAGCCGAAGAGAGCAAACCGAAGAAGCCAAAGACCTCTTCCAACAAGCAGCCCAACTGTTTGCAAAAGCAAAGAAATCAATCCAAGCCAAACTGGAAAAGATCGAAAGCAAAGACGAGGAAGAATTTTTAGTCAACCTTGCCGAAGCTTCTGACATAAGAGAAGAATACTGCCTCGGAAGAATCGCCCTAGAGGAAGCAAGAATCCTTGACAGACAAGGCGACCATGCTGCTAGCTCCAGAAAATATGGCTCTGCAACCGAAAAATTTCAAAGAGCAGCTGATGACATGAAAACCGAGTCTGATCGCCAAGAAATGAAACCCATAGTTTGCCTCTGCCAGGCTTGGCAGACGATGACACGAGCAGAAGCGGAGGCCTCACCAGACCTGTACAAGGAGGCATCCAAACTCTTCGAGGAAGCCAAGGACTACAGCGTTGATGAAAAGGCCAAAATGTTGGCTCTAGGTCACAGCAGCTTCTGCAAGGCCTTAGAAGCAGGAACCAGATTTGAAGCTGTCCGAGATACGTCCCTTCACACATTGGCAACACAACATTTGGAAGGTGCAGCAAGCTACTACCTGAGAGCAGGGTTTAAAAACGCCTCAGAATACGCGGAGGCAACTCAGAAACTCCTAGACGCATACTTGTACATGCACAACGCTAAGACCGAAACCGATCCAACTAAGAAAGCCCAATTCTACATGATGGCTGAAAAGGTACTTCAAGCCTCAGCAGGATCATACCTCAAAGCAAAACACCCTGAAAAACAAGAACAAGTTTCAAGCCTCTTAGAAAAAGTCAGGAATGAAAGAGAACTAGCCCTATCCCTAACCGAAGTTCTACACGCACCAATGGCAACTTCAACCACCGCAACATTCACAACTCCCACACCCACAGAAGAAACGCCCACAGGACTAGAACGATTCGAACATGCAGACATACAAGCAAACCTAATTCTTAGAGTAAAAGAAGTAAGGGTTGGCGAGGACATAAACATAGAAATAGAACTAGTCAACGCAGGAAAAGCACCTGCCTTATTGATCAAAGTTGAAGAAATCATTCCAGAAGACTTTGAAATAAAACAAGCACCCGAGATTTACAGGGTTGAAGACCGCTACCTTAACATGAAAGGAAAAAGGCTAGACCCGCTCAAGACCGAAGAAGTAAAACTAATTGTCAAACCGGTATCCAAGGGCATGTTCATCATGAAACCACGAATCCTCTACTTGGACGAAACGGGGAAATACAAGTCCCACGAACCAGAACCCATCCCAATAACAGTCAAAGAACTCGGAATCAAAGGCTGGCTCAAAGGAGAAAAATAATCAACCCTCCGTAAAGCACTTCTCACCATATCCAACAACACCGTACTTACGCACCAACATTCTGTTCTCGTTCGAGCACGCATCACACTTTCTTGGGCTTTCGTAAAAGAGAAGCAGACATTAAGCTGACCCCTACTGCAAGAACCAGAACACCCAATATCAACACCATCGCATTTGGCTCGCGCTTTAGAATGGAGACACTAGGGTAAACTTGCAAGTTATTAAGTGGTATTGAAGACGCGTCTGCTCTAAGTTGGTAGGTATCCGTGTATGGCGCTACGAACGTAATATTTATGGTTCTAGCAGCACCCCCAACAGCACTCCCCCTCACTGTAGTCTTAACCGATTGCCCAGTGCTATTTGTAAGATATAGAAAAAGACCCCAGCTAACACGACTGGCATTAGGACGCATATCAAAGCAAAAAGTAGCGTTATCACCCTCATTTAACTTCAAAGGAGGAAAGGGATACCAACTTTTAGTCGAGAAGTTATAGCCAGGCTCACCCTCAAGGTTTATTCTATTCTCAATCATTCCCGTTAATGTTCCTACAGCGATGATGCCTCCTACTAAAAGAAGGATAACGCCCACAGCAAAAATTAACTTCCAACGCTTTGGTAGCCAAGCCATCCAGTTGCCTCTAAATCTTCGCATAAACCTTCTATTTTTGTAAGTCCTATAAAAAAATACACGCAAAAAAGCCCAGAGATCACTTAAGACGATCCTACACCCGTCTCTGTCTCTATCCAATTTTAGGCATAACTAAGTCCGCTATGTCCAGACCATGATCATATATGCGACTAATCGAAGAAGCCGCAGCTAAAATCTGAGGCGCGATGTCAACATACTGCGCCTGCACAGCCGACTCAATTTCACCGTAGAGGCTTGAAACATCCTTGATCCTGTTCCGCACAGACTCAGCTAAAGCAATGTCACGGGTGAAATGAGCCTTCAGAGCGTTTTCATGTGCATCAAACGCTACCTTATGCAACTTCAACAACAACTGCGCCAACTCCTGAGCAACTTTAGCATCCTCCAACTTAACCGCCAACTCCGCAACCTGAACCGACTGATCACCAATAGCCTCAACCAAGCTGGCGGTCAAACGGTAGTCAAGACAATCAATTGGCAGAATCCCAAGTTTTTCACTCAACCCTGGATTCTGAATAACCGTCCGCAGTATGCGCACCAAGAGAAAGTAGAGACGATTAACCTCATCGTCTCTTGCAATCACGTTTTTGGCTAAGTGAAGGTCACCCTCAATTAAAGCAGCCACAGCATCCCTGTGCATGCTAGACGCAATTGAATGCTCCCTCTGCAGAATCTTTTCGGGCGGGTAGGCAGAAGGCTCCAAAAGACACTGCAAGACAATCTTAGAGTAATCTTCCTCAACAATCTCCAACCCAATCAACCGACTGGAAGCCTGCTTAATACGCTCACGGTCCTCAGTGCTCATTCGATCTTTAGCCTCAACACGGATAATGTCATAGCCAAGCAGATACTTGCCCACGATCTCACGGTCAAGAAGAGGCGTCGGCCTAATCACCACAACCTGTGGCGCTCTCTCCGCACTGTACTTTGCATCAATAACAAGCCGGCCGTCAGCCGTCTCAGACAAAGAAACCACAGAACTACGGGCAAGCCCAGTGCGCGTTGCCCAATCCTTCGGCAGACAGACGAAGAAAGTGCCGCCGCTCGTTCGCTGAACCTTTCGAAGCTCCATACATAGTCCCAACACAACATATGTACTCATATAAATAAATCTATATAGTTAAGAACTTCAACAAAAAAACATAATGCAAGTAAACTCACACTTTGATATTCAACGCAGGAGCAGACCTTGAAGACCCGGGCACCCATAATCGCCGGCGTAGATCTAGCAGCAACGCCGCTAAACCCAACAGGATGGGGGACATTGAAAGGCAGAGTGATCTCGGCATGCCATCTCTTCAACGACAAAGAAATCGTAAGCAAAATCCTAGAATGCAAACCCAAGCTCATAGCCGTGGACGCACCCTTAAACCTGCCAAAAAATAAGAAAATCACGAGAAAAGCCGATAGAGAAATGCAGAAAAGAGGATACACGGTTTTTCAGAACTATGGAAAGACTCACTGTGCGCGCAATAAAACTCACACAGAGAGTAATAGCAGAGGGATTCGGCGTCATTGAAGTTCATCCGGCATCCACTCGCAAGGCGCTCAGAATGCCCACAAAAGAATGGAGCAAGATTCAAGAAATCTTTGTAAGCATGGGCTTTGATGGAGACGCAAAAGCACGTATTCTCACTCCTCACGAAATAGACGCTGTGACAGCAGCCTTAACAGGTTATTTACACCTAAGGCAAAAGACAGAATTGATAGGTGATAGAATAGAAGGCTATATCGTGGTTCCGACAAAGAGTGATTGGAGGCTCCTAAAGATTTGAGCGAGCGACTTCAAAGGGCTATTTCAAACACCATCGAAGCAGGATACCAACTCGACAAGGAAGCGTTCACACTCCTAGAAACGCTATCAAAAACAGAGGACCCTGTTGCGCTGATGGAAAGAGTCATCAAAAAGGCAGAAGCGCTCGCTCAGAAACCACTATTCATTGGCCGCAATTTTTTGGAGGAACTGGTGTCAGAAGAAGAAGCCAAAAAAATGGAAGCAGAGCCCAAACCCTCAATTCCTCCACCGGCAGTTCCTCAACTTCCATACGAATCGAGAAAGGAAGCCTTCAGGCCATACGCAAAAGAGGTTGAAGCCCAAATCAGAGTTTTAGATGACCCAACAGGCGAAGCTTGCACCACAGGAACTTTAGAAGAGTATTTAGAATACTTCCAAGACCGCTTCAGACGACTGCAAAAGCTTCTCAGGCAGAGAATAGACGCACGGGATGCCACCACTATATCTGAAGCACTCAGGGCCCCAACAAACTCAAAACTCAAAATAATTGCCATGGTCACCGACAAGAGAGAATCCAAACAAAGAACCTTCCTGAGAATAGAGGACACCGAGGCAAGCGCCACTGTGCTCGTGCCCACCAATTTAGAAAAGTCCGTTCTTGAAAAAACACAAGCGTTGCTGTTGGACCAGGTTGCCTGCATAAGCGCAATCAAAGGACGAGACAACCTTCTGATCCTAGAAGACGTTTTCTTGCCTGAAATACCGCAAAGAACTCCTCGGAAAGCATCCGAACCTGTGTACGCTGCCTTGACATCGGACTTGCACGTGGGAAGCAGAAAGTTCATGCGCGAAGAATTCAAGCGCTTCTTGCTGTGGCTGAACGGAAAGATTGGAAACCAGCGTTTGAGAGACGTAGCCAGCCACGTAAAGTACGTGGTCATAGCCGGAGACCTCGTTGATGGAATAGGTATATATCCTGGGCAAGCGAGGGAACTCGCCATAAAAGACATACGTCGACAGTACAGCGTCGTGTCAAGATACCTCGAGCATGTCCCAGACTACATAGAATTGATAGTGATACCGGGCAACCACGACGCCTCTCGGAAGGCCTTGCCCCAACCAGCCATACCCAAAGACTACGCTGAACCAGTTTACGAGGCGAGACAGATCCATTCTTTAGGGAACCCTTGCACAGTCTGCCTCCACGACGTGGAACTTCTTCTCTACCACGGTCGAAGCATAGATGACGTTGTCGCCGTTGTTCCTGGCATGAGCCACAGCACACCAGACAAGGCTATGAGGCTGTTGCTTCAATGCAGGCACCTAGCGCCGATTTATGGCCAGCGAACGCCTATTGCACCCGAAAAACGAGACTGCATGGTCATCGAGAGAGTACCCGACATTTTTCACGCCGGGCACGTGCATGTACTCAAGTGCGATTCGTATCGAGGAACACAAGTAGTGAATTCAGGTGCTTGGCAAGAACAAACCGAATATATGAAGAGGCTGGGGTTCGTTCCTGTCCCAGGAATTGTGCCTGTTGTTAACCTTCAGACGTTACAAATTAACACTGTAGACTTTACCACATCTGAAGGGTGGGTGTGAACAAACTTCCTCTGTGTTGTCGAGGTTTGGAAACAAATTTTGTGTTTATGTGTGCGCACTGCTGATCTAGCCCCTCTATTAGGATCCAAATAGGCTCCAAATATGAAATCTATCAATTGAAAGGGTGAGGATTTTGCTTAATGGGCTGTGGGTTTGATTTGTTCTTCCTTATGTGCGGCTATGCCTTAGCCCTACAGAGTTCGTGGACTATCCAATATTTGACCACTTTAGGTACATGGTTAAGATTCCCAGAATTAAAAGAGGAAAAAACAAGAACCAGAAACTATGATTAACGAAGAGGCTATGCTCTTAGGTAAGTACTTGAGAAATGAAAGAGAAACATGGAATCCTCGAATCGTAGAGCGCACATTAATATAAAAATACCGAAAAACCACAATATTGAATAGGTGCAGCGTGCATAACTTAAAACCGATATGACCAAGCCTGATAAATTCGAGGCTATTTGCCGATTCGAAAAAATTATAAAATATCTTAAATCTGTGCGCGCGCAGAGAACACTATGTTAGTTGACATGGAGTTTTGAAAAAGTTGATGTTTCAAAACCCTTTTCAAAACCCTTTTCAAAACCTAAAACTTTTGACGTGTTGGTATTTACCATATATCACTTTTCCATAAACCGTGCTAGCATACCGTACGAGCATGGTGTTCTACGTAGTAGTACCGTACTCGGTCGGGTTCTGCACCGTATTCTCTTAGGTATTCCCGTGGTAGTCGTCCGCGCTATTTTCCTCGTAATAAATAACCGACGACGGCGATAAAGATCGCCACAAACAGAGTTATCCACACCAAAAAAACCGTAAAAGCATTCGAGAAATTATTAAGATTATTCTCCAATTGTGCAATAAACGCGAAAAACATCAACGCCCACGCGACCAACATACCGATCGCAAATTCTATCGCGCCTTTTTTCATTTCAAAATCACCTCTTACGATGCAGTTCCCTAACGACATCAAAACTCATTATTTTCTCCTCTACGAAATGGGACACACTTCGGAACTTCTTATAACCCGCTTCCTCATTCGCCTTATCCTTCGCCGCTTTAATCCGATTATAAACTTCTTCACTAATTGTAATTGAAACATACCCTTTTCGCGGAATACTTTTGTCCCCCTCTCTGTCTGCACTTCATTAAAATACTGTGGTACGGTACCACAACCATTAAATACAGTACGGTAGCTCTGCGTGTGTCTGTGTCTCTGTTATTGAATATAATATGAGGGAGGAGGGGTTTGGATCCTAATAGACGGTCTAGACCCCCCCTCTACCCGTCTCTGTCTCTCACCCTCAGCGCCTATTTATATACAGTCAAATGTTTAGGAGAGTAGCAAATCAAGCGCCCAAACCTGTCGTCGCCTATGAAAAAGTTTTTGAACAGGCTTGGAGGAATGCTGAGCCTAATCTTCTTTGTACGCCCGTAACGCCCCATGCTAACGACCTGGGTGTTCAACAACCCGAGAGAGTCAAGCTCATTGATCAAGTCACTCACACGCCTCTGCGTCAACGGCGCCATACCAATCTGTTCACAGAGCTCACAGTAGACCTCATAAATCTCACCCGTCACAATCCGCCCAACACCTGTTTTACTCAACAAGTAAACGCTGCATAAAACTGATTTAGAGTGCGACGGAAGGTTCTTTATGGCTTCAAAAACGCGGTCATGCTCAATCCTCTTCTCAGCCAAGCGTATATGCCCCTCGTTTACACTCTTCGCACGTTCCCGTTCAGCTAATTCACCCGCGACACGAAGAAGATCCAAGGCTCGTCTAGCGTCGCCATGCTCAGCCGCAGCCAAAGCAGCGCATAAACCGAGGGCTCCTTCCAACAACATTCCATCATTAAACGCCAATTTTGCTCGCTCTCGAAGAATGTCTGTGAGCTCGTCAGCTTTGTAGGGTTGAAACACGATTTCTTCTTCGCCCAAGGAACTCAAGACTCGGGGGTCAAGGAGTTCTTTGAAGCGCAGGTCGTTGGAGATGCCTACCACTGTAGTTTTGCTGCCGCGAAGCGCCTCGTTTATTCTCGTTAGTTCGTAGAGCAGAATGTCACCTCTATCTTTCACAAGCGCGTCTATTTCGTCTAAAACCGCTACCAACATGAGCCTACGTGCCTCCAGACCATTCTTAAAGCGGTCGAAAACCTCTCCAAGCGCTAGTCCAGTGAAGGGAACGCTCACGTTGACGGCATCACACAGGTTGAAGAAGACACGGTATTCGGTCCCTGCCAAGCGGCAGTTTATGTAGCACACCTTTACCGGAGACCCGAGTTCAGCGGCTTTTTGGCCTAACTTGTTGAGCACGTATTTCGTGACAGCCGTCTTGCCCGTGCCCGTTTTACCATAAATGAAAATGTTGGAGCATCGCGCTCCCTTAAGAACAGGCGCAACCATCTCGCCGATATGTCGTATCTGTTCTTCTCGGTGAGGAAAAGATTCAGGAATATAGTCGTGCCTCAAGACATCTCGGTCCCTAAACACTCCTGCGCTTCCTAAGAAATGGTTGAAAACTCCTTCCAATACAGTTGCGTTATCCATGTGTGCCTCTCCTCAGTTCTCTCTCATCGACCAGAGCTCAGACTCAACATCTTAGTTTAGGCATAAGGAGTGTCGTACAAAAAACTAAACACCCCGCTAAAATCTTACGAATCTGCATCTCATACACCAGCCTTTTGTGTTAAGAACGTTTTTAGAACCCTCACCCCTCCATTTCTTTTGGAGAATCTCTTTTTATTACTTGAGAAGGTTAAGTTAATTTACTCTAGAGAGTATCCGTTGCGTTAATGACCAACGTGATAATTATTCGTTATAGTAGAAAGCATTTGAGCTGAAATCAAAATTTTTTGCTCCTAGCAGTTCCTTGGAATGAAAGGTGAGAGGCATCCAGCGGAAACCTAGGGGTGCCGGGTTTGATGTAATTCTAAACTATGTCCAACTCTTTTTGACGCGACCTTCCACTCCAAATCCGAGAGGATAGATTGCTATGGCCTTCTCTCCCATTTTTCTGTTAACATGTGCGAAGTTGCCTAATTGATGAATCTTCAAACCATTGCCTTTTGCAGAAATTGACTTAATTTTGTTCTCTTTCGAGTGAAGGAGTGACCCCTACGTTTCTTGTGGAGAATCGAGAAAGAATCCCATCGCAGCTTTTTTCAGCAAAGCGGTGGTTAGGTGAAGTTTGTGAAGGAAATAAGGTGCAAAAAAGGGTTTAAATTAGGATTTGAAGATGATTTCGTCTTTCTTTCTTAGGCTTCTTCACCGAAATCGCTATAACTTGTGAAGTGTTAAGTAGCTAAGCGCTAGGGAAGCGTCATGCCTGCAAAGAAAATGCGCGTGGAGGTCTTCGACGGAGGGGGAAACCGCTATACAATAACGTTTGATGGGCAGGTGACTAGAGAGAAGGCTCTTCGCCTTTTAGATATCGTAGAACTTTTAGGTGGAATTCCTGGAGTGAATCCTGGTGAGAACCAAACTATTTCCGAGCTGTCCAAACAGGACAAGGTCCGGCTTCTTGTTGGAAGAAACTTTCCCATAGTGTGGTTTTCGTCGAAGGACGTTCAGAATCTCTATGAGAAGGAGTTGAAAGAGCCGATAAGCCTAAGCACGGTTTCAACATACCTTTCCAGGATGGCAGATCGCGGGATACTAGCTAAGAGCAGCGCTTCCAACAAGAGACGCTACAGAATAATAACACAAATGGCGCAAGACGCCGTAAACCTAGTAAAAGATAATAAATAAACTGGCAATTCTATGAAGTTAACAGCACCTCATGTTCTACGGTGCAGGTACAAGGTGACTTGAATGAATAATAAGATAGATGAAGACTTAGCTGATATGGAGAAAAAACTTAGATTATATGTAGACAAGGGGCGAATCCCAGGCTCAGCCGAGGTGAGAGAGGAGCGAATAATCGCTGTTAAACCAGATGCCTCGAGAATTAAACCTTTAAAGAAAGTGAACAGTTATGAAGGACAATTTTTGGCAGTTGATTGTTCCACGAGAACCTTGAAAAGAGCAAACAATTGGGGCATCTATCTCATGCGACCATGTTTCGTTTTTGTTAAAGAGCGCAACGTGAAATGGGGTTATGCTGAAAGAATGTGCTCCATAATCGGAGACGCGTATACTCGTGGTGATTATTTAGAAGACGTTAGAGTTGAATTAGAAAGCCAGATGGCCTTAGAGCTCACCCACAACGAACTTGAATGTTCTCACCACGGGAATGGGTCTTCCCGTGGTGATTACGTACTACTGGATGGTGGCGGCTATTTTGGCGGTGGGAAGAAATTTCGCGTCTCGCTTTATGAAGAGTGCAAAAACAGAGACATTAATTTGCTAGCCTTAAGCAAAAGATCTTCTATTCTACACGATGAAAAGGGTAGAGACTTCATGGCGACCACGGGAATGCTTGCTCCTTATCCTGCTTGGGTGTATTCGCATATAAAGAAAGCCGACAAAGAAGAGAATCTTTATGGTGACATATCCGTGGTGAAACTTTGTGACGATAGTCCTCGGGTCTTCCGTTGCGACATAATGGAGTATCTTAGTGATCGTGATGTGGCTGAACTGTTATCTCCACTCACCTTTGTCTCGGAAGACCCGCGATGCCTTGGATATCCCATTCCTTTGTTTCTTGCTCACAAGTTTTCTGCCCCAGCTGAAGCAATGCTTCTTCATTATCATGACCAGATTGAGAACGTTCTGAAAGAAGCGGGATTATTGGATGTGCTGCGGAGAGAAGAATTAGCATGCAGCTTCCCTGACGAGCTTCACGGAGCAAAACATGCGTTTGATTTGGAGTGGGTGGAACGTGTCTGAGCCTATTGGGTTTGTGTGCGGAACTAAGGGAGACTCTGTGGCCTTCTTTCTAAATAAAGAAGTAAATCTTAGTTTTGGGCAAATTGTCCGAATAGATTCTGGTGAAAGAAGCTTCTATGCGAGGGTTGTTAACGCCGAGAGTAGTTCTACGCTTGACACTATCGAGCAACTGCGAGAAGCGGAAGGCAAGGAAGCTTTTGGACCATACTCGGCTTATAGAAGCGTCGAGGCTATTCTTTTCTTGGAAAAGAGAGCAAGTAAGGCTCGTTCTCCAACGTTCAATCCAAACTACAGGGATAAAGTTTATACTGCTAACGAGGAGGACTGCGCTGTTTTGAAGCTTTCGGGGGAGTTAGAAGTTGGTCGTTTGCGTTCCGGAGAGCAGTTGCTTGGTTCTGCTGGCATAAACGTTGAGGCTATTCCTCTCATGATGGGCATGTTCGGGATGACAGGCTCAGGAAAAACGAACACCGAATTGATCCTAAACGCCCAAATCATAGACAATAGTCCAAAAACTGTCGCCCTCATCTTTGACTTCGCGGGGCAACTTCTTGACGGAAAGGGAATAAAACCACAGAAAGGCTTGAGAGACCACCCGCTCTTCCATAGCAAGGTCCAATATTATTCTGCCAGAGACGGAAAAATGTCAGTTGGCTTATACACAATAACTCCGGACAAGCTTGTCACCCTGTTCCCGGACATCGGTCTTCCTCAACTCAGGTTGGCTCGAAAGCTCTATAGGAAGGTGGGCAAGGGTTGGATAGAAGAGGCTCGAGAGGCTTACGGTGCAGAAGGATACGCTGGTGTGGGTCGCATCGCCGACTACAAAATGAAGCACGTTATAGAAGCCCTTATGCTAAAGTTGTCTTCACTCTCCCATGACCTCTTTCCTTCTTCCG
>Ga0315310_10002607_pt1 | contig 11247 bp, 6 predicted proteins | sample TDP5_MG_FD_203630 | JGI IMG/M metagenome (GOLD analysis project Ga0315310, IMG submission 203630) | Freshwater sediment microbial communities from Lake Towuti, South Sulawesi, Indonesia - TDP5 | ecosystem: Environmental > Aquatic > Freshwater > Lake > Sediment | place: Indonesia: South Sulawesi... | reverse complement strand
GGAGAAGTTCCGTTCAACAGGCACTTCTCCCTTCTTATTTCTGGCACAAATCGAATTTGTGCCTACAATGGATGCATAGATTGAATCTGTGCCCACAATGGAGGAATGATTGGAGTAGCGAAGCAGAGCTTCGCTCTGCTACTCCTAACGGAGAGGTTGAGGAATAAAATGAATAAACTTTCAAAAATTGCTGAAACCTTGCTTTCGCAAGGACTCCAGAATCTTTTGGAGTCCTCCCGAAAGGGAGGAATAACCTTGCTTTCGCAAGGACTCCAGAAGGCTTTAATCATATTATTGGTAATCACTTTTGCTCTCGGGGCCTGGGGCGCAGAAACTGTCCATTTGGAAGAGATAAAGGTCGAAGAAGCGGCTGGAAAGACGAGAGTGGTGCTGATTAATACCGAGTTGGTAGACTATACTTGCTTCATTTTGGACTCGCCCCCCAGACTGATAATAAATATTGTTAATGATAATCTCTACAGCAAGAAGAATAAAAGAATACTGGTGAATAAGGGCCTGGTGGAAGAAATTCGTTGCAGTTATAAACAGAAGGAAGGAGTAGATACCCCCTACCTCGATTACCTGGTTCTGCAACTCACCAAGCCATCCTCGTTCCAGGCAGAGAGAAAAGAGAACTCAATAGTCATAGATTTAAAACCCCTGATTTCAGCCACCGGGACTGATGTGGCAGAAGCAAAATCTCCGATTTCATCAAGACGAGAAGAAAAGAGTATAGGAGACCTCAAAGACTGTTTGAGAATAGCGATAGATAACTCTAAAACTGTTAAGATTGCCCAGGAGGAGGTCAGGTTTGCCGAACTAAAGGTTCGCGAAGCAGCGAGGGCCCTCTTCCCTTCTGTCGTAGCGAAAATGGATAGAACTGACGGCACCATAAGAGTATTGGAGGAAGACGGAGTTGATGCGGGATTTAGAGAGACAGAGTTTGGCTTACAGATTGGGCAGTCGCTCTACCAAGGAGGGAAACTGAAATCTACTCTTGGACAGGCAAATGCGAGGTTAGAGGTAACCAGAGAGAAATATGAGAAAACAAGGCAGGATTTGATTTTCGATGTAAAAAAGGCTTACTACAACCTGGTGAGTTGCCGGGCAAACCTTAACGAACGGGAGAAACTCCAAGGGGAAGCAGAGTCAATTCTGGAAGAGGTTAGGAAGAAACATAAGTTGAATCTGGTAACCAATGAGGAATTTCTAAATGTTCAATCCCAATATAATCAAATCGGTTATGATAAAATTTCTGAAGAAAAAGACTACTCGCTGGCTCTTTTGACCCTCCAGCAGTTACTCAATGTCGAAAAACCCGTTTCTGTGGAAGTTGATACTCATCTCGATTTCCAGGAATTGGCTATCTCATTAGACCATTGCCTGGAGCTGGCAAGGGAGCATAACATAGATTTCGCCATAGGTAAGCTTTCTATCAAATTCGCAGAGTTGGGAAAGAATATTGCCAGAAGCGACCAGAGGTTAAAAATTGACCTGAGTGGATTCTATGGTAAAGGTGGCGGTGCCTATAGAACGGAGGAACTCAAAATTTCGGATTCCTGGTATGCTGGGATTAAAGTTAGCAAGAGCCTGGGAGGGAGCACGATAAGTTCCGCCTACACCTCTGACCAGACCAATCCAAAATTGGGACAGTCGTCCAGAACTGAGTCAAACACGGGCTCTGTAAGTCTTTCTTTCTTCGACAATCTTAAGAATATTTCGGAAGCGAAAGAAGCTGACATTGAGTATGAAAAAGCTGTCAACGAAGCCAAAGAGGCGGAAAAGAAAATGGAATCCGAAGTAAGGGAAGCCTATTTTAATTACCAAAAGTCTCTAATCCAGCTTGAAGCTATTTCCAAAGAGATTGAATTCCGCAAGGAACAGGAGAAGATTGCCCGAGAGAAAGGTAAAATGAATCTCGCTCCTAATTCGGAAGTCTTAGGAGCAGAAATAAACCTGACCAGTGCTCGCACATCATATAACGAAGCGCTCGCCTATTACCATATTGCTCTAGCCAGTTTAAACAAGGTAATGGGAACTGAAAAATATGAGTGAGGTGAGATTATGGCATCCTATAAATGGGTTAAAAGAAACAAGCTTATTTTCATAGTTCTGGTTCTCGCCGTAGCAGGAATTCTAATGGCGGTGACCTCCAAGTTTGGCAAGCCTCTATTTACTACCAGCAAAGAAAGACTGCTCTCCTCGATAAAGCGTGAAAAAAAGATAAAAGAACTGCGAAAGAAAGCTGATAAGGAGACCCAATTAAGGGAAGAAGAGGTCCCGGTCAATGTCTTTAAAGTAGCCAGGGGAACATTCCAGGACACCCTCTCTGCAATGGGCACCATAAAAGGAGGCTCTGAGATAGAGCTCAGATTTCAGGTCGCGGGGATGGTTGAATCCTTCAATTTTCGAGAAGGGGATAAGGTAAGAAAGGGAGAAATTATAGCCCGCCTGGACCAGAGCGACGCTCTCTTGAAATTGAAACAGGCGCAGATTGAATTGGAAGAATACGAAAAGCTCTATTCCATTGGAGCCATCGTAAAGTCGAAATTAGAACAGGCAAGGCTGGCTGCGAGACTTGCCTCCTCAGAATTTGAGAAGACCTATCTCCGGGCTCCTAAGGGTGGAATAATTGGCGATAAGACCGTTGAGGTGGGAGAGTTCATTACACCCAACGTGAAGATAGGCACTCTCGTTAATCTGGAAAATGTTATTGTGGAACTGGGAATTATCGAGAAAGAGATAGACCGGGTTTTCTTAGGCCAGAACGTTACAGTTAATGTGGACACGTATCCAGGCATAGACTTTACTGGCACGGTCCGTAATATTTCACCTCTAATAGCCGGAAAAAGTAAGACGTTGACCGTTAAGGCTAATCTGGATAATCCTGGCGGGTTACTACTTCCAGGAATGTTCGCGCGTGTTAAAATCTCCATATTTGAAAAAGATAATGCCCTTATCATTCCCAGCGATAGTCTGGACCAGTCGACCGGAGAGTTCAGGGTGTTTGTTGTGGGAGATGACAATGTTGCTTACGCTCAAAGAGTAGAGGTGGCATATCTGTCTTCAGACTACGCTCAAATTGCTGAGGGCGTGGATGAAGGCGAACTGGTGGTGGTGGAAAAGCCTGAGAGTTTGGCCGATGGGAAAAGGGTAAAAGTAATCGAAGTAAAAGAATACGGAGAAGCCGAAAAAGAAGTATCTACGGTCAGTGAAGAAGGTGAAGAGTAAATGAGATTATCGAGGTTTTCTATTCGTAAACCAGTAACCACAACAATGATTTTCTTGGCAGTAACACTTTTCGGTTTTATCTCCTGGAAAAGGCTGCCCCAGGAATTATTTCCTGCTATAGCTTATCCTCAAATGACTATAGTCACCCTCTATGGAAATGCAGCTCCGGAAGAGATTGAAACCCTAATCACCAAACCAATCGAGGAGGCCATTGGGACAGTTAAGAACTTGAAGAGGATAAAATCGATTTCCCGAGAAGGTGTATCAATGGTTACTACTGAATTCGACTGGGGAACGAATATGGGATTCGCCCATCTGGAGTTAAGGGAAAAAATAGATCCCGTAAAGGAAATATTGCCCTTAGAAGCAGAAGACCCCACGATAATGCCTGTTAATCCCTTCTCCCGTCCAATTATGATTTTAAGCATAACGGGCAACGAAACGCCCCAGGAACTCCTAAAAATAACCCGTCGAATCAAAGACAAGATTGAGAAAGTTACAGGAGTCGCCTCGGCAACGATAAGTGGCGGGAAGGAGAGGGAAATCCTGGTTGAGGTTGACCAAGGAAGACTCCAGGCTTCTAAAGTATCTATTCTATCCCTTGTGGAAGCTTTAAAGAACTCAAATCTAAATTATCCCGCAGGGACGACCAAAGGTAAACTTTACGAATATCTCATCAGGACTATGGGGGAATTTAAGACTGTACCTGAGATAAAGGATACGGTGGTAGAGGTGGATACTCTCAAATCACCAAAGCAAGTCCAAGAAATCACGCAAGGAGAGGAAGAGTCTAAGTCCGACGAAGATAAGCGCCTCATTCTCCTTTCCGATTTGGCTACTATCAAAGATACGCTTAAGGAGGATACTAGCTTCTCCCGGCAGAACGGGAAGGATAATATTTCTTTAGCTATCCAGAAGCAAGCCGAAGCCAATACTATTCAAACCGTAAAAAGAATTCGCACGGCTTTGGAAGAGCTAAAACTTTCATTGCCCAGAGGAACTAATCTCGATATCATATACGACGAGTCGATTTCCATTAAGAAATCTATTAAGGGAGTCACCGATGCCGCCATCCAAGGAGGTATACTGGCCTTCTTAGTACTTTACCTATTTCTAAGAAGTCTAAGGGTTTCAACAATTATCTGTACATCTATTCCCATCTCGATTATGGCTACTTTCAGTTTAATGTATTTCAAGGGAATCTCCATTAACATGATGTCTTTAGGAGGACTTGCTCTGGGAGTAGGAATGCTAGTAGATAACGCCATTGTTGTAATTGAAAACATATTCCGCCACAACCAACTCGGCCTCCCTCGAAAAGAAGCTGCCGTTAAAGGCGCGGAAGAAGTAAATGAAGCTATCACCTCATCAACACTAACTACTATAGCAGTGTTCTTACCTATGTTGTTTGTTGTGGGAATAGCCGGTCAGCTATTCAAGGATTTGCTCTTTACTATAACCTTCTCTCTGATAGCATCTCTCTGGGTGGCTGTAACCTTGGTGCCTCTCTTGGCCGCAGGTAAAAAAGGGGACACAGGTAAAAAAGGGGACAGGCTACTTTTTAACAACGGAGACAATCCCAAGAAAGGAAAAGGGGACAATCCAGTTTCTCTCAGTCCCCTAAAAAAGACCAAGATTATGGATACCTACTCCAGATTGCTTTCCCGTTGCTTAGCACACAAGTCTCTTACTACAATAGTTGTTCTATCTCTATTTGTTCTTAGTCTCCTATTCCTGTTCGCTACCAGTAGAGAATTCATGCCCAAAATAGACCAGGGTGAATTCATCATAAAGGTGAATATGCCTATAGGCGCGGCGTTACAGGCGACCGATTCGGTGACAAAAAAGATAGAAGAATTACTGCGCAAAATTCCAGAAGTTAAAGACATTACAGCCACTGTCGGCTCCTCTTCGGAAAATGTCCTGGAAATGCTGGGTTCTCATCAGGCCCAGTTGGTAGTGAAACTCTGGAGGGGAAAATTGCCAAAAGCTACAAAAGATAGTTCAAAATCGAAAACTGGGAAGGCCCGTTCGGGCGCGCAGCTATTTCAGCAACTAAAATCTTTGAAATGGAAAACGAAGGCTCGTTCGAGTGCTGAAGTCATCCAAGATTTGAAATCAATGCTCAAAGACGAGAAGATGGCTGCCATGGCTGAGATTGAATATATTCTGGAGGAGAGCGCCCTCAAGTCTACCCTGGAAGTTGCTGCACCAGTAGTACTGGAAATAAAGGGACCAAGACTGGATGTGCTCAAGAAAATATCTGAGGAGGTAGCTCAAGAAATCGAATCTATCCCAGGAATCTACGGTGTAAGGACTAGCTTGGCGCTACCGTCCCCCGAAACAAAAGTTCATGTGGATAAGGATAGAGCTGCTGCGTATAACCTCTCTGTAACCGACATAGCCCGAACCGCCCTTATTGCTATCAGAGGCTATGTATCAACCAAATTCAAAGAAGAAGGGCGGGAAATAGATGTCACAGTGAGACTTAGACCGGAAGACAGGGCAGATGCATCAAAGCTAAGGGCTTTGACAGTCCATTCAAATATGGACATAGAAATTCCTTTGGCAGAAGTTGCTACTCTCACTACTGGAAAGGGCCCAAGCGAAATAAAACGGCTCGACCAGCAGAGAGCTATCCTGATCACAGCCAATATTTTCAAGAGGAGTTTGAACGACACAATAAAGGACATTAAGGAGAAATTGAGAAAGTATCAAAATATTTCTGACTACTCGGTAATCTTGAGCGGGGAAACACAAAAGATGAGTGAGTCTTTTAAAAGCTTAAGATTTGCCCTGATACTTGCCGTACTACTCGTTTATATGATTATGGCTGCACAGTTCGAATCATTATGGCAGCCTTTCATAATTATGTTTACACTTCCTTTCTCCTTAATTGGGGTGGCTTTAGCTCTACTTGTGACACACACCTCATTGAACGCCATAGTATTGATGGGAGTTATTATGTTAGGCGGAATTGTGGTCAATAACGCCATCGTTCTAATTGACTATATCAACACGGTTAGAAGAGAAGGAATCGAGATTGAGGAAGCAGTTAGAAGGGCGGGCATGACCAGGCTAAGACCCATCTTGATGACCACGCTTACCACTGTCTTGGGACTCTTCCCTCTGGCTTTGGGCTTTGGCGAAGGAGCCGAGTTGAGTGCCCCTCTGGCAATAACAGTGATAGGAGGACTTTCATCAGCCACTTTCCTTACTTTATTGATTATACCCTATTTTTACTTGGCGGGTGAAAAAGTTTTTGAGAGAAGAAAGACAACATCATAAAGGAGTAGCGAAGCAAAGCTTCACTATTATAACTGGAGTAGCGAAGCAGAGCTTCGCAATCACAACGCGGAGCTATCGTGGCTGTGTCGTAACCCGTTTTGTCATTGCGAGCGACCGTAGGGAGCGTGGCAATCTCGTCGATAACTACGAGATTGCTTCGTCGCTTTGCTCCTCGCAATGACATTGCGACACAGCCTCTATCGCTCCGCTACTCCTGTTGCAAGCAACAAAGGAGGAAGCTAAAAATGTGGAATAGAAAAATGAAGATGTTCTGGTTGAACCACTGGGTGAAAGTACTTATAATTTTTGGCACTGTGACCCTGGTAGCCTTAGCCATAGTGGGGCTACTCTCATTGGAATCCTACTATCTGCATATGACTCTCGCCCAGTTACCTCTTACCTTGCTTATGGGTGCAGTCCACGCCTTGATCTTTGCCTATATCATAATCAGCATGCAGACTGGCACGCTCCTCAAATTGAAGAAAACTCCCATCAAGAGCGAAAATGTGGATGTTACATTTAATGATGTAAAGGGTATCGATGAAGCCAAAAAAGAGGCGCTGGAAGTCGTAGAATTAATCAAGGACAGGACGCGCATTAAGAAAATCGGAGGGAAAATAATAAGAGGTCTTTTGATGGTCGGTCCTCCAGGTTGCGGAAAGACGCTTTTAGCTAAAGCAATAGCTAAAGAGTCAGGCATACCTTTTCTCTCCATGGCAGCAAGTGAATTTGTGGAAATATTTGTGGGAATGGGAGCTTCCCGAGTGCGCAAACTTTTCAAAAAGGCAAGACAACTCGCCTATGGCTATGGGGCCTGTATAGTCTTTATTGATGAAATTGACGCTATTGGCCGAGGCAGAACTTTCAGCTTTCTGGGAGGAGAAGAGACTAATACCACTCAAAATCAGCTCCTGGTGGAAATGGACGGTTTAAAGGAAAGGGAAGAAAATGTAATTGTCATTGGAGCAACAAACGCTCCGGAAAGCATCTTAGATAAGGCGCTACTCAGACCGGGCAGGTTCGACCGAAAGATATACATCGACAGGCCTGGCCTGGAAGGAAGGGAAGAGCTCTTTCGCCACTATTTAGGAAAAGTCAAACATGACTCTTCCATAGATATACCCCGTTTAGCGAGGAACACAGTGTACAAGAGCGCAGCGGATATTGAGAACGTAGTCAAAGAGGCAGCCCTGATAGCCACCAGGAAAGCAAAGGAGAGCGTAGGATGGGAAGACCTCTCGGAAGCAATGGATAGAATCGACATGGGCATTAAGCACAAGAGGAAACTGAACCAGAGAGAGAGGCAAATGACAGCATACCACGAAACTGGGCACTTGATAGTGCTATACATTCTCCATCCCACTGATGATGTGTTCAAAGCCTCTATTGCTTCCCGAGGAGGTGCTCTGGGAGCTGTGCTTCATCAACCCAGAGAGGAACTCTTAACTACCAGTAAGGAGCAGGGGTTAGCAAATATAAAAGTATGCCTGGGTGGATATGTGGCTGAGAACTTAAAGTTCGGCACTACCACCACGGGAGTTGCTGACGATCTCCAGAAAGCAACGGCCTACGCCCACGCTATGGTTTGGAAATTCGGTATGGGAAATAATGGCTATTTAGGAGACTATTCTATCATTCCCGAGTCACAGATTTCCAATGAACTTAAAGAGAAGCTGAATCAGGAAACGCAAGAGATACTCCAGAAATGTTACCAGGAAGTGGAGAGTCTATTGAAAAAAGAATGGAAAATAATGGAGCGGTTTGTTTCCGAACTACTGGAAAAAGAAGAGCTGGAATACGATGAAATTGAAGCTATCTTTGCCGAGTACGGAAAAAATAACCAGAAGGGAAAACAGGAAGCGACTGTAGGCAGTACAAATGTCATTGCGAACGAAGTGAAGCAATCTCCTAATTTGACTTGAGATTGCCACGTCCCGATTGAAAACGGGACTCGCAATGACAGCGCTTTGCTGCTAAAGAAGTCAGGTGAATATGAAACGGATATTCCCATTTTTAATACTTTTTATATTTACTAGTTCCGGATGTAAGCCAACTTATCCCAGGACAAAAGTTTCTGATTCCATCATAAAGCTGTGCCGGGATGAGTATAATACCGAGGTAAAGGTCAAGACGGTGGGCAAGACTCTGGGGGTCTATATGCCTGTCGATAACTTATTAGATGGTTCGCTCCAGCCCTCAGAGAAATCGTTCGAAAAACTGGGTAATGTCCTGCATGTTCTATCGAGAGTTGCGCTCTCTACAGACGCAGATTTAGAATTCATAACCTTAGTGGCAAGGGATTCTAAGATTTTTGGCTTCGAACTGGTTCTTACCCGATATGTGGAGGACATCAAGAGATTTATGGTAGAAGATATTTCTCGCGGGGAGTATATCAAGAGAATGCTCTTGGAAACGAAACTCGACCCTACAGTTCTTCTTTCCAATTTAGTATCCAAGGAGAAGAAAGAACGGTCGGAAAGCGGCGAGTTTTCGATTGAAGAGGTTCATTTGCCAGAGTTTTTAGCTAAACAGATTTCCCGGAGAATAGAGGATAAATTTAAGGAAGATAAACACTTGAAAGAAAACTTTAAAGTCACCGCAGTGAATGGCGAGTTCATCCCCAAAGTTCCGAATCTGAAGAGAGGCATTTTCAAATTTACCTTAGACATAATTAAGAAAAGAGAAATTATCAGTCCTTTACCAGAGCATCCCGGTCCTCCCCCTGCCGACGCCTTTTCGCTTGTATGGAGAGGAGTTGAGAATGCTCTAGCAAACTTGAAGAAAAGAAGCGAGAAGAAGTTTGAGAATGAGGACATCCTACCCATTTCTATGGAAACCATAACGAAGTTACTCCGCAAATACAATTACAGAGATTTTGCTCAAATCGAGATTTTGGACAATAATACTGGGAAATCTTTAAGCATTGATAACAAAACAATCTACTAGTTAGATAGGAGTAGCGAAGCACAGCTTCGCAATTATTACGCGGAACTTCGTTCCGCTACTCCATATAACGATTGGAGTAGCGAAGCAGAGCTTCGCAATAATCACGCGGAACTTCGTTCCGCTACTCCAATTAGAGTGCCTGACCGGTTGGGGGAGAAAAAAGCGATGGGACTCTCCGAATTTGCTGTAAAAAGGCCAATAGCTATATTGATGCTTTTCCTGGGCCTCATCATAATCGGGGGTATCTCCCTAACCCGTCTATCAGTTGAGCTTATGCCAAATGCGAGCTACGGAATTGTGACCACCAAAATAGACGTGCGCGGCGGGATGCCACCTGAAGATATAGAATCTCTGGTCACCAGACCCGTCGAAGAGGCAGTGAGTTCTGTCAAACACTTAGAACACATCATATCCACTTCTAAGAAAGAATCCTCCATCGTTACCCTCACTTTTGAACCAGGCACCAATATGAAGTTTGCTGCCTTAGAAGTCCGTGAAAAAATTGGACAAATAAGGAACAAATTGCCTCAAGAGATTGAAAAGCCTGTAATTGAGCGCTACGAGGAATCCGACTTCCCGATTATGATTATGGCTCTGACAGGAACCGGCTATACCCCGGAGATGCTCCGCAAAATTGCAGAAGAAAGAATAAAGGAGCAGCTCTCTAGAATTAACGGTGTAGCAAATGTAGAAGTCCGGGGTGGCAGAGAGCGAAAGATTCTGGTCGAAATTGACCAAGCTCGCCTGCAAGCCTACAACCTGCCAATAAAGAAAGTCATAGGAATTCTAAATCTCAGTAATCTGAACCTGCTGACAGGAAGCGTAGATAAGAGAAAATATAGGTATCTGGTTAGAACTATGGGAGAATTTAGGAACGTAGAAGAGATAAAGAAGTTGGGGATAATAGTTACTCCCACTGGTTCCATAATTCGCCTGGAAGATATCGCTGATGTAAAGGATTCCTACCTCGAACCCGAAGCTTACGCTCGGCTGAACACCCGCCCGGTTACAGCATTATATATTCACAAAGAGTCGACAGCCAATACCGTGCGGGTAAGTGAATCAATTAGGAAAGAGTTGGAAGAGATTAAACCTGGCTTACCCAGAGAAGTAAACATTGTTACTGTATCCGACCAAGCGATATTCATAAAGCAATCCATAAAAACTGTATGGGGTTCTCTACTCCTCGGTGCTTTCTTATCAGGAGCAATTCTATTCCTTTTCCTCAAAGACATAAGACATATCTTTATTATTGTTGCAGTAATCCCCATCTCAGTAATGGTCGCTTTCAGCTTAATGTACTTTCAGAAGATAACTCTAAATGTCATGACCCTTAGCGGGCTTGCCTTAGGAATCGGCATGCTCGTTGATAATTCAATTGTGGTATTGGAGAACATTTTTAAGCATAAGGATAAACTGGCGCGGGAAAATGACCAATCAATTGAAAAAGGAATTGAAGCCCGGCCAGGCCAAAAGGAGATTTGCATTAAAGCTACCCGGGAAGTTATTCTACCAATTGTCGCAGGAACTGTTACCACATTAGTTGTCTTCCTGCCCATTGTGTTCATCAACAAGCAGGTGGAGATACTCTATAGCGGATTGGCTTTGACTGTGATATTCTCTCTCGTAGCTTCCTTATTTGTCGCCCTCACTCTCGTTCCTCTTCTCTCTTCCAGAATTCCTCTGGTCGGCATTAGAAAATGGTCCCTCCCCAACGGAGGCCTCCACAAGATTTTCAGACTTTTCCGGCGTGGTGATGAGAAGGGAAATTACGGAGGAAGC
>Ga0315310_10002606_pt1 | contig 11248 bp, 11 predicted proteins | sample TDP5_MG_FD_203630 | JGI IMG/M metagenome (GOLD analysis project Ga0315310, IMG submission 203630) | Freshwater sediment microbial communities from Lake Towuti, South Sulawesi, Indonesia - TDP5 | ecosystem: Environmental > Aquatic > Freshwater > Lake > Sediment | place: Indonesia: South Sulawesi... | reverse complement strand
GGTTCTTATTGGGAGAGCCCCGTCAACGCGACATGTTAACATAGAGGAACTTGAAGAGAAGGCTGAGACGAGGTAGACCTTTGGAAACATACTTCATTGACAGCAACATCTTCTTCTATGCAAAGATAATGGATAGGGAATACGGAGAAGCCTGCGCCAAAATTCTAAATATGATTGTCAGAGGCGAACTCAAAGCGGCAACCTCATCATTAGCCGTCGTAGAGCTTGCTAATGCGTTAAGAGAGTACGGTTTAAGCAATGAGGTCGCAGATGTTGTTGACTCTGTCTTCTCGCTTGACATCCAAATTCTTCAGGTTGATCCCTTAGACGTGAGAAATGCTGTGGAAATCTTCGACGAGTTCAGGATAAGCCCCTACGACTGCACCCATGCAGCTGTTATGAAGAAAGCTGAAACAGATAGGATAATCTCGGTGGACAGAGAGTTCGAGAAGATTACATGGATAAAACGAATAGACCCAAAAAGTTACTAAATTGGCTGGAACCTGCAAACTCATCTTCTACCTTTCAAGAAGGTGCCTTTGACCAAACATTTTTTGCCGATCGTAGAGATTTATGTTGAATGGTGAAGAGTTGTGAGAAAGGTAGGCATTATTGCGAGTGGTTCTACCGAGATTGATGCTGCAGTTATTCTTTCTGAGGGTGAAGAGAGATTCGAGAAGTTGTAGTTAGCTCCCGGGACGTGACCGGTATCTAGAGTTTAACTGTTTTGATTTTCTCTTCATCGAGAAATAAGAATCCTATTTCGAAAATTAAAGACAGTTGATGATGATTGATATGACACAAGCTTGCGTGCGAATTCATGAGATACTCGAGCTTCTTCCGAAATGGCGGGAGTCTTCAAACAATCTGCCAAAAGATGGAATATATTTTTTCTATGAAGAACGAGAAATCTGTCTTCACGCAGGAAAGCGGAGAATTGTCAGTGTCGGTACTCACGGAGCAGGCCGAACCTTGAAACAGAGATTGAAAAACGATGAACTGTCTATCTTCCAGACTCGGGTGTAATAAATATTAAAGGAGAGCAACCAAAGGATGAGGTGGCGGAGAAGGTATGAATGTCCTTTTGGTAATGCTGGACAGCCTTCGGAAGGACCATGTGGGGTGCTACGGAAATAATTGGATAAGAACACCTAACCTTGACAGTCTGGCAAAGGAAGGCGTGGTCTTTACCAGGGCATTTCCCGAGGCCCTCCCCACGTTGCCTGTCAGAAGAGCGATGCACACTGGCATGAGAACTTTTCCCTGTAGGGGCTATCAACGGAAAAAAGGAGATGTGGTCATGATTCCTGGTTGGGAGCCTATCCCTGAGCATCACGTGACATTGTCCGAAATCTTCAGACATCATGGCTATCGTACGGCTATGTTCACATCTACTTACCATATGTTCAAGCCTTCTATGAATTACCACCGAGGATTTGACACTTGGGAGTGGATCAGGGGGCAAGAGGCCGATCCTTACAGGACCCCGCTTAGTAGGGATGCTGATGTAGAGGACCTGAAGTATCTTCCTTGCGAGATGAGCTACGGATGCGTGGGTCACAGCCTTCATCATTGTCTACCCAACATGCAGGATTGGGAGACGGAGGAGGACTGGTTTCCGCCAAGAACCTTTGGGAAAGCGATCGAGTGGTTAGAGAAAAATAGCAACTGCGAAAAGTTTCTATTGATAGTGGACGAGTTTGATCCGCACGAGCCGTGGAACGCCCCAAAACACATCCTTGACCTTTACTTTGATACAGCCAACTATAAGGGAAGACGAATAATCAACACCCGCGGAGGACCGTACGAGTTCCAGGAGGGCGAGCTCGAATACACCTTAGCCCAATACGCAGGCGAGGTCACCCTATGCGACAAGTACGTGGGAAAGCTTCTTGACAAAGTTAAGGAATTGGGAATGTTGGAAGACACCCTCGTCATCGCAGTTTCCGACCACGGCCACAACATCATGGATCATGGAGTCATGCACAAGGTTCCGTCGCACCTATACCCCGAGCTTATGGACCTAGTTTTCATCATACGCCATCCTGAAGGCGAATATACTGGAACTGCATGCGACGCCTATGTGGGACACCACGACATCCTACCAACCATTTTGAGCCTCACCGGCCTGTCACCACCAATGCCACTTGATGGACGTAATGTTTGGGAATGGGTAACAGGCGAGAAGATCGACAGACGAGCATACATGACATCCATCTTCGGTGAATGGGTCTGGTGTAGAGACGAGGAATACGCCTTTATCTCCGACCTCGATGGCAAGCAAATCAGACTGTTCAATGTCCAAACGGACCCTGAGCAGCGTAACAATATAGCCGATGAAAAGCCTGAAGTCTGTGAAAAAATGTATAACCGAATTCTGAACGATGCTGATGGCACACTCCCTCATTACGATATACGCCGCGAGGGACATGCTTGGTATGAATATCCAGATGTCTACGCTCCCAACGCCCGTGTTCCTTCTACTGATCACCAAAAGTCTAAAAAATAACTAAATGGTTGAGAGTTTCTAGGAGAGCGGTGTAGTTGAAGCCTATTGCAGGAAAGTTGCTCCGAAAGATCAGTGAACATAAACCTGAGCCGGAAAGCGAACGTCTAGAGAGAGCTCTTTCAAGGTCAGGAAAACTTGATCGAGTACCATTCATGGAGCTCTTCGCAGATGGGGAGGTCATGGCAGCAGTCCTCAAAAAGCCGCTGGACTATTTCGATAAGGAACTACAAAGCCAGAAAGAATGGGAACAAAGAATGTTTTCATTGATAGAGTTCTATGAAGCCCTAGGCTATGATTACGTTCGAGCAGATACTCAAGATTATCAAGCAACTCTAAAGACCTATAAGGAGAGCAAAGAAACGCTTGCTCCAGGCGAAGTCGGTTCACGAGCATACAGATACAAAACCATAGATATTGCACCTGAACTAAATCGAGGCGAGAGGCTCTGGGCTAACGAGGGTACAGGTGTAATCGCAGACTGGGACGATTTCAAGGCTTACAGATGGGAGGACCCCGACACCATTGCTGAGGAAGGAAACGCAGGGCTAGAATGGGTCTGCGATCATGCTCCCTCAGGCATGGGCGTTGTAACAGGTGCAGGAACAGTGTTAGAGCCTGTGATGTGGCTGATGGGCATAAAGAACTTCTACATTAGCCTTTACAAGCAACCTGATCTCGTCGATGCCATGTTCAGGAAGGTTGGCGAGTTAACCATCGCACGCTTCAAACTAGCAGCTAAAACAAGCAGAAAGATCGTGGCATTTTGGGGATCAGATGATTGGGGCTACCGTGATGGACTCATGATCTCACCCGCCATGATGAGGCGATGGGTCTTACCAGTTCACAAAAAAATGGCGGAGATCGCTCACTCAAGAGACTCGCTTTATGTTCTGCACTCCTGCGGAAACCTCAAAGCCATCATGGATGACATAATAGATTACGTTAAGGTTGACGCAAAACACTCCTTCGAGGACACATATCTCCCAGTGACAGAGGCAAAGAAGTCATACGGCGACAGGATTGGCCTCATCGGAGGCATTGACATGGACGTCCTAACTAGACATAGTGTAGAAGAGGTTCGAAAATACGTCAGCCATACCCTAAAGATCTGCAAACCCGGAGGCGGATATTGTTTAGGAAGCGGGAACACCATCGCCAACTATGTTCCACTTGAGAATTACCTGACGATGCTCGACGTAGGACTACAGGAAGGCTGGTACAGTTGAGGATACCTCATTTTCCACCCCCAAATATTGCCTAGATCCCATCTCAAAGCAGGATGATAAGAGACGTGAGAAGTATGATGCAAGTGGAAAACAAGAAAATAAAATATTGCATCTTCGATGTTTTAGGGACCATATTTCCATGGAAGGAATCCTTCAGGTTCCTCAACCTTTTTAACCAACTCAAACTGAGTCCCAGACTCCCTGAGGATGAACTTAAGGGACTCATCAGAAGCAGGATAGACTCCTTCTTTGAAGATGGAAAAACCGCCCTTCAAAGATTTTTTCAAGACGCCTACTGGCTAAATAGCCCCAAAGAAGCCGCCTCGGCTGTCGAGGTATTTGAAGAAGAATTGCTAAAGGAAGCGGAGATCCACCCAAAGGCACATGAAGTCCTTCAACAACTTTCCAAGGATTACACGCTCCTAGTGTGTTCCGACACAACAGGCGAGACCAGGAAAATGGTGGAGAAATCGGGAATCAAGAAATACTTCACAAGCGAGTTCTACTCCAACGAGCTCCACCTAACCAAGTCCAAGGAATTTTATGAACTTGTTGTGAAATCCTTTCCCGGCTCCGTGCCCGCCCAGTATGTTTCTATAGGAGACAGCGTCCGGTCAGATATACTCTATCCCAAAAGCTTGGGCATGAAAACCATATGGGTGAGAAACGAAGCCCTAGGTTCCGACGATGCCAAGCCCGATCACACTGTTGATGACCTAGCTGAAGTTGCAGATTTGTTGAAAAATCCCCAAAAAAGGATCAACGAATAGGCATTTCAAACCGATCTGAAATTCCGACTCTACAGGCACTGAGTTTCTGGTTTTATTGCGTTAATATTGCCAGAAAGAGACTTTGTTGAAAGGGTTTGAGAACAGGATGATGAAGGTAAGAGCTCGATCAGAATTCTGAATCGACGTGGCTAGATTGGCGATGCCTTGGGCAACCTTTGCGCCATCTATCTTTTGGGGTTCTGTGATGCTACCTGCGATTAACTCTTTGGCTACCTCTTTCAGAAATATTCCATACTCATTAAGATTTGTTCCGCGCGACTATCAAGTATGATTGGGGATGACCACGGGTGACAGATTTCTGTTATAAACATCTTTCCTTAGATTCATCAAAGAAGATCAAGATACCTAGACCCTCTCAGATATTCCGAGGGAAAGTGCAGCAAAGATGAAAAGTGCGGATGAGGAAGTGAGTAGTCATTAGGCAGACTCACAGGATCGTTAGAAAAGTAAGAGAGCGAATACCATTATTAAAGCCACCACCTTGCTTTCGACAGGTTCCTCCTGCTCATTCCCACTTCTATACGTCAAAAAAACTTTATAATATGATTTTTTCTACTACTACATGGGTAAAATATGACAGTATTGCCTGGGGAAACTATCCTCAGACTGGTCAAAGAAGGAAAACTAGGAATCAAACCTTTCTACGAGGACGGCATACAGCCTGCTTCATATGATGCACGGTTGGGAACTGAAATCTTAGTGAGTCCAGTTGGAGAGGAGAGGGGCGAAGCTAAAGACTTACGGATGGAGAAGGACAAATGCTACGAGATTAAGACTGGACAGTTTGTCTCTGTTATGACAGAGGAGTGGTTTACTTTTCCAAACGATATCTGCGGCAAATTCGGGTTGAGGTCGGAGTATACACGGAAAGGTTTACTTGCATTTGGAGGCATACAGATAGACCCCGGCTGGAATGGCCGCTTGGTCATATCGCTGTTTAACATAGGACCAGAACCTATACCAATCAAACTGGGGGATGAAATGTTTACAATAGAGTTTTGCAGACTTGAAAGTCTCACCCAAAATCCCTATAGAGGAAGATATCAGAACCAGCCTTACTTTCCAGCGGAAGATGTTAACTTCATACTTAGGGCTAGAACCGTAAGTTTGGCTGAGATCAAGCCGATAGGAGAGGAGATCTCAAGATTAAAGAACGAACTCGCTTTATTAAAGGCTGAAATTTCGAGAGTGCAACCTGAAGTTAAAGCGTTAGCGATTCAGAGGCTACCTTTTCAGTTTAGAGTGGATATGGAGAAGTTTAACGAAATCAAGATCGAACTGTTAAAAAATGGGAAATATCGAGGAAAGTTTGTGGCTATCTATAGAGGAGAGCTCATAGGACCCGAGGAAAGTGAAGAGAGATTGAACATGGTCATCAATGAAAAATATGGCAATGTTCCAGCCTATATCTCTAAGGTTGCCGAGGAAGAGGAGATTGCAGAATTCTCGTCACCTGAGCTGGTGTAACGATGTTCAAATATGACCTCAAGAAGAGGTTTCCAGCTCCTTACGTAGAGGTTAAGGTGATAAACCCAGCATTAAGCATCTCACGTATCCATCGTGGAAAGATTGATACAGGAGCAGACCTCACAGTTATTCCAATGTTTATAGTGGAAGAGTTGTCTTTACCACACAGAGGAACCGAAATAACAAGAGGCTTTAGATATGACGAAATGCCACACACTGTCCCTTCTTTTTTTGTGGACATTGAACTTGCAAGTTACTCCTTCAAGAATGTGAGGGTGATAGGAACTGTAAGGCCCGACATTCTGATCGGTAGAAATATACTTAATAAAGTGAAACTTATACTCAACGGCAAAAATTCTGAGTTCCGAATCATAGATCCCCTAATACGAACAAGTTAAAACTGTCCCGTTTTAGCTTTATGATTGTTCAATGCCAGTCTGAAGAACCCATTCTGACGCTTCTCAATAGACCTTGTGGGTGCCTACTGCTATAGAGCCCCTCTTCTCAAGATCAACCTTGTATATCAGCCGATATTCAGCCCTATCTCGTATAAGTAGCATCCTTCCTATGGACCGTGAAGCCTATGTTCCTCTTTTCTAGGATCGACGCCGAATGACAAGGTTTCGATCGCCTTTTCAGCCCTTTGCTTCGCCTATTCGCTCAGCCTTCTGTAACCTCTCTTGAAGGTTCCCGTAAACTCGCCGGTCCAGAATGTGGACATATTAATCCCAAAACTTGTAGCTGGTTATCGCAAAATCAGGTTAGGATCGAAGCCACTCTAATGCCTCTTTGGTGTTTCGGAACCTCATAACCTTTCCTTCACCGATCTCCTTTAAGCTCTTTTCAATGTCAGCTTGCAGCTCCTTGCTCAACATGACCTCAAGAGTTGCCCATATCTCTTTCTCAGGAACCCTCTCTCTCATAGCTTTCATGACAAATCTAACCATCTCATCAAATGTCTTCTTCTCAATAACCAAAGCTTCAACCACAACACAAACCCCACAACACTGAAAGACTTCTAGAATATACTACTTTCTAAGGAGGCTCCAGCCTAGGTTTCATGAAGGTTACTCTATTATGGAGTATTGTTCCCTCTTCTAACAGGCTTTTCACTCTATCAAAACTGCTTCTGTAACATCCTTGAAGTGAATATCTCCAGTCAGGCTCTTCGAGTTATGCCTTCTTGCGATGGTTAACACGTAAGCGTCGGCAAATCCAAAATCTCTTCTATTCTCTCCCACTCTTTTTTCAATTCAGGGAGCTGAACCTTCTTCATGATAATGGTATCTCTTTCGCCGTAAAATATGAGTCCAGTCAGGCTTAAGCTTGAGTTTCTCACGTACAGACTGAGGTATAACCACTTGGCTCTTTGCACTCATAGTAGTGATCTCCGTTTCAGCCTCAAGCCTCACCTCACGAGTAGTATTATTTTACTTTCCCACTATGCAAGATGACCCGCTAGCTAGCTTACATCTGGCAAAAACGATGATCTTATGATTCCTTCACAACTTCGTATCGCAAAACGTTATATGAATTGAAGTGTAAGGAAATGTGATGAAAGGTATAGTGATGAAAGGTGGAAAACGCGCTAGGAGAGATTTCGGAAAAGGCAAAGAAAGATGAAGATGTCTTAGCCGTAGTGTTGTTCGGAAGTTATGCACGAAACGAAAAGTTTTCTGACATAGACGTCTGCGTGGTTCTGAAGCCTGGAAAATATGATCCGCTATCCTTATCGAAGAAAAGGCTCCAGTACTTAGCGGCTTTCCCAGACTTGGACATACAAATATTCCAGCAGCTTCCTCTATACATAAAGATGAGAGTTCTTAAAGAGGGAAAGACCATCTTCTGCAGGAACGAAGATTTGTTGTACGATCTGAGTTTTTCCACGGTAAGACAGTTTGAATATTTCAAGCCCAGATATCTCTCTTATCTAGAAGGTGTTCTGGATGCTCGATAAAAGCAGAATCTTATCCAAGCTTGACGAATTGGATACTTATCTAAGCGAGCTCGAAACTGTTATGCCGAAAAGCTATGAAGAATATACGAGATCCATAGAGAAAAAGAGGTCTTCCGAAAGACTTCTACACATTCTTACAGAATGTGTGATAGACGTATGCGCCTTAATAGTGAAAGGTTTGAGGCTTGGTCTACCAGCTGAAGAGGAAGATTTGTTCGAAAAGTTGGAAAAGGAAAAAATCATATCCAAAAAAATGAAAGAGAAGTTAAAATCAATGAGAGGCTTTAGGAACATTCTAGTTCACAGATATGCTGAGGTGGACGATGAACTCGTGTTTGAGAACTTGGGAAAAATCAGTGACTTCAGAGAGTTCAGAGAAGAAATAGGCTCATTCCTGAGGAAATACTGACACCCTCTATCCTATATGAATACTCGTGCTAATCTATAATCTCTGAGTTAACGTTCTTCTCAGTAAAGCCCTTACATAACCCATCTAACAACCCGGTGCCCTAGGATACAGCTTATGTGTATCAATCCTTGCACAGCGCACCGGTCGATTGATTGCCACGCAGATAACCACATGGGTTTTCAGAGACTTCCTTTACACAATCTGCAGACTGACCATTTATGTCAGAAGTATAATTAATTAAACAAGGTTTTTAACACTCCCCAAGGTTAGAGAATGTTGGAGAGTTCCCTAAGAAATCTCTCGGCAATGGATGAAACATTCGGGCTTTAATGTACCATAAGGTAGGGCTGTGATGGTGGAAAGCATCAGCCGCAGAGGCAGGCGAACCGTCGATGATGCCGTTCAGATACTCTGGGGGATTATCGACGAAGCGAAAATGTATATAGAGGACCAGTCACTGACGACTGATGAAAAGCGGCGTTGGAGTAAAACCTTAGCGGACACAATAGGGGTCCTGAACAAGCTGCTTGCCAGCGAAGGACAGAGACAACTCGAGGATGAAGACTTAGGCACGCTTCTGGGAAAGGTTCCAAGAAAATTTCACTCGACTGTTATGCGGAGAGTACGCGCTTGGAGAAGGAGGAGTTCATAAATCGCCTACTCAACGACATGCATTATGCGGCATCCATCTCTGAACAGTTAATTGCCCACCCAAAAGCATTTCGAGAAGTTATCCGTGAGGAAAGAATCAGGCAGAGGCTAGTCGAAGACCCAGTATTCTTCGCGGTTCTCATGTGTAACGATAAATGGCTCGTCGACGCACCGGATCATCAGACGCTTTTAAAGGATATGTATCCAAGGCAGATCGCAGTCTGCGGTCGCGGATGGGGCAAGTCGCTGGTCTTCAGCCGAAAAAACCTGTGGCTTATCTTCACAAAACCCAAGATTGAATGCCTCATCATATCCAGCACCCAGCGCCAGAGCATGATAATGTTCGACTATTGTTATCACACAATTCAATGTAATCCTCTTATGAGGGAGATGATCAAACATCCGGGCACAACCCGTACTACCATAAGATTGAAACCCTCATTAGGTGGAAGGCTTGTCGCTTTGCCCTGTTCTCCTGATAAGCTCAGGGGCTTTCACCCCGACTGGGTCTTCTGTGACGAGGCCTCAATCGTCCCAAGCGAAATGATCACCTCGGAGATTATGTTGATGCTGACAAAGCCAAACTGCCACTTCGTCATGAGTGGAACCCCAAAAAGCTTCGACCATATCCTCCGCAGAGCTTTCCTTGACGTAGACCGCTACAGTGTACACCACTATCCGTCGTGTACAAGCCCTCTGGTTAGTAAAGAAAGGCTGAACGAATGGAAATCGGATATGACGCAAGAGGAGTGGATACGTGAGGTTGAAGCCCAATGGACAGAGCTATCAAACGTCTTCCTTCCCATGGACCTAATCATAGGCTGTATAGACCCCGAACTAGGAGACCCCGATTCGCCCAATCATTATTTCGACAACCTCGAAAAAATCGAAAGAGACAAACTTCGTGGAACTTATTACGCTGGCCTAGACGTTGGAAAACAGATGGACCACAGCGTGTTAGCTGTGGTGCAAAGAATCAATGACAAACGGAGACTCGTTTACAAGCATCAGTTCCCCCTAGGAACGCCTTATCCAGACGTCATCGGCCATGTGACCAGAGCCAATCAAATCTTCAATTTTGCAGGCATATTTGTAGACAAGACAGGAGTTGGAGACGCAATCGTTGATGAAATGGAGGAGATAGGAGTCACAAACGTGAAAGGATTAACCTTCACAGATCGTTGGAAGGAGGAAATATTCACATACCTAAAGCTGTTGATGGAGCAGAAGAAACTCGGCATACTATCGGATGATACGCAATTAATTGCACAAATGAACGAACAACAGTATGAATACCTACAACCCAAGACGGCACAAGAACGAGTTCATCTGAAATTCCGGCATCCACCTCGGAGACATGACGACCAATTGTTCGCTCTGGCACTGGCTTCCTACGCCGCCAGAGAAGAGGAACCTAAACTTATGGCGGCACACACCCAGTAAACCCCAAATCTGAAGATAAGGATCACGAACAAGCTTATGTGTGCGCAAAGATTGTTAAGTGCAGATTCTAGGAGTATCTTTCCATGATCTTCACGATGTTCACCGTCGGATTTCTGACCACATCAGTGGAAGCATATCTCTTTTCGGCGAGGGCGCCGTCTTTGTAGGTGACACTCTACTTTCCGCTTCAATCGGTAGAACAGACCTCCCTGGATCCTCATTTGCGATGACCATCTACCCCACTAAGAATAGGCCTATGAGGCTCCCTGATCACGCGAAGGTGTATCCGGGACACGGTTCCCGCCAACCATTGGCGATGAGAGGAGGAGCAATCCAATTCTACGCTATATTCTTCTGATGGACGCAAAAATGCTGATTTAAACTGACTTTACGATCTCGACGCACACTCGTTGATCTGGGAATGCAAGTTCTCAAATTGTTTTAGCATCACTAAGTTATTATTTTTCTGGTTACGCATTCTCTAGCGCAGTTCTAGCGTGTACGTTAGATGTCATTCAGGCGATTCTGAGGATGTTGCCCTATCTGGTTGGAAAACATGTTTCTGAGCAACGATCGGGCCTTTTGGCTAGGCAGATACGGCAACTCGTGTTGGTTAAGGGCTGTCCTGTTTGCCAAGTTCGATAAAGTGTGATCTGCAAGTATAGAGGGCATGAGTAATATTTATTAAATGGTATTGCATCTTCCACTCCAGACGATTTCCATGACTAGCAAGACCAAGGTTTCGTCTCAAGGCAGAACAGTGATTCCAGTGGAGATAAGGGACAAGCTTGGGAT
>Ga0315310_10002605_pt1 | contig 11250 bp, 12 predicted proteins | sample TDP5_MG_FD_203630 | JGI IMG/M metagenome (GOLD analysis project Ga0315310, IMG submission 203630) | Freshwater sediment microbial communities from Lake Towuti, South Sulawesi, Indonesia - TDP5 | ecosystem: Environmental > Aquatic > Freshwater > Lake > Sediment | place: Indonesia: South Sulawesi... | reverse complement strand
AAGGATCGCGTTTGACGAGGAAGGGCTTGCCAGAGCGGTCGAGGCAGCTTTTACCATCCAGACGGGAGTGCAGACGGCGCGAATGGAATTTAATCTGCAGGGTGTGTAAAAGACGAGGCTATGTGCTAACGAGGATTGACTGGAGGGTGGGACCCATCATCTGGGACTTGGCCCCGACCATATGTCCCAACGATGACTATATAGACCGTCCATAGATACGAGTTCGGGCTGAGGATTTGATGACATACAACTCTGGCCACGACCTTGACGCTGTTACTTGAACGGAAGTTGCTTCGCCTCCTCAAATGTGGAGGCGATGACGGCGGCGCTTCCCACTTACGTATATTACAGCCCATCATCCTCATTGCATCCCTTCTGATTCCACATATTTCCGTTGCTAGCTTGCAGTATGAAATTAGCTTGACAGGAAGGATTATGGATGTTAAAACGGGTAACTCGATGGAAGGTGTGAGGGTACATATTTCAAGTGCCACTGCTTTTTTTAGTTCTCCTTTTAATGAATGGTGTACCACAAACAAGACCGGTTATTACAGTGTAATGCTGCCTAGAGGATACTATCGGATAGTCGTGATCTCGGACGATCCCGAAACCCCAGGCTTGGATTACATCCCGGTCCTTTTGGAACTTGATGTGTCCAAGTTGAGCCCAGCGCAAAGTGAGATCACTGTGGACTTCGAGCTGTATCGAGGGGCTTCGATCATCGTTAAAGGATCACTTGAGTTCATAGAGGCTAAGAAGGTTCCGGATGCGATAACTTACTCCTTCAAAGCATTGGATCTACGTTTCCACAACTTAGACCTTAAAGGATTAATCAGTTTCTACCATCCAAGCATATGGTCAATCCTTGGCCTCGAGCTAGGTCATATCGTAGTTCCTTCTGATACGCCTGTAATCGTGAGCGTGTCTGAATGGTTTATGTATGGTTTCGGCTCTTCAACGATAGAGTTTAACGATGACAACGACAGCTCCTTCTATAAGTTCCCCCAAGGAAGCAGGACAATAGTAGACATAAGCAAGGCAGTTATGTGTAGGAATGCTGCCGTAGTCAAGGATAAGTTAACCTCAACTTGGCTGCAAGTTGAGAAGCTCAGTACTAACGGGCTTAATGTTAAGTCCGAGATGGATGACCTTGCAACAGCGTTTAATTTATTGGATTCAGTAAAGCTAGCTCTAGGAGGTTGTCAATGTTATGAGTGCTTCCTCAACCTGAAGGCAGCGTACATAATGAATGGGGATGTCCGATCAAGGACTTCGAACATGCTGGCCGATGCCATCATCTCACCCATACCCTTAACGTTTTTGCTCTCATTGTCAGGCTTTGGACTTGCAGGCCTCTTGATCGAGAAGGAAGAGGCAAGGATCGTCGCAGGAGTTTTCGCTGCCCTAGTCCTACTAGGGTTCTACTATTACGTGTCGCCAGGATGGGGACTGACCGATCCCCTATTATTGCTTGCATCCTGTACGATGGCGGCAATAACGGCCATAGGGCTGGCTGTCCTATTTCCGAAGTTAAAGTGGGACATTGCCACACCAACTGGAGTCGGTTTCGTGTCAAGCTTGACCTCAACATTATCCCTAGCTACGAGGAACCTGAAGAGGAGGAGGCTGAGATCCTCATTGGTATTCGCATCCATACTGATGCTGACTTTCGGATTTACGGCCTTAACGACGTTGCAGCTCAAGATAGACGTGATCTCCAGGAGGATGATGCCACCTCATCCAAAACCACAGCCACCCGAAGGCCTCATGGTGGTTGCTCCGTCAGGCCCTGACTATGTCCTATCGCCCTTCATGGTCGAAGCCTTGAAGGCCGATCCTTCAGTGAGCTCCGTGGCGCCCAAGACGGAAACGAGTCCTAAGACCCCAAATGAACCCAACCCACCAATAGCTCAGCTGATCAGCGAGAGCGGCTACAACATCACTATCAAGGGAGCCATCGGCGTCTCAAGCGACGAGGTCAAGATGAGCTATTTGGACGAGGCCGTCATAAAAGGAACCTACGTGATGGAGGCGGAAGAAGCCAGCGCCCGAGCCATATTGATATCGGCGAAGGCGGCAGATCGACTCCACGTAGCATTGGGTGACAGGGTAAAGTTCGCCGTTGATTTGGTAATGGAGAACTATACAGTCGCAGGCATCTTGGACGACCAGATGTTCGAAGGCATAGTCGACCTGGACGGGCAACCAATCAGGCCTTATGTATACACTTTGAAGAATGAAAAGGTATACCTGAGCCCAGACGAGTTAGTTGTATTCAACTGGAGGGAATTATTGAGGCTTCAGATGGGACGGCTTTCAAGGATAAACGTCCAAACGAAGAGCGGCAACGACACGATGCCTATTGCATTTCAACTCGCAAAGAAATGGCACTGCTTCGTCTACGCATCTGCCAACAATGTAGTCTGGATCTATCTTTACTCTCATGAATACGACCTGTCTGGAGGCGCTGCCATACCGATGGTCATGGTCCTCGTGGGGCTGAACGTCTTGGCGTGCACGATGAACGCGGTCTACGAGAGGAAGAAAGAAATAGCAATCCTCTCGATGGTTGGGGTCAATCCTTCCCAAGTTTGCTACATATTTCTAATGGAGGCTGGGCTCTTGGCCTTCGTGGGGGGAGCGATAGGATACCTCCTGGGCCTAGGAGTGCCGAGGTTGATGTTCAGCCTTTGGGGAATGGGCTGTCTCACGGAGAAGGCCTCTTGGACGTGGGGAGTCGCCGTGATCTTGATGGCGGTAGTGGTATCCATCTCGGCTTCGGTCATACCAGCAATGAAGGCCTCGACGATAGCGACCCCAAAGCTCCCCTTAAAGTGGAAGTTAGAACATCTCCCAGCGACGGAGGACATGTGGCAGCTTCACATGCCGCAACTCGTATCCAAGCTTGAGATCGAGCGCTTCATCGAATTCTTCAGGGGGAAGATCGAGGAGATGCGACTCTTCCAGAAGCCCTCCGAGAGGATGGAGCTGAAGGGCATAATGGATGAACACGACGAACTGGGGGATGCGAAGAAGCTACTTTTCACGTATGGCTGGGCAATGGGGGGCACGAGGGCATTCGAGACTGAGGACGAGCTGGTCGTAATGAGGCGGAGGGGCTCTTCGACTTATGAGATGAATCTGGGCATAAGGATAACCATGGTCTACAACTGCGAACCCATGGAGGTGGCGAGGAGGGCGGCTTCAGCCATCCGCAAGCTGATGCTGCAATGGACCACGACGCCTTCAGCTGAGAGGTGGGGTCCAACGGAGGAACTGGTCAGAATAGGGGACCTCCGCATAACCTTGAGGGGCAAGGCAGTCCTTTCTGGAATCGACCTCGACGTAATGAAGGGCGAGATCCTCGGCGTGGCCGGGGAGGGGAGGCGAGAGCTGCTATTGGCCATCGCGGGGATGCTGAAACCATCAGGGGGTAAGGTTCAGTTTCTTGGCGTAGACATGTACAGCAGAAGGGACGAGATTAAAAAGGCGGTGGCAATCCTTCTCAAAGGTACCGAGCTATACGAAGGTTTCACGGTGAGATACAACTTGAAGTTCCTGGCCAAGCTTGAGGAAGTGAGAGAGATGAGGAAGGCGGTAGATGACATCCTTGAGATATGCGATATGAAAGGGCGGGCGGACGAGATGGTGTCAAGCCTGAGCCCAGGAGACAGGAGAAAGCTGACGATAGCTCAGACATTGATCAGTAAGTCTTCTCTCCTGCTCCTCGAGGATCCATTCGAGGGATTGAAGGAATCCGAGGCACAGGATATAATGGCTTTTTTAATTAAATTGAACAAGGAGGGCATCACGATCGTATATACCAGCAAAGGTACCGATGAGCTTGATTTCTGCAATAGGATTATGGTGTTAAAGGGAGAAGCCGTTACAAGTAAAGTAAAATAGAGACCTCAAGTATAAGGTGAGCCCAACCTGCCTCTCCTACAGGATTCAAAGGGAGAGGGCCAATGACAAGCTGGAAGAGCTTACCACGAAAGAGCAGGCGCAACTACCCAATCTAAGCCGATCTGCTGTTTCTTTGGATTCATTGGAGCTTAAATCCTATTTTGGATTAGTCTAGCGATACAATGGATGCTCATATGTAGAAGGAGCCTTCTGAGAGATAGAAGCGGAGTATCCAATACCGCCATAGCCCTTCTCGTCTCGATCATAGATCTCCTGATTTACTACTCGATCCTGAACATGCCCAATGGGCCAGAGATCCTCTTCTACCTGCTATACCTCTTCCTCAGGACGATAGGCGTAGTTGGCGATGACTTCGGCCAATTCGTCGAATGGGTTCGAGGCACGCCGGTATGGCCCCTTCTAACGCTCATCGGATCGCAGATAGGAATGGTTCTATCCGTAGCCATAACGTTTGCTTTCACTTGGTGGACTGTTGGCATAACGTCGAGGATATTGGCCTGGAGGAGGGCTAGGAGGGAGAGGAAGCGGATGATACGTGAGAAGAACGAGAGGGAGTATAGGCTCTGGAAGAAAAGGCTCGAAGGTGAAGATGAAGAACCATCAGTTATACTGCCAAAACTCATGAAGGCGACTGGGAGTCCTAAATTCAAAACCTCAACAGCAACGGGGAAGATCAATAAAGTAGGAAAGCCTATAGATTGGGAGGATCTTACGAGAATCGAATGGTGGCAGATATCCAAGACGCAGGTCTTAACGCTAGTAGAAGGCAAGCTAAAGAAACTAATCTTAGAAGCAAAGAAGCTCTTCCCAACAGAGAAGAGCCCACAGGGATCTTACAAAGAGCTTGCCAGGGCTCTTGGGATGACAGTCCCACCTCTACGTGAGGCTGTTAAGGAAGGAAGAGATTCGATGACAGTTGGAAACCTGCTCAAGCTTCTCGACTTACTGAAAATGCCCTACGATGCACTTACACCCTACATCATATCAGTTGGTGGAAATGCTATAATGAATCCAAAGTTTCCGATTAACATGAATTGTCCTGATGGGGTAAGACTTGAAGCATCAGCCCTTAAAGATGGCCATATCGACAAAAATGATCATCACTTTCAATATGCAAACTTCGATCAAGAGAATCGACGAATTGTAGCTGAATCGGTAAAACGCGTTTTCGGGGATGTTGAGGCGCGCCCACTCTATAATCAAGAAGGCAAACAGATTGGCATTTACTTCAGCTCCGCAGTCATTGGTGACACACTCTGCAGAGCTGGGGCTGTTATAGGGAGAAAGACTTAACAAGACTATCACCTACATGATATGATAAGGTTTGGAGACGACACTATTGTAAATGCCTACTTTGAACAGGTCATACGAGATGACGGTTGTATAGACTACAGAAACTATTCTATAAGTATCAGCATGGCACAAGAGTTAGGATCGAAGACTGCGCAGGAGCATCTTGAAATGCTCAAACGTCCACATTGGGAGACAAAGTGCTTATCCGGTGAACGGATAATGCGTTATCTCAATCTCACAAAGGATCTCAAGGACCAACTCCCAGATGAACTAAAGCCCGTATATGATGACTTTCTGTCAAGAATGAAAGAAGAATGGGCACCGACAATTCTAAAAGAGGAGAAAGAGGTTCTAGAGAGAGTATATGGCGTGACAATAAATATCTATCTGAAGCAGGTATATCTAGGAGAGAAGACGGGATTAAAGGGCATCTGGGAGCTAATTGTGAGACGAAAGGAAAACTTCGAAAAGGTGAGAAAGCAACTGGATTCTGTCTGGAAAGAAGGAGGTGATAGAGAGCATGAACCTTGAAGAGATCGTCAAGATGATCGAAGACGAATTTGCGAATGTGCAAACAAAGCGAATAGCCTTGAACGTGATCATCGAAAAGCTCGAAGAAAAGGGGATCGGACGTGATAGAAGAGACGATGCCCTGCATGAAGCCCAGAGGCGTAAAATCATAAGACTTCATGATGGGTTCTATGAGTGGATAGATCCTAACGTCAGAGAAGGAGAAAAGGCGAAGACACAACAATACTTCGAAATATTAGCTAGTATCTTCAAGGAGGGTAAGATTGATTTTCTCCCCGAGGATGATGTTAAGGTCGCTTTAAGGGAAAGAGGATTCGATGACAAGGAGATCGACAGGATTCTTATCGAGGCGGAAAGAGACTATGTTCTAACTTTTCCCTCCCGGAGCCTTATTCCCGAAGGCGATCTAGTGGCTGGTTGTAGCTGGATACCTCCTGAAGAGCGTGAGAGAGTGGCTGAGGCGGAGAAGAGACATAGGAAGTGGTTAGACAAATGGCACGAGAAGAAAGCAGAGCAGGAGGGAATCTGGCGTGAATAGAACACCAAGGTTAATATAAATACTAGAGATGTAGAGATCATGTTAACATAATCTAAGACGGGCCAAAAACCCGAAAATGAAGATTATTTGTATCTTATTTACGTAAATATGGCTCAGTTCCGCACTCCGGGTTCGGACTCGGTTTGGAGAGGTTCCTGTCCTACCTGTGCGCCTTGCCCCATATACGGGAAGCATCTTTATTCCCAAGAACGCCAGCGAGAATATATCCTTAATATTACCGAGATATAAGGAGCGTTTCTAGTTCGAACGTTTTCTCCATATGTAAGGCAGTAATAAACCAATTAGTATGAGAACGGCACCAATTATAAATTCATAATACGACCTTGTTTCTAATGGATTGTCTCCAATTGGGGGGTACGCAAACCAATTGATAACTATCAGTATCACGCCTAACGCAATCAGGATAAACGGCGCTAGTTTTTCTCTTGGCACGATTCATCATGAAACAAATTCAAGTATTTAAATATTATAATATTATAATATTCATTCAACCTGCATCGACGAGCAATCTTCTTCCCTCTTTGCCCTATTTCTCGGGAAGAGGTGACGTGTTCGCAGGCCGAGTTTTACAAGGGATAACATAAGGGGGACCTCCATCAATGGCCCTATGACCGTCGCCAGTGCTGCTCCCGATCCTATACCATACAGGGTCGTGGCGACCGCGATGGCGACCTCAAAGTGACTGCTAGACCCTATGAGGGTTGTATCGATGGCGGTCTCGTATTTCCAACCTGCGAAGTATCCAAGGGGATAGGTCCAAGCGATCATCGTTGCATAGTGCAGCAGGTTAGGCGCTGCTAGATAAGCGACCAGTAGGAGGTCGTTGAGGATCACCTCCCCCTCGAATGAGAAGAGGACGACGAGGGTCGTCAGGAGGGCGATTATGGATATCTTGCCAACAGCCGATCTATACACGTCATTGAACCACTTCTCACCCTTTCCCTCTATTAGCAGCCTTCGGGATATGGCCCCCGATGTCACAGGCAACGCGATGAAGACCAGGACGCTTATGGCGATCAGGTCCTATGGCACCGGAATGCTACTCACCCTGAGGTAGAATGCTGCTAGCGGGGCATATAGGACGAGCATCAACAGGGCATTGACTGCGGTGTTTATCAGCCCCTGTGCCATGTCGCCTTCAGCGAGGAACATCCACCACATGACCATAGCCGTGCATGGGGATAGGCCAAGTAGGATCACCCCCGCTATATACTGCGGGTTGCCAGCCAGTATTGTGTTGGCGTAGAGTGTCATCAAGGGCGGGGCTATAACCCAGTTGGCGATGATCGTGACCAGCAATGGCTTGGGCCTCTTCGCGGCCTTTTTGATGTCACTGAATCGTATTCCTACAACAGTGGGGTACATCATGAAAAATAAGAGGATGCCTATCGGGATTGACAATGACCTGAACTTTAGGGAGTCCATAAACTGACCGAATTGAGGCAAGAACCTTCCGACCAAAAGGCCAGCGACTATACAAAGGGCTATCCATACCGTCAAGTATTTCTCGAAGATGCCTAGGGATCCATCTTTTGTTGCTTTAGCATCCATCAAAGTCCAGTTTTTGATCCTCGAACCCATAGAAATATATTAAAGTATTTAAATATATTGTTATAATTCATTACGCCTATCGATGTCACTTTATAGAAAATCCATTTTATGGAGTTTTTGGAATAGCGTTGGATCCGCTAAACGATAAAAGACCCACTTCCCCTCTTTCCTGTCATCGACGACCCCGGCGTTCTTAAGGATCATCAGGTGATGAGACGTCGTCGGCTGGGTCAGTCCTAAGGCGACCATGATCTCGCAGACGCACAGCTCCCTAATCTGGAGTAGGGCAATGATTCTGAGCCGTGTCTCGTCGCCCAGGGCCTTGAACACCGTGCTACGGTGTCTAAGTTTATCCGAGTCCATAGTCTCTCGGGCCAAGAGCTTTAGCTTCTTGCCATAACTCTCCACTGTTTCATTTTGACATCTACCCGAGCAAACCAGGCCCTTAAGGCCTTTATCAAGTCGCTTATCGATAGACATAGGTATGCTACCATTCGTGTTACAATATATTAAAGTATTTGAGGCATCCGGCAATCAAATTAAGTACTATGGTTACTGGCAATGGATCACATAAACTTCGAAGTTAGGAAAGACGGAATATTAGATATCCTAAGTCCAAATGGCGCTTATAAAACCACTACAATCAGAACGCTCACTATCTACACTAAGTCAGGTGATGATACTACACTGTTGAAGGAGTGAGAACAAGCTGTCAATCGAAACTATAATTAAGGCTGTATAGCTGGCGTTTGTAAATGAACAAGATAAAAGTCCTTTTCTTATGCACACATAATTCAGCTCGATCGCAGATAGCTGAGGGGTTGCTTAGGCATTTTTTCAGTGATAAGTATGAGGTCTTCAGCGCAGGTTCAACTCCAACAAAAGTCCATCCCTTAGCCATTAAGGTCATGGCTGAGATAGGAATAGATATTTCCAAACAGATCTCCAAGAGCTTTGAAGAGTTTCGAAACAGAGATATTGATGTAGTTGTAACCGTGTGTAGCAGCAGTACGAAAGTGATTTGTCCATTTTGTTCTTCACCAATACTTAGGGGGAGACCTGAGATAATTAACACGACATTACGTGGAGCGAAAAATTATATCCACCGCGGTTTCAGTGATCCTTCTGAAGTAGATGGGAATGATGAGGAAAAAGTCGAGGCCTTTCGACGCACAAGGGATGACATTAAAAAGTGGATATTCGATAGTTTTGTCAATTGGCATTTAAAGATAGAAGGTTCGGACGTTCACGCATAAAATGCACTTGTGCGACGACTTCTCATTTCCATATCTCCCCGTAAGTCTTTGGATGGTCAAGGACTGTGGGCCCCTTTCATGACCTGGGGATAATACACATCTAGACGGAGTCAGAACTCTTAGGGTAAAGAACGGCTACTGAAAGCCCTAGATTTGGCTTTTTTTAAACACCATGAGGGACCCTCGGGAGAACTCCGGCAGGGGGAAGGACCAGGAACATGTCCCAGCGTATTACCATAATTGTAATAAACATCAAGCCCATCCGAGGAAGAAGGATTGATCTTGCCAAAGCTTCTTAGTTTTGCGGGCTCCTGCGCAAAGATCGGCAATGAATTTCCGACCTGAGCAGTGAGGGCGATGCAAGTAAGGGTAAGGGTCTTCGGTGACCTTGCGAAGGTCCTCGGTAAGGAATTGGCCGTAGATCTCCCTTTGGGGTCAACTGTTGGCGATCTCCTCAACGAACTTGGCGAAAGGCATGCGAAACTGACAGGGAAGATATCAGCGGGTGAGAACCGAAATGCGAATTTGGTTGTGCTGCTCGGTGGGCTAAATGTTCAGTTCCTCCGAAAGCTAGAGACGATCCTAAATGAAGGGGACGTAGTGAGCCTCCTTCCTCCTGCGGGAGGGGGCTGAAGAGGCGTCTATAAAGAAGCGGACGAAATAGGAAAAGCAAAAAGAGGCTTGCGCGAACCTCAGAGTAATAGTTTGGCGACGATGACCCCTTTTACCAGGCGCGTGGAGTTCACCAGCCACTTTTCCCCTCTGAGACGGCCAGTTATTTCTGGGCGCGTGTTCGATCCTGAGAGGCGAGACATGACGAGTCTATCTAAAGACGAGAAATATGTACTGGTCACGAAGGAAGCTGGCCCGGATAACCTAGTTTATCTGCGAAATGCTATCGCTGTTGTGTCGGAGGTTGGAGGCATTAACAACCACTTGGCAATAGTCTGTAGGGAGCTAGGGATACCATACATCAAGCTCGATAATACGACAGATGTGCTGAAAGATGGCGAATGGGTGGAGCTGACATTTAGGCCCCAAAGTCAAGGGACCAGACCCCCAATTGAATGGATCAAAGTTTATCAAATAATGGGCGATTCGGTGCCTACATTGCAGGATAGTGAGCTGGAAAAAAGGTTGGATGTTGTCCGCCAGCTGCCAGCTCTGATCGGCATGACCCATATGCTCACTGCTAGATACGAGCGCAGTGAAGACCGCATCTCCGTTTATGTCTCAGAAGCGTCGCTGGAGGGGTTCTCGGCCGACTTGCGTTATAACCTAGATGCCCTCTGCGCCAAACTAGCAGACTACAAACGTATGCCCCGTGAGTCGAGGTGGCCCATATCGGTGCTCGCAATGCTGGCAATCGAACACTGTCTCTTCCCCTGGCTAGTGGAGTTGGCTGGTGACATGGACCTGGCGCTCTCGCTGATCAGGTCTGGTCGCGCTCTCTATCTGGAGCTTGACGGCACGTTTCTATACCGTGGTGGCCGCGTGGAGACGCCTAGATTCTTGAAGGACATGTTCGAGGCGTCAAAAAGCCTAGAGCGCCAAGAGATTGATGCTGCTCTACAGCGAACTAAGGACCCGGAGAAGGCGGATAAGGTAGCAAACGCTATTCGGTTATTGGTTTACGCATACGAAGACAAGGATAGGCCGACTCAGCCTAGACTAGGCTAGGAATTAATAGTTGATGGATGTCATATATACTTGACCCACGGATGGATGTTTTAAAATGAGCGGCACAATACCCCTCAGGAGCGCTGTCAATGACTTTCTCAGAGATACCGGGCTTACGCTCCACGAAGTCCTGAGCCTAATGGACGATGAGGTGGGGGGCATCGACGAGTCCCTTAGAAGGAGGGCCTTGCTTGACGACGTTTCCGCCAAGAGGCTCGAGTCGACATTGAGCAGCCGTCAACTGAATTACCTGATCTTCGTCCTGCAAACCTTCTACATCATCAATCCCTCGGGCATGTACAAATCGATGTCACTACTTCCAGCCCGAGAGGACGTTATGATCGGCGAGAAGGCGACCATCGAAGGCGTGCGGTTGATCTTAAGGGCTTTGGATATCGGTCCGTTACCCTAATCGTCAATGCCATTCATGGGATAAGAGGGGAAAGGAATTTA
>Ga0315310_10002603_pt1 | contig 11257 bp, 12 predicted proteins | sample TDP5_MG_FD_203630 | JGI IMG/M metagenome (GOLD analysis project Ga0315310, IMG submission 203630) | Freshwater sediment microbial communities from Lake Towuti, South Sulawesi, Indonesia - TDP5 | ecosystem: Environmental > Aquatic > Freshwater > Lake > Sediment | place: Indonesia: South Sulawesi... | reverse complement strand
GACTTGAACAATTCAATGGGGAGAGTAATCATCATCGTTGCTTTTCCTTATCAGGGAGAAAACGTGGCAGCGTATAACCGAGACGGGAAAAGACTGACTCTGCATGTAACCTAACCGGTCGAGTCCCTTAGTGTGTATTCAAGCTTTGTCTTTGGCATTAAGTAAGCTTAAATACGGCTGAAAGCTGTTCAAAATAACAGCGTTGCAACGCCGCCGTAGCTCAGTTCGGTAGTAGCAGCTGACTTCTAGGCGCTGTAGAAGGCTGAGGCTGTTAACCAGTTGGTCGTAGGTTCAAGTCCTACCGGCGGCGCCACAATTTTGATAGAAGAAACTTTAATTCTCGGTAGATTCTCTCACATTTTTTGGAGTGGAGGGAAAAAAATTATGATGAATAAGCGAGCTCGTAAGGGTCAGGTTCTTGTACTTATTGTACTCGTTCTATTGGCAGCAATTGTGATTTTTGCGCTGCTTTCCATACGTTCTGCTCGGGTTAGAGCGGCGCCTACTGTGCAGGAGGTTTTTTGGCAGGTGGGCGATGAAAGGGTTACAACTGCTAGTGTTGGCGATGAGGTTGAGGCGCATGTGGTTGTTAAGGCTGGAGAGGAATATGTGGGTTCTATAGTAGTCAAAATAAGAAAGGACGTTTCCCTCTGGCCAGACCGTGACTACAGCGTCAAGACGGTGCCAGTGAACCTCAAGGGCGGTCAAGAAACTGAGTTAGAATTAGCCTTTGTTCCTGATGAAGCGAGTGACGGCGGGTTTCGTGGTCTACGCGGCTACTTTGTTCAGGTTGATTTCTCAGCAACGGACACAACTTGGGTGATGGAAAATTCCTATCCTCCGAGGCTTAGAGTGACGTAAAAGCCACGGCGCCTTTTTCATTCGGCTTTGGCTATGAACAAGATTATTCCTAAGATCATGAGCGCGGAGGCTATGCCCAGAAACAGCACATCGGATGGGTCGAGGCTTCCCATGTTGGTGTATGTTGTGTAGAACCAGAGCGCACCTATGGTGATGAGTAGCAGACCGATGAGTTTTTCCATGAAAGTTAAGCCGATGGGCGCTTCCTTGCTCATGCCTTCGCGAACAACTCCGTTCATTTATGGCTTAGATAGGTTTAGGCAAGCAATATTTTAACTTTGTTTAAGACGCTTCCAACTTGGCTGGCAAGTATTCGTCTACAATGTAGGTGAGCCCATACCGACTGAACGCCTCTTGCTCAGCCTTCTTCCTAATCTTAAAGAAGGTTTTGATTTCCCTCTGCCACAACTCTTCTTTGTATCTGGGGTCTTTCTGCAGTTCATACAATCGTTTCACATCCATGTCGGTCAAGGGGTCGCTGGGCAACTTATAATCCACGATGTCGGAAGCCCAAACACCGCTCCACTTGGCGTCTGGAGTAGTCAACTCACGAAGATGAGCAGCGTTGGCTGAACCAGAAATAATCACCATGGCGATGTGCATCCCCCAAGGGTCACCGTCAGTGAAGATGTAAACTGGCAGGTCAAGTTCCTTGTTTAGCCTTTGGATAAAGTGACGCGTGGCTCGAGGCGCCTGCCCAGCCGTCAACACAAGCAGCGAATTGTATTTCTTGTGCACCTCTTCTTCTATGAATCTGGTGAAGAGACCGCCCTTCTCAATGGCGATCACAATATCGGCGCTCGTCTTGACAAACTCGGCTGAGGTGAGCGCTGGGCCTATCATGACGCCGTCTGGGTGAGACGTCAAGTTTAACCGCTTGCCCTCATAACCTGGAACCGTGTACTCTATTGTTAAGTCGCCAAAAATGGCTGAGCGTTCTTCAGGAAATACATTGAAGTCTTCTCGGGCGAAGTTGGCCACGGTTTCTAGGTCGGTTATAACATTGTTTGATTCAGATTGGTCTTTAAAGGCGATGTCGTACGCTTGGGCTGAATAGTAAACGTCTCGCAAGGTGGATGTTTTCCGTTGCTGACTGAGTTCGTTGGCGAAGTAGGCAGCCCAGACTAATTGAGTGAATGGGCGGATGTGGCGAATGTTGCGGGCGCTCCTCCTAACTGTTTTGTCTCCTAAGACGTACTGGCGCAGTTCTGGGTTGTAATAGATGTTTTCTATGGAGCGGCTTGGCATCTTAATCCACGGGAAGGTGCCGCTGTCCATCTGGTCATAGAGGGTGCCGCCAAAACTTGCGAGGTTGGTTATGACCTCTTTCTTCCTCTCTGCGGCTGAGCTTCTAGTCTGCTTCTTCCTCATATTTTTTCACCGTTCTCAATAACTTTGATATGTCTGGCGGCTTCTTCTTTCCAGCCAGCTCGGTTGAAAACTGAGCGATTTTGGGCAAGTACTTGGAAAAAGTTGACAATCGCTTTCTCTCTTTTTCCACATACTCACGTTTAGTCAAAAAGTGTTGCAGTTCACGGGCAGCGTCGCGAATTCCGTTGAGAATCTCCTTTTTCACTTCAGGTCTGTCGGCTAGGAATTCTTTGCCCACGGTTTTATACGGCACTTTGGTGCTGCACAAGTGAACTAGAATGGCGATTGGGATTTCAGGCGTAACATGGTATCTACGCCAGTTCATCGCTTTGATTATTTTCCAGCTCACATCACTGGCTTCATCGTATAACAAGGGAATTTTATTTGCAAACCTGTACAATACGAAGTCGTTGTTTCTCTTTGGCACTTCTCCACCGTAGGCTATTGCGGCTTCAACAATGAAGGGGTGCCCAGAATAAGTGGCTGGAGGACGCTGACGAACGGCTATAAACTCGGGTTTCAATTCCTTAAGAATCCCAGTCTTGAGCAAGTTTTCTCCCAAAGGGGACAGACAACTGGCATCTGGCGCCATGAAACCGTCGAAGCGTTTCATCATATGGACCAAGCGAACTATTTCTTCTGGCTTCAACTTTCGCGGGTCTTTCGTCGCGTTCATCCCAGCCAAATCTAGAAATTTGCGCGCTGTCACTTCGCCGACTCGGTGGAAATGGTTTCTCATGAAGTCTATCATGTTTCGATACGGCGTGATGCGGATGAGACGCTGGATGGTTTCCACGTCAACTCCGTAAGGATGCGGCTTGGTCTCTTTCGGCGGAGGTGGCATCTGTTTGGTAGCTCTGTTGAACCTGTAGAGGCGTCCTTTCGGGTCGATGAATGTGATGTTGGCGTAGGGATTGGCGAGCGCCGTCTGTTTAATGTACTCGAGTATGCGTGGCAGAGCTTTGATGAAGTCGCCTTCTAAGCTGAATTCAACAATGGTTCCACGCCACCCTTCTTTGTTCAGCAGAATCTTGCGGTCTAAGATGATGGGACGGTTTCGCTGAATGTCCACCATGAGCTTGTAAACGTAAACCTTAGACTTGCCTGTGCTGGAAATCACGTAAACGGGCTTGTGGGTGGTTATCTGCCCGTACAAGACAGCCATTTTTCCGCCGAGACCAAAGGTTCCCCGAGTCTGTCTTAGTTTGTATTTAGAGCCGAACAAGACTTGTCCAAAAGCTGCTGGTATGTGACGTGCAGGCACGCCTGAGCCGTTGTCTTCAATCCTAAGCCTGTAAACGCCTGATTCAAATGTCTCAGCTTCTTCCTCGTCTTTGGTTTCCTCTTTCTTTTCCGCCGCTAGTTCACTCTCAAACTTTTCCTCGTCTTCGTAGGACAATCTAACGTAAATGTCTGGGGGCACGCCTATCGGGTCAGCTGCATCCAACGAGTTTTCTACTAGTTCGCGTATGGAGGAGAATATGGCTCTGGCTGGGTTGGTGAAACCTGCTATGTCACGGTTGCGGTAGAAAAAGTCTGCTGCACTGATTTCCTCAAAGGTTTCCGCCAAGCTCAGGCTCCTCCCGCCAAATAATAATGCAGTCATGCAATTTTGTTTTTTCCTATTTTTCCAGCTCTTCGGGTGGTTTTTCCCAGAGTTCGAGTTTCTTTTTCTTCAGTTCCCGCCGCTTTCTGTGGAGAAATCGATACACTGAGCTGTGTTGTCTTCCTTGGAGTAGCATTTTTATGGCTTCTCTGGCTATGTCCATTTCGTCGGCGTCAGCAATGATCGAAACCGTGTGTCCATAAACAGAAACGTCGGCGTCTGTCAACTCCTCGATTATTCTTCTCGTTTTGCCCTCTTGTCCAATGATTCTGCCTTTCAAGCGTTCCAAGTCTGACAGTGACCTACCGAAAATCTCTCGCAAATCAATGACTTCCAGCAAGGCGTCTTCATCTTGAATCAATCGAAATGCACGTTCGGGCGAGAAGCCTCTTCCTACGGCTGTGACAACCTCTTTTGCGCGAAACAGAACAGAGGGGTCTTCTACCTTGGGCGTAAGCGTCAAGGTGACATCTCCTGTCTCGCTGTCTATGGTCATTTCTATGCTCAGTTGCTTCTCGATGCGCTCTTTTATGCGACCCTCTGGTCCTATCAAGGCACCTATGCGGTCTTTAGGAATCCTGACGAACGTGCTAGGTCTCGACACCTGTAACTCTCCTGTATGTTTCTTCAGCCGAATACACTTCAACTCCGAGCCTTTTAAAATAATAATTTATGTTGTTTAGGTCTCGGCGCAGATACTGCTCCGCCATGGGGTGCTCACGCAAAACAGCCTGAGAGACATCGAACAGCACTGGCTTGTTCTTCCATATCATCACGTTGTATTCGCTCAGGTCGGCGTGCACCAGCCCCGCCTTGCAATAGAGCTTATTAAGATTAACCAGCAACCGCTGATAGATTTGTTGAGGATTTTTTATGTAAGCCTCTTTGAGCAGGGGAGCGCTGACTCCGTTTTCTCCTATGAATTCCATGATTAACACGTTTTGTCTCACAGCTATGGGTTTGGGTACCTTAACTCCAGCTGCGTAGGCTTGTTTGAGGTTGGTGAACTCCTTCTGAGCCCAAGCGAAGACAAGAGAGCGCGTGTCTTTCTTGACTTTGGCGAATCGTCGGTCGCCTTCGATGTAGGGAATCATGCCTCGTTTAAATTCAGCTGAAACCATGAGGAAGATTTTGATGGCAAGGTCGTTTCCATCCTTGTCTTTTCCCCAATAGAGTTTGGATTCTTTTCCCGCTGCCAATGCACCGTGAATTTCGTCGATGGTTCCTTCGTTTAAGAAATGGTATATGTTCATGAGGGTGGAGCGGTCGAAGACTTCTTCAAAGACTTCGTATTCTTCACTTCTTTTTTCCCTCATCAGCCGTTCGGTTTCATAACGTTTTTCCCTACGTAGGAGTTTTTTGTCCACTCGTTTTCGATAAGACACGGTTAAGCTCCATTATTTAGATACTGAGGTAACCGTTTTTTCTCAGCCAGTCAGCCTGACCCCTAGTGTAACGCCAAATAACATCGCCTCGGCTGTCAGTTTGAAAATCCCAAGGAGAAACTAAGACAACGTCGCCTTCACGTATCCAAACCCGACGTTTCATTTTGCCCCTAATTCTACAGAGGCGTTCATGTCCATCTTGACATTTAACCATGACTCTGTCGAAGCCGAGCAGCTTCACGGCTACGCATAAAACATCGTTAGCGACTGGCAATACCATGTCGTGGATTTCTTCTTCGCTTACGACCTTCCTCTTGCCCAAACAGCCACCTCAATACTATTCGTTACAAGAGAAACAACAAGACTCACTTAAATATCTTAAGAAGTCGAAAGGTCACATTTTGATTATTTGGGCGTGGGGTACGCCTGAAATTTTTAAAATGGCTTCGGGGTGAATCAGTCCCTCTTTAACCGCTCGTTCTACAATGCATTGACCAACCATGTTGACAATTGTTGACTGTTTGCACAATTCTATGGCTTCTTCCACAGTAACCTTATGCCCTTTATAGAATTCCTCTTTAATTTCAAAAACGATTTTGCCGTCTCGCAGAACCTTGCCTAACAATTCGCAGTCACATGTAGCTAATACGATGAATTGACCGCTTTTGCGCAGGTTAACGTAGACTTCAGCCAAAGTTGCTCGCCGACTTCGCCATGCATCTCATATAAATATTAAGTCTAAAGCAAACAATATAGTTTTTGCCTAACAACCCTCATCGTTTCAAATGATACATTTCATATCTGGAGCCTATTAGTATCCAAATAGAGGGGCTAGGTCACTTGTGCGCACACACAAACCTAGACTAGGCAATCTGTTTGTTTCACTAACCCTATTTGGCATTCAGCGCCCTTCTGTTGGTCATCATGACCCCCCTCCTAGGTGCACACACATACATACAAAATTTTGTTTACTCAGCGATTGTAGTCGCAGACACCAGCTTCCTCAATGACTAAGTAGCAGTTTGCTGGACATTTACTCTCAGAATGCTTTTCAAGAACAGCCTTCAACGCATTCCTCTGACTCATAGGCTTAAAATTAAGCACAGTATCAGACCAAAACCGCAAAACACGAGTGGCTACGGGCGTTATCTTAACAAAGCCTTCCGCGAATACATTACGAACCTGACTAGTGAGAAGCATAGCCACCTTTCTAGTCTTGGCAACCTGCGCCAAACAAGCTAGTTGTCTACCCAACTCCCGATTCAGAGAAAATGTTGCCTCCTTATCATCTCCTATTTCAGCTCTGTAAAGAGACGTAACCGTATCAATCACCACAAGCCCAACAGTTGGCGTCAAGTATTCATCGAGGCGATCTATAGCTAAAGCTTGCTCCTGAAAATCAGACGGCTTCACCAACGTTATCAGAGGAGAAACCTCATCCAAATCATGATAGGCTATCTGAGACAACCGTTTCGCAGAAAACGTGCCGTCAGAATCAATAAAAATGGTCTTACAACCCAAGCGAGCAGCGTTCACGGCGCACTGAATTGCCAGACAAGTCTTGCCAGTTTCAGCCTCTCCATAAACAAGTGAAACATCACCGAATAAGAACCCGCCGCCCAACAGCTTATCCAAGGAACCGCAACCAGTTGGAACCATGCGAACAGTGCGCTGCAAAGAAGTTCATCACTTCCATATCGATTATTAGGCTCAAAGTTAATAATTTTCCGCTGCTTATGCAAGTGTGAAAGCCTCATGAAAGCCAAGATTGCAGTTGCCACAGTATCTGGAAAAGCCTACTACCTATTAGTGAACGAGTTGAAAGAGAGAAGCCTAGACTTTCTGAGTTTAACACCACAAGAAAGTGTTCCCATAGACATTGAAGTTGTCATCACCACAGCGACAGAACGCCATTTCATCAAACATCCCAAAGTCCTAGTCTACATGAGCGAAACAAACCCAGCTGAGGTTATTAACGAAGCTGTCAGAACGCTACAGGGCAAAAAGAGCCGCGAAACCATTGTAGTAGGCGTTGACCCAGGCAAAACCTTTGGATTAGCTGTGCTCAGCGACGGAAACGTTTTGGAAACAGTAACCTGTTCAAGCATTGAAGAAACAGTGAACACCATAGTCAACGCCCTAGCAAAGTTGCAAGCTGTAGCTCAAATTGTGAAAATTGGAAACGGTGCACCCTCTATCGCGGCTGAGTTGCTGTCTTTGCTAGACCAAACTTTGCCTAAAAGTGTCGCCATTGAAGTTGTGAGCGAGGCTGGAACCAGCCGTTTCGTGGGCGAAACCCTGCACAAACGTGGGCTGAGGGATGCCATGTCTGCTGTAAAAATCGCCGAGAGAAGCGGGCAACCGTATCAACGAGGTAAAGGGAGAAAAACCCAGTGAAACGCATTGTCGACAAGGGTAAAACATTGCTGGTAGACGGTCCCGCTTCCGTAATAATACTATCAGGCGAAGTTGAAGTTTTAAGCGCTCAACTTAAGACTGGCGTCAAAGTTGTAATACGAGAAGGAAAGCGTATTCCCCTAGAGATTAAGGAGAAGACTGAGTTCGACTTAGCCCTAGGTGAAAAGGCTGCCGTTAACGAGGTTGAAGGAAGCACTATTCCCGTTTCTTGGGAAAAAGCCGCCAATGAAGTTTTAGGTCGTGAAAAACTCGTGACTGTGATGGTTGTTGGCGGCGTTGACTCTGGCAAAACCAGTTTCTGCGCTTATTTAGCCAATAGGGCATTGAAGGAGAGCCGAAGTGTAGCCATAATTGATGCTGATTTGGGGCAGTCTGACGTGGGTCCACCCTCAACTATTGGTTCTTGTCGCTTAACTAAGCCGATTATAGACCCGTTTGAGATAAGCGCAGAAAGCATCTGTTTCATCGGAGTTACCAGTCCAAGCGGCGCTGTGTCCCAGGTTATTGAAGGAATAGCAAGCATGAAAGAGAAGGCTTTGAAGCGTGGCGTTGGCGTCTTAATAATAAACACAGACGGTTGGATTGAGGGCGAAGACGCTGTCCGATACAAGGTTGCTCTGACCAAACAGATTAAACCAAACCTGTTAGTTGGAATTCAGGAAAAGAGTGAACTGACTTTTCTATTGGGCGCATTAACTGAGACTCAAAACTTGGTTGTTGAATCATCTCCTGCGGTGCGCAAACGAGACCGTGAGGAACGCAAACTGCTGCGTGAACTGAGCTACAAGAAGTATCTTAAGGGTGCAAGAAGTGAGTCGTTTCCGCTCAGTTGGACTAGGGCTGCTGATGTTGCCTTTGGAACCGGTGTGCCTCCGTCGCGGGAACGTATGAAGAAGATAGAAGAGTTGTTGGAAGCAACGCCTCTTTATTGTGAAGAGACACCCAACCTTGTTTTTATCGCGTTGGATAAGGAGCAATGGATAGACGAGCAGCATACGAAAGACTTAGAGCAGAAGTTGAACAGAAAGGTCAGAGTTGTAAGAGAAGGCGATGAAGAAGACTTACTCGTGGCGTTGCACGATGCAAAGGAGAATTTCTTAGGAATAGGTGTTCTTGAAGTAATCAATTACAGGAAGCAGGTTGTCAAGGTCTACACGCCTGTGCGTGAAGGCGTAGCATCCTTACATTTGGGTCGTGTCAAACTGGATAGAAAAGGCAGAGAAATCGGGTTAAGCGATGTCTTCACAGATTACGAATAGTCTACGTCTTCGTCTATTTGAGTCCCAGTAAAAATTTTTGTGGCACAAAAAGGTTTTGCGAAGATGGCGGGCCCGCCGGGAATTGAACCCGGGACCACCGGGTTTCTCCACTTCAGTCTAAAAGCCCGGTGCTCTGTCCTTACTGAGCTACGGGCCCCCGCCTATGTTGGTTTAAGAAGCATGATTTAAGATTATTTGTTTGTCTTCATCCATTAGGCTTCATTTGCATTTGATAGGGTGGAAAGCTTAAAACTAGGGAACAAATATTTGCAATGTTGCTCAGGCTTGGGCTCCGGTAGTATAGCCCGGTTAAGTATTCCGGCCTTTCGAGCCGGAGACCCGGGTTCAAATCCCGGCCGGAGCACCATCACCTAGCCCGATTTTTATGAAAACCCATAAGAACAATTTGCGCTGAAATATGCCCTTGAGAAGATATGGCTTTAGACATAATTGGTTTGTTGAAAAATCGGCGCAGCATCAGAGAGTACATTCCTAAAGCAGTCTCTAAGAGAGTTCTTGAAACAATTTTAGAAGCAGCGATGTGGGCGCCTTCAGCGCACAATGCACAGCCTTGGCGATTCATTGTAATCAGCGATTCCACTCTTAAACTTAAATTGGCTGAGGCTATGGCGTCCCGTTGGAAGAGAGACCTTGCAAAGAACGGAGTTCTTGAGAGAGATCGTGAAAATCTAATCAAGGCTTCGGTTGAACGTTTTTCAAGCGCTCCAATTGTTATAGTTTCGTGTCTAACCATGGTGGAAATGCATCATTACCCAGACAAACGAAGACAGCGAATTGAATCCATTATGGCTGTTCAAAGTGTGGCTGCAGCCATCGAAAATATGCTCTTAGCCGCGCACGCCATGGGTTTAGGCGCCTGCTGGTTCTGCGCCCCATTGTTCTGTCCCGAGACTATTAGAAAGGTGTTGAAGCTTCCGCCAGATTTTGAGCCCCAAGCGCTGATAACTCTGGGATATCCAACTGACCGCCCGCTTCCTCCACTGAGAAAGCCTTTAAAAGAAATTGTGCATTTGAATGGCTGGCGAGAGACAAAATGATTACAGCGTTGGCTGGGGGTGTTGGAGCTGCTAGGTTTCTTCAAGGACTGATTCAAGTTGCTCCAAAGAAGGAACTTACAGTAATTGTCAACACAGGCGACGACATCGAACTATATGGCTTACATATTTCTCCAGACCTTGACATAGTCATTTACACTCTAGCTGGCACAGTGGATGAAGAAAAGGGCTGGGGCATCCATGGCGATACTTTCCACTGTCTCGAAACGCTTCGTAAATATGGACATGAGACATGGTTCAACTTGGGCGACAGAGACCTTGCCACCCACATTTACAGAACTTACCTACTAAAAAACGGGCTCTCACTCTCAGAGGTCACGGTTAGGCTTTGTCAAGTTTTAGGATTAAGTGTGAAAATTCTGCCTATGACAAATGACAGATTCGCGACAAAAATTGCTACAGACAGTGGTGTCATGCATTTTCAAGAGTATCTTGTTAAAAGAGGTGCCCAAGACAGAGTGGTGAACGTTGTTTTTGAAGGCGCCGAAGAAGCGCAGCCGACTCCTGGAGTCGTCGACTCTATTTTGGAGTCAAATGTAGTTGTTGTTTGCCCCAGCAACCCTATCGTGAGCATAGGTACAATTCTATCCGTAAAGAATGTGCGGACTGCCCTAAGAGAGACTAAAGCCAGAGTAGTTGCAATAAGCCCCATTGTTGGCGGGCGTCCAATCAAGGGACCAGCAGACAAACTAATGCAAGGCTTGGGATTAGAAGTTTCCGCCTATTCCGTGGCTAAGCTTTATCAAGATTTTCTCGACACGTTTATCATTGACCAAGTGGATAAAGCTGAAAAAGAACACATTGAAAGTTTAGGAGTTCAAGTAATCGTGACGAATACCATCATGAAAACTCTTGAGGACAAGGTGCAATTAGCCAAGGTAGTTTTAGAATGTGGGTAAAAAAGATAATAATTGATGGGTTAACCGAGGTTGGGCACTAATTTCTTGATTATTTCTTGGACTTTTTCAAAAATTCCTGTTCCTGCTTGTGTGAATGTTTGTGGTATTTTGTCGGGTGCTAAAAAGATAAGAGAGATGAACAACATGATGCTGAGGAGGTAAAAGGTTTTGTTTGATTCTTCTTCTTGGTTTGTTATTGTTGTAATGCTCTTGACTTGAGAAGAAATTTCAAAGACCCTTTGCTGCAACTTGAACCTAACTTTAGACAACGTTCCTTTAAAGATTCTTTTCAAATCGAACACCAACCTCGTGAATCTCAGAAGGCGTGCAACCTTCTCAGTTCACCAAGGAAACAATAGCTCCCGAATACTATAACCATTAT
>Ga0315310_10002601_pt1 | contig 11261 bp, 8 predicted proteins | sample TDP5_MG_FD_203630 | JGI IMG/M metagenome (GOLD analysis project Ga0315310, IMG submission 203630) | Freshwater sediment microbial communities from Lake Towuti, South Sulawesi, Indonesia - TDP5 | ecosystem: Environmental > Aquatic > Freshwater > Lake > Sediment | place: Indonesia: South Sulawesi... | reverse complement strand
TTCTGCCTTTTCTCCTAATTCCTCTTCTATCCTTATCAGTCGGTTATACTTGGCCAATCGCTCCGAGCGAGCGGGAGCACCGCTCTTAATTTGGCCTGCACTTGTAGCAACAGCCAAATCTGCCAGAATATCATCCTCAGTCTCACCTGAGCGGTGGGAAAATAGACAGGTATATCTCGCTTTCTTCGCCATCTCCACAGTATCGAGTGTCTCGGTCAAGGTCCCAATCTGGTTCGGTTTAATTAGAATAGAATTTGCCACTTTTAATTCAATCCCTTTCTTTAGCCTCTTCATATTTGTAACAAACAGGTCGTCTCCCGTTAACTGTATCTTCTCCCCTAACCTTTTCGTCAGGAGCTGCCAGCCATCCCAATCGTCTTCAGCCAGGCCATCTTCAATGAAAATTATGGGGTACTTCTTAACCAACAATTCATAATAATCGACCATTTCTGAAGAACTATTTTCTCTATTTTCTGCTTTAAGGACATATTTGCCACCAGTGTAGAAAGACGATGCTGCAGCATCAATACCAATAGATATATCTTCCTTTGGCTTATATCCTGCCTTCTCGATTCCCTGAAGGAGGAGTTGTAGTGCCTCCTCGTTAGATTTCAAATCGGGAGCAAACCCGCCTTCATCCCCGAGGCCAGTAGAGAGATTCCTTGCCTTCAAAATTCTTTTAAGTTCGTGATAGGTTTCGCTCGCATACCTCATCGCTTCACGAAAAGAGGGCGCACCTATAGGTACTACCATAAACTCTTGCAGGTCAACATTGTTATCAGCATGTTTCCCACCGTTCAGAATGTTTAAGCAGGGTACTGGAAGGACTTTCGCATTCGGACCTCCCAGATACTGGTAGAGCGGTAACTCTACAGTTTCGCTTGCTGCCTTGGCACAGGCAAGGGAGACCCCGAGGATACCATTTGCTCCCAGTTTTGACTTATTTTCCGTGCCATCCAGCTCAATCATTCTCTTATCTATAGTTACCTGTTCAGTAGCATCGAGCCCGTAGAGTGCCGGACCGATTACTTCATTTACATTGGCTACTGCCTTCTGCACCCCCCTTCCCAGAAATCTCTTCATATCGCCATCCCTGAGCTCTATTGCTTCATGCTCTCCCGTAGACGCTCCCGAGGGAACTGCAGCCCGCCCCACCACTCCTCCTTCTAAAACTACATCTACTTCGATAGTGGGGTTCCCCCGTGAGTCCAAGATTTCTCTTGCCCAAACATCAGTAATTGTCGTCATAAACTACCTCCTTGACCCCTGGAGTCCTCCGATGAAATCGAAGGCAACCGACCATTTGTGGAACCTCCCTTTCGGGAGGACTCCAAAGATCCCTCAGTTAAGAAATTCCTTAGTGAAGAACAAACTATCTTTTGATTCTATCCTGCCATACCGCCATATAAGTCTTCGCTACCAGATACCCCAATCCTATCCCAAAAAGAACATCGGCCGGGAAGTGTGCCCCCACATAGATTCTGGAATAACCGACCAGTATACCAATTACCCAGGAAAGAGTCTGTAGTTTGGGAAACTCTTCAGAAACAAAAGTAACCAGCCCAAAAGTGGAAGCAGCGTGTCCTGAAGGAAACGACCGCGCCCTAAGAAGAGAGCCTAAAATATGGATATCGGAAACGACCTGGCTCGGCCGGGGCGAAGGAAAGAAGTATTTTATTAACTCTACAAAAATTCCACAAGTCAGCAAGATTAGAACCAACTTCAGGAACTTCTTAAAGCCACGCAACCTCCACACTCCAAGCGACACAAGAAATAGCACTGTACCATCCCCACAATAGGTAATGGGAAGCATTACTGTATCGAGCCAGTGGAAATGTAGATGGTTTATCTGGTAGAAAATAGTCTTATCTACCTCTGGCAAGATATGCATAACAAATGCCAGGCCTACTACTCCCACGCCAACAAGAATATTTTCTCTTTTCACTTTAGCCCCTCAAAGTTCTGACAATAATATAAGTAGAATTTGCGCATCTCCCTACCGCCACGAACCAGCACTACTTCCCTAAGAAGCTCGGTTTTTTGAAATCTATATATTTCGGTTGGCTCTTTAAAATAACGGCTATGGGTAACATAGACTGCGTCTTTCCCTTTAAGTTCCTCTATATCCTGCCAGAAATCGAACTGACTCTTCCGACGGGGACGAAAAGTATATACATTTCTCCGGGTGGCAAATGCCAATTGTGCCCCAATCTGGTACCTATCGGTCAGAAGGAAGAAGGGCTTCCCTAATCCTTTCTCTATCTCATCCAGTCCATTACTGACCTCTTTCCATCCGTAAAGGTCGTTGGTGATATCCTGCTTCGGAGGAATGCGAAGAAAAGGGTAGAGTGCCTGACCCACCATTATGGAAATGAGAAGGATAGATACTACAAAGCTTGCCCTCAAGTAGTTCCTCTCCCTCTGGTTAAGTCCTCCTGTTGCCACCCCTCCCAATATTCCACCAATATAGCCAAGTGCGGGCCAATGGGGCTTAAATGAACGGGAAACGAAACTATTCAAGGCAAATAGAATAACCAGAGGAAATGAAGTCAAGAAGAGGTACCTGTATTCCCACCGCGCCTTTCCCAGCCACATTTTCACTAAACGATAGAAGCCAGCGCAGGCATAGATGAAACCCAGAGGAGCGATGTAAGCAAACTGAGCGCCCAAGAACTGGAAGAAGCGAATAAGAGAGAATCCTCCACGATGGCGCGAAAGAAATTGAAATTGGAAGGAGGCCCAGTCGTGCTGGTAGTTCCAGATAACTACAGGAGAGAAAATGATTAACATTATCAAGAATCCAATATAAGGTTCCTTTCTGGAAAGCCAGATTCTATGCTCCCTGGAGAGTACAAGATAGAGAAATATGAGTCCTGGCAGAAGGAGTCCATTGTACTTACTCAGACTACTCAAGCCCATTGCCACCCCTGCCAGATACCAGTAGTAAGACCTCTCTTCTCTCAAAGCTCTATATACAAACCAGAGCGTTAGAACCCAGAAAAGACCTAGAGGCGCATCAGGTACAGTCACCGTCCCACCCAGAAAAAAGACGGGAATAGAGAGAATCGTAATGCCGCTCCACAACGCCTCTCTTGAGGAGAACATCTCCTCTGTCCAATTATATATAACCATAATGAATAGAGTAAGACAGACGAGAGCTCCCAGATGGACTGTAAAGTAAGTTGTGCCAAAAATTTTGGTAAAAAACCAGATGATGTAGGCGACCATTGGAGGATGGTCGTAGTAGCTAAGCGCCAAATGGTTGCTCCATACCCAGTGGTAAGCCTCATCATCGCCTAAACCGACATATATATTTATCAAACCATGAATGGCTGTTACAATTCCCAATATAATCCAGAACTTTCTATTCATTACCCTCTCTTATGCGTAATTCCGTTTAATAGATGTCCCAGATTCTCTGAAGTATTTATTAGTAAACTCCTGCTTTTCTTCATTGCTTCTTCAAGAGTCATCGGCCTTGTAGTAATACCCAGAATGCCCGTAACTCCAAGTTTATACAGGTCGTTCGCCTCAGGCATAACGGCACCTGCAACACATATGACAGGCACCTTGTATTTCTTCGCCATTCTTGTAACTCCCATCACTACCTTCCCATACAGAGTCTGACGGTCAATCTTTCCCTCCCCAGTAATAACTATGTCACTATTTCTCATTCGAGATTCCAGACCAACCATTCTCATCACAAGTTCTACTCCGCTTTCCATCTTCGCTCCTAGAAAGCCATAAAGCCCTGCGCCCAGTCCTCCTGCTGCCCCTCCGCCTGGAAGATTCCCCACCGAAATGGACAACTCCTCTCTCATAACCCTGGCAAGGTTAGAAAGTCCTTTTTCCAGCCTTCTAACCATTCCCGGAGTGGCTCCCTTCTGCGGCCCATAGACTCTGGCAGCTCCTCTCGGTCCCAATAGAGGATTTCTCACATCAGAAGCAATAATGAACTCTGTGCCAGGAATTCTTCTATCCATAGACCTGAGCTCAATCCCCTTTATCTTCTCAATCTCTCCTCCACCAAATCCTATTTCTCTCCTTTTACCATCCAGAAGTTTCACTCCTAATGCCTGTGCCATTCCCGCTCCACCATCAACTGTTGCCGAGCCACCAATTCCCACAATAATCTTCCTGCACCCGGAATTTAAGGCGTTTAGAATTAACTCCCCGGTTCCATAGGTTGTGGTCACAAGAGGATTCCTCTTCTTTTTCGGAACCAGAGCCAGTCCCGAAGCGGCTGCCATCTCAATTATTGCTGTCTTCCCGTCGCCGAGAATACCGTATCTTGCCCAGATTCTCCTCCCCAGAGGACCAACCACTCTACACTTCACCAAGCGGCCCCGCCTTGCCAGAACCAGTGCCTCAACAGTTCCTTCACCGCCGTCAGCGAGAGGCACCTTTTCTATCCTAAATTTAGAACTCGCTTTTTTCAAGCCACACTCAATACAATCACATACCTCTTTCGCCGAAAGGCTCTCCTTAAAAGAACCAGGACATATGAGAACTCTCATCTTTCTATCAATCTCCTCCCTGCTTCTCTCAGTCTCTCCAGTTCTCCTTCTCCATGAGCCTCAATGTAGAGTCTGACCACAGGTTCTGTCCCAGACAATCTGATTCCCAGCCAACTTCCGTCAGCCAATATGAACTTCAAACCATCGAGATTGACTATCCTCTCCACTTTCAAACCGGAAATCTCTTGAGGCAAACTCTTCTTAAGTTTTGCTTTGAACCTTTCCATCTCCTTTTCGCTTAGATGAAAATTTATTCTTTCATTCAAGAAAAGCCCCACCTTTTTATGTAAATCGTCAAGAATCTCCCCGATAGATTTCCCGGCAAAAGCCACCATCTCCGCAATCAGAAGACACGCCAGAATGCCATCCTTCTCCGGTATGTGTCCGCGAATTGTCAATCCTCCGCTTTCCTCTCCTCCAATAACCATATTATCCTCAAGCATTACCTGAGCAATGTATTTAAAACCCACGGGCGTCTCTTTTACTCTGATACCATAATGGCTGGCAATAGCATCAACAAACGAGGTGGTCATAACCGAACGAGCAACCACTCCTTTCCAGCCTCTCGTCTTCACCAGGTGGTCTAAGAGAAGCGCCAGGACCTGATTTGGCGGAATGAAAGTACCATCGCTATCCACAATTCCAAACCTATCCGAATCGCCGTCAATAGCCAGCCCCAGGTCACAATCTTCTTTCTTGACCGTCTGCACCAATTCTTCCAGATAAGATAAAGAAGGTTCCGGCGGAAATCCACCAAAGAGGACATCTCTCCAATTATGAATAACCGTGACCTCACAGCCCACCTCTTTAAGAATAGCGTCCAGGTAGTCTCGCCCCGTCCCATACATGAGGTCAATGGCAATTCTTAGTTTTGCTCTCTTCATTTCTTCCAGATTCACAAGTTCATTAATTCTCTTTATATATTCTAATTGCGGGTCTATATATTCAATCAGCCCTCTATCCTTTCCTTCCTCCCAGGGAATATCCTTTACAGAAGATTTCCCTTCCATAAGCAAAGAGCAATTCTTCTCAATAGCAATTGTTGTCTCAGGAAGCGCTGGCCCTCCTGTGGAAGGAGAGAACTTTATTCCGTTATATTCTGGAGGATTATGGGAAGCTGTAAAATTAATTGCGCCCTTCGCCTTTCTCCTTAGAATCTCATAGGCAAGAGCTGGGGTGGGAATATCCCTTACTGTGAGAAGTGCCTTTATGCCATTGGCTGCGAGAACACAGGAAGAGACTCTGGCAAAATTTTCCGACATAAACCGCGTGTCGTAACCAACGAGAACCTCATATCCTCCCCCTCTCTCTTTCTTGATGTAGTTCGCTATGGCCTGGGTTACTAACCTCACATTATCAATCGTGAACTCGTCGGAAATGATTGCTCGCCAGCCAGCCGTACCAAATCTTATGTTTACCATTTACCCTCTTCGCAAAATCAGTTTTCTGATTATACCACATCCATTCTAAAAATTCAACTGTGGAAAACTTATCCCGGCTTCTAAAGGAGGGATTGGCTTCATCGCTAATTTCCGATTTTGAAACTGGCTAAAAACTTTTCCAAAGCCTTTTGCCGGGCATATCTAAAGGCAAGAAATGAAGAAGTGTGAGTAAAAGGTAGCCAGATTAACTCGGGTTCGCCGATTCGCCTCCACAACTCTAATGTACACTCACGAGGAACTACCACATCATTAACTGTATTTATCATCAGGATAGTCTCCGGGGAGAGCCTTTCTGCATAGGTAAGCGGGTCGATGTCCTCCAACTTCTGAGAAACTAATTGGAAAAATTCCTCCTGTGTGAGCCTTTCTTTCTTCATAAATCTTTTTCTAAAATGGCGAATTGTTCTCTCTCTCGATTCGGAAAAAAGTCTGGCCAGATTACCCCCGCCCAGAATGAATACAGAACACTTTATCCTCGCATCTGTCTCAGCCACAATAGAGCTCAAAATTGCGCCAAGGCTTGCACCGGTAATCCCAATCCTTTCTGTATCCACCTCTTGTTGCCTGACGAGCCAGTCTATACTTCTCCTGACATTGAGCACGGTCTTTATAAATCTTCTTCTTATAGTTTCTAAGTCTGCCTGAGAATCGAGAAGCCTGTCGCCTCTCTCCAACATTAGACAATTTATGGAGTGGCTGATAAGAAACTTGGCCATCTTCTTGGAAAAGAAATAGCTGCCCCCTGCTATAGGAAGGATGATAACCACAGGGTTTCTTTCTCCCTTCTCCGATTGATAGTAGTAACCTCTCACCTTATTATTCTCACCGGGAGCGGGAAGTGGTGAAGGAAAAGTCACCTTATTAATCACATATCCATTCTTTCTTGCCACCAATTCAACTTCTACAGAAAAGTCTTGCTCCTCATAATTGAACGGAGAGATATCCCTAATTTCTTCCACCTTCTTCACCTCTCTCCTTACTCCCTTGTAAGGGATATGGGCGCAGGAATTGGCCAAAAATAGAAGAAGTAAGATTGGAAAGATTAAACTCTCCGGCAATTGAGAAAGATTTATGCGCGGATTCTTCATGACTCCCCCTATTGGAAAATTTCCCGAATCTTCTGTTACTGTCGGCGTGGGTCTTCATAGACCACCTGGCACATAGATTTCCCGCAGCTTCGGCCATTAAAGGAATTATATAAAAATAAAACTATCTGGTTCAAGGAAAAACCAGAGAATTCCGCAAATTTCTTAAGGTTCAAAATTCCTTATAGCCCCATAAAATAAGAAGCCCCAAATTTCATCTCGTGTAGAAATTCAGGGCCTCACATGATTTTCCTATCTTTATTCACCCAATATAATTCGCCAAATCCCCGCCTACTTCTGACTTACCATCGGGCTCTGTTAAACCCATCAAGACTTCCGCTTCTCCTCCCCTATTCTAAAACTCTTCCATCTATCTGCAAACTCTTTCAATTTCTTGTCCACCAGGTAGTTTACCGTGCCCGGTTCGTACGCCCCTACTTTTTTTCTTTCCCCTGCTTTCACTCCCGTAAGTATCTCAATTCCCTGGTCGACGGTTTTCACTGAATATATGTGAAACTTGCCCTCTCTTACCGCCTCTACCACATCTTTACGCAACATCAGGTCGCTAACATTCTGGTAAGGTATCATCACCCCCTGTGTTCCAGTCAGTCCTTTTGCTCGACAAACTTCGTAAAATCCCTCAATTTTCTGGTTTACTCCGCCGATAGGTTGTATTTCCCCTTTTTGATTGACTGAACCTGTAACAGCGACATCCTGTCGTATTGGCAATTCAGATAGACTTGACAATAATGCATATACCTCAGTCGAAGAAGCCGAATCTCCTTCTACTCCGGAATACGATTGCTCAAAACAGAGACTGGCACTCACGGCTAAAGGTTTATCCTGAGCATATTTTGACCTGAGATAACCTGCAAGTATCAACACCCCTTTGTTATGTATCCTCCCGCTAAGTTCAGCTTCTCGCTCTATGTTGATTATTCCTGAATCGCCAACGGAGGCTTTGGCAGTTATTCGGGATGGTCTACCGAAAGAGTAATCTCCCGTATCGTAGACGGAAAGGCCATTCACCTGTCCCACCACGCTTCCTTCGGTATCAATCATTATCGTCCCATCTTTTATCATCTCTTGAATCTTCTCTTCAATAAGCCGTGAACGGTCCATCTTCTCATCAATTGCTTTATCCACATGCTTTTCAGTAACCTGGGAGCTTCCCTCTTTTTCCGCCCAATAGTTGGCTTCTCGTAGTATATCTGCTATAGTATTAAACTGTGTTGAGAGTTTATTCTGTTTACCTCCCAGTCTTACTCCATATTCCACTATAGCTGCCACTGCGTTCTTATCAAAAGATATTAGCTTTTCATTGGAAATGATTTTCTTGATGAAATTACCGTATTCCATTATGCTTTCCCGCCCAACCTCCATAACTGAGTCGAAATCTGCACGGACCTTGAATATTTTTTTGAAGTCCTCATCGTGAGTATAAAGTAAGTGGTACAAGAAGGCATCCCCAACCATCGCCACTTTAACATCGCATTCTATTGGTTCGGGCTTCAATGCCGTCAGAGATACTATAAAAAATGGAGCGTAGTTCTGTATCTCTATCTTCCTATTTCTCAAGGTCCTTTTTAGTGTCGGCCACACTCCTGGCTCTATCAGAGCATCGAGAGCCTCGATGATTAGAAAACCACCGTCTGCTCGCAGAAAGGAACCTGCTTTTATTCTTGTAAAATCGGCAGTCCAATGCCCAAATCTTTCCGGAGTAACCTCAACAGTTCCGAAAAGATTCCGATAAGTAGGTGATGTTTCAAAGATAACCGGTGCTTTCGTTGCTCCGAAATTGTCTACAAGGAGGTTAACGCGATATTCTAAGAATGGGTCAACTTCGGAGATCCCCATAGCCGGGAGGAAAGGCGGCCGCTCTTCCGGCTTCTTTCTAAATCTATCAAGGTTGTCAAGAATACTCTCCCTTGCCTCATCCAAATATTCGTTTAGCTTATCGTTTTTATACTTTTCTTTTATCTCTTCAATCCTATTTTTGACCAACGGGGTGACAACCTCACTATCCAGCGACCTAAACTTGACTTCTACCGTCTTCTCAATATCTCTAATCTCTTTGAAAATAACTTCCATCTTGTCGCTAAATTCAGAATGTTTCTTTTCAAGCTCCTCGAGTCTCCTGGCCGAAAACTCGCCTTTTTCCACCAAAGATGTGAGTTCATCAAAACTTATGGGCTTGCCATCAACCACAGGCACTATAATTGGCCTGGCGAAAGGGCCAATCTGGAGGTGCATCAAAGTGAGATTTTCTTTTGTTATCTCCTTTTCAAAACTTTTGAGTAGCTCTTTCATCTTATTATTCTGGTCCTCAATAATCTCTTTCTTTTTACGCTGGTAATACTCGCTTTCAAAAATCGACGGTATATTCTTTTCCAGGTAGTCAACAAGTTCCTCCATATCTTTCTTGAAGTTTCTGCCCTGGCCAGCAGGCAATCTAATCAGTTTTGGCATATCAGGATTCTTAAAATTGTTTACATAAAGTTTATCGTCAGGTATACGCTTTGACCGCTCCGTCTCCTCCAACAAACAATTTATGGCCGTTTTTCTTCCCGTCCCTACAAGCCCGGTAACAAATATGTTGTATCCCAGACTTTCGATATCTAACCCCAGGCGAAGAGCGTTCACAGCCCTTTTTTGGCCAATAATGTCTGGACACACCATAAGTTCATCCGTTGATTCAAAGTCTAAATTTTGTGGCTCACATCGCCACCTTAGCTTCTCAGCCGAAAGTTCCTCAAAGTGTAATACCTTCTTCATTTCGTTTACCTCCAAAATTTTAATATATCAAAATCTAAAATCTTTTTCAAACCAAATTTGTTTCTCAAACCAGATTGTGCCATCTTTATCCAACTTTGGAAAAAGATAAGTTCTTTTGGGAATCATAGCAATAATAAAACAGGACAGACTTCCCAGAGCTGTAATCCAGGAGGTCACTATTAGCGGCGTTCTATACTCCCTATTCTTTTCTCTTTCCGATTCGAGCCAAATTTGGTAAGCCCCGAACCCAAAGACCAGTGCCGGTATCACATAAGCTATCCTGGACTGTTTTTCTACAACAAAATTTTGCCTCAGTAACGGCTCTGTAGCAAAAACTAAGGAACTAAATAAGCATAGACTCAAAACCAAGCAAACTATCTTTTTCATGTCAATCACCTCGCTATAAGGAATTACCTCCAATTGGAGATATCGCCATTTTGGCAATTTCCCATTTTTATAGATAGAAACAGGCGACCTAACAATTCTTCGGGCTTTTTGCAACTACGAGTCAAGACAGGTAGGCCCTACATTAAAGCGCGGAGTAGTGCGTGGTCCGTTACAATTTCTCACAGGTGCAGTCATCGTAAGGCTTGTGGCATCCCTCGCAGACGCTATCTACTATATCTCTCCCGCACCAACACGGTGTGCAACCACAAGTTTTACACATGTCCTTCCCCCTTCCAGATTTTTTATTCTCTCTAACTCTGCATTGAAAGAATGCCCGGGGCTACTACCCGGATAAATAATGGCCAGGAGTTACCCTTCTTAAAAACTGGTTTAATTTTACTCCTAATGTTCCATTATTACAATAGGCCTGACGGATGTTTTTTAGAAATTTTTCGCTTTAAGAAAGGCCCTTCCTTGCGTAGGTCTTTGAGGTGGGTAAATGAAAAAAGCTTTTGGAGGAATTGAAGTGGATGGCAGGCCTGGAGGGACTCGGTCTTCGGCCTCCCCCTCTCCTCCCTCGGCCTCAGACCCCGGCTTGCTCGCTGTCGACCTCCCGTCTTTTCCTCCCATGAGGTCGGCGCTCGCAAGCGTTCGAGTCGCCACCCATTATCTTGGGTCTCGATACTTTAGTCCCCAATCCGACCTAGAAGTGGATGGCAGGCCTGGAGGGACTCGAACCCCCAACCAACGGTTTTGGAGACCGCTACTCTAACCAATTGAGCTACAGGCCTACTTATCTAAACCCTATTTTCTAAGTTCTCGTCCCTATGGACGGACTCGGTCTTCGGCCTCTCCCTCTCCTCCCTCGGCCTCAGACCCGGGGCACTCGCTTCCGCTCATCCTTCGCTCCTCCTCGGATGACCTCGGCACTCATGCCCGTCGCTACGCGACCCCCGAACCAACGGTTTTGGAGACCGCTACTCTAACCAATTGAGCTACAGGCCTACTTATCTAAACCCTATTTTCTAAGTTCTCGTCCCTATGGACGGACTCGG
>Ga0315310_10002600_pt1 | contig 11264 bp, 7 predicted proteins | sample TDP5_MG_FD_203630 | JGI IMG/M metagenome (GOLD analysis project Ga0315310, IMG submission 203630) | Freshwater sediment microbial communities from Lake Towuti, South Sulawesi, Indonesia - TDP5 | ecosystem: Environmental > Aquatic > Freshwater > Lake > Sediment | place: Indonesia: South Sulawesi... | reverse complement strand
TTGGGTACTATACAGGTCTTAAAGCCCATCTTTTCAGCTTCGCTTACCCTTTTCTCCGCGAGAGTTACCCCACGCACTTCCCCGGCTAAGCCAACCTCCCCAGTCACCACCACCCCTTCATCAACGGGCTTATTCTTCAGTCCCGAATAGATAGCAACTATAACCCCCAGGTCACAAGCAGGTTCGTAAATCTTGACTCCTCCTGCAATATTCAAAAAGATATCGCAACTCTCAAGATGGAGATTCAAATTTTTCTCCAGGACCGCCACCAAAAGAAGTATCCTGTTATAGTCGAGGCCACTGGCCTGTCTTCTGGGCAAGTTAAAGTTTGCTCTTGTAACCAGAGCCTGCAGTTCCACTAAAAGGGGTCTTGTTCCCTCTAAAGAGGCAACAACGACTGTGCCCGCAGTTGGAATCCTGCCCTCCAAGAAAATCTCTGAAGGATTCAGAACCTGTTGCAATCCATCGCTTTTCATTTCAAAGATGCTAATTTCGGATGTGGCGCCATACCGATTTTTCTCCGCTCTTAAGACCCGATATAAGAGGTCTCTCGAGCCTTCAAAATAGAGGACTGTATCTACTATGTGTTCCAAGACTTTCGGACCTGCAATTGCTCCCTCCTTAGTAATCTGTCCCGAAATGAATATCGGAATCCTTTTCGATTTAGCTAAGTAGAGAAGCTGTTCAGTACACTCCTTGACCTGGCCAACACTTCCCGGTGAGCCACTAAAATCTTCGTGGTAAACCGTTTGAATAGAATCGATAACGACAAATCTCGGTTCTATTTCTTTAATCTGTTTAATTATCTCTTTGAGATTTGTCTCGGAAAAGATTATCAATTCCGGGCAATCAATCTTCAACCTCTCAGCACGGAGCTTTATCTGTTCCAGAGACTCTTCCCCAGAGATGTAAAGAGATTTTCTTCCCGAAGAGGCAAGGCTCCCTGCCACCTGTAAGAGTAGAGTCGATTTACCAATGCCAGGAGAACCAGCTAAAAGGACAAGCGAACCAACAACGACTCCCCCTCCCAGGACATGGTCAAATTCCGATATCCCTGTAGGGAACCTCTCTTCTGGTTGGGGCCTTATGGAACTTATTGGGCTGGGCTTTTCCAGGGAAAGCCGCCGCTCTTCCCGCAAGCCAATATCTGCATCCAATCTTTCCTCGATTAGACTATTCCACTTCCCGCAGAGAGGACACTTGCCTAACCAGCGTGGCGATTGGTACCCGCATTCCTGACAAATAAAAGCTGTCTTTACCTTTGCCAATTCTACCTCACTTTAACACAATTCCTAAACAACTATTGACCGCGCCTTCATCCAGTATATCCTCACCGTTAATTCCAAAATAACACCAATCGGTTATCCTGAGTTTTGCCCCGGCATTTACCCAGGCTCTTTTCCTGGAGAATCCAAAAACTTGTGCACCAATTTCTATTCTATCCTTGATTGGCCAGTAAGCCCCACCCACACCCCCACTTGAACGAATAACTCCGCCGTATATGGAAAACGGCCCAAAATTCTTCCCTACATTCACCGTTATACTATTTATTTTCTGACCGCCACTATCGGTACTGCCGCTTTCCCCAATATTGTTTACTGAAAAGTGGTAGAACCTATCCCTGCCAGGAATCAGATAAAGTCCAAAGTCGCTCCTTAGTTTCTCCTGATTAAAGTTATAATTTAACTGGTAGTCCCAGGCCATTCTTATGCCAGAAGTCTTCTGCAAAATCTCCTTAGCCTCTTTTGAGCTCTCCTGGAGACTACTTACTACCTCTTCAATCTGTTCCGCCATCTTCTCGTCGCTCAACAACTTTCCCATTGTTCCTTCGCCTTTATTAAGCTTTTCTACAATTTGGGAAATTCCATCGAGCATCCTCTCCAATTTTTGTACGGAACTGGCAATACTTTCTTCGTCTAACCTATCGGTTATCTCTCTCAAGTTGGCCGAAAGCCGGTTAAGATTCGCAATCGTGTCCCTTAGCTCCTCCCCTTGAGCGCCCAAAGCTATATTCAATTTCCTGAGGACTTCTCCAGTGTTATCGAGAATCATCCTCAAAGACTTCCCAAATTCTTCTTCTTTTCCAATCCCTCTTATTTTCTCCACAAGCTCGCCCACTCCCACGAGCACCTCTTCCATAGCTTTATCTATCCCGATAGGCTCGATACCTATAACAGTATCCCCATCCTGAAGTAGTGGTTCTCCTTCTGAACCGGCAGTAATTTCCAAGTATTTTGTCCCGACAATCCCCAAAGAGACAATCTTAGCCCGTGCATCTCTATGAATCTTGACATTCTCGTTTACAGAGGCAACCACTTGAGCTTTATCTCCTACGAGTCTAATATCTGTGACTTTCCCCACCACAACTCCCGCCCTTCTCACCTGCGCCTTTTCCGGAAGTCCACTAACATCATTGAAAAGAATTTTTATCTCATATCTTCTTTCAAAATGGATATCGCCGAGGAGGACAGTAACTATCCCTAAAGCTACCAGACCAGCCAAGATAAAAAATCCAACCTTAGTTTCTTGACTTAACATCAATCTACTCCCTCAATTTCATCTTTATAGGTCCTTCACTTGAGCCGGTAATAAACTGCCGAACAACAGGGTTTTCCGATTTCTTAATCTCTTGCGGGACTCCTATCTCTTCTATTCGGCCCTCATAAAGCATGGCGATCCGGTCAGAAATCTTATAAGCAGTAACCATATCGTGGGTAACAGCAATAGAAGTGATTTTCAACTTTTTCCTTAAATCTATGATTAGGTCGTTGATTACATCAGCCATAATCGGGTCGAGCCCAGTCGATGGTTCATCGTAAAGAATATACTTGGGGTTCATAGCAATTGCCCGGGCAAGCCCTACTCTTTTCTTCATTCCTCCAGAAAGTTCAGCGGGCATTAAGTCTTCAATCCCTTTCAACCCCACCAGTGACAGTTTCTCAGAAACCCTCTTTTCTATCTCCCCCTCATCCAAATCCGTCAACATTCTTAAACCAAAAGCCACATTCTCCCTTACTGTTAAAGAATCAAATAGAGCCGCCCCCTGAAATAGCATTCCGAATTTCTTTTGCACTTCGGCCAATTCCTCCATCCCCAACCTGGTGATTTCCTCTCCATCTACCTCGACCTCACCCACTTGTGGCTTCAATAGCCCAACAATATGCTTTAATAGGACGCTTTTCCCACAGCCGCTTCCTCCTATTATGGTGATTGTCTCTCCATCCTCAATCTCCAGGTTAACCCCCCGCAGAACTCTATTATCTCCAAAACTCTTATGAAGATTCCTGATTCTTATCATAAATTTTATTGTAGTGTAGCCCTTTATGGGCGTCCCGATTTATCGGGACGGACATAAAGCCCTACACTACCTATTTAAAAATGGGCGGCGCCAATTCCAATACAGACCAGGAAGGCCGTCAGGAAGTAGTCTGAAACTAAGATTAGAACCATAGAAGTTACAACTGCAGAGGTGGTTGCTCTTCCAACCCCCTGTGCTCCACCCTCACAGGTAAATCCTTTGTAACAACACACCATAATAATAATTACACCAAAAAAGAGAGATTTTATCAAACCCTGATATACATCATCGACTCGCATAAAATTGAGAATCTCGTCTCGATAAACAGTTGCAGGAATATTGAATGAATATACGCTGACCAGTAGCCCACCCAGAACACCAATAATATCTGCAAACAGGGTGAGGATAGGAACCATAATCAGGCATGCCAAGAGCCTGGGAACTGCCAAATACTTCACGGGATTTGTACCCAAGGTATAGAGAGCATCGATTTGCTCCGTAACCTTCATCGTCCCGATCTCAGCTGCTATCGCTGCCCCAACTCTACCGGCTAACACCATACAACCTGTAGCCGGGCCGAGCTCCTTCACCATCGAAAATCCAACTGCCATTCCCACATAGACCGGCTCACCAAAAAAATTGGAAAAAGCGTAACCGGTCTGTAAAGCCAGAACCATTCCTGTGAATAGAGCAGTAAGCCCAATTACGGGGAAGGACCTTATTCCAATCTCCATCATCTGGCTTACTATGTCCTGAGTCCTCAGGGAGCCCCGGCCAATCCAGTATATTGTCTGGCGGAACAGTTCCGTCAATCTGCCAACACTACTGGTTACAATAAGAATTCTATCGCCTATATATCTTAAGAATCTAATTTCCACTCTATCACCCAAAATCACTCAATCTCAATTCTGCTAATGCTTGCTTCGTCGCGCAATCTCCTCAGCCATTTCTCGTAGCGTTCTTCCATTCTCTTTTGCAGAATGAAGTTCTTTAAGTAATCCCGAATTTCATTTAAACTTTTCTTTTCTGCTGCCTTCTTCTCAATACATTGAATAATATGGTATCCATACTCTGTCTCCACAATGTCACTAATCTGTCCTACATCGAGAGAAAAAGCCGCATCCTCAAATTTCCTGACCATCTGTCCCCTTATGAAAAAGCCGATATCTCCTCCCTTACTGGCCGAAGCGTCTTCCGAATATTTCTTAGCTAATTCTGCAAAGCTTGTCTCTCCTTTCTTAACTTGTTTCAAGATCTCCCTAATTCTTTTAAGAGCCTCATTTTTATCGGTATTTTCGCCAACCTTAATCAGAATATGGCGCACACGCACCTGTTCCGGTTCAACCATTTCCGATTCGTTCTGTTTATAGAAGTCTTCAATTTCACTATCTGTGGGAGGGCCAACTTTCGCCTTAACTTCCCGGTCGATTAACTTTATCACCATTAGCTGTTCCTCAACCTGCTCTTTAAATTTCTCTTCTCCCAACCCTTGCCTGGCAAGTTCTTGATTATATTCCTCTTCCGAGGGGAACCTCTTCTTGATTTCTGCTATTCCATCCTCGATTTCCTTGCTATTTACCTTGATTTTTTGCTTCTTGGCCTCGTGAATCAAAACTTTCTCGTCAATCATCTGCTCCAGAATTTTCTCTTTTAGTTCATTAATTCTAACATCCTTGTCTGGCAAGCCAGCCAATACCTTCTGATATTCTTCTATGACGGGCTTTGCCCTCTTTTCATACTCGCTCATAAGTATAACATCGCCGTCTACTGTGGCCATAGTCTTGTCCACTACTTTTGCCAGAGAGGGACCGACCATAAGAAAGAAAAACGAGACAAATAGGAACACTCCTATCAAGATAGGGAGCTTTTCGCACTCAGGGCTTCTTTGATTCTTTTTGTTCATTTGTCATCTCCTGTTGACCTTCCGATTGAGTTTCTATTGAGACCTTATCCAAAAGCTCGTAATCCACCGAAACCATCAATTCCTTCTTGAACTTTTCCACCAATCTATCGAGTTTCTCGTTTTGGATTCTCGCCCTTATTTCATGATCTATCTCTTCAGGAGTCTTCTTCACTCCTTTTTCTTTCCCTGTTAACTTAATCAGATGGTATCCAAACTGAGTCTCAATTATACCACTAATATCTCCCTTATTTTGCAGAGCAAATACGGCCTGTTCAAATGCAGGTATCATCTCTCCCTGAGAAATATAGCCCAAGTCACCTCCCTTAGGAGCAGTGATTGAATCGATTGAGTATTTTCGTGCCAGCTCTTCAAAGCTTCCCCCTTCTTTAAGTTCATTCAGGATTCTCCTCGCTTCCGACTTACTTCTTACTAAAATGTGACTTACTCTCACCTGTTCAGGGTTCATAAATCTTTCTCTATTATTTTCGAAATATACCTTGGCTTCTTCATCGGTCACTGCAACTTTTGCCTTCTGTAACTCCTGAAACATCGCTTCCAGGATTACTCGGTCTTGTGCATTCTTCAATCTTTCCTTTACCTCTTCCCTTTTATCTACCCCCTCTTCTTTTGCCTTCTGAATTAGCACCGCCTCGGCAATCATCCCGTTCAGTAACTCCAGTTTCCCATTCCGCGTAGCCAAAAATCCCTGATAATAGGATGGAATCTCAGCTACCTTTCGTTCAAATTCATCCAGAGTAATATTTCTTCCCCTGATCCTCACCAGGATATTCTCCTTGTCCTTATGCTTAAGGAAGATGAATACGCCAATTCCAATAACCAAAATAGCCAGTAACAAAAATAAAATTTTTCTTTTCATCTCTTTTCCTTCCTCTGGAAAGTTTTCTATCCAATATTGCTATACAAAAACCAATAATTGCTGACAACATATGCCGATTTGATAAATAATTATACCAGATTATGCTAACTTTTGCAAGAAACTCCTGAGCGTCCTCACTTTTCCTCGTTCACCTTTAACTTTGTCTCTTGCCCTTAAAGAATAGTTCCATGGACTCATCCAAATTTTGAAACTCTCCATCTGTTTGAACCCATCTTTCAACTCATTTGCTAGCTGCACAAGCTTGCTGGCTTCTACCTGAGTCTTGTGACTGAATTCAACTTCCACCCCGCTATCCCTTTGGCTAATCTTCTTGACTCCTAATCTTGTAGCCAGCTGACGGAGCTCTACCAGTTCCATTAGAGTCAAGCAAGGTGCCGGAATATTGCCGTATCGGTCTCTAAGCTCTTCTCTTATTCTTTCAAGACTCTCCAGATCGCGTGAGGAGGTAAACTTTCTATAAATATTAATTCTCTGGGCCGGGTCGGGAATATAGTCAAGCGGGATATAGGCATCCACCTGTAAGTCTATCTCTACAGGCTCTTCTATTTCTACCTTGATGCCTTTCTCATTATTTACTGCCTCCTCCAAAAGTTTACAATATAAATCGAATCCTACTTCAAGAATATGCCCATGTTGTTCTGGCCCAAGGATGTTGCCCGCTCCACGGAGCTCCAGGTCCTTAAGTGCAATTTTGAAACCCGAACCCAGCTCAGTGCACTGAGCAATGGTCTCGAGTCTCTTCTCAGCGATATCAGTGAGTGGCAATTCAGGTGGATAGAATATATAGCAGTAAGCTTTGTACTTATCCCTGCCAATCCTTCCCCTCAATTGGTAAAGTTGTGCCAGTCCCAGGTCGTGTCCATTTGTAATTATCATTGTATTGACATTTGGAATATCGAGGCCTGCTTCCACTATAGTGGTTGCTACAAGAACATCGTACTCCTTATTTATGAACCTGGCCATAACCTTCTCCAGTTGTGAAGCTACCATTTTGCCATGCGCTACCCCTATACGTACATCGCTCATCATCTCTCTTAGACGCCTGGCAACTGTCTCTATTCTCTCTACCCTGTTATACACATAGAAGACCTGTCCTCCTCTCCCTATTTCGTTCCTTATTGCCATCTTAATAATCTCCTCGTCATATTCTCCCAAAAAAGTTTCAATTGGGATACGGCCTTGTGGTGGTGTATCTATTACGGACATATCACGAACCCCACCCAGAGCCATAGAGAGAGTCCTGGGAATGGGTGTGGCAGTCAAGGTCAATACATCTACGGTCTTTCGAAGCTGTTTCAACTTCTCCTTGTGGCGGACGCCAAACCTCTGCTCTTCATCAATTACAACTAATCCCAAATCGAAAAACTGAATATCTTTCTGGAGAAGCCTATGAGTACCTATAACGATATCAATTGCACCTTGCTTCAATCTTTCAATAATTTGTTTCTGTTCCTGCTTCGTCTTGAACCTGGAGAGCATCTCAATCACTACTGGATAGTCTGCGAACCTCTCAGTGAAGGTGTGGTAATGCTGTTCAACCAGAATCGTCGTAGGAGCAAGCACCGCCACCTGTTTACTATCAAACACAGCCTTGAGGCTCGCCCTCATTGCTACCTCTGTTTTACCATAACCCACATCCCCGCAAACAATCCTATCCATCGGTTTTGGCCGAATCATATCCTGCTTGACTTCCTCTATTGCTCTCTCCTGGTCCGGGGTTGTCTCATAAATAAAAGCGTCGGCAAACTCTTTTTCATAATGGGTGTCCAGAGGAAAAGCGTGTCCGGGTAACTTCTGCCGCGCTGCATATATCTCCAGAAGGTCGTGGGCTATCTTCTGCACGGACTTCCTCACCCTGGCGGTCACTTGATGCCAAGCGGTGCTATCCAAAGAGTATAGTTTCGGCTTATAACCTTCAGTTCCAACATATTTCTCCACCAGATTAAAATCTTCAATTGGCACGTATAACTTGTCAGCCTTAGCGTATTCTATGGCTATATAATCCGTATATCTATCTTCTATCTCTATCTGCTTGAGTCCCAGATATCTTCCAATGCCATATCTTTCATGGACAACATAGTCGCCCACATTAAGTTCAATTAAATCGCTGAGCCTCCTCATCGGATATTTGAGTTTTGGATAATGATGTCTTATCTTGTAGCGCCCAAAAATTTCCCTTTCTGAAACTACCACGAGTCTCAGCCCGGGGAAAATAAATCCTCCATTGGGGCTTCCTAACTTGAAACTGGGAAATGGCACATTCCCCTCTTCCCGCAAGAGCTCTTCTAACCTTGACTTTTCTCCCTCATTGTTACAGAAAACATTAGTCCGGTACCCCTGCTTTTGCCAATTTGTAAGCTCCTGAGAGAAGAAGCCAATCTTTCCCTGGAAGGATGGTGGAGACTTTGTAGAAAAACTAATCGAGCCACTTTGGGGCAGGATCGACAAATAGATATAGGAGAAGCGTCTGGTGGGAATGGAGGAAGGAAGTTCTACATTGTCTAACAAGACCACTCCCTCCTCTGGTAGATAATTGAGAATAGTGTGGGAGCTGTTCTCCTGCCAAACTCTTGCTGGAACTACCCTGGCCTCATCACCAGCTCCTATCGACATTTGTGTCAAGGAATCGAACCAGCGCATCTCTTCAACCTTGTCTTCAAATAAGACCACCCTGAGAGGGTGTTCGAAAGTGGGAGACCATAAATCGAGAATCTCACCTCGCAGAGAGAACTCCCCTACCGCCTCAACCATATCCACCCTCTCGTAACCGGCAAGACTTAAGTTTTCGGCCATCTTCTGGTACTCAATCTTTTCTCCTTTTGAGAGAATTAAGGTCAGAGAGAGAAATCGGGAAGGAGAAACTATTCTCTTCTCTACAGTATCCAGCGTAGTGACAAGGAGGGGATTCCTCTCACTCAATAGAGCATTGAGAGAAACAAGAGAATCCTCTTCATTCTCCTGAGAAAAGATTTTAGGGTCTTCTCCAAATGCTTTCAGGTCTTCTTTTGTCCTTTCCAGGTCGTCCTCCCTTTCCACAACCACCAATAATGGCTTGGAGACCATTTCTCTTAAACCCAAAATGAAAAAGGCTTTGGAAGCACCCCAAAGCCCTGAAACTCTTATCTTTTTTCCATTGTTGATTATCTTTTCAGAGATCTCTTCTAAGGTCTGATCCTTCTCCCAGAATCGAAGTAGTTCATCTCTCATAGCTCTTTCCCTTTTGAAGTTGGTGGGTTACCATCAGGAAGGAGAAGAAATTCTGATTTCTCACTTACGACTGCCAATCTAATTACCAAACATATAATCTATTTCATAGTGGGTAGGAGTCCCGAAAGTTCTCTTAAATTGACCTTCCCAATCTTTCTTTCAACATTCTATTCACTAACTGTGGATTGGCTCTGCCCTGGCTCTTTCTCATTACCTGACCAACCAGATGGCCCAATGCATTCTCTTTACCTTTTCGATACTCTTCTACCGCGCCTGGATTCTCTCTTACGACTTCTTCGATTATTTTTCCAATCTCCTTTTCGTCAGTAATCTGCACCAACTTCTTCTCTTCTACAATTGCTTTAGCGCTCTTCCCTGTATCAAACATTTCTTGAAATATTGTTTTCGCAATTTTCCCAGAAATCGTCCCTGCTTCAATTAGTCCTAAAAGCTCTGCCAACTGGGGAGGAGAGACGGGGGACTCTCTTATGTCCTTGTTAGCCGCATTCAGCCTTCCTAGAAGCTCTACCATTACCCAATTGCCAACTGCCTTAGGGTTAGTGTAGAGTTCAGCTACCTCTTCAAAATATTCAGCCAGCGCCTTCTCCGCAGTCAATACCCCGGCGTCATATTCAGAAAGTCCATATTCTTTAATGAAGCGTTGCCGCCTCATATCGGGAAGCTCTGGAATCGTCTTTCTGACTTCTTCTAACCATCTTTCGTCAACTACTAATGGCACAAGGTCTGGTTCAGGAAAGTAGCGATAGTCATGAGCCTCTTCCTTACTCCTCATAGGATATGTCCTCTCCATTTTCTCATCCCAGAGCCTCGTTTCCTGAATAATCCTCTCTTTGCCCTCAATCGCTCCAATTTGTCTCTTCACTTCATATTCCAGGGCTTTCTCGATTGCCTTAAATGAATTCATATTCTTTACTTCCGTTTTCACCCCAAGCTCCTTCTGACCAGCCAATCTCAGAGAAACATTCGCATCGCAACGGAGTGAACCCTTCTCCATGTCACAATCTGAAACCTCAAGATACCTGAGCATGGTTTTCAATGTTGTAAGATAACTATAGGCCTCTTCAGGACTCTTGATGTCGGGAGTAGAGACTATCTCCAGAAGGGGAATGCCGCAGCGATTGAAATCTACGAGACTGCCGTCAATCTCCCGGGAGCCAATATAGTGAAGGAGTTTCCCTGCATCCTCCTCCAAATTGATTCTGGCTATGCCAACCTTTCTTGCCCCCCCATCTACCCTAATTTCTAAGTAGCCGTTTTGGGCAAGAGGCTCTTCGTACTGGGAAATCTGGTAATTCTTGGGCAAATCGGGATAGAAGTAATTCTTTCGAGCAAATACTGAGCGTGTAGCAACTTCGCAATTTAGGGCCAGGGCGCTCTTAACTGCGTACTCAACTGCCTTCCTGTTAACTACGGGGAGTACCCCGGGCATACCGGTGCAGATGGGACAGGTGTGGGTATTTGGCAGTGCGCCAAACTCGGTTGAACACCCGCAAAATAACTTCGATTCTGTCTTAAGCTGTACATGGACTTCTAAACCAATTATGGTCTCATACTTTGCCATTCATAGCCTCCAAAAAGGGGACAGGCTACTTTTTTCTGAAATTGGTTCATTTCGTCAGTAACGACAGCTACGGTCAAATACATATTCTAAAGTTTTGGCTTCCTCTTGTACCAGTCTACACTCTTCTCATAAGCATATGCTATGCGAATAAGCACTTCTTCATCGAAAGGTCTTGCCATAAGCTGGAGTCCAATGGGAAGCCCTTTCTTACTGAATCCACAGGGAATTGAAATCCCGGGAATGCTAGCCAAATTTGCAGAGATTGTAAATATATCCGATAAGTACATCTGGAGGGGGTCATCGACTTTCTCTCCTATCTTGAATGCTGGAGTGGGAGCTGTGGGCGTGATGATGGCATCAACCTTTTCGAAAGCCC
>Ga0315310_10002597_pt1 | contig 11275 bp, 5 predicted proteins | sample TDP5_MG_FD_203630 | JGI IMG/M metagenome (GOLD analysis project Ga0315310, IMG submission 203630) | Freshwater sediment microbial communities from Lake Towuti, South Sulawesi, Indonesia - TDP5 | ecosystem: Environmental > Aquatic > Freshwater > Lake > Sediment | place: Indonesia: South Sulawesi... | reverse complement strand
GCGTGACCGTGCCGAGCGGGGTGAGCGGGGGCAGCTCGGTGGGCATCGCCGTTACCGCAACCTCGAGGGCGGATCCGACCTTGAGCGCCTCCGCGAGCTGTATCGCACGTATCGCCGTTGTCCCTGGTGTCAGGGTATCTATCTCGCCTACCGAGGACAGCGGTTCGCCAAGCGCCACGCTGAGATATACGGTTACCGTCGCGAACACCGGAAATGTCATCGACACCTACGATCTAGCTGTGACCGATAACGCCGGATGGAACCTTGAACTCTCATCCTCGACCTTGACGGTATCGATGGGGGACTCAGAAGAAATCGTGCTGAATGTCACGATTCCTGGAAACGCCGAGCTCGGCACTGCAGACGATATCATAATCACTGCAACATCCCAAGTAGATCCAGCCGTAAGCGACTCCGCGAGCTGTAGGGCAATCGCAGCCGCTTCTCCAGCGCTACCGCTGGCCGTTCCGCTAATTGCGATAGCGATTATTATCATTTTCATCGGGGGCTACCTTTTCCTCAAGAGGAAGGGTGGTCGGAGGAGGCGGGTTTTATATGCTACTGCTTCATAATCACATGAGGAGGCTGTAAGTGAAGACCGAGAGTTTTAAGGGAGCCCTGCTGTCGACCTTGATGATCGTTTCGATTATAGCGCTGGCGATACCCCTCTTATTCTCCCCCCGCCCAGTGCACGCTACATTGACTCCACATGCCCCAATTTACATCGACGGCAATTTAGGATTTACAAAACCGGATCCCGTGAACGGCGGCGGCTCTGGTACGGAGAACGACCCATACATCATAGAGAACTGGGACATCAATGCGTCGAGCGCTAATGGGATTGAAATAAGAAACACGACCGCGTACTTCATCATCAGGAACTGTTACGTGCACGACGAAAAAAGTTACTGGAAGGAAGGGATTTACCTCTACAATGTGACAAACGGGAGGATTGAAAACAACACAGCGGAGAACAACTGGTTCGGCATCTACCTCGACTACTCAAACAATAACGTTGTTGAAAACAGTACTGCAAGGAACAACCTCGGCGGTATCTTTCTCTGGGACTCGGACAACAACCTCATCTCGAGCATCGTTTCCGAGAATAACCCCCTTTTCGAAGGTTATGCCTCCGCCGGCATCATCCTCGCAAATTCCTCCAACAACACCCTAACGAACAACGCATGCGACAACAACTTTTTCGGCATCTACGATTCCTCCTCCTCCAACAACACCCTGGACAATAACACCTGTAACCACAACTTCCGCGGCATCCACCTCGATGACTCGAACAACGAAACCTTGATTAATAATATCCTCTCGAACAACCGATATAACTTCGGCGTGTGGGGCTCGTCTATTTCGCATTTCGTACACGACATCGACACCTCGAACCTTGTTGACGGGAAACCCATCCGATATTTAGTGGGCTGCAGCGGTGAGGTGGTGGATTCATCCCTAGAGGTGGGTTACTTGGGCTTGGTGAACTGCGACAACATCCGTGTGGAGAACCTCGCGCTTGAAAACAATATTGAAGGAATCCTGCTCGCATTCACTGATAACAGTCACGTGGATAACTGCACCCTCGGGAACAACGAGACCGGCGTCTTTCTCAACAACTCGGACAATAACGTCATTAAGAACTGCACAGTCTCTGGAAACATTGATGAGGGTATTTATCTTCTTGATGACTCGGACAACAACGCCCTGACTAACAACACCTGCGAGAACAACGAATTGTACGGCATCGCCATATGGGACTCGGACAACAACATCATCTCAGGCAACACCTTGAAGAACAACTGGACAGGTATATACCTAGGCCCATCGTCTAACAACCAAATCTACCACAACAACTTAATCAACAACAATAACCAGGTGTATGATGATGGCACAAACAAGTGGGACGGCGGCTACCCCTCTGGCGGGAACTACTGGAGCAATTACACAGGCGTGGACGAAAACCATGGTGAAAATCAGGACATACCAGGAAGCGATGGGATAGGCGACACGCCATATTACATCCCTGGCGGCAGCAACCTGGACCGCTACCCGCTAATGAGGCCGTGGGCTGTTAAATCCAAGGCTGAGATCAGGACGGTGATCTACCCTGCGGCTGATGTTTACGCATTCAGTGGAGATGGGACGAGGTACTCAAGAACGCAGCTGAAATTTGATATAAGCAACGTTCCGTCCGGATCAAAAATACTCTCAGCGAAACTCTGGTTATACAGATTTGCAGCCGATAACTGGGATGGGGAGGTCCTGCTCAACAGGGTCGACGATCAGCTCTGGGGTGAAAAAATAACTGCCATCGAGTTCGACGCCCAAACCCTCACGAACGAGGAAACCCAAGCGAGCAAATTCATGTCGCCAGGCTGGGATTATTTGGACGTGGAGGACCAGCTAAATGCCGATCACGGAGCTGGGCATGCTTATTCGAGCTACAGGCTTAGGTGGGCAAACGATGATGGAAGCGAACAGTCAGTTGGGATCGATGACGCCCGATTCCTAGTGATCGAGAGCGAGCTCGACGAACTATGCATTATTTTCCTCTCAAGCGAATACAACGGCAGCGACCCGTATCTCGAGGTCGTCTACGTCCCGCCGTATGCTGTATCCGTGTCGATCTCACCTACTTACAGGAGCGGCGCGCCCGGGGAGGAGCTCAGCTATGCTGTAATGGTCGCGAACACGGGGAACCTCGATGACAACTACGCCCTAACCGTAAGCGATAACACGGGCTGGGGGCCGACGCTCGGGGACAACCTGCTCGAGGTTCCTGCTGGCGAGGACAGACAGACGACGCTCAGCGTCATCATCCCAGCGGGCGCGGAGAACTGTACGAGGGACAACATAACCGTCACCGTAATATCTCAAGCAGACAACACCGTCAGGGACAACGCGAGCTGCATCGCCCACGCAGTACGGGTGGGTTTCATCCCGCGCGGCCCGATCTACATCAACGGGGACGACAATTTTATTCCCGCGAACGGCGTCACCTCCGGCTCGGGCACGGAGAACGACCCCTACATCATAGAGAACTGGGATATCAGCGCGGAGAACGCTCATGGCATCTGGATAGAGAATACCACTGCGCACTTCATCGTCAGAAACTGCTACGTGCACGATGGATGGAATAACGGTAAGTATGGGATTTATCTCGACCCTGTGATAAATGGAATAATCGACAACAACATCGTGGAAAATAACGGCACCGGCATCTACCTCGAGTATTCAGACAATAACATCATCTCAAACAACATCGTGAGGAAAAACCTCTACAATGGCATCCGGCTCGACTACTCGAATAACAACATTATCGAGAATAACCTCGCGGAGAACAACGGCGACGACGGCATCGAACTCGTGGGATCGAACAATAACTCCATCTTAAACAACCTTACGAAGAACAACGTATGTAACGGAATCGTCCTCTCGGGCTCGTGCAACAACAGCCTCATCTCCAGTAACACCATGGAGAACAACTATTATGGCATCCGCATCTTCAACTCGGACAACTGCCTCATCTCCAGCAACACCGTAGAGAACAACGGTGACTACGGCATCTGCCTCGACTCTTCCGACAACAGCACCATCTCGGGCAACACTATCGGGAACAACTCTTCGGATGGCATCTACCTCAGCGGCTCGGACAACAACCTAATCTCGAACAACGTTGTGAAGAACGGCTACAACCCAAGCATCGAACTCGAATACTCGGACAACAACCTCTTGTTTAACAACACCGTGGAGAACAACCACGGCGACGGCATCCGCCTCCACTACTCGGACAACAACTTCCTGTCTAACAACACCTTAAAGAACAATTTCTACGATGGCATCGACATTTCGGGCTCAAACAACATCGTGTCCAACAACATCATGGAGAACAACACCAACGGCATCCGCCTCTACGGCTCGTCGAACCTCCTGTCCAACAACATATGCTCCAACAACAACAATTATGGCATCAGACTTGAAGGACTCAACAACACACTAGACAACAATGTATGCTCCAACAATTTTCTTTTCGGCATCCGCCTCGAATCCTCCTCTAACAACACCCTCTCCAACAACATCGTGAAGAACAACTACTGCGCTGGTATCGGCCTCTGGAATTCGGATAACGCCACAATCTCCAACAACATCGTAGAGAACAACAGCGACTACGGCATCCACCTCTTTGGCGTGGACAACAATGGCTCGGACAACAACCACATTGAGAACAACATCGTGGAAAATAACGGCACCGGCATCTACCTCGAGTATTCAGACTATAACCTCATCTCGAACGACATCGTGAGGAAAAACCTCTACAACGGCATCCGGCTCGACTACTCGCACAACAACATCATCGAGAACAACCTCGTGGAGAACAACGCGCTCGGCATCCAACTCTACTCCTCGCACAACAATCCTATATCCAACAACCTCGTGGAAAACAACATCGAGGGCATCCGGCTTGACTGCTCAAACAATAACCTCATTTCAAACAACTTAGCAGAGAACAATAGCGGGGGTATCATCCTCGGCAACTACTCGGACAACAACCTTGTATCCAATAACATCGTGGAGAACAACGATGGGTATGGCATCTCACTGACCTACTACACCTCCAACAACACCCTCTCCAACAACATATGCTCCAACAACTTCGGCGGCATCTTCCTCGATCGTTCGGAGAACTGTGTCATCTTGAACAACACCGTGGAGAACAACTACTACGGCATTAACCTCGGCCACTCGGACAACAACCTAATCTCAGGCAACACAGTGGAGAACAACTACTACGACGACATCCACCTCCTCGGCTCGGATAACAACCTCTTATCCAACAACACCGTGGTGGGGAACAACTATACCTACGGCATCTACCTCGACGATTCCTCTATCAACACGATCGAGAAAAATCTCTTAGAGAACAATCTCCACGGCATCTACCTTTGGTATTCCTTGGTCAATACGATTTGCAACAACACCGTAGAGAACAATACCTACGGCATCCAGCTTAGCTACTATTCAGACAACAACCACATCTACCACAACAACATCTTGAACAACGCCACCCAAGCGTATGATGAATGCTCTAACTTCTGGGACAACGGCTACCCATCCGGTGGGAACTATTGGAGCGATTACACCGGCTCGGACAATTACTGGGGCGAGAACCAAGACATACCGGGGAGCGATGGGATAGGCGACGTGCCCTACCACATCCCGGGCGACAACAACCAAGACCGCTACCCGCTAATGGAGCCTTGGATGCCCAGAGTTCCTGGGGTCATCGTCAGGGGCAAGGACACCGCATATAATGTCAATTTAGCTGGGAATCCTCCCCTAAAATTGTACACAAGCTCTCCACCGTTGATGATCGCTGCTAGGGTAGGGAGTGGCGCGGTCGTCGCTGCAGGAACGGTCTCAACGTGTAGGGACAATATGTGGAACAATCCTGCTAATCCAACCCCCTACTTCGATGTGCTCCTTGATAAAGCGTTCCAGTGGATGATGCCGGGAGCGAAGGAAGTGCTCTGGTACGAGGGTTATGGAGTTTACAATACCATCGACACCCCTGAAGTTCGATGTCAACAACTTGAGGATGCGCTCGAGGCCAAGGGGTACACGCTGACGGGCGACGCCACGATGCCCATAACTTCTGGTCTCCTCTCAGGTTACGATATCTTGGTCATACCTCAACTCCAGCTAGGGGACATGGGGACGGGGGGCGACCCAGCTCTGCTACCCGATGCCGATGTTCAGGCCATAGTCGATTTCGTGAGGGGTGGTGGAGGTCTACTTATCATGGATAGTTCTGATTACGGAGGACAAAACTACTGTAAGGTCCAGAACAAGATCCTCAAGGCGCTCGATGCAGGCTTTTACCTCCAAGACGATCAGGTGCAGGATGACACAAATAGGTGGGGGGGAGCCTCTTACCAGCCGATCGCCGTTATCGACACGACGACGGCAATCGGGAGCTCTTATCAAGCTGCGACGGGGAAGGATGAGATCGGACTTTACAGCATATGCTCGCTCAGGATAGAGAAGGACTACGATGTCTCTGTTGAGGTTTCTCCATTCGCGAATCTTGGCGAGGCGGGGGACAACCTTCTCTACGAGGCGATGATAACAAACATTGGAAGGAATGCGGACAATTACATCATCACGGTCATGGATAACCTTGCTTGGCCGATTTCGATTTCTGAGAACGAGATCAGCCTTCTTCCTAGCGAGGACACAATAATTGTAGTAAGAGTGACAGTGCCTGAGAATCTGATGGAGAAAAGTGCAGACTGGGTCACTTTAAGGGCCTCGGGGGTTTCGGGTGCAGAGGATAGTGCGGACTTCAGGGCGATTAGCGTGGTGCCACTTGAGAAACCCCCGTACCCCATAGCCCATCCGGAGACTCTTCGCTTCTTGGGACCAGGTCTTCCAACCCTTCTCGTCGATCTGCCAGCGGTGCCGATCATAACTGCCATCGAGACTGGTTACAGCAACGACCTAACGCCTAGGGAACCCTGGCCGATGCTTTACGGCAAGGGAGAGTTCGCGCCGGTGGGTGCTGCAGCCCTCGTGGATAACGGTCGCGTCATAACTACGGCCAATTCCATCTTGCGGGACAGGTACTTTGACCGTGCGGAGTTGGCGAACGATGAGGTCATGTCACTCATAGCTAGGTGGATGATAAACTGGGACGATCCGAGAGGACATGAATTCTTGTATTACTGTACCGATCCAGCCCTCGGCACCTACCACGTCCCCTCGATAGTATCGAAGTGGCTTAACATGGTGGAAAATGAATGTGGATTTGAGCTCGGTGTCCAGGTGGGGGGAGAGATAACTCCCGAGTTACTCGATAATTACGACGTCCTCCAGCTGGCAGAGCTCATGAGGCCTTTTTCCCCCGATGAGATCCAGGCGGTCGTGAATTGGGTGAAGGGTGGCGGAGGGCTGATCATAATGTGTTCGGCCGACTATGGAGGTTATAGTCGTCCTAATTACCCGAATGAGATCCTGGAAGCCTTGGACTGCCCAATCAGGTTCCAGGACGATGAGTTATACGACGATGACAGCTGGGTGATCGATGGCCCCTGGTTCCCCCAAGTTTACCTCCTCGACCCCCGCGAGGTGAATCCCGAGTTTGACGTTTGGTTCCCTCCTCCGCCGCCTCCTCCAGTTATTGAATGGGATGCTCTCATCACCGCAACATTTTCCGGAGGTAGCGATGACGCGATCTTTGGGGTCAGAGCCGACGCGACACCGGGCTTTGATAGCGGATGCGATATCCCTGAACCGCCTGCGCCCCCAGAGCCACCTTATGTGCGGGCATACTTCTATTACCCCGAGCAGATTCCTGAAGAGCTTCACCGCAGCTGTCTGGCGCCGGAGAACTTTATGGAGTGGCCTCTCAGGATCGAGTATGCCGACGACATCGAGGACATCACCCTGACCTGGAGCGTGGAGAACGTTCCCGCCGAGTACAATGTCCTCCTCTACCGGGGAGGAGCCTCTGTAGCAGACATGAGGGCTGAGGACAACTACACCTTCGAGGCGGCGAGCGATAATCATGACTTCCGCGTGATCGTGGGGAAGCTCGTGCCCTTCACCCTCGAACTCACCCAAGGTTGGAACATGATCTCCTTCCCCATCCTGCTGGAGAACATGAGCCCAGACGCGATCTTCGGCGGCTACTACGTCCTCTACAGGTGGGATGCGGAGAACAAGCGCTACGTGCTGCACGCTGATAGCGGGAGCTTCATCGAGCCCGACTCGGATGTCGAGGTGGGCGTCGGCTACTGGGTTTACGTGCTCGAGGACGAGAACTTGGACCTGCTGGGTTTCCCAGTAGAGCGGCTAATCCTCAGCCTCCGCCAGGGCTGGAACCTCATAGGGTCCTCCTACGGCGGTTCGAGCATTGCCGACCCTGCGGACGATCCTGACGACTCCGTCCTACCCTGGGCTTTCACTTGGAACACACGTGAGAAAAGATATGACATGACGCAACTTCTCGAGGCTGGAAAAGGCTACTGGGTATACGCGCTGCGAAACTGTACTCTTACGCTTCCTGCACCCAAAGTTACAACGCCACCATCTGCAATGATATCTGTAAGCGCTGAAAAATCCGCGCCAAACACTGTAAAGCTCACGATTTCGCACGTAGGCGGAGATGACTTGGTGATCAATGATCTTCAGATAAAAGCAACCAACGACAACGTGGGTGGAATGGTAACGATAGATAATCCTGACCTTGGTGTTGGTGCAACGTTTACCGTGGGTGAGTCCGGATCAATAGAATACGAATACATCGGTGTCGAGACCGGTGACGTGCTTACAGTATACATAATCCACAAACCGAGCAAACAAAAAATATTCAGCAGCTCAAGCATCGTCGTGCAAGCAGGATATCCCGCAATAGGCATGAATGTTGAAGCCTATGGCGACAATGAAATAATAATCAGGGTACTGTCAGGATCTATTGAAGCGGGCGAATGGGCATATTCAGTAAGTGCTACCGAGGGAGCCTATAACTGGGTGACGGGAACTGAGGCACTGGATGCCCCAAGCGTTAGCTTAGGGACCTATGCTCACGGAACATGGTACGTGAATGTAAAACACATAGCTAGCGGGCATGTCTACTTCACCCCTGACCAAGTCGTAACATTGCCAGCCCCATAGAAGGAATCAGTCGCGGCTCGCAAAGACTATAAAATTAAAATTCGGATGCCTTCCCGCACAAGCGAGCTATTTAATCGAAGGGAATCAAAATTAATAGGTAGCCCCGTGGTGTAGATCCAGTGGGTTGCTGCTGGAGCACAATGGTCAAGCATTCGGGCCTTTGGAGCCCGCGACGGGAGTTCGAATCTCCCCGGGGCTACCTCAACATCAGAGCTGCTGCTTCACCTAGGTCCCGCGCCCTCTCCACATCTATGCCAGATATCCTGGGCACGCCCGTCTGGTTGCTCGAGACCACGAAGAGCTCGAAACCAGCTTCCTTCGCCGCGCGCACCTTGACATCTATTTCGCCCACAGGCCCGAGCCTTCCGTACTCGTCGATGGTCGCGCTGGTTATCGCATCTTCGAGTACCCATCGGTTCTCGATCGCAGCGACGAGCACGACCGCCATCGCCGCCCCAGCGGAGGGGCCGGTGACCACTTCAGCCTCGGCCTCGATGGAGAAGATGATGTCGACGGAGGATAGGTCATAATTCGTCTCGCGTTCGGCCGCCAGCTTTGCATTTCTGGCCGATCTCTGGGTATCCTCGTTCTCGTAGGGGGGCACGCTGACGAGCACCCTCCCACCACCAGACCTGAGCTCGACGGTGAGTGTCGCCAGTTCCCCCGCTTGGCCCTCCTTGGTGACGCCCACGATCGCCGTGGAGCGCGTGTAGGCCTCATCCCCCGCGAGCACGAGTGGAGGCCTCGTAGCATACCAGTTGGCTGCGAGCACGGCGCCCAGACATAGCCCGATCAGGAGCGCGAGTAGGAGGAGGCCTGTCAGGTCTCGCCTCTTCTCCTCGTGCAATTTCAGCTGGTCCATCAACTCAGGGGCGTGCGGCATACGATCCTTCATCCGATATGGTTGTAGTGATTTAGAGGTAGAAATCAGTTATGAAGGTATGTTACAGAGGGCTTCGATAGAGCGAAAAGTATCTGAAGCTATTTGAAGTAAGATTGGTCAGGCAAAATGACATTCTGAGGTTTTATGCATTAATTAGCCCTTTGCATCCAAAGAAAGCTAAGCTTATTAGAAAAATAACATTAAACTTCAATTGATAGCCCCGTGGTGTAGCGGTCAAGCATAACGGGCTCTGGCGGTAATCCGGAGACACCCGTCGACGGCGGTTCGAATCCGCCCGGGGCTACTACTCTTAAACTTCGACGACGATCGCCGTATTCGTGTCGACAACGCCCTTTACCTTATGGATGCCTTCCACCACGACGTTCGTCAGCTTCGCCAGGTCCTTCGCCTCTGCAAACACGACGATGTCATACGGCCCCGTGACGACATGCACCGATTTCACATTGGGGAGGCGCTCGAGCTCCTTCGCGACCTGCCTGACCCTTCCGATCGCTGCGGTCACCAAAATGTATGCTTGGACCAATTTTTCACCTGCCCAATTTTTGACATAGTGCTATTTAAAGTTGAGGTCAATCAGTCAATCAGCTATGCGGTGGACTCCTTTACCGTGAGCTTTCGCTTCATCACGAGTTCGGCCGCGCGCGCGACGCAGCCCCCCGCGCCTATCGCCTTCGCCACCTGGTCCTTGGGCACGTAGACCACGAGTTCCTCGCCGCGATCCTCCACCCTGTCGACCTTGACCTTCAACATCTGCTTCAACTGCTCCAACGTCCTCTCTTCCAAATTAACAACTCCTTGCAATTTTCGGGGCCTATTTTTAAAAGTTTTGTGTAAGAAGTAAATTGTCAAAGGGTGCAACTTACGATATCAGGGCATGTCCAGGGGATATTCCAGCTTAGCCCGCCATTTGCCCTCCAACCTCCGGCAGAGACCTGAAACATGTCCTGCACCGACAACGCACACGATCTTTCCCTTCGCCGAGGCGAGCAGCATCGCGATTTTAGCGGCCATGTAGGAGTTGCGCTCATCTATTAACACCTCGTACGCGCTAGGCAGGGTCCGCTTCAGCGAGGACAGCAGGTGATCGACGACCTCTTCCTCTGTCAGCTTCTCGAGGTCCACCCGCCCGCCGAACGGCAGCAGGCCCAACAGCAGCTCGAGGAGGAGCCTCAGCTTCTCCCGGGCGCTCATCCGCTCGACAAGCCTCTGCAAGGTCAAGTTGATATCGCGATCTATCAGCTCGACCCTGGCCCCCACCTTTTCCGCACATTCGATGGCGATCAACATCTCCTCGCCCGCTGGCATCCCGGTCCGGTGCGCGAACTTGGTTTGGAGGAGGTAGAAGAACTTGTTTAATACAAAGGAGCCCAGCTCCCGGGCGCGCAGAGCCTCCCTCGCCCCGGCCCGCTCGACCTCGCCAATCAATGCGGCATAGCGCGCCGGGCATAGTTCAACTGCCACAACTTCGGGTAACTCGCTCTCAATTGCAGCTTTGACCTCGTCCCTGCTCTTCGGCAGGATATGTGCGACCCCGACGAGCGTTAGGCGGTCACCCAGCTTTCGGAGCAACCCCAACACCCTTAACCAGATAAGTCAGCAGCAGGTCCTCCCCGACCCGATCGACGGAGATGAGTTTCAGGGAAATGCTCTTCGAGATTTTCGCAAACCCTCGGCCGCCGACCAAGGTCCTGGCAT
>Ga0315310_10002595_pt1 | contig 11282 bp, 11 predicted proteins | sample TDP5_MG_FD_203630 | JGI IMG/M metagenome (GOLD analysis project Ga0315310, IMG submission 203630) | Freshwater sediment microbial communities from Lake Towuti, South Sulawesi, Indonesia - TDP5 | ecosystem: Environmental > Aquatic > Freshwater > Lake > Sediment | place: Indonesia: South Sulawesi... | reverse complement strand
ACTCTACCCGACTGCACGATCTCGGCGTTCCGGCCAAGGTTGCTCAGCAGCAGCTGGGGCATGCCACTGTGGAAACGACCCTCGATGTCTACACGCACGCGATTCCAGAGACTCATCGGCGCGCGGTCGAGGCTCTGGAGCGCGTTTTGTTCCCAAATGTTCCCAAGTTGACTGAATCAGGTGAGAGGCGTGGGTTCGTAATCCAATGATCAAGAAGGGAAAAAGTGGAGGGGCTGGCGGGACTCGAACCCGCGACCCGCGGTTTAGGAAGGCCCGGCAATAAATTACCTTCCTTATCCCTGGATTGCCCCTGATATCGCTGGAACGCAGTTCGGGAAAATTGGCAATTACTACTGAGTGCTCCCAACATCCCCTGCTTTAGCCTATGTCCCGTCACAGCTGCGTCACAAGCTTATTCGTACACGCTAACCCGCTCCACGCGTTGACTTGCCTGGGGGTGTGGTCTAAGATCGCCGCCAAAAGCTGCTAGGGCGGGGTGCATCTGGTAGCACGTCGGACTGTTAATCCGAAAGGTGCACGTTCGAATCCTGCCGCCCCAGCCACACTCGCACCGAGATTCAATTAATTTGTGCAGCGTCAACGCTCCCCCGCATGGACTTCCCGGAATAGGCCCTTCGCGTTGACTTGCCTGCACGGGTAGCCTAAGATGACGGGGGGCAAGGAAGCGGCGTGTCCGGGGAGTCTCTGAAATCATAACAAACGAAAGGGCAACAAAAGGCCTGGCTTCCTGCCGGGGGCTTTTACTCTCTGTGCGACCGCGTGGGAGACGAAGTTGGCGATTGAAGACAAGAACGATTCTGTACGGCAACTCGTTCTGATGGGCAAGGAGCGGGGCTACCTGCTGTACGACGAGGTCAACGACCTGCTGCCGGCCGAGGTGTATTCCTCGGAAGAGATTGACGACGTGCTGGCGGCCTTCGACGACGCCGGCATCGAGATTCTTGAAGAAGCACCTAAGAAGCCCCCTACTGCGGAAACGGTGCCGGCGGAAGCCAAAGCCGCTAAGGAATCCACCGAAGAGGTGGAACCCGACCTCACCCCGGGCGCACTCGAGAAGACCAACGACCCCGTTCGTATGTACCTGCAGGAGATGAGCATCGTCCCGCTGCTGACTCGCGAAGGCGAGGTGGCCATCGCCAAGCGCATCGAACGGGGGCAACTGCGGGTGCTGAAGGCGCTCTCCCGCCAGCCGTTAATCATCAAGGAAGTGATTGCACTGGGGCAGGTACTGCGCCAGGGCGAGCGCACCATCAAGGGAATCGTCCAGTTCGACGGCGACGAGCTGACCGAGGAGCGGCTGGCAGAGAAGACCCGCCGAGTGCTGCGCACGATCGACAAGCTGGCTCATACTCACGAGCGCTCCCGCAAGCTCTACGAGCGGATGAAGAAGATCCGCGCCCGCAAGACCCGCCGCGCTATCCGCGCTCGCTGGGTGCTGGCGCGCAGCCGGGTGGAAGCGGGGCAGATTGTGCGCTCGATTGAGTTCAGCCACTCCGAGCGCAAGCGCCTGATCGACCGGTTGCGCGAGGCGGTGAGCGAGATGAACCAGCTCGACCGCGACATCCTGCGGCTCTACCGCCGCGTAGAGATGGGCTCGGAGGAGACGGCCCGCGAGGCGCGCCGGGAGCTGCGTGAGCTGCGGGCGCGCGTGAACGCGCTGGAAGAACTGGTCGAGGTTCCCCCCGAAGAGTTGCGCCGCACCTTGAAGGTGGTGCACCGGGGCGAGGCGGAGTCCGCCCAGGCCAAGAAGGAGCTCATCGAGGCCAACCTCCGCCTGGTGGTGTCGATTGCCAAGAAGTACACGAACCCCGGCCTGCAGTTCCTCGACCTGATCCAGGAAGGTAGTATCGGGTTGATGAAGGCGGTGGACAAGTTCGAGTGGCGGCGCGGCTACAAGTTCTCTACGTATGCGACGTGGTGGATTCGCCAGGCCATCACCCGTGCCATCACCGACCAGGCGCGCACCATCCGTATCCCGGTACACATATTCGAGATCATCAACAAGCTCATCCGCACCCAGCGACAACTGGTGCAGGAGCTAGGCCGCGAGCCCACCTCGGAGGAAATCGGCAAGCGGATGGAGCTGCCGGTTTCGAAGGTGTGCAAGGTGATGAAGATTGCCCAACAGCCGATTTCACTGGAAACCCCCATCGGCGAGGAAGAAGACTCGCACTTGGGCGACTTCATTGAAGACAAGGCTGTCATTTCGCCCTCGGACGCGGTGATGATCCTCAACCTGAAGGAACAAACCGAGGCGGTGCTGCAGACCCTGACCCCGCGCGAGGCAAAGATCATAAAGATGCGCTTCGGGCTCGACGACGGTTCCGAGCGCACGCTGGAGGAAGTGGGGCAGTCGTTTGCGGTCACCCGCGAGCGCATCCGGCAGATCCAAGCCAAGGCGCTGCGCAAGCTGCAGCATCCCTCCTGCGCCCGTAGACTGCGCGTTCTCCTCGAAACCGCGTACGAGTAGCAGACCCCCACTTCCAAGACCTCCTGCGCCGCATGAAATTCCCGGAGTAGGCAACTCGCTACGCGATGCGCGTTCTCCCGTAATTCCTTGACATCTATTCAACCCCAGATTTAGCTTCCTGAGAAAATCCTGGATGAGGAGGGTGTAGTCATGCCGATAGTGAGGCAACTCACCGTCTGGGTAGAGGACCGCCCCGGGGTTCTGGGAGAGGTAGCCTCTGCCCTGGGAGCAAAAGGGGTAAACATCCTGGCGTTCATGGCTTCGGCTTTAGAGGGTCGTGGCGCCCTGCGGATGGTGGTGGACAAGCCAACGACGGCTAGGAAGGCCTTGGCAAAAGCCGGCTGGCAAATCAGCGAAGAGAAGCTAGCTGCTGTCACGCTCGTGGACAAGCCAGGCAGTCTAGGTAGGGCGGCCAGCAAGCTGGGCGAGGCCGGCATCAACATTGATTACGCCTATACCGGCTCAGCGAAGGGCGCCCGAAAAGTCCAGGACTACTTCGCAGTAACGGACCCCAAGGCAGCTCTGAAGGTACTGCGGAGAGTGGGCAGCTGAAAGCTGCCGGCCAAACATCTTGTTGTGGAGTTGCTGGAGGGAAGGGATCTCCTCAAGCAAGGTGATCTAGTGGAACGGATGCGTCTGATTCAAGACAGGAAGAAGCCCAGCTAGATGCGCCGGATTGTGTCCAGCTCGTCACCCTTGCCTTCGCCCCCCACACCCTACGGCTGCGGCTAGAGCGCTACAATCCGGGCCAACGACTGGCGGAACTGGGCAGCGAACTGTCGCTTCCTTTGTGACATCAGCTTGTCTCAAATGTGCTGAAGACGCACACTTACAATATGCAAGCTAATTGGGAGGACATCAGTGCGCACCTACTTTATTAGGCACACCGAAGAGCTCGACATTGACGATACGACTCGGGAGATGCTGTGGGAAACAAGAAGGATCGCAATCCACTTTCCAGTGGATAAAAGCGGTCAGCTACCAGAGCGCGATAACTCCAGTCTGGCCCTTGCCGATTACTCCGGCTCTGCACGGAAAGCTATTCGTATCCTGACGGAACTGGCACGTGAAGGAGGGTATGTTTGCGCCGAGTACTATCCGCGTAAGGAATGTCTTCTCGGCTACGTAGCTCCCGACTCACAGATCGAACTTGTCTACGGAAAGTGGGGCAAAAGGCAAGGGCTTACAGATCGCGAGGCGGCGCTGAAGTCTATTGTGCTGGGTAAAGCGAAGCCCTTTCGCAGAGCTGACCTGGCCATCCTTGTGGGAAGGCCACGGCAAGGAACGATTTCCAGATGGCCGAGCGCTAGAAACCTGATCGAAAACCTTGTGGAAGGGAGGCGAATTAACCCGTCTCTTGAGCTGTTGTCACCGGATCAGCAGGAGATACTTTGCAGTGAGTTTCTCCGATCAGCTGCAGCGGAGGCGCTGGGACTTGCTCGTCTTGCCCACCTCGTGCTGCCCGTCGGGCGGACCATGCGCGACATTGATATTTTCGGAATCAGTGATCGAGGTATGCGCATTTTTGCTCAGGTGACTTATCGAAGTACCAAACAGTCCGGCGCAAAACTCAAAGCACTGCTTGACTACGCCGACATTGGCCGGAGCGAACTGATTTTGTTTTGCGATTGCTCGCACGTAGAGGAGAAGGAAGGTGTGAGGATCATTCCGTTGCGATATGTATACGATCAATTCGTAAGGACCCGCATCGGACGGAAGTGGCTGGAGATAGCGACGGCAGCAAACCTAAATGCAGAAGGGTAGCCAGATCCTCGCGGCTCAGTACCACGTGATTTCGGCACGCAAGATTCGCCTGACTCCACCTTCGATTTTTTAAACACTTCGGTCGTCACTCGGTCAAGGGTTTGCACAGGGCCTGACCGCTGGTAGCCTAAGCCCGAGGCCATAGGATGCGCTCCTATCCGGCCCAGTGCAACATACCTCATGCGTGCACACCAACAACCTTAAGCTGTGGCTTCCTCTGAGTTGGCGGGCTTTCTCTCAGAGTTGAACGCAGCAGTCAGTTGTGTGTCCGGGTTCAGCGGAAAGGGGACAGCTGAGCAAGGCGAGGGAAGCACATTTTGAGCCCCCCGGTTTAGCCCTACCTTGATGCTCTTGCCAAGAGGGTCTTCGTAACTCTCTACACATGGGCGATTTCGTGTGGCGGCTTCGGGCTGCGTAGCCTGTGCCGCAGCCAGATGGACTTGGCACCCTCCGCACTGCCGTAGACGCGACGATTGACCCAAGGCGAGCTACTGGACTACAGTCCACCACGGTCGCGCAGGGAGGCCAAAGATGGGCAAGAAGGGTGAATGGCGGAAAACTCCTCCTAGTGTGGCGCTGGCGCAGGGCAAGGTAGAACGCCGATTTAAGGTTCCGACTGAGCTAAGACAACCTAGCACCACATTGTGCCTGCCGCCGGACAGCACCAAGCATCTCAAACGCAGGCTGAAAGAACTCGTTGATAAGGGCTGCGACGAACAATTCCTCCTGAGATTTTCCAAGTTGTGCCAGCTTGCGAGAGAGCACCGGGTCAGCGAACGTTCCAGCGAGCGAGTGGCGTACTGGCACCAACACAAGCCATCTCAACGTCAGGTGAGTGCATACTTGGCACAGGTTGAAAGACTGGCAGCAGAAATCGATAAGTTCCAAGCCACAGTCCCCGATTTAGTGCTGTGGTTGCAGGAGAACGTGCCGGATGAATTCGAGCACTTTTTGTCACTCCCCATCACGCTGCGGCGCTATGTGAATCTGGCGCGAAAGATGGCGCGGGGATTTCGCTTTCCCTACGGCGCTGCGGCGGCCAACCTGCGGCACACATTCCTGGCGGCGCTTGCTGGTCACGTCAAGCAGCACACAGGTCAGTATCACTGGGATGTCCTCGCTGACTTAATCGCAGCCTGGGGCGGCCCCGTCGATGCTGGGTCGCTGGCCAAAATATATCGTGGGATTCCGCGGTGGTATCGGCGGCGTATTGGCAGCGAGTTTATGCAACGCTGGCTCAACGACCTACCGGCTGAGTTGTAACCCCCTCCCCCTGAAAAAAACGGAAAAACTCAGCACCGAAATTCGGTGCCAGGTAGTGCCTCGACATGGCGATGCGCCAACTCTATGCTCCGGTTTGATAGGCGAAGGGGAAGAGGAACTTGAATATGGAGCGCGAACACCCGAGCGAGGCCCTTATAGACCGCCAGTTGTGCTGGGAGCTGCTCTCATTCCCGGACACTGACGCGGGCAACGCCGAGGCCTTCGCGCTGCTCCATGGGCATCGTTTCCGATTCGATCATTCAAAGGAGAGGTGGCTGGTTTGGAATGAACGTTATTGGGAGGCGGACGTGGACAACGAAGCTGAGCGGGCGGCGCTCGATACGGCCCGCTGGCGGCGTTGGGCTGTTCGTCTAGCTTTAGCATCCCATTCGCGTGCTGCATTCCTGCGCTTCAAGTGGGCGTTCGACAGCGAGTCGGTCCAACGGGTGAAGGCCACGCTTGAAAGCGCGAAAAGCATCGGGTCATTAGCCACCACCACAGGTGAATATGACGGCGATCCTTTCCTTCTGACGGTGGGTGACGGAACTCTGGAATTACGGGTGGGGAAATTGTGCCCGGCCCGCCCCGAGGATCTCATTACGCGGGCCACTGACATCCCTTACAACCCGGATGCCTCGTGTCCGCGCTGGCTGGATTTCCTAGCCGAGGTATTCGCCGGCGACATGGAGCTGATCAGTTTCATCTGGCGCGCTGTGGGCTACACCCTGACTGGCGACACGCGTGAACAGTGTCTGTTTATCCTGTACGGCACCGGGGCAAACGGGAAGACCACGTTTCTGCAAACTGTCCGGAAGATCTTGGGCACCCACGCCCTCACCACCCCCTTTTCCACTTTTATGATTCAACGCTATCCGGGTGCACCTCGGAACGATCTCGCCGCGCTCCACGGTGCCCGGATGGCCATTGCATCCGAAGCTGGTCAACAGGCCAGCTTTGACGAGCCGGTTATCAAGCACGTTACTGGCGGAGACAGAATCGCGTGCCGGTTCCTGTATGGGGAGTTCTTCGAATACGAGCCTCGTTTCAAAGTGTGGCTCGCAACGAATTACAAGCCCACTATCCAAGGTACGGACGAGGCCATTTGGCGGCGCATCAGGCTGGTCCCCTTCAACCAACAATTTAAAGGCGACAAGCGAGACCTCCGCCTGGGGGAGAAGTTGGAGGGGGAGCTACCTGGCATCTTGGCGTGGGCGGTGCGCGGGTGCCTGGCCTGGCAACAGGAGGGGCTGGGCAGGCCCCGCACCGTGGTGGAGGCGACTCGGGAGTATCGGGCAGAGTCCGATCAAGTCGGGCGCTTCCTTCGGGAGCGCTGTATCACAGGCCCGGACTATTCGACGCCGGGCAGGAATCTCTATGCGGCATACATCCGTTGGTGTCAGGAGCAGGGGGAGAAGCCCGAGACCAACGTCGCCTTTGCCGGCCACATTGCCAGGCAAGGCCTTGGTAAGAAGCGTACGCGTCGCGGGTACATCTACGAAGGTTTGGGACTATTGGCTGAGGGCAATCTCGGGCCGCTATCGCGAAGGGGGGGATGATGACCGTGTGTAGGGGTGTAGGGTTGTGTAGCCCTGTGCGAAAGATCTCCCTGGGAGTCTCTTTACGGAGAAGTCTTTGGGAGACCCTACACACGGCTACACACCTACACCAATCCTTTGGCTCCCGTAGGCGCGGGATGCAGTTTGCTTGGAGTTGTTCGGAAGTTTGCGTCCGAAGCAATGCGGGAGTAAGTCGAGAGTCGAATGGCTTGACCGGGGCTGAAAGGAGTTAGTGGGCGACGAGATGGATGAAATGCAGAACACGGGCGGGGCCACTTGCAACAGGTTCATGGGGGTGCAGGAGGCCGCCCACTTCCTCGGCGTCTCACCCAAGAGCCTCTACAGCTGGGTGAGCCAGCGCCGCATCCCCTTCCGCAAGGCGGGCCGGCGGCTGCTGTTCCTCGAGGCCGAATTGGTGGAGTGGACCCGCCCCACCGGAACGCCGGAGCGACGGCCATGCAATATCTTGACAAAGAGGCAATAGCTGTGCTACATTATGTAGCAAAGGGAAACATGAGCAAATTCGCCCGATTCCGCGCTGAATTCAACCTGACGCAAGAGGAGCTTGCCCGCCTCTTAGGGGTTAAGCGCAACACGGTGACGCGCTGGGAGATTGGCCTGGTGAAACCGCCCAAGGTGGCCGAGCTGGCGCTAGAGGGGCTGCGGGTGGGCCTGGCCAAGCGCAAAAAGCAAGGGAGGAAGCGTGGCTAGGGGTTACGGCTCAGTTTATTTGCGCGGCAAGACCTGGACTATCGACTACACCGTTGATGGTCGCCGCATGCGCGAAGCCATTGGGCCCAACCGTCGCCTGGCCGAGATGGTGCTGAAGAAGCGCGTCACCGAGGCCCTGGAGAACCGCTGGTTCGACCGGCGCAAGCTGGGCCGGGTGCCCTTCGCGGAGTTCGCCCAGAGCTATCTGGAGCGGGTGACGGCACTGCAGAAGTCAGCCCGGACCGAGCGCAACCGGGTGAGGATGTGGGCTCAGCACTTTGGCCACCGACTGCTGGGGCAGATCAGCCGGGTGGAGATTGAAGACTGGCAGCGGCGCAAGCTTGAGACTGTCCGGCCCGCCACCGTCAATCGCTACCTCTGCCGTCTGCGCCACATGTTCAACAAGGCGGTGGAGTGGGAGCTGCTGGCCGAGAGCCCGATGAGACGGCTGAAATTCCTGCCCGAGAACAACACTCGGCTGCGCTACCTATCACTGGAGGAATGTAAACGATTGATCTGGGCCTGCGCCCAGCCTCACCTGAGGACCATCGTCACCATCGCCCTGCACACCGGCATGCGCCTGGGGGGAATTCTCAACCTCAAGCGATCAGACCTGGACTTCTCCTCGGGGCTGATAATCATTCGGGACTCCAAGAATGGCGAGCCACGCCACCTGCCCATGGACTCAACCGTGGCCGCGCTGCTGGCCAATTACCCGCCGGGCTCCAACGGCTATCTATTCCCTGGCCCCAACGGAGGCCCGCTCGGCTCGATAAAGCACTCCTTCCGGACTGCCCTGCGCCGGGCGGGAATTTCCGATCTGCACTTCCACGACCTGCGTCACACCTTTGCCTCGCAGTGGATGATGAACGGGGGCGACCTCTACCTGCTCAAGGACATCCTCGGGCACAAGTCCATCGCCATGACCCAGCGCTACGCCCACCTCTCGCCCGCCTACAAGCGGGCCATGGTGGAGCGCATGGACAAGATTTGGCTGAAGCCAGGGGGAGAGCGCGATGCGGAAGAAGCGAAAGCGGAGCCAGGCAAGGCGGAAGGCAAGCCGCCAGCTCGATGAGGGTGACCTGCGCATGGCGGCCTTTGAGGAGGCCTGCGAGGGGGTCGAATACAAGCACACCCGCAAAGGAATATTCAAGCGGCTCCCCGGTAGCCGCAAGTGGGTTCCGCTTTGCGACTGAGTCGAGGACGGTTATGAGACACTTCCCCGGTCACAGCTCGGTCACAAAGGGCATTGGCCTGGGCAGGGGGATAGGCGGAAGTGCTTTACGGACGGGGCCTTGGCGAATGCGGGGAGTGGGGCGACCGGCGGCCTTACGGGGCGTGGAATGGGTGGGAACAGGCCTGGAAAGCAATCACGGTCGGTTGTGGCGTTCCCCGTTGCCAGGCGAGCTCCTGGAGCTCTTTCGGTACATCCCTTTGTCTAGTCCACGCACAAGCCGCTCCATGGGGACGCGAAAGACCTCGCAGATGCGAAGCAGAGTCCGAACAGTGATGGGCCGACCCGCCTCGATCTGCTGCCAATGCCGCGCGGAAAAGCCAAACGAGATCATGTCTTCTTGGCTGTAGCCCCTATGCTTGCGCAGCTTCCGGACTCTTTGGCCCAGGGCACGGGAAAATTGCTCTTGAATCGCCACACGGCGGTTTGTAGAGTATCACGAGCAGAAATACCACGAGCAGATTAGCGGGGAAGTACAGAGTTAGCGGAGGAGGTACAGCCCATGGCATGGACGGAAGGAGAGAAGAAGGCACTGGTAATAATTCTGGCGGCGTTCGTGGTTGCAAGAAAACCTTGGAAGCAATTCTTAGCAAGGGAACGCTGAATCTTTGTTTGTGGCAAGAAACCGGTTTTTGAAGCGTGTGCTTCTCCTGCCGAAAACTCAGATGGTTCTTTTGGCTAGTCTTTACGAAGCCTCGCTCAGGGAGCTCAAGGATTTAAAGGGCAACAGGTTCAACTTCGCCGAGGCCGTGAACGAATTCCAATCCAGAGAGCGAGCAGCTCTGTATTTTGGATTCCTCTTCTCTGAGGCAGAGTTCCATGAGACCTGGGCTGAGTTCAAACAGGAGAAGGCACTGCTCTCAGAGGAAGAGACTAAGAAGCTACGAGATTTTGTGAGCGGACTCTATGAGTTGCTGAGAGAAAAGCACGGAGCAAAGATAGCAAAGTTCTTCGAAGCATTCTTCTCGTATCTTCTTACGCTCCACTTCATATACGACCTCTATTGGGCAATTGGCCGCGAGCCAGCGCGACTTGTTGAATTTCTCTCTGATTGGGTTGCGATTGATTCACTTGACGTAGACGAGTTAGGCTGGGTGCCGCAGGCAGTTGATTCACTATGCGATCTGTGTTCCAGATGGGGTGACGCCTCAGCCAAACAGAAAGAAAAATTAAGCCGATCCATTGTAGTCTCAGTTGCAGAGTTCGCGCGCAGGTTGTCGGAAGAGGGGTACGTCTCCATGAGGGCGCTGTCGGCCTCGCTTGCCCATGTCAAACCGTGGCTTTCTGGAAAGCCGGGAAGACCCAGAGTGGACTATTCCCGAGCGTGGAAACTCAAGCGCGAATCCGAATTGTCCTGGTCAAAGGTTGCCCAGACCATCTACGACGAGTCGCCCCGCTTGCAAGCAGAGTTCGGAAAGACCCGGTATGTCGATCTACCCCTTGAGCACAAGGTCAGGCTTACTAGCCGCCTTCGGATTGGTGTTGCTCGATACGAGCAACGGCAGAAGCTACCTCAGGCGAAACCCAACAAACAGCGCTAGTACAAAACCTACACGAATTTAGTACGGAGTACTTGGAAGAGACGATTTCCTACTCTGGACTAATTCCCTCCTATTCGCTCAGAGCACACAAAACTCACGACTTCTGTGCCTTGCCCAGAAGCCATTCGCTTTTGTCCAAATTGACCACTGACAACAAACGGCCTACCTTCCCGGCCGAGCATGACGAATACCGCAAAATGCGCGATCTGCGGCAAGCCAGCGAAACTTCGCTACTGTTCTGAGGAATGCCGACTTGTAGCTAAGGTCCAGCGCACAAGAGCAAAACGGCCTCTGAAAGGTCACGTTTGCCAGTGTAAGCGATGTGGCAAGCGATTCAGACTCGGGAGGCCCCGGAGATCGATCCCGAAAGAGGTGAGTAGGTCGTGCTCCTGACTGAAGGAAACTATCCCATGTTCACAAAAGTTTGCGCCGCCACGTTGGAAATGGGCAGGTTGCCAACCTACATCGTTTAGCGTTCGTCTCTGCCAGAGACGCACAAAAGTTTGTGAGCTATCCCGTTGTTGGTTCCTGCATGCCGAGACAGCTGGAGGGAACGAAGGTTAAGCCTCCCCGGGCTGGGTGGGCTCAAAGCGCGGGCTCTGTGCTGCCCACTCTCACATCCCGCGACGGCGAACCGCATGCCCAGCCCGGGAGTCCCCTGCATGCGGGTGCCGGATTCAAAGAGTGGGAGAGGCCCGGGCCAACAGGCCCGGGCCTCACCC
>Ga0315310_10002592_pt1 | contig 11286 bp, 12 predicted proteins | sample TDP5_MG_FD_203630 | JGI IMG/M metagenome (GOLD analysis project Ga0315310, IMG submission 203630) | Freshwater sediment microbial communities from Lake Towuti, South Sulawesi, Indonesia - TDP5 | ecosystem: Environmental > Aquatic > Freshwater > Lake > Sediment | place: Indonesia: South Sulawesi... | reverse complement strand
CCATTTTGATAACTGCCACAGTGATGGTGGTTGAAGTTGTGGGCGGGATCTTGAGCAACAGCCTCGCCCTACTGAGCGATGCTGGACACATGTTTACGCATTTCATAGCGCTTAGTCTTACCTTGCTCGCCATAAGGGTAGCTCGAAGGCCAGCAACTCAAATGAAAACCTATGGCTATTATCGAGCAGAGATCCTCGCAGCACTTGCGAACGGCATCATTCTCATCTTCCTAGCCATCTATATATTTTTCGAGGCGTACTTGCGATTTTTACATCCACCTAAGATCAGGGGCCCGATAATGTTGGGGGTTGCAATTGTGGGGCTCGGAGCGAATTTTGTTGTGCTCCTCGCACTCAGGAGGACGAAATCAGAAAGTATCAATGTTCGTGGCGCCTTCCTACATGTCCTTAGTGATACACTTTCCTCAGTAGGGGTCATCACAGCGGGTGTTATAATCATGTTCACCGGCGCTTACATCGTCGACCCGCTGGTAGGCTTCCTGATAGGCGCGATGATCTTAATTTGGGCGATTGGTTTGATAAAAGAGGCAGGCGGCATTCTACTTGAAGCAGCGCCGAAACACATAGATATGAGGAAGATCACCCGTGAAGTCAAAAAGGTGAAAGGAGTTCGCGATCTCCATGATCTCCACGTCTGGACGATTACCTCCGGGATGTACGCGATGAGCGGGCACCTATTGATCGAGGACCAGATGGTTAGCAAAGCCGCGGAGATTTTAAACGAGGTAAATGAGCTTCTTAGGCTGAAGTTCGGCATCGCACACACGACTCTTCAGTTGGAGTGCGCGAAGTGCAAGGGTCCTTTTGTCTGTCGATTGGGGCCTAGGGAATAGCCGAAAAATCAATCGAAGCGGTAATGAAATATCCGTAGTTAAATGAAGCTAATGCTTTTCTAGAAACTCCAGCCCGAGCTTTTCTAAGATTGCGCTATGCCTCTCGCAGAATTCGTGTTCCTTCGGGCCGAGTTGAGCTAGGATGACCTCCTCCTGCCAATGACTGTTGAACAAACGACAGGTCTTGACTTCACAGAAGGGATCGAACGTGAGGTGATAGAAGATCACCTGCATCACGTACCCCTTCATGACTTCGGTGATCCTCTCGTCGTCATAATCGATGAATCTCCCCCTGAATTTCTCCTTAAGGACCTCGATCGGCACTTCAGCCATCCCGAGCGCGGCATATTGCTGCCTGAGGAGATAGAACTCCCTCGGCTTCGCTGGAGCCTCAACGATGCCTGCGGTGGAGATGATGGAAGGGAAACCATAGACGCTCACTCGCGCATGGTACCTGCGGTCGCCCTCATCGAAGGTGCCAAAGAGGCGATTGGTAAATATGACGTGGGCGTGCTCGATGCTGAACTCGTCGGCCTGCAGAAGTTCCCGTAGCACCGCCTGAAGCCTGAATCCGTCGTAGAGGACGCCGGAGAGCCTGAAGCTTGGGTCCCGCAGGAGTTTTCGCTCGAACTCGATTTCACCAGGCAGGGGCTCGAGGCGCGCGTCAGGGTTCGTCAGGTCGCGGACCTTCGTTTCGGCCAGCCTCATGGCGAGATTTTTGATAACATCATCAGAGCTTGCCGTGATGAAGGGCTTCCTAACGTCGATCGAAATCTTACCAAGCTTGTCTTGAAGGTAACGGGCAATCTCTTGTAGGCGTAGGGTCTTGGATGAGGGGTCTTCGTAGAGGTGAATGTTTAGGTAGGAAGTTTTGAAGTTAGTGAGGTTCTTCATACCGCCGCGCCCTCTTTTGCATGTGCTTATCGCCGCGCAGACAGTTCAAGGATTTTTTACAGCTCTTGTAACTTCTGATATGCGATTTCGGCTGCCCGCCGGCCGCTGATCAGCATCGAGCCGAAAGTGGGTCCCATCCTCGGCAGACCATAAGCCGTCGTGACCGCCATTCCCGCAACGATCAAGCCCGGGTAAACCTCGCCTGTGTGCTCAACGACGAGATCTTCAGACCGTTCGACCCACATCGCCCCATAACCTGGGACTTTGATGAGGCCCCGCCGCTCGAGCAGGCGCACCACGGCTGCGTCGTGCCCGGTGGCATCGATCACGAGCTTACACTCGAGGCCAACGGGATCAACGCATGTCAGCTCGCGAGGTAGCGCCGACACTGGGGTCCAGTTGATGACCACGCCCCCCACGCGGTTCTTCTCCCGGAGCACGACATCATCGATTAACGTCATGTTGAGGATCTTCGCACCGGCATCGCAGGCGGAGGCGATCAGCCTTGAGCAGGCGTGAGGACCATCTGCCACGTAGAGGCCCTTCGAAGACTCGATGTAGGGAACCCCCAACTCATCTAGGATTTTTTGCGCTGGGGCCCGGACCGTGACCTTATTGAGCAGGAACCCGCCGATCCAGAAACCTCCCCCCAGGTAGTTGTTCCGCTCGATGACGAGGGTGTTCACGCCGCGCTCCGCAAGCCCCTTCGCGGCCATCAGACCGCTCGGGCCGCCTCCCACTACTATCACGTCGCTCTCGGCGTACTTTTGAAAATCCTTCATGAACTCGCCGACAATCGCCCTGGTTATCTCCTTTTCCCCAGCCGGTTCGAAGGTTACCATCCTTCCACGCTCTATTTATCACATCAGGTTGGCATTTTACATCATAAAGTTTAATACATTCTCTTATAACAATGTTATTTGATAAAATGAAGCCCCCCTGCGAAGAGATATTCAAGGATGTCCTCCCGACCATAAGGGCCATCCTCGTCAAAGACTTAGTCGAAAGGCACAACTTGAATCAGGTTGAGGTCGCCAAGAGGTTAGGCATCACCCAACCTGCCATAAGCCAGTATCTCAGGTCGCTTCGAGGAACGAGTCGCGCTGAAGCACTTCTCAAGAGAAGCGACTTCATGAAGTCCTTAAGGGAGCTTTCGGATGCCGTCGCTGGTGGAGAAATGCGAGGGATCCGGATGGCCGAAATGTACTGTGGCCTCTGCGCGATGCTGAGAAAGAGGAAATAAGCTGCTTTTGAATGAACTCGCCCATTTAAACGCTCATGAATGGGAAATCTTTTTCACCTGATTTGGTATGGACCGCGATAGGAGAGCCAACGGGTGCCCCTTGGTCCTGAACTCAAACACTTTATACCAACCGAACGGTGCCCTTAGGACGAGATAGCCTTCCGCCCTCAACCTGTTTTCAAGGTCGGCCAGCAGCTTCACCGCGAAGGTCGGAGATGCCAGATCATGCGAGAGATGGGCAAAGGGGAAAAGGGCGATATTCTTGGCCTTAACCCTGTTTGCGACATCCTTGATTTCGGCTAAAGCTTCTTCAGCTATGTCATTTGAATTTTCATCGATTCGCTCCACGCATGTGAAAGCTATAAGGGGATCGTTGATATTGCCTGCCCTGCGGCCCTCCTCCACCTCCTCTGCAAACTTCGTCCTCTCCCTCGCCCTGTAATTAAGGTAATCTGCATGTACGAACAATATTTTCATTTGACCCACCTGGAGCCGAGGGCCGGATTTGAACCGGCGTAAGCGGGTCTGCAGCCCACTGCCTCAGCCACTAGGCTACCTCGGCACAGAGGGAACAGGAGGCGGTCGGCCCATCCATAGGGTGGAGGCATATAAGGAGGCTTATAAGGACCTAGGAAAGACATCCGTCTCCTGCTCCTTCAAAGGGTAAATATAACACCGTTATATATAAGCTTAACGGTGGGCTAAAGTTTTAAATTTTTATATAGGGCGATAGTCGACCTTTATACCCATTTTTGAATGGGTTGCATTTCAGCTACGTCCATCACGGTCTCTATAGTTTTTGTTTCGGTCGCGATGCCGCTTTCTTCAGCTGCTGTTATTGGGTTGATCCCGCCCACGATCACCATGCCCACCCGATTCACGTCGACGGGAAGTCCGTACAAAGGTTCACCAGGGGCACCTACCTTTAACACGCCGTTCAAGCCCCTCTTTTTGGCCTGATCTGTTATGTTCTGGGCGCGGTCTTTCGCCAACATGGGTATCTCCCTAAGGTTAGCAAGTATTCTCCCAGATCCCATTTTTATCACACTTAAGTACGATGTCATTTTCCTAGATGCGAAGACATCCAGCGGATCCAATGAAGACCCTTGATACGTTATAACATCTGTGAATCTTTTTGGCATCCATTTTTCGATCTCCAACACGCCGCCAAATTTTGGCGCCACAGGAATGCCGGCCTTTGCCAATATCCCATCGATGGTAACACTGCATACCGTCGCTATGCCAACTTTCCCCTTTGGTATCTTGGTCTCTGCTATATTTTCCCCTTCATGGGCTATTTTGATAAGTGGGCTGGGGGCATATCCCGCGTCCATGACTTTTTTCATTATGACTAGGGCTTTTTCAAGCTCATCTGCATCTAATAGAGAAACATTGATGATTATGGTGCCCTTCCCGGTTTCGAGGTTATAACTCATCCTATAGATGAGTTCCTCAATTTTTCCGATAACGAAACCAACACGTTTACCGACAAGAGCATATTTTATCTCCTGTTTCCCCTTCTCGGTGAGAGTCCTCCCTTCTAGCGGGCCTATCTTCTTAGTGAGGCCCTTCTCGTCGAAGATCCTCAAATGATAACGAACTGCCCTTTCTCCAATTTCAAATCCCTTTTTACTCAACTCCTTAGCTATTGCTCGCGCACCGATTGGGCCTTCATGTTCTTTCTCTTCTAGGATTTTTAGAATTTCAATTACCAGCCTCTGAACTTTTTCCTCATTTATCATTCATCTCCCTTCAAAACTTGGTTGCGCATAAATAATGGGATACCCACATTTATCTTTATCCAATAGATCCCACTATTCCGACAAAATTTCGAAGCATTTGTAGTCCAGCCGCGCCGCTCTTCTCTGGGTGAAATTGTGTTCCGATCACCGACCCTCGCGCCACCACGGCCGGGAATTCAATACCATGGACTGTGGCCGCGAGAACAGTTGCTTCATCCTCAGGCCGCACGAAGTAGGAGTGTACGAAGTAAACGTGAGTGCCGGATTGAATGCCCGCCAAGAACGGGTGTTCACGCTCGATCTTCAGAGAGTTCCACCCCATGTGCGGCACTTTTTGAATGCGAGGCAGTTTGACCACCTCGCCGGGGATAAGTCCTAAACCCTCCGTATGACCGTCCTCTTCGCTCCAAGTCAGCAATAGTTGCATGCCTAAACAAATGCCCAGTAGAGGTCTGCCCGCTGAAACAGCTTGTCTGAGTATATCGAGGTTAGCCCCAAGCTCCCGCATCGCGCTTTTAAATGCCCCAACTCCCGGAAGCACGATAGCATCGGCTGCGGCAATTTCAGCCGGCTCATGTGAAACTTTAGTTTGAGCACCAGCTAGCTCGAGGCCGCGTTGGATGCTGTGCAGGTTGCCGACGCCGTAATCAACGATCGCTATCCTCACCATCGTCTAGCTCCTACAACCTCACGGGTATGCCTTGCTCGTGTAAGTAACGCTTGATATCGCCGACTGAGTAAATTCCAAAGTGAAAAATACCGGCGGCCAAGGCAGCGTCCGCCCCAGTTTTGGTAAGGACCTCACGAATATGTAGGGAACTACCAGCGCCGCCGGAGGCTATGACCGGTATGCTAACTGCGGTGGCTATTGCTCGAGTAAGTTCAAGATCGTAACCTGCCCGCGTGCCGTCCGCATCCATGCTCGTGAGCAGGATCTCGCCAGCGCCAAGTGATTCCACGCGCCGAGCCCATTCGACCGCGTCCACGCCCGTGGGCTTTCTCCCGCCATATGTGTAGACTTCCCACTTTTCCCCGCCAACCCGCTTGGCATCAATGGCGATGACTATGCACTGGCTGCCATATCGCTGGGCCGCCACCCGTACAAGCTCGGGGTCCTCGACGGCCGCGGTGTTTATCGCAATTTTATCGGCGCCTGAGCGGAGCATTCGCCCAATGTGCTCGAGCGAGCGAATTCCCCCACCAACGGTGAGGGGGATGAAAAGCTGCCTCGCGGTCCGTTCGACCACGTCAAACATCGCCTCCCTCCCCTCTGGCGAGGCGCCTATATCTAAGAAAACTACCTCATCACCCCCCTGCTCGTCATACCACCTCGCTAGCTCGACAGGGTCGCCAGCATCTCGCAACTGTTTGAACCTTACGCCCTTGACCACGCGCGCGTTAATCACATCAAGGCAAGGTATGATCCGTTTCGTCAACATCTACATGCCTCAATTCGTGAGCTCCGAACAAGACTTAGATAGCACTATTCTTCTTCATATGCCACCAAGGTTTCGGTCGCCACCACGCCGGTGATAGTTCTGATTTTATCCCCGACTAAACTGGTCAATTCACTCCAAGACTTTACCTTCACCTTTGCGACCACGTCATAACGCCCAAACACACAGTAGGCCTCGACCACTTCTGGCAATTTTTCCACGTTTTCCCTGACTGTGGTGATCCAACTCAGGTGCTCGCCCGCGCCGACATTTATCATGACGAAAGCCGTAACCATTTTCGACCCCCTTAATTTTTTACCTTCATGTTTGCAAGTCTTGGACCCCGACCAACCGAATCCCCGTGATTTTGCTCGCATCAGCCGTCAACGCTCGCAGGTCCTCCTTCTCGAGATTAGAGAGAGAGGTTTTCCCCGCAAGCATCGCAAGCATCGATGCTTCGTCTGTAAAGGCACGGAGGAGATTAGCTACCTTTCGGGCCCCTTCATCGACGTTCAGCCGCTTTCGTAGCTCGGGGTCTTGGGTTGCTATCCCGTATGGACACTTTCCAGTATTACATAAACCGCAAACTTGACATCCGAGCGCGACGAGTGCGGCGGTGGATATCGAAACAGCATCCGCGCCTAGCGCGAGTGCTTTCGCGACATCCGCACCACTTGTTATACCTCCGGAGATCACGAGGTCCACTTCATCGCGGAGCCCCACCTCCTCGAGCGCCCCGTTCGCTATAACTACTGCGGCCAAGGTCGGCAATCCAGCATGTTCTAGGACGACTTCAGGGGAAGCGCCGGTCCCCGCTTGCATTCCATCGACCACGATTACATCCGCTCCAGCTTTCGCGGCGATCTTCACATCTTCACGAATCCTCCCCGGCGCATATTTGACCATTATCGGAACTTTCCAGTCGGTGATCTCGCGGAGCTGCTGAATTTTCATCTTTAAGTCCTCAGGCCCAACGATGTCCATGTGGCGTGCGGGCGAGATCAGATCCGTGCCTTCGGGTATGCCTCGGACTTTGGTTATTTCACCGACAACTTTCTCCGCCATGAGCAATCCCCCCTGCCCCGCCTTCGCCCCTTGACCTATTTTGAGCTCAATCGCATCAGCTGACTGCAGGTACCTGGCTGAAACTCCAAAACGGCCGGATGCATACTGTGCGATGAGCTTCTTCGAAAATTTACGTTCCTCTGACAGCATCCCGCCTTCTCCAGTATTTACGGCGCTTCCTACTGCCGAAGCTCCCTTAGCCAAAGCGATTTTCGCTTCCTTCGATACCGCGCCGAAAGATATTGCTCCGATGTAGATGGGAATGTTTAATTTGAGGGGCCTTTCGGCGTGCCTAGCACCGAGGGTCACGCTCGTTTCGCACGGCTCACGGTAGTGATCGATAGGAGGTCTAGATACCTGAGCGCACATGATTACAAGATCGTCAAATGTTGGAAGGGGTCGACGTGCACTTGTCCCACGCACCGGCGCTTCTCCCGTCAGTGATTTTCGTTGAATCGAGGCGAGTTTTTCTTCCGTCCACGTGGCCGAGGATTTCGGTTTTTCGATGTTTATAGCGCTAACCGGGCAAAAAACCATGCATGCTTCACAGACCACACATTTTTTGACGTCAACGTGGGGGATTTTCTTCCCATTTGCCTTAATCATCTCTATGGCACTCACGGGACATACGCGTGCGCACATGCTGCAACCCGTGCACTGGAGTTCGATCCGATACATGCTAACCCCACCCGATATCCAAACGATAAAATCGCTTCTGCAACGGCACAATCTTGACAAAATTCCTAGGAACCCTTAAACCGAATTTAGTCAATAGCCTCTTCAGGCGGCGATATTCGTCTTGGGTTATTTTCCGTTTCACAGCATTTTTCCCGAGCGACGCAATTTTCCCTCCCACGTAAATAGTGCCACCGATAATCGATTCCCCAGCACTGTGGTCGACATCGCCACAAACCACTACTTGACCGCCGAATGCGTAGAGGCCGGTCATATAGCCCGAGTTCTCACCGACGATTATCGTGCCATTTTTCATGAGCTGCCCAGTCCTGGCGCCGGAGCCGCCCTTCACGACAATTGTGCCATCGTAGATCCCCTGACCAGTGCCATCACCGCTACTTCCATCGATGATGATGCTGCCCTCGGTCATATTGTCGCCCGCGTACCAGCCAGCGTTCCCGTGGACATGAACGTGTGGGCCGTGCATGCAGGTGCCGAGATAATAGCCCGCGGAGCCTTCTACCTCCAAGACCAAGTTTTTGCATAACCCTGCCGCCAAAAAATGCGCGGAATTTGGATTGAGTAATCTGACTTTGCCTTCACCCTTTCGAAGCAGGCGGTTGATTTCTCTGGTTTCCATACGCGCTACGTCAACGGCTTTGACGCTCAAATACGCGCACCTCCCCAGGCTTCAAATATTCAGGTCTTGAGTCCTCGCATATGCCGATGAGCGCGCACTCTTCCGAGGCGAGGTAGTGCCCCGACCGATCTTGCGCAAGCATAAGGGGGCGGAGCCCAAGTTTGTCGCGTGCGGCTCCAATACCAGCAGGTGTCGAAATTATGTAAGAGAATGGCCCATCTAGCTCATTGACCGAAGCCTTCAGTGCCCTGCTCAACGAGTTGCCTTGTTTGAGTTCGTTCACGATGAAGTGTACAATACATTCTGTATCGTTATCGGTCTCGAAGGAATAGCCACGGCGCTCAAGCTTTCGTCTGATTTTATTGTAGTTCGTGATCTGTCCATTATGGACGACGGCGATATCTGGGTGTGCATCGCTGTGGAAAGGATGCGAGTGACGGCGATCGACGCGTGATTCGGTCGAAAAACGCACGTGGCCGATACCATGGGTGCCGGTGAGCCTAGATATGCTGAAGCCCGCCTCTAGGTCGTCGACGGTCCCCATGTCCTTAATTATCTCAATTGAATGCCCATAGCTGTAAACTCTACCAACTGCGGTGGCATTGATATTTTTTACTGCTTCCTTCAACATCCCCGTGTTCGACACGCGCATGATGTATTTGTTAAGGCCCACCCCGCCATGCTTCGATGCACTTACTTCAATGTTGCGGATATCGCCACCGGCGCGCCCAATTGCGTTGCCGACCTCACCCATTGCCCCTGGCACATCAGTTACTTCTACCATTAGTACGTACTCGTCTTCGTTGAGCCCATCACTCGTATAGATAGCAATGCCCGCCGAATCAGTGCCCCTGTGCTGCAGCGCAAGCATCATCCGGTGTAGGTATCCACCGACATTAGCTGGACGCTTGAACATGACACCCACAATTCCGCACATTTTCCTCCCATAGGTAATAGGTAACCTTTTTCCTATTTAAGGGATAGGGCAAGCTTGGGGTAAAACCTTGAGAAAGAGAGGCCGGTTTGCACTTGAAAACATTAAATCGAGGATAGTTTCTTAACTGCACTTCCATAAAACCAATCAGATATTATGGCTAAGACGATCATCGTGCGATATGGCGAGCTAGCGCTCAAGAGCGAGCGCGTGCGCAGGCGCTTCGAGCGATGTCTAATCGATAACATCAAGCTGGCCCTGAGGGGTCTTGATTATAAATTAGCCAGAGAGCGCGGGCGGATCTTCGTTAACACCGGCAAAGTTGACGCCGCTGCGAAACGTTTGACTCGCGTGCCAGGCATCGTCTCGGTTAGCCCGGCGGTCAAAGTGAATGCTAAAATGGGCACCATTCGTTCAGCGGCGGTTAAGGCTGCGAAGAAAATATTAACATCAGGGAAAACCTTTGCCATTCGCACCAGGCGCGTTGGTAGGCATGCGTTCTCAAGCCAAGATGTAAACATCGCGGTCGGTTCTGCTGTTTTGAATGCTGTTCCCGGCACCAGCGTCGACCTCTCCGCCCCGGATCAGGAAATATCGATAGAGATACGTGACAGGGATGCATATGTTTTTACCACCACCATGGCTGGAGTCGGTGGACTACCTGTTGACAGCCAAGGAAATGTGGTCGCACTTCTTTCGGGGGGGATAGACAGCCCGGTTGCGGCTTATTTGATGATGAAGCGAGGATGCAGGGTTTTCTTGGTTTTTTTCGACAATAAACCATATGCGGATGAAAGAGCGCGGAAACGAGCCATCGCCGTGGCAAGAAAATTGACGGATTTCAGCCCGAGGGTCGAGCTCAGGGTGGTACCGTTCGGCCACATCCTGCGTGCGTTCATCGAGAAGGCCCCACGTCGGCTAACGTGCGTGCTCTGTAAGCGCGCCATGCTTAGGATAGGCGAAAAAATCGCGAAAGGGGTTAAAGCCGAGGCAATGGTGACCGGTGAGAGCTTAGGTCAGGTCGCGAGCCAAACGTTGCCGAATCTCCGCGTAATAGATGAAGCGTGCGAGCTGCCTGTAATGCGGCCGCTCATCGGCATGGACAAGGTCGAGATCGAGCGAATCGCGCGCCAAATCGGCACCTTCGAGATATCGACACAAGCAGTGGCAGGTTGCTCCGCGGTGCCCCAATATCCCGAGACCCGCGCTGAGCTCAAGGAGGTTCTGAAGGCGGAGGAGAACCTTAACATACCTACCTTAATTGAATCCGCGTTGGCCGAACTCGAAGTGATCAAGTTGTGATGCAATGGACCTCATCGTAAAACCTACAGCGGGACTTTCCGGCGAGATCAAGCCCCCACCTTCCAAGCTTTACACCCAATTTGCGACCGCGTTAGCGCTCCTCGCGGAGGGTAAGAGCACGGTCGGGACCCCGCTCAAGGTAAAGGATACCCTCGCGCTGCTACATGCGGTGGAGGGGATGGGCGCGACGGTGAAGCGAGCGCAGGAGCGGTGGTCCATATGGGGGGTCGGACAGGCTTTAAAGCCCGCAGGCAACGTAATCGACGCCAAGAACTCAGCGACCGCACTGAGTTTGATGACTTCTATAGCCTCCCTCATACCCCGCATCACTGTGGTCACAGGCGATGCTCAGCTCCGCTCCCGACAAATGCCCTCGCTGCTGATGGCGCTTCGGCGGCTTGGGGTGAGGGCCTATTCTACCAAACCAGATGATAGCCCTCCGTTTGTCGTCTTCGGCGAAAATCTGAGGGGCGGCAAAATATCGTTTGGTAAAGCAGTGAG